>Ga0315534_1000490_pt1 | contig 27382 bp, 22 predicted proteins | sample SalMarSW160240MG_FD_203094 | JGI IMG/M metagenome (GOLD analysis project Ga0315534, IMG submission 203094) | Salt marsh sediment microbial communities from the Plum Island Ecosystem LTER, Massachusetts, United States - Salt Marsh Sediment SW1602-40 ...
CCGATCCCGGCTTGGCCATCTCGCATCAGCCGATCTTGCTGGCTCCGATGGCGGCGATGCTGCGAGACCGCACCGGCGTACTGTCGCTGTCCACCAGCTCCATGCGTTCGATCATGGACTCGATTGGCTCGCGCCTTGACGAGGCGCGCGACACCGGACGCTACCTTGTGGGTCTGCTGGTGTTTCTCGGTCTGCTGGGCACGTTTTGGGGACTGCTTGAGACGATTCACTCAGTCGGCCGCGCCATTGACACGATTGATACTGGGGCCGCCAACAACGTCACGCTTTTTTCCGAGCTGAAGTCGAACCTCGCTGCCCCACTCAAAGGCATGGGAACCGCGTTCTCGTCATCGCTACTCGGTTTGGCCGGCTCTTTGGTCCTTGGGTTTCTTGAGCTGCAGGCAAGCCATGCCCACAACCGCTTTTACAACGAGCTTGAAGAGTGGCTTTCGGGCATAACCGAACTGACACCGGGTGGAGAGGTCGGCACCGAGCAAGTGAACCGTCAGTTGTCGGCGGCAATCCTACACATGCAGCGTGCGATCGATGATTTGACGAGCCGGCTCTCAGACCAATCTCTAGCCGGTGTGCTGCCCCGGCCAGAAGGCGGTGGAGTTGGAGACGATCAGGTTCGCGATCTGGCGCGCGGGGTCAATCAACTTGTCTCGCAGATGCGCGCCGAGCAGAAAGTTGTTCGCGAATGGGTGGACGACCAGGCAGCCCAGCAGTCTGAGGTCGCAAGCGCATTGCGTGAGCTTGCAACGAACATGAAACGCCGAGGGTGATAGATGCCACGCGGGCGCACACGGCGCGGCGGTGATTACGCGGAATTTTGGCCAGGCTACGTCGATGTCTTGTCGACGTTGCTTCTGGTTGTCACCTTCCTCATGTCGATCTTCATGCTGGCGCAGTACTTCGCCAACGAAGAGGCCAGCGGCAAGGACACCGCGCTCCAACGGTTGACGCGCCAAATCAGCGAGCTGACCAATCTCCTCTCTCTCGAAAAGGGAAAGACGAAGTCGGCGCTTGATCAGCTCTCGGCCTTGCAGGCCAGCTTGGCCACGATGCGCGAGGAGAATACGAAGCTCTCAGGATTTGCACTCTCGGGGGACGAACAAGCGAAGGCTGCTGAGTCGCGCATCAGTACGCTCTCATCCGATTTGGACAAACAGAAAGAGATCTCCAATGAGGCTCTTGCCAAGGTCGACATTCTCAATCAGCAGCTTTTGTCGCTTCGCCGCCAGATCGCGGCGTTGAACGAGGCGCTTGAGGCCTCCGAAAAGAAAGATCAAGAGAGCCAGACACGCATCAAGAACTTGGGCGCGCGTTTGAATGCGGCGCTCGCCCGCCAGGTTCAGGAGCTGCAGCGCTATCGTTCCGATTTCTTTGGCCGCCTTCGCGAGCTTTTGAAGAACCGCAAGGACATTCGCGTGGTGGGCGATCGGTTCGTGTTCGAGTCGGAGATTCTCTTCCCTTCAGGCTCGTCCGACCTGACGCCGCAAGGCCTTGCAACAATGGATCAGCTGGCGGCGGCCATTCGCGAGCTTGAGCGGCAGATCCCAAAGGAGATCAACTGGGCGCTCCAAGTGGATGGTCACACCGATATCCGTCCAATCTCGAGCCCGCAGTTCCCGTCCAACTGGGAGCTGTCGACCGCGCGAGCGATCTCCGTCGTGCGCTATCTCATTTCCCGAGGCGTGCCGCCTAACCGCCTGGTTGCTGCAGGCTATGGCGAGTTCCAGCCATTGGAGCGGGGAAACACGGAAGAAATCCTGCGCCGCAATCGGCGTATCGAGCTCAAGCTGACCAATCGCTAGGCCGTGGCTGCGTTGAGGGGTTCGGCAAGCCTTACTCAGCTGCTTCCGCTGAAAACTGCATCTCTGCCAGGCGGCCGTAAAGGCCCCCCTCGGCGACGAGTTCACCGTGCGTGCCCTCCTCGACGATGCGACCATCCTCCATCACGAGAATGCGGTCCGCCTTCTGAACGGTCGCAAGGCGGTGGGCAATAACGAGCGTGGTACGGCCCGTCATGACGCCTTCAAGCGCGCGCTGGACGAGAGCTTCGCTTTCCGCGTCGAGCGAGCTTGTCGCTTCGTCGAGAAGCAGGATAGGGGCGTCCTTCAAAATAGCGCGCGCGATCGCGATGCGCTGGCGTTGGCCGCCCGAAAGCGTCACGCCCCGTTCACCCATCCGCGTGTCGTAGCCCTCCGGCAGCTCTTTGATGAAGGCATCGGCCTGGGCCGCGACAGCGGCCCGTTTGACAGCCTCGAGGCTCGCTTCGGGCACACCATATCGAATGTTCTCGGCCACGGTGTCGGCAAACAGCGCGACATCCTGAGGAACCAGGGCCATGCGTGCGCGAACCGCCTCAAGTTCGGCGTCCGCGACGTTCACGCCGTCGATGAGGATAGCGCCTGAGATAGGATCATAAAAGCGCAACAGCAGACTGAAGATCGTTGTCTTGCCTGCCCCGGAGGGTCCGACAACGGCGACGGTCTCCCCTGACTTGACGTTGAACGATACGTTATGGAGCGCATTGTCTTTGGGCCGCGTTGGATACGCGAACGTCACGTCCTTAAACGCAATCTCACCGCGTGGCGGCGTGGGCAGAGGGACGGGATTGGCTGGCGAGGTGATCTCAGGCTCGACGGCAAGCAGTTCCATCAGGCGTTCTGCAGAACCAGCGGCCTGGCTCACTTCGCCCCACACCTCGGAAAGCTGCGCAAACGCCCCGGCCGCGAACACCGCATAGAGGACAAACTGCCCGAGCCGGCCCCCGCTCATTTCCCCGTCGATCACGGCTGCGGCGCCGAACCAAAGGACGGCTGTTACGCTCGCAACCACAAGGAACATGGCGATCGCCGTCAGGGCAGCCCGCGCCTTCAACCGTTCGCGCGCAGCTTCGAAGGCCTCCTGCACGGCTTCGCCGTAGTGGTTCGCCACGGCGTTCTCGTGGGTAAAGGCCTGCATGGTGCGCACGGCGCTCAAGTTTTCGGACGCATACGCGGACGCTTCGGCAAGCGTATCCTGCGCGAGCCGCGATAGTCGGCGGACCCACCGGCCGAAGGCGACAAGCGGGACAACGATGATTGGAATGGCAAGAAGCACCAGGAGCGACAGGCTGGGGCTCGTCACGAACATCATAATCAGCGAGCCGATCAGCATGATCAGGCTGCGCAGGGCCTGACTGACGGCAGATCCCGCTGCCGCTTTGATCTGTGTGGTATCGGCCGTCAGGCGGCTCATGACCTCGCCTGAGCGCGTACGTTCGAAAAAGGACGGCCCGAGCAGCGCGAGGTGCCGGAAGACATCGGCCCTCAAATCAGCAACCACGCGCTCGCCAATCCAGTTCACGAAGTAGAACCGGAGCGCGCTGGCGACGGCGAGTATGAGACCGACGAACACCAGCATCGCGAAGTAACGGTCGATGAAGAGCCCGTCCTGCGACCCGAAACCCAAATCGATCATGCGGCGCACCGCCATCGGAATGACCAGCATGGCCGCGGCGGAAACGATGAGAAAAAATCCAGCGGCCGCCAGGATCGCGGGGTAGTTGAGGATGTAGGGCTTGAGCGCAAGCAGCGGGCGCAGGGAGCGCGAGCGTTTTTCCGCGTCCTCGGCCAGCCCGGTGTCGTGTACCGCGGGGCGGGCGTCGCTTTGCTGTACTGATGTCGGGCGGCTCAAGGCTCTAGATGCTCTTGCAGAGGGGTTCAAAGGCGTTGTTCGGGCGTTCGAGGCTGGACCATGCCTGAGCGTTCCTGCGGGCTCAAGTGGCAAGGGGCCGCGCCTGCTCTTGGCGCCTTCCACAGCGGGTTGTGCGTCCCGCCCAACTCGACTATAGAGGCCGCTTGCAGCGCTGAAGTCCGCCAACTTGGCGCATCAAACATTTGCCCCGGCGGACCGGGCAGCCCCCATACGAGAGCTATTTGAAATGAAATCAGATCCCGAACTGCACCCGGACTATCATCAGATCAAAGTCGTCATGACCGACGGTTCCGAGTTCTACACCTACTCGACCTACGGCAAGGACGGCGACGAGCTTCACCTAGAGATCGATCCGACGACGCACCCGGCCTGGACTGGCGGTGATCAGCGTCTGACCGACCGCGGCGGTCGTCTGACGCGCTTCAAGAAGAAATTCGAGGGCTTGTTCTAAGCGCGCTGACACAATCTTCGCCAAGCGCGGGTTAACTGCTCGATCTCTTCTAAAAAGTATAAAGGCCCGGTTTTGCGCCGGGCCTTTTCGTTTGGACAATCTTGGGACTTGGGGCGGGCTTACGCCTAGCCGCCAAATGCGAGCCGCAGACGATCGATCTGCATGCCGACCGGGTTGGCATAATGGGTTGCCGAATTTTCGCTCTCGAGCTTGACGTTCATGGCGCGATCGAGACTCACGATCCTGTCGTGCAGCGCGTAGCTCTCTTCGATCAACGCCTGCAGTCCTTCTGGAAGCTCGCCGAAGCCCAGGACGTGAGAGGAGCGCCCTAGCGTGTGCAACTTTATGCGCCGCTGCTTTCGTGCCGCTTCCGCGTCGTCGATCTCACCGGATTTGACGGCGCGCCTAACTAACAACCAAGACGCAAGATCAAGCAACCGCGTCGTAAGTCGCATGCTTTCGGTCGCATAAAGGACGTTTGTCGGAGCGGTGAGGCTCTTAGCCTCGACACGTCCGGGACCTTCCAGATAGGCAGCTGTGCGTTCAACCATCGCCATTCCTTCGCGGAAGACGACATCGAACTGTTCGGAAGCTTGAAAACGTTCTCCGAAAGAGACCGTCACGCTCCCCGTTGCGGCGGTACTTCTCACGATTCCCCCGTTACGCATTACGCGTTTCAACACGTCCACACACTCTCTAGAACTTCAATACCATGCTCGCACCCTGACAGGCCATAGTTAACAACATGGCCAAAAGCGGGGCGCATGTTGGGCGGTTTGTGTCGGTGCACAACTTCGATACTGCCGCGCACCATTCGCAAGATAAATTTCAGACGAAACGGTCTGGGCTTTACCATGCTGGCGCGGATCTCTTAACGCTTAAACAGGGCGCTTGCAGCGGATTCGTGGCGTTGTTTGGCATCACGCTCGGCTGCCACGCGTTCGATTTCAGCTTCGAGTTCCTTAATGCGCGCCTCCAGCTCGGCGACCGAGAGTCTCGATAGGTCCTCTCCGACAACAATGCCCGCAACTGGTTTCGGGTTTGCCTCGTCCCAATCCATGGGGCGCTCCCTTGCTATTTGTTCTCATCCGCCACGCCGTTGCGCCGAGTCTGCGCTAAGCACGTGGCACGGGCAAGAGCGCGAAATGCGTCCCAAGCGCTTGTGCGCGCGCGCACGCTCAGGCATCAGTGGCGCAACTTGTACCGCTATCGATGAGGATCGAGAATGACCAGTTTGCCCGCCACCATGACCGCTATCGCCATCGTGGGAAAGGGAGGACCAGAGGTCTTACAGCCGGTCACAGTATCTGTGCCGCAGCCCGGGCCGGGACAACTGCTGGTCAAGGTTGCGGCAGCAGGGGTCAATCGCCCTGACGTCATGCAGCGGCTGGGTCTTTACCCCGCGCCCAAGGGGCATTCGGAAATTCCAGGCTTGGAGATTGCCGGGACGGTTGTCGCCGTCGGCGAAGGCGCAACGCGTTTTGCGATCGGCGATGCCGTAATGGCTCTCGTCAACGGCGGCGGTTACGCCGAATACTGTCTTGCCGACGAGAGCACCTGCCTTCCCGTCCCAGAAGGCCTCAGTCTGGCCGACGCAGCAGCCATTCCCGAAGGCTACTTCACAGTCTGGCACAACGTGTTCGAGCGGGGGGCACTCAAGAGCGGTGAGTGGTTCTTGATGCACGGCGGCACGAGCGGGATCGGTGTCATAGCTATCCAGCTCGCTGCAGCCTTCGGCGCCAAGGTCATCACGACGGTGGGATCGCAGGAGAAGTGTCGCACCTGCCTAGACCTCGGTGTCACGCGCGCTGTCGACTACACTCAGGAAGACTTTGTCGAAGTGGTAAAAGCCGAGACGGAGGGCCGCGGCGTCAACGTCATTCTCGACATCGTCGGGGGCGACTACGTGGAGCGCAATATTCGCTCGCTCGCAGAGGATGGACGCCTCATCAACATCGCCTTCCAGAAAGGTTCAAAGGTAACGATTGACCTTATCCGGGTGATGCTGAAGCGATTAACGCTAACGGGTTCGACGCTGCGCATTCGCAGCGCAGACGTGAAAGCGGGCATTGCCAGGGCGGTCGAGGAAAAGGTCATGCCGCTCGTTGCTGAAGGCCGCATCAAGACCGTGATGGATGCGACATTTCCCCTTGCGGAGGCCGGAAAGGCCCACGCACGCATGGACGAGAGCCATATCGGCAAGATTGTCCTGACGGTCGAATGACCGGGTTTTTTTGTTCAGGCGTTCAGTTTTGCCATTAAATTGACAACACGAGCTTTTCTTCTCTCCCGATACGGCTCGGGGTGAGCCGAGCAAACTGACCATACATTTCGGGGGAGGGTTTGCACGTGGGTGCGGGCTGCAGCCGTTTGATACGAGGGCTCGGGGTTTTCGTCATTGCCCTTGTGCTGTCTTGGTCGGCGCTGGCCAATAGCAGATCGGCGACGCTGGTGTCGCCGGCCGAATTCTCGTCGACCGAGGCGCTCCTGAAGTGGATCAACGACTATCGGCACAATCCAGAGCCTGATCGCCTGCCTGAGGCCGTCGATGCAATGCGCCGTCTCGGATTGCTGAAGGATGTCGAGCAAGCCGGAATCTACGTCGGTTTTATCGCCGGCGTGATTGGCAGCAATCCAGACAAGGCTGACAAGCTCATCGGCGAAATGTTTCCGATGCCGCCACCGGATCAGATTGTGCTGGTGAAAGCTATCGCGTACTCGGGCCTTGCGGATTGGAAAGGGCTCATGGGCCGGTTTGTTGAACGCATGCCGGCTCGCAAAGTGGTCATTGAGCGGTACCTGTTCGAAAAGATGCCGACATTGCGCAAGCTGCCCCTCAGCAATCCTATCGCGGTGGATGCCCTGTGGGGCTACTATTTTGCAACGGGCTCATCGGAGCCCATTCAGCGGCTCGTTACTGGATTGTCTTGGTCGATGAACCGGGATGACGTCGATCGCCTGACGGTCGGCAGCATGATCAAATGGACGCTTGCCCAAAACGCTTCGCGTGACGGCGCTTTGCTCGACTACCTAAAGGTTTCACTTCCTCACCAACCGCCGAAAGTCGCGACGCCTCTTGGCGAGGTCATAGAAGCCTCCGAGACGTTTGAGATGGCCGCGATCCGCAAGGACGCCTTAGCTTCAATTGAGGAGCTGAAGATCAAAGGTCCTCAATCAAGCCGTAACTTCGCCTGGTGGGGCCAAGCGGGGCAAACGGCATTTGCTTTGGGTTGCGTTGCAGCTGGCGCCTTGGGCCAGGTCTACGCGGGGATCCCTTGCGTTGTTGGCGGTGCGCTTTCCAACGTCGCACTCAAGTACCTCGCCCCAGCTGCCAACTGATCTAGGTTCCGCGACGCACAGGATCGGCTGCGTCGCCGGCGCGCACGCAGTGTCATCAGCACGTCATCGAATCCAGGGATGAGTTCCGGATCACTCAGCGGCTGCAAGGTGGCCCATGATCGAGCTTGCCTGGGCGGGTGCCGCCCTTTGCGTCCTCGCCACGTTCTGCCATATCGCCAGCACTTTCCTCGCCGCACGGCGATTCAAATCGGGCGCCGATAGCGTCGATGTTGGGGAGGATCTGCCGCCCGTTACGCTCCTTCGTCCGGTGCTTGGTGTCGATCCTTACGATCCACTGACGCTGAGATCCGGTTTTGAGCTCGACTATCCCAACTACGAGCTCATCTTCTGCTGTGCAGACGCAAAAGATCCGGTCGTTCCACTCATCAGGAAGCTGATCGATTCCTATCCAAACGTGCGCGCGCGGCTGCTCATCGGTCAGGACAACTCAACGGCGAACCCCAAGCTCAACAATCTGATCAAAGGCTGGCAGGCCGCACGTCATGACTGGATCATCATGGCCGACAGCAATGTGCTGATGCCGTCAAACTACATTGAGCGCATTCTGGCGTGTTGGCGCAAGGATACCGGGCTTGTGTGCGCGCCGCCGATTGGCTGCTTGCCAAATGGGCTTTGGGCCGAGGTGGAATGCGCATTTCTCAACACTTACCAAGCGCGCTGGCAATACGCCGCTGACTCGATCGGTCTTGGTTTCGCGCAAGGCAAGTCGATGCTCTGGCGCCGCGCGGACGTCGATAGGGCGGGCGGCATTCGCGCGCTGGGCGCGGAAATCGCAGAAGACGCGGCTGCAACAAAGGTGGTTCGCAGCCAGGGACGCCGCGTGCGTCTGGTCGATCGACCATTTGGTCAGCCGCTTGGCCGTCGGTCGGCAGCGCAGGTTTGGACGCGGCAGGTGCGTTGGGCGCGGCTGCGGCGTGCGACGTTCCCGCTCTTTTTCGTTCCCGAGCTATTCTCGGGAAGTTGTGTGCCACTCCTTGCTGGGGCCTTTGCTGCTAGCGTGCTCGACATCTCAGTTGCCGGCGTTCTGTCGCTGCTGGGTGTTCTCTGGTTCGGATCCGAAGCGCTCCTAGCGCGCGTCGCAGGCTGGAAGGTCACCTTGTGGTCGCCATTCGCCTGGATCGTGCGCGACCTGATGCTGCCGGTGCTCTGGACGCAGGCCTGGCTCAGCAACTCGTTCCGTTGGCGCGGAACGGAGATGGATCTCGCAGATGCGGTTCCAAACAACTGAACCGTCTCTGCGTTTTGGTGATGCTTAGGTCGGCATACGAAGGCTAGCCGGCACGCGCCCTCTGGTGTTGAGGTAAGTGTGCTGCCGCGCGACATAGCTCGCGGGCTTTCGCGAGAGCTGCGTCCTTGGTTTCGAACTCGCCGATGCGCGCGCTCCCTGGCGCGTAGGTTCTCACGTAGTTCTCCAGCATTGAATGCTCAAAGCCTTCCAATATGGTGAGCGCAGTGAGGTGGATTTCGTTGCCGGCTTGCGAGCGTAGCAGCAGCGTTTTCTGGCCGCCGTAGCTTGCCGTCAGCACTTTGCACCCAGACCCCGCGTTGGTTGGCGCACGAGCGGCCGCAGCTGCCCTGGTGGGCGCTGGGGTGGGCTGTGGTGCAACGAGGACCTCGTTTGCCTTGGCAGAGGCCGCACCAAATCCGTAGGCCTGTTCTTGGGGGGGCCGCTTGTGTGAGGGGGGCGCCTTGCGTGACGCCTTCACGGGCAGCGGCGGTGGCGCGACGAACCCTGCGGTTTTTATCGAGGTGCCCCCCTGCCAGTCCTTGTCAGCCATTCCCGAGCAGTAGGCAGAGCGAAAACTCTTTGCGACCCATTCGATTGAGCGTCCATAGCGCTTGTCGGCGGCCCAGCGGCCCGCCAGGTCGCCGAATTTCATGGGATGGTGCCCACCGCGCTCCGTGGCCGAGAGGATGTGATCCTGCTTCAGGCGCGTGCGGTGACCCACCGGCTCGGGGATACGTTCGCCCGAATAAACGACAAGATGCTGGATTTGAGCGAGCACGCCGGTACTGACATCGGGATAGCGATCGCCGGGGACGCCGCCGCCCGTTGTGCCGAGACCCGCAAAGTTGTTCTGGCGCGGATCGACATCGCCCCACTTCCCGTTCCCGCGGCGATAGCTCAGGAAATTCGTTTCGAGCGCCATCTGAAAGAAGGCGTAGTCCCACCTGACCCGCCACGCTTCACCATGGTGCTTGTACCAAGCGGCGATGTCCTCAAAACTCGGATCGAGGCGGCGATTGCGCTTCTTCAAGAACGCCATCAACCGCTCCGGGGTCACACAGGCCGGAACCAAATTAAGTTGGGAGGTGCGTATCTCTGGCGTCGCTGCGCGAACGCTTGCTGCTGGTAGCGCGATAGAGAACGCCACGAAGGACAACCACAGCGCCAGGACTGTGGTGCTATAGCGCATCGAGCCGCGCGCGCGCTTTTCAGCCTTTGCCGTCTCGATCAACACTCTCGGTACTCGCACCAGCGTTTGCGATGGCAGCATGCTGCGTCGACGTGGGATCTATCTGCCCGTCGTCTTTAGCCTTCGGGGCAAAGCTCGAACGCTCTGTCCAGAGCTCCGGCGGGCGTGGGAAATTCCGCGATCTGTTCTCCGCCCTTGGCGTACGCAGAGATATAGGCGTCAACCTCACGCCTCTTCGTATTCTCATGCACGTCGAGAACGGTGTAGTTGGTCGCTTCGTCAGTCGACACCTTGATAATGATGCCGCGTTGGCCGCCGTAGCTGGCGGTCCACACCTTGCACTTGCCAGGTTCGGTCGTGTTGGCCGTTGGGGCCTTGAGTTGGGTCGCAGCACCACCGGCTGCGGCTACCTGGAATTTGGCGGCCATTTCTTCAGCCTTCACGGACTGTGTTTTGGACGTACTCGGCGCTGCCGTGTCCATCTTTTTGGTGGGGTTGAGTAGCGTGACGGCAGGTCCCGGTTCGCTCTTGCTGGCCGACGTCGCAGCAGCTGATTTGGCTGCCTCGGCGACCTTGCTGAGCGAGCTTGCGCCAAGACTAGCAAGTGGTGGGTTCTCGGCGCGTTCGTTCTCGATTGCGCGGTTGGCGATCTCAGCGCCTTTTCCGGTCGTGGTTCCTGTTAGAGCATCCGCTGCCGGTGGCTTCGTTTCCGGCAGGCTTGGCGTCACGGCAGCGACTTGCTGGGCGGGGGCACCTTGGCGACCCTTGCGAGCCTCTTGCACGAGTTCCGGTCTGGGATCGGGCGCGTTGCAAAGACCATCATAAAAATCAGAGCTGATCTCACTGATAAAATAGGAGTATTTGCGCGAGCCGGGTGCCCATTGCTCTGCGAGGCGATCGAAGGTCATCGGGCCCTGGATCCCACTTTGCCAATCGTCAAGAACACGCCATTCCTGAACTTTGCGCGTGCGCTCGGCCACAGGGTCGGCGACGTGCTTGCCGGCATAGAGCTGGAGATGCTGAAGGTGGGCTTTTACGCCCGTTGAGATGTTGGGAAAGCTTTCGCCACGTGCGCCACCGCCGGTCGCGCCGAGTCCTGCAAAATTGTTCTGGCTTGCGCGCACATCGCCGGAGAATTTGAGGTTGCCCGTTTCCAGAAGCATCTGGAAGAAGGCCAGATCCCAGCGAATGCCCATCTCCTCGCCGTGGCGCATGTATTCGGTGGCGACACCATCAAACCGCGGGTCCAGTCGGGAGTTGCGCTCGTTCAGGTAGGACATCAGCCGCCCGGGCGTGGCACAGGCAGGAACCTTGTTGCCGTTATCGGTCATGACCGCGGGGAGTTCGGCTGCGTGTGCTGGAATGGCGGCGGTTACGAAAGCAAAAGCAAATGATGCTCCCAGGCGCTTCATAGTCATGGCGATACCCGTGTTTCAACGCGGCACAGTGGGCCTACAAAACCTGGATTTGTTATTAAACCCGTAACGTTAACGGCTCGTTTAAGAGGTTTTGGGCGTCCGCTCCCAACATGCGCACTATTAGGGCACTAGTTGGGGCATTGGAGGGTCGAAATGTGGCAGACCCCAGCCATGGGGCTCTTGCGGTCTGCACATTCATCTAACGAGAAGCTCACGATGCGTTGGGGCCACCGCCACGGATGAGATGCTGCCCCCCGTCCAGTGCGATCATCTGGCCAGTGATCGACGGCGTATCGAGAATGAAGCGAACGGTAGAAGCGATCTCCTCAAGCGTCGGGCCGCGCTCTAACAAAGTCGAGTGCTTCTCTCTCTCGAACTCTTCCTCCGTTTGATGAATGCTCTTGAGCACGGGACCGGGTCCGATGGCATTGACGCGAATCTTTGGTGCAAGCGCTTGCGCCATCATCTGCGTCGCGGCCCAAAGCCCTGCTTTCGAGATTGTGTAGGAAAAGAAGTCGGGGGTGAGCCGCCAGACTCGCTGATCGATAATATTGATAACGTTGCCATCGATATGTTTGGGCAGGTTTTGCAGCATCGACTGCGCCAACAGGACCGGCGCTTTTAGGTTGATGTCCAGGTGCATGTCCCAACTTTCGGAAGTCGCCGTCGCAATGGTGTCGAGGCGGAATTCCGAGGCGTTGTTGATGAGGCAGGTCGGCGGCCCGAGCAGCTCGGCGCAGCGCGGGATGAGTGAAAAAACCTCTTCGGTTTGGGCAAGGTGCCCACAGATCGTTGCGGCCGTTCCGCCGGCGGCACGGATTTCCTCAGCCAGAATCTCAGCTTCCTCACGCGAGCGCCGATAGTGCACGGCAATCCGCCAGCCGCGCGAGGCAAGATCGAGCGCAATCGATCGCCCAATACGTCGCGCGGCACCTGTAATCAGCGCCGTATTGAGGGGGGCGGAGGGTTGCGACATGTCCTGGACCTTCGAACGAACGTTCTTGGCCCATGCTGGGCCTCGCAAAATATCATCGCAAGCGAGTCTCAACTGACGCGAGTCTTTGGGCAAACACCGCAAGGGGTTGTAGGGCGGAAAAGCTGCCCACTCGTTGTGCAGATTCGCAGATTTGGGGATGTGGGCGGATCAAAATCTGCTCTCCAGAAGTGCGCCAAATGTCCAAATTTTAGACAGGTTTTCCCGTGAGTTGCAGGTATGTGACAGGGGGGTCGCTGATACCACTACTACGACACATTGATGCTTGTGGTGGCCGTGAATAGGGGCTTTTCTGCCGTCAGAAGCGTTCGAGAATACGCCGTTGTGTGCGGCTGAAATCGGGATCGACGCTTTAATGGTCGAACCAACGGGGGTGTAATCCATCATGGCCAGATCTCGGAAACTTGTTTCCATTTGTGCCGCTGCAGGCGGTCTACTTATGTCGTGCTCCGGTGCGGCTTTTGCTGACGGGTATGAGTCATACGCGCCTCCGCCGCCTCCTCCTGCCGAGGAAGCTCGGAAGTTCACTTACTCCTTCAGTTTGACGGGCACGTCTGACTACGTGTTCCGCGGCATTTCGCAGACGGACAACGATCCCACAATCCAGGGTGCGTTCGACATCGGGTATGGGATGTTCTACGCGGGTGTCTGGGCGAGCGGCGTCGATTTCGGCGACGATGCCACCATGGAGGCCGACTGGTATGCCGGCATCAAGCCAAAGTTCGGGAACTTCGAGTTTGACTTCGGCGTGATTGCCTACACGTATCCTGGCGCACAAGGCTATGACCTCGTCGATCTCTTCGAATACAAGGTTGGCGTGAGCACGTCTGTTTCTGGGTTCAGCGTCGGCGCGACAGCGTATCTGCATCCGGAATACAGCGATGAAGAATACTACGTTTATGAAGGCAGCCTCGGTTACGAATTCAAAGAGGTTCACGGTATCACGCCAAGCATTGACGGCCTCGTGGGCTACTATGATGCAGTCAACACGATTTTGGCTCCCGGCAACCAGGATTACACCTACTGGAATGCCGGTCTTGGTTTGGCTGTCGGTGGCATCGGCCTCGACTTCCGCTATTGGGATACCGACATTTCAAAGGGCTTGTGTGGGTCCAACCTTTGCGATCAGAAGTTCGTCTTCTCCGCAACCGTGTCGGTTCCATAAATCTCAGTCTCTCAGGACTGCCTAAGATTGATCGGGGCTGCCGTTGGCAGCCCCGATTTCTGTTGTCGGCACCACTGAGATCTAGCATTCCACCGTTCTGTTGCGCTAAAGCCACGCAGGTGCGCACACATTCGATTGGGCTGCACTCTGCGCTTGTATCGCAGCCATTTCTGGGGCCTTTTTCTAAAGAATAGGCCGCGACTCGCAATTGGTGAGGCGCGTGGCAGTCGTTGTCCGACAGGGGGGCTTCCTTTCATGATGCCTAAGATGCGCAAGCTCGTTTCCGCTCTTGGTGCTGGCGTTGCGCTGGTCGCCGTTTCGGGCGCCGCTTCCGCGGACGGGTATGAGGCATACGCACCTCCGCCGCCCCCTGCCGAAGAGGGCCGCAAGTTCTCGATGTCGTTCGGCTTGACCGGGACATCGGACTACGTGTTCCGCGGCGTGTCGCAGACACTGAACGACCCGACGATCCAAGGCAGCATCGATGCCGAGTACGGCATGTTCTATGCCGGTGCTTGGGCTTCCGGCCTGGATTTTGGAGGTACTGTGGCTCCTGGTGATGGCTTCGATGCCCAAGTCGAAATCGATTACTACGCCGGGATCAAGCCAACCTGGAATTCGCCCTTCGGCAAAATGGATCTCGATTTTGGGGTCATCTACTACACGTACCCGGGCGCCAACGACTTCCAAGCCGAGTACGACTATATCGAGTTCAAGGCTGGCTATAGCTGGTCGGTTTGGCACCCGAACCTGACGACGGGCACGGTCCTGTACTACTCTCCCGATTATTTTGGCGAGACCGGAGGCGTGTGGACGTTTGAGAGCACTGCGGCCTGGAAGATCGGCGATTTTCATGGGATCACCCCGTCCATTACCGGCGTTTGGGGCACCCAATACGGCGACAACAGCGAAGGCTACAGTGTCAACGGATCACTCGAGGACCACTATCAGTATTGGAACGCCGGTCTCGAAGTGGGGATCGAAAATATCACGTTGGATTTCCGTTACTGGGATACGGATATTGGCTTCGCGAATGGTGGCTCCGTCTGCGGTGCGACGAACCTCTGTGATACGCGCTTCGTCTTTTCGGCATCCATCTCTGTCCCCTGATTTAACGCACTAAATGACCCGGACCACCTGCTGCTTCGGTCGAGACCGTGGCTGTCGTGGCGTGTGGTCGTTTCCCCCTAGTGAACGCATGCATTAGGACGACTGGCGCCCCATCAGGCCGCCTTCTGTTTCTTCCTGGCAAGCAAGGATTGTCATAATCCTGAGGCGCGGTGGCCGCCGGCCTGGCTACATACGGCTGTCATATCCTTCGGCTATCGGTACGCGCGCGGATCAACAGAATTGATCGCCCGCAATTCCGCTTTCTTCCGCAGCGGCGGTACTGGGCGGTCAGGTCGCAGGACGCGCCAATTGCCCTCTTAGGTGCGTTCCGCGGGGCCAGAGGCCAGCTATGCGGCGCCCGACGGGCAACCCCGCTGCCGAAGGTGACGTGAGCTGGCCTCATTTCCGTTCCCCAATCGTGCACCCGCTTCGTTGGTCCACACCCAACTGTCTTGCATTGTCCCCAACTCACCGTGCCGATCTCTTGCCGTGATCCAGCGAACCAACCAATAAGAGTGAGAACGTTCCTTCAGGTGGGCGCGCCTTGATACTGATCATCGCAGGCATGGTTGCACTGACTGTGACGGCCGCCTTCTGGCTTGCCTCGCAACCGCCCGACAACAACGTTGTGCTCGACGTCGTTCCAGACGAGCCGTGTGCGTTCGGGCGCAGCATGGCATGGCTTGCCATTCGCAGCGCCAATCGCGACGCTGTCATTGAAGCTCTGGGTGTAATCGATCCAATTCCGTGCAACTGGAATTCGGGGATCGGCAGTGTCTATGACGAGGAACTCGGAGTTGCGCACGTTTTCATCACGCCGCCGGTCAAGGGCTGGACGTTTGTCGTCGGCTTGCCATTGCCGCATCCGGTGGGGTCAGGGTTCGTGGACAAGTGCACGCCCATGCTTGTCGATCTCGGGGGACGGTTTCGCGAAGTCCAGTACTTCTTCAGCTACCCGCTAATTGATTTCTACGCCTGGGCCCGTGTTCGCGGTCAGCGAATTTCGCGCGCGTTCGCCACAACCGACGAGGGGGTCATCTGGAAGAAGGGGCGGACCAGCAAGGAAGAGAATGCAATTGGCCTAAAGGCCTTTGAACTGCGCGGGGTGCGTGGTCGCCAGGGTGATGCTGGGGGTGAAATGATACTCCACCCCACCGAGGATCACGTGATGCAGTTGGCGGCGCGGTGGAGTCTCGACCCCACGCAGCTCGAGTCCCAGTCCGCTCCGGCCGTACTTGGTTGCATCGCCGTTGCTCCAGCTGCATGGCGGCCTGAACGGATCCGCAAAGTCGCATAGGGGGCCCGCAAACGGCTTCCTTCCACAGGCGCTGGGTTACACCACCAAGCAGTGTCGCTGCCGGCCCTGTGCGTCTCAGGCGGCGCGCTTTGCAAGAACGGGCTGAGTTGGCCGTGCCGCCACAATACTAATGATAACGGCAGAGTCTCTGCGGCCTGGCTTGATGATCCGTGTCATCGGCTTTGCCGACGCCAGCCGGGTGGGGCTCCGGACATAAGTTGACGTTCCAGCGGCAATCGGGATCGCGCGTCCGGGGGTTGCAAGGAAATTGCGCCGCGCAGGTTTGCGCGCACTCGCGACATTCAGCTTCGATACGGCGGCGAGGCGGGCTGCAAGAGCGAACGTGTTAGCGCGCTCGATCGTTCTTTCAGACGCTGAGATTGAAGACGCAGGTGCAGGAACCGCTCCGGCGCACTCGATCTTGACCTCAACCGGTTTGGATGCCGTAGCATCGCGGCCGGCGGGCAGCACGATGTGCGGTTCCGCGATAAACAGTGACTTGAGGACGCGCAATACGCGAACTCGAAGACTCGGATGAGCAACAGACATGACACTTCACCATTTGTGCAGGCACTAACTGACTGCCGAAACACTTGCACGGTGTTGGTAAAGGAGAGGCTAACGTTAGTCGTTCTTCGGGACATTCATTTCTGAAATCTGACCGTTTTCGTGTCGCGCTGCACAAGTGACACCCCTGGTTGTCGCCGGGGTAACGTGCGGCAGTACGAATGAGCCGGTTATTCTATGGGGTTGGCGGCAGGAAACTTTGCTTGCGCTTCTTCGATCTCGGCCAAGTCTTCGCGGTGACCCTGCGAGTCGAGGCGCAGGACCAACTCGTTGCTCGGGCAAGGATGTACAACGATACTGTTTGTCAGCCGATCAAGGGCGACTGAGGTGCAGGTGCCGGGATCAAGGCGAACCGTGCCTGCGCCTTGGGCGGCTTCGTCGATTGTCGCTGCAATGGCGCGCGCAATGGTGGTGCCCCCGCCGCGCGGGGCATTCGCATTCCACACCACATTGGAAACAAAGGTCCAAAACCCCATGGCGTGCCAGAAAAGCGCCCCGGTTAAGAACCCCAGGCTGCCCCAGACGATCGCGGTGCGGGTGTGGCGTGCGCGTAGTGGCGCTGGCCGTCTTGGCTCTCTCATACGAAGCGGAGGCGCAAGCGGCTCGACCTTCCAATGGTCCAACCGGGCTGCCCGTTTTTCCCGCTCCAACGTCTCTGGCTGCATTCTGCCGACCCCGCTTTCGGCCTGAATCACTTGACTAGTGTGCGGACGTGCAGGCCGAGCGGCAAGGCAACATTTGGGCAGGCTGTCTATTGGGCAGGGATATCCACAAGGATAACCTGCGCGCCGCGCCGAACCTTCCGATCGGAAAACCCAAGCCCTGCCTAACGAGTGTCGGGCGCATCAATGATGCGCGGCATTGGCAGCGGCTGGGCGGTGCCTTTGGGCGATGTCTTTTTGCCGCCTCCGCCGGGGTAAGGCCTCGTGGGCGGCACATACAATCGCGCCGCACGGCACAGTCTGCGCTGATTCTGATTGCTCCCGCACGACCGCGGCTGCCCGTCCTTTGTCATGCACACGTGGATTTCGCGCAGGCGATTTCCCCGCCCACAGCTCACCACGATCATGTCTGCCTTTAGCTTGGGGTTGGCCCGGACGAATTCATCGATCAATTGCCGCTGCGATACATTCTGTGGTTTTTCGGGTTTGCGGTAGCGCGCTGGGATCTTGATGCTCTCAAAGCTATTTCGAGCCAGACGATAGTATTGGGTCGGCGCGAGCCCGGAGCACGTGCCGTGCTTTTTGTATTGATAGATGACGAGGCCGCGGTTCGGCATGATGTCACTCATGGCGTCGATCACCGAATTGGGAACCCATGGCCTGGTCGCCATCCGGCAGTTTTCGGGATAGCCCCGATCGTATTGAGGCCACAGGCCGTGAAGGACGAATCCGTAGCGGCGCCCATCCCGGCGACCGCACTGGGCATCATCCCGCCGGTGCTCGGCTGTTGCACAATGGGTAGGGCTCCATGACAGTGCGAGGACGTAATATTCAAAGTCGCCTGAAACATCGTCTTGGTTCAACGGGCCGCGTTGCGCGTAGGGCGCAAGCATCGCAAGTCCCAACGCCACTGCGACAAGCAACCAAATCAGGGACTGTCGTGTGGGTTTCCATTTGTCAGTCATCACACCCGCCCGTTTAGCCGCTGGCGCGATCGGGGGAGACGTTCCCCGACGTACGAGATGACGTGGCGGTCGCATCGGCAAACTTCTCTAGGATACGCGCCCAGCTGCGCGCACCTTTTTTGAAGCTCTTGAGATTGTACTTTTCGTTGGGGCTGTGGATGCGATCGTCTTCCAATCCAAACCCAATAAGAAGGCTGTCCATTCCGAGGGAATCTCTGAATGAGCTCACGATGGGAATGGACGCGCCGCATCCCATCAAGATGGTCGGCCGGTCCCACTCGTCCTCCAGTGCGGCTGCGGCCGCGCTCATGGCGGGCATCGATGTGTCAAAGGAGATCGCCGCCCCACCCATGATGTCGCGGAATTCGGCGCTGCAATCTTCGGGCAGGTGCGCGCGCACGAAATCCTGGATTGCGGCAAGGACCTTTGTTGGGTCCTGCCCGGCCACGAGGCGGCACGTAATCTTCGCGGACGCTTTGGAGGGGATGACCGTCTTTGTCCCGACGCCTTGATAACCGCCGGAGATGCCGTTGAACTCCAGCGTCGGGCGTGACCAGAGCTGCTCTAGTGCAGAGTGGGTTCCTTCGCCTGCAGGCTTGCTGAGGCCGATGGCGGAAAGAAACGTGTCTTCGCGAAAACCGAGCGCGTTCCACTGCGCTATCTGTTCGGCAGACGGTGCCTCGACGCCATCATAGAATCCCGGAATCGTGACGCGCCCCATCTTATCGTGCATCTGCCCCAGAGTATTGACGAGCACGCGGATAGGGTTGGCCGCGGGTCCACCGTACATTCCCGAATGCAGGTCGCGTGACGGCCCGGTGATCTCCACCTCGATGGAGGCGAGCCCCCGCAGCATCGTCGTAATCGCCGGTGTGTCCTTGTCCCATTGGCCGGTGTCGCACACGAGGACGAGGTCGGCGCGCAGCTCATCGCCATGCTCGGCCAGAAACGCCGGCAAGGAGGGCGAGCCGCATTCTTCTTCGCCTTCGAAGAGGACCGACACCGCGACGGGCATTGCACCTGCGACGTCCTTCCAAGCCCGCGCGGCGGCCAGGAACGTCATCAGCTGACCCTTGTTGTCTTCTGCGCCACGCGCCACGATCACCTGTCCATTGACGGGGTCGGTCTCGATGTGCGGGTCGAACGGGGCCGACGTCCACAAATCGATTGGGTCGGGCGGCTGCACATCATAGTGACCGTAAAAGAGAACGTGCGGCATGCCCTCGGGGATCGCTGTCCGATCGTGGGCCACAACCATCGGGTGGCCGGTCGTCGCGACCACGCGCGCTTCGAACCCAATGTCGCGCAGCTCATTGACGCACCATTCGGCTGCGGCGAGGCACTCATCTTTGTAAGCGGGATCCGTGGAGATGCTCTCAATGCGCAACAGCTCGAAGAGCTTGGCAAGGTCTACATCGCTCGTATCATCGAGTTTCGCCAAAACTCGGCTGAGGTGTTCGGTCATTGCGTTTCAGCTCCCGTGCGGCCACACACTGAGCGAAGCGGCCTCTCGCGTCAAAGGTCGAGGGGCCATATTTTTTCCGGCCAATAACGATTGTGGCTCGTGGATCGGCAACCCGTCTTTCGGGGCTGGGCGGGGGCTGCTATGGCAAAGGAGAGTGGCGAACGCCTCGCACAGGTCGGGCGCGTGCCATCACCTGGAGCAATGAATATGGCAGAGCAGTCTGCAAGCGTGACACCCAAATGGGTCTATGTCTTTGCCGCCGATCGTGTGGACGGCAGAGCAGACATGAAAGACCTTCTAGGCGGAAAGGGTGCCAACCTCGCCGAAATGGCCAGTCTCGGCCTTCCGGTGCCTCCGGGGTTCACCATCACCACGGAAGTCTGTCACGCCTACTTTGCCAACGGACGCAAGCTGCCAGACGGGCTAACGCCGGAGGTCGAGGCGGCACTGCAACTCATCGGCAACGAAGTCGACGCGACATTCGGTGATGTGGAGCGCCCGTTGCTCGTCTCCGTACGTTCAGGCGGGCGCGCGTCGATGCCGGGAATGATGGATACCATTCTTAACCTCGGCCTCAACGACGAAACGGTGGAGGGGCTTGCCAAACGCTCCGGCGACCGCCGTTTTGCCTATGACAGTTACCGTCGCTTCATCCAGATGTATTCCGACGTCGTTCTCGGCGTCGACCACGGTATCTTCGAAGACATTCTAGAGAACTTCAAGAACCTCAATGGCTTCACGAACGACACTGAGCTCTCCGTCGAGGATTGGGGTGACATTATCGAGTCCTATAAGGCCGCCGTGACGGACCAACTCGGCAAACCCTTTCCGCAGGATACCGGCGAGCAGCTCTACGGCGCGATCGCCGCGGTCTTTGGCTCCTGGCAGAACGCGCGTGCCATCACCTATCGCCACCTCCACGACATTCCTGATGACTGGGGTACGGCGGTCAATGTTCAAGCGATGGTGTTTGGTAACCAAGGTGACAGCTCGGCCACCGGCGTGGCCTTCACGCGTAATCCGTCCACCGGCGAAAACGAGATCTATGGCGAATTTCTCTTAAACGCACAGGGCGAAGATGTCGTTGCCGGAATTCGAACGCCTCAACCCCTCACCGAGAAAGCGCGGCGTCTTGCAAAAGAAGAAAACCCCTCTCTTCAAGCATTGATGCCCGAACTCTTTGCTGAGCTTTCCGCCGTCTTCAAGAAGCTCGAGGCGCGTTATCGCGACATGCAGGATGTTGAGTTCACGATTGAGAACAGCAAGCTCTGGATCCTTCAAACGCGCACGGGCAAACGTACCGCGGAAGCCTCGCTGCGGATTGCCGTCGATCTCGCCCAAGAGGGCCTGATCAGTAAGCGGGACGCCGTGATGCGCGTTGTTCCGGCGAGCCTGGAACAGTTGATGCACCCGACCATCGATCCCGGCGCGAAAAAAGAAGTCATAGCGACGGGGCTACCGGCCTCTCCGGGTGCAGCAGCGGGCGAGATTGTCTTTACCGCTGAAGACGCGGAAACCGAGCGGTCGCGCGGCCGCGAGGTGATCCTCGTGCGCTTGGAGACGAGTCCGGAGGACATCCACGGCATGCATGCGGCCTCTGGAATCTTGACAGTGCGCGGCGGCATGACGAGCCATGCTGCGGTCGTGGCGCGCGGCATGGGGCGTCCTTGTGTCTCCGGTGCGGGAATCCTTCGCATCGACGAGGAGGCCGGCACGCTTCGCGCGGGCCGGCACGTTCTCAACAAGGGTGACTTGATCACGATTGACGGTGGCACCGGCCAGGTCATCACCGGCCGTGCCAAGATGCGGCAGCCGGAGCTCTCCGGCGCCTTCGCGACACTCATCAGTTGGGCGGACAAAGAGCGTCGCCTGCACGTACGTGCGAATGCAGATACGCCCCGCGACGCCCGGCTGGCGCGCGGATTTGGCGCCGAAGGCATTGGGTTGTGCCGCACTGAGCACATGTTCTTTGATCAAGAGCGCATTCTTGCCGTCCGGGAGATGATTCTTGCTGACGAGGAGGCCGACCGGCGCCGCGCGTTGGAGAAGATCCTTCCCATGCAGCGCGCCGACTTTGAGCAACTGTTCGAGGCGATGGCGGGGTTGCCGGTAACCATCCGCCTATTGGATCCGCCGCTCCATGAATTCCTGCCCAAGGAGCCCAGAGACCTCGCTGGCGTCGCAAGGGACCTGGGCGTTCCGCTTGAAAAATTAAGAGCGCGCGTCAACGACCTGTCGGAGTTCAATCCGATGTTGGGCTTCCGTGGTTGCCGTTTGGCAATTCGCTTTCCCGAGATTGCGGAGATGCAAGCTCGCGCGATCTTTGAAGCCGCCGCCAAAGTCGGTCAGAAAAGCGGTGTTGCCGTCAAGGTCGAGGTGATGGTTCCACTTGTCGCCTATCGCCGTGAATTCGACATCGTGAGGGACATCGTTCTCAAGGCGGCACGGGCCATTGAAGCGGAATCGGGTGCCAAGCTCGACTATCAGATTGGGACGATGATTGAGCTACCCCGTGCAGCGTTGCGCGGCGAGGAGCTCGCTGCAGGCGATGATGGGGCCGCCTTCTTTTCCTTCGGCACGAATGACCTCACGCAGACGAGCCTCGGCCTAAGCCGCGACGACGCAGCGCCTATTTTGGAGGCTTACGTCAAGACGGGTGTGTTCAAGGTCGACCCCTTCGTTTCACTCGACGTCTCAGGCGTTGGTGAACTTGTGCGTATCGGAACCGAACGCGGCCGCGCGGCGAACCCCGCCCTCAAGGTCGGAATCTGCGGTGAGCACGGTGGCGAGGCGCGTTCGGTGGCGTTCTTTGATGCGATTGGGCTCGACTATGTATCTTGCTCGCCGTTCCGGGTGCCGATTGCACGGCTTGCGGCCGCCCAGGCGGCGATCGGCGGCAAGACCGATGGTCAAACCGCGACGGACTAGAGCGAGATGCTATTGGGTCTGTGGGCGGGCGCTACTACCACCAGCCGCCGTGCTGGCGATCCTGCTCGTCGAGCGTCGGCTGGCGCGGACGCTTGCCTTGATAGCGCGGCATCATCAGCAGGAACAGAACGAGCGGCGGTATGATGAAGCACCATGCGATCCAGAAGGAATAATCGCGGTTTTTGACGCCCGCGAGCAGGCCCCCGATCGCCGCCGATCCGATCGCAACAAGGCCCCAGATGACGACAGCTTGCATGAAGTCCATGGGGCAATCCTATTCGGGGTGAACAACGAGCTGGGGTCGCTTGGTTCGCTGAAAGACCGCAGCGGTTCGTATTCCGCAGCCTCCATTGCGCGGCAAGTGTGGCAGAATCAAGCGCTCTTGTCTTTGGCCGTCGGCTCAAAATCGAGCCCGATATCGAGGACAGGGGCGGAGTGCGTCAACGCGCCGACGGAAATCATATCTACGCCTGTTTCCGCAATCGCGCGCACGGTATCGAGGTTAACTCCTCCCGACGCCTCCAGAAGCGCCTTGCCGTGGGCTTTCTCAACAGCCGTCTTGAGCATCGCGACGGACATGTTGTCGAGCAGGATAGCGTCCGGCTCATAGGCGAGTGCCTCATCAAGCTCTTCAAGCGATGTGACCTCTACCTCGATCTTGACCATGTGGCTTGCATGCGCGCGCGCCTGCGCGAGTGCCCGGCCCACGCCGCCTGCGGCAACGATGTGGTTGTCCTTGATGAGAATTGCATCAAACAGACCTTGACGATGATTGAAGCCGCCGCCGGCCCGAACGGCGTACTTCTCAAGAGCGCGCAGGCCCGGCGTCGTCTTGCGTGTGTCGACGATCTTGGCGCGCGTGCCCTTGACCTTGTCGACATAAGCGCGGGTCAGCGTTGCGATGCCGCTTAGGTGGCCAAGAAAGTTGAGTGCCGTACGCTCGGCGGTCAGGAGTGCGCGGGCGCTCCCATCAACATGTGCAATAACGCCGCCGGGGGCGACCGAGCCACCGTCAGGTATGGCGATATCGAAATCGACCTCCGGGCCGAGCATCTGGAATGCTGCGTCCGCCAATTGCAGGCCGGCGACGACTCCGGCTTTTCGCGCAGCGATAACGCCGGACGCGCGCGCCTGCGCTGGCACCGTCGCATTGGTGGTGAGATCTCCGGCACCGCCCAGATCCTCTGCGAGGGCGTCGGCCACGATTTGTTCGACGAGAAGATCGGGCAAGCACATTTCAAATCGTTCAGTGCTCAAGGGTGTGCTCCCACTTGGTGCGCCGTTTCAAGCGAACCACGCCGTGCGTCAATGTCATTGAGATCTGTGAGGGTGAGGAAGCTTCGAGCTGCCAGAGAAGGCTTCGCGTCGGGGAAATCGTTGCGGTAATGCGCTCCGCGGCTTTCCTCCCTCAACAACGCCGCGCCAGCAACAAAGCGAGCCGCAAGCGCCATGTTGGAGAGGACGCGATCGCTGTCAGCCTCACGCTCGATCTTCGCAAACGTCTTTATCGCATCCGCTAGTCCGGCCGCGTTACGTACGACGCCAACATGTCTGGTCATTGTCGTACGCAGTTTAGCAAGTGCCGCAGCGCGCCCAGTTGTTGGCTCGTTGCGGTCAGTCTCGCCGACCCGCGTCAGAGTAACGGTTGGCGTCCGGCGCCCATTTCGATCGAGGCTGCGAATCTCGTCTGCAATCCGCGCCCCGAATACGATCGCTTCCAACAATGAGTTCGACGCAAGCCGATTTGCGCCATGCAGACCAGTTGAGGTTACCTCACCCACGGCCCAGAGCCCGGGTGTGCTCGTGCGCCCCCTCTCGTCGGTTGCAATGCCGCCCATGTAATAATGGGCAGCGGGCGCGATGGGGATTAGAGCGTGTACCGGGTCGATGCCGGCAGCGCGACAAAGCGCATAGACGGTCGGGAAAGCTTCTGGGAACGCTTCGCCGATGCCTGTGCGACAGTCGAGGAAGGCGCCGCGACCAGCGGTAATCTCGTCAAAAACCGCACGGGCCACAATATCGCGCGGGGCAAGTTCAGCGCGCGGGTCGATTTTCGTCATGAACCGCTCGCCATTTGCATTGACGAGAATGGCGCCTTCGCCGCGCAGAGCCTCCGAAGCCAGCGGTGCTGGATCCTTGCCAACGTCGATCGCGGTGGGATGAAACTGCACGAACTCGGCATCGCCGATCACGGCTCCGGCGCGCGCTGCCATGGCGATCGCTTCGCCGCGCGCGTAGGCGGGGTTTGTCGTCACGGCATACAGGGCACCGATGCCACCCGTCGCCAACACGACCGCGCATGCCGGGACAAACTCAAACGCGCCATTGCCCCGCACACCGGTACGTACGAGGCGCACGCCTTCTATGCGACCGTCTGCAACAATAAGATCGTCGGCTTCGTACCCTTCCAGCACACGAATCGAGGGGGTCTCGCGAACCCGCTTAATGAGGGTTTGCATGATGCTCGCACCCGTGCGGTCACCCGAAACGTGCACAATCCGGCGCTTGGAGTGGGCCGCTTCCTTGCCGAGAAGAAACCGCCCCTTATCGTCGCGGTCGAAGGGCACGCCGTAGGCCGCGAGATCTTCGATGCGTGCTGGCCCCTCCTCGGCGACAAAGCGCGCAACATGTTCATCGACGATGCCCGCACCGGCCGCAATCGTATCGGCTGCATGCGCGGCCGGGCTATCGTCTGGCCCCACGGCTGCCGCGATCCCGGCCTGCGCCCAACCGCTTGAAGCGCCCTTGCCCAGAGGGGCCGCGGCCAGCACGGTAACGTGCATCGGCGCAAGCTTCAGCGCCGTGAAGAGGCCGGCAAGGCCTCCTCCAATAATTACGACATCGCCGTGCGCGCCGAGCTTGTCTTGCGCAGCCGCGCGGAATTTAGTGCGTCTCGGGGACTCGGCGGGCGCTCTCATCAAGGCATCAGTTGTGAACATTCAACATGCGCTCGACGGCGCGGCGTGCCTTCTTGGCAATCGCGGGGTCGATGGTGACCTCGTGCTGCATGTCGGTCAGCGCCGTGTAGATGTTCTCAAGACTGATGCGCTTCATGTGCGGGCACAGATTGCACGGCCGGATAAACTCGACATCGGGCGCCTCAACGGCGACGTTCGACGCCATCGAGCATTCCGTAATCAGCGCGACCTTCTTGGGTTGATTGGTCTTCACCCACTTGATCATCGCCGACGTCGAGCCGGTGAAGTCGGCAACGTCCAGCACGTCCGGCGGGCATTCGGGATGCGCGATGATCTTCGTGCCGGGATCGGTGGCACGGATTTCCGCGATCTCCTTGGCCGTGAAGCGTTCGTGCACCTCACAGTGACCCTTCCAGGCAATGATCTCCACGTCGGTCTTCGTCTGCACGTACTTGGACAGATACTCATCGGGAATGAGCAGCACGCGCGGCGCGCCCAGACTCTCGACAACCTTCACGGCGTTCGAGGACGTGCAGCAGATATCGCACTCTGCTTTCACCGCTGCCGAGGTATTCACATAGGTGACGATGGGCACGCCAGGATACGTCTCGCGCAGCATGCGCACATCCTCGGGCGTGATCGAGGCCGCCAACGAGCACCCCGCTCTCATGTCGGGAATGAGCACCGTTTTGTCGGGGCTCAATAGTTTGGACGTCTCGGCCATGAAGTGCACGCCGGCTTGCACGATGACGTCGGCATCCGTACGCGCGGCCTCCTGGGCAAGCTGCAGGGAGTCCCCGCGGAAATCGCCCACGCAATGAAAGATCTCCGGCGTCATGTAGTTGTGCGCCAGGATAACGGCGTTGCGCTGTACCTTGAGTCCGTTGATTGCCTTGATGAGCGGCGCGTAGTGCGGCCATTCCATCGGCGTCACCACGTGTTTCACACGGGCGTAAAGCGGCTCCATCTCGCGCGCGAGTTCGAGTGTGAACTCCGGCACAGGCACGTTGACTCTCTTGGGGTTGACGCGCGCTGAAGCGCCACGGGCCTCGGGAGTGCGGGTCTCGATGTAGGTCATATCGTGCTTGTTCCTTTGCGTTCGATATACTCATCTTGAGTATAAATAGACCACGAAACAAGCCGGCCAGCGGCCGGTTATCTTCTATATAATGCTCATTTTGAGCATTCCAAGCTGGATCTAATGATATGTTAACTGCGCCGCCTTGGCCACCAAATATTGCGGCGCGGCAGGTCGGATTTCGTCGCTGGGGCCGTCCAAGTGCGATGTTAGCCGCGGCCGGGCTTCACGCGTACGCCGGGCGCCGGGCGCTCCAGCAGAACCTCGCGACGGAACCGGTAGAGTTTTGCCGGCCGTCCGCCCGTGCGCATTTTCACTTGGCCCGTTGGCTCCACAAGACCCGCGCCCTCTACCAGACGGCGGAAGTTCTGCTTGTGCAGGTGGGGCCCGAGGATCGCCTCCACCGTGCGCTGGAGCTCGAACAGCGTGAATTCTTCCGGCATCAACTCAAAGATCACCGGCCGGTACTTGATCTTGGCGCGCACGCGCCCCATCGCCGTTGCAAGGACCCGGCGGTGATCGAAAAGCATGGGGGTGCCAAGCCGGGGACGCTCATCCCACACCCGCGCAGCCTCGCGCCCATCGCGCTTCGATTCCTCGACCAACCCAGCCTCGTAGAGCAACTCATAGCGGTCGAGGACCTTCTCCTCGTCCCACGCCGCACCCTCAAATCCGAAGCAAATGCGCACGCGCTCTTGGCGGCTAATGGGGTGCGTCGGTGTTGGGCGCTGACCCGGCCGTGCGGCCCATTCGCGTAAGCGAGGTTCAATTGCGGTTTCCAGAATGGCGGGCCGCCCCGTGCGCCAGTCTTCCCACGGGAAGTAGTGATACCAGCTGCGCCAGGTGCCGCGGTCGGGTTTGAGCGTGCCTTTGGCCTGTGTC
>Ga0315534_1000491_pt1 | contig 27368 bp, 23 predicted proteins | sample SalMarSW160240MG_FD_203094 | JGI IMG/M metagenome (GOLD analysis project Ga0315534, IMG submission 203094) | Salt marsh sediment microbial communities from the Plum Island Ecosystem LTER, Massachusetts, United States - Salt Marsh Sediment SW1602-40 ...
CTAATTTTTCCGAAATAAGAAGAAAGTTGGCTGCGTGTAAAGCCCGCAGGAATTGAGTAATCAGAAATTCCGGAAATACCCGAAAGAGAAGATATTGAAGAGGGAGCGTAATAATTGGCGGAGGGAGGAGCATAATCTTCGGAAAAACCCAAAGTTTTTTCCCGGGGACTGCCCTGGAAAATTTCCGGTGATTGGCTGAAAAAATAAACCGCTATGCCGATTAAGATTATGAAAAATAAGATTATTTTAATGAAATTGCCCATCGTTTAAGAGCGAATGACGATATTAATTAATTTATTAGGCACAAAAATAATTTTCTCAACTTTTTTATCTTTCAACCAGATTTTAATCTTTTCCTGGGATAAAGCAAGTTTTTCTGCTTCTTTTTTAGAAATGTCCATCGGCGCCGAAATTTTATCCCGCACTTTGCCGTTAATTTGAATTACCAATTCAAATTTTTCTTCCCGAAGCAGTTTTGGGTCATATTTAGGCCATTTTTCTTTATGAATGCTGGTTTTATGCCCAAGCTTCTCCCAAAGCTCTTCGCTAAGATATGGCGCGAAAGGAGCAAGGAGTTTAATAAAATCTTCCGCATCACTAAGGTAGGTACGATTATCCGCCTCGAAATAATATAAAAGTGTCATAAGTGTAGAAATTGCTGTATTGTATTGTAAATTCTCAATATCCTCAGTAACTTTCTTAATTGATTTAGCTAATTGACGCTTGGTGTTCAAATTTTCGGGGCCTAGAATTACTAAACGAGAAGAAAATCCAAGTTCTTTCATAAATTTATCTTTATTTATTTCAAAAAAGTTATAAACTCGCTTCAAAAACCGCTCTGGGCCTAAAATTCCAGCATCCCGAAAATCACCGCCTTGTTCGAAAGGCGCTAAAAACATCAAATACATTCTTAAAACATCGGCGCCGAATTTTTTAATGTATTCATCGGGATTAATAATGTTGCCTTTTGATTTGGACATTTTCGCGCCTTCTTTAATAAGTAATCCGTGCGCCCGAAATTTAGAAAACGGCTCGTCAAAATTAAGCAGTTTCAAATCATAAAATACCATTGTTAAAAATCTTGAATACAAAAGGTGCAAGACGGAGTGTTCGGCGCCGCCGATATACATATTTACCGGCAGCCATTTTTTAGTCATTGCCGGATTCCACGGATTTTTATCGTTTTTAGCGCTAGGATACCGGAGGTAATACCAAGCCGAATCCAAAAAAGTATCGGAAACGTCTGTTTCTCGCCGAGCTTTACCGCCGCAATTCGGACATTCTGTTTCATAAAAAGATTTTTCCATAGCTAAAGGCGACTCCCCTTTTCCTTTCGGCCTGAAATCTTTGATAAACGGCAACTCGACGGGCAGTTCGTTCTCTGGCACCGTGTACCATCCCGGCATTTCTTTTTGTTCTCCCCTGCTTTCCGCCGCGCAATGTTCGCAATAAATCATCGGTATTGGTACCCCCCAATAGCGCTGCCGTGAAATCAACCAGTCGCGAAGGTGATATTGAATTTTCTTATTGCCACCGACGAATTTCGTAATTTCCCATTTGGCTTTTTCCGAAGGCATTCCGTTAAATTTTTCGCCTGAATTTATCAATTCACCTTCGCCTTCCCAGGGTTCGCCACCAACTCTTAATTCGGGAACTGCCGCATCTGCCCGTGCCGCCGGATTCGGTACGCGCATTAATACCAGGCTTATCACCCTTACAATTGGTAGTTTAAACTTTTTAGCGAATTCAAAATCTCTTTCATCGTGCGCCGGCACGGCCATAATCGCGCCGGTACCGTAAGTTGCCAAAACATAATCGGCCACAAAAATTGGGATTTCCTTTTTATTTGCCGGATTAACGGCCCTAACTCCTTTCAATTCCACGCCGGTTTTTTCTTTGGCCAAATCCATTCTCTGTAATTCTGATTGTTTTTTTGCTTCTATAATGTATTTTTCAACCTCCTTGATATTTGATATTTGATTTTTAATTTTTGATATAAATTCGTGTTCCGGCGCCAAAACCATGTAAGTCGCTCCAAACAAAGTATCTGGCCGCGTGGTAAATACCGGAATTCTTAATTCTGAATTCTTAATTCTGAACTCAATCTCAGCGCCCTGAGATTTTCCTATCCATTCTTTCTGAGCAATTTTAACTTTTTCCGACCAATCAATTTTTCCTAAGTTTCTAAGCAAGCGTTCGGCGTATTTGGTAATCCTGAAGAACCATTGTTCCAATTCTTTTCTAATAACCTGACTGGAACAACGTTCGCATTCGCCGCCGATTACTTGTTCATCCGCCAAGACAGTTTTACACGATGGACACCAATTGACCGCTTGTTTCTTTCGATAAGCCAGGCCGTTTTTAAACATCTGAACAAATATCCATTGAGTCCAGCGGTAGTATTCCGGGTCGTAAGTTTCCAACCGTTCATTCCAGGCAAAGCCATCGCCAATTGATTTGAGCTGCTCATAAAACCTCTTCTCGGAAATTTCGGCCTGTTTCATCGGATGAGTGCCTATCTTTAAAGCGTAATTTTCCGAATGGATGCCAAAACCGTCAAGGCCGATAGGCTGAAAAACATCATTTCCCTGCATTCTTTTGAAACGACCATAAATATCGGAGCCGACAAAAGCATAGACATTGCCAACATGCAAGCCCTCAGCTGAAGGATAAGGGAACATCATTAAATTATAAAAAGGTTTTTTTGCTCTTTCTAATTTTGGTTCGTAAGTTCTTTGTTTTTCCCATCTATCCCGCCATTTTTTTTCAATTTTTTCATGATTATATTCCATCAACTATTTCAATTTAAAGGTAATGGTAAATTTTAATGAACCGTCAGCCGCTGAGACGATATTGGACAGGGGTAAATCGACGTTTTGGAACTGCGGGTCTTGCGCTAATTTATTTTTAAAATCAATTACGGTTTTTTCGTCTGCCGCCTGACCATTTAATAAAATGGGCGTTTCTTTTGCCTGAATGAAAACTCTTTCAATTGTAACGGCCTCGCCAGCCAGCTCTCTAATTTTCCCAAAAAATTGGGACCAATCATAAATTCGGTTTTTGGCTCTAAGCCCTAATTCTATATTCCTGTTAAACTCTTCGGCTTCCTCTTGAAGTTTATTAACTTCTTTTAATTCCGGCAGGTTAGCTAAATTAGCCAGCTGACCATTCAAAGAATTAGCGTCTCTCATCAGAAAAAGGTCAACGACCGCGAAAGCGATAAGGATAAAAGACAAAGAAGTCAGGATTATGTTGCGCCAGATTTTTATAAAGTTTATAAGCTGGTGCTGGCGAAATTCCTCTTCGGTGCCGGTGCTGGCCAAACTGATAATAATATCTTTGGCTCGAGGGATTAATCCCCTGACAGCCGAGCCCAGCGCGGCGAACCAGTCCGACGCTAAAGAGGTTAATTGGCTATTATTAACAGACCATTGGCTATCCGGGGCGACCAATTTAGGCGGCAAATTAATTTTTTGAACCGAGAGCGGGAAATTTTCAGAGATAATTTGGGATATTTTTTCTTCCAAGGCCGGTGCCGCCAACAAAAGATCGCTAATTTGGGTATCGGGCCAATGTGTGCCGGAAAAATTTAAGATTCTCTGCGTCTCACGGATGATTATTTCTTTGATGGAAGATAAAGAAATCTGTCTTTCTCCGGAAACCGGCCACGGCACAAAATGATTAAAGTATAAATTACGGTTCCTAATAAGACCGAAGCTTAAACCGCCGCTGGTTATGTACAATAAAAGAAGCGGTTTTACTGAGCCCTCTAGTCCGGAAATCAAACGGCTAACAGCCAAACTGGGGAATTCAATCGCCGCCACGACAAAATTCGCCTCTTTTAAGCATTCAACAAATTCATCAACCGCTTTGTTAGCCGCAAAGGTTCCTAAAATTTCCAATTGTCCGCCATCGGTTTTGTTTTCGCCAACCTTCTGCCAATCAGAATAAACCGACGAAAAATCGCTTGGCGAAATCATCTGGAGATTCAAATGAGCGGCCTCTTCAAGATTCTCAATGGCTACCATCGGCAGATTAAATACCTGCGTATAAACATTTACGTCAGGAATGTTTAAAATGACGTAGATCTTTTTCCCTTTCCTGCGGGCAATCTGAGAATGAAGTTTTTTTACGGCCGTTTTAAAATTATCTTTATCTCTAATCTTTCCCTCGCTGATTGTCCCCGCCGTTAAATTTAGCGAGTTCAGGCCCAATTTACTTCCCTTAACCATAACGAACCTCAAAGCCGAGTCGCTGATTTCCAGACCGCCAACCTGCGGCTGGGGATTAATGATATTTAAAATTCTTTTAATGCTCATACTTACTTTATCTATGTTTATCTATTTCCATCTACGTTTCTCTCCGTGGTTATAATGAAAAATATAGATAAAAATAGATTTATGTTCAATCTAAAGATTTCACGATAATTTATTATATCGCCGTTTCGCTTTCAGATTCCAGCTTTGCTTCGCCGGTTGTAGCGTCAACATAAATAATGACCTTAACCTGCCGATATTTAGTAAGGGCTGACCCCAAAGACGTAATTTCAAATTTACCGGTCATTGGCGTATCGCAAGCCGAAGAAACGGTTTTTAAATCTTTACAAACGGTTATTTGAGCGCTGTTATTTCCGATATTTAAAGTATAAGGGTTGGAGCCGGGAATAAAATTTTTATTTCTAACTATTTTTATTCTGGCATCTTGAATACCGGCCCGGGCCGCGGCTAAAGCTTCACCGGACAATTTAATTCCAAAACTGCTTTGACTTAAAAAATAAGCGATGAATGCGCCGGCGATGCCAATTTCTACGGCCAGACCCCCCACCAGAAGCACAATCGGCAGAGTGGCGGCGGCTCTCGTTCTTTTAGGGAATTTAAAAAGGCAGCTCATACTTTTAATTATTGAGTGGGCGCAGCCAAAGAAGATTCTGAGCTTCTGATGAAACCAAAAACCTGACCGTCTTCTCTCAATTTCGTTTTCCAAATAATATTTTTTTCATTAATGTAAATTTTGTCCTGTGGCCCCCAGAAAGCATCGTCGAATTTAGCTATGCTCAAATAGTTCTGAGCGTCATCGGCATTACGCTGAAGAAACCAAACATCGCTAAGCGAAAAACGCGGAAACAAACTTAATTTCCCGAAATAAATATCTCCGGTATTTAGATAAACAGCCCAATAAGACCTTTCAAAACCGACTTTCTGCCAATAAATAACCGCGCCGAAAACCAATAATAGAATAATGATTGTGCCAATTAAAATTTTATTTAATTTAAACATGTTTATTTTTAAATAAGTTTTATTATTTCTTATTATTCTATCATAACTAAAAATATAAAAACAGAAAACGTTTTAAGCGACTTTAAGGCGACCAGTTAATTATTACGTCATCAACTCTGGGGCTGGCCGTCTGGGCGACGTTTGATTCCAAAAACATTTTATAGCGGAAATATCTTTTATTATTATGCTGGGTTAAATTAATCTGAACCGGTATGTCAACGTCTGTAGGCGCATAATAGGTAGTGCCGGAGCCGTCTGGGCCAAGATAAGACCAAGGGCCGCCTGAAGAGTTAGACGAAGCGATTTGAAACCTGACATTGGTGCCGAAAGGCTTACTGCCTTGCCACATAATGCTATTAATCGCCGCGCCGGATGCTACCTGACTGTCAAATATGGAAGAAGTTAGGTTGCCGGTTAACGGTTCTCCCGTCCATTCAGTACTGCTTTTAACTTTGTAGTCCGAGGTGGCACAACTATTAGTATCAAGACAATTGAAACTAATCCAGCCGATAACGTCGTTCCATGCCCAGCCGCTGAAATCACCGGTGCTGGGGCTAACGCTTACCTGATAAACATAGGAAGAGCTTGCAGTGGCACTGTCAAAACTAATCCAGCCGATGACGTCGTTCCAGGCCCAGCCGGAGAGATTGCCGTTGCCGTCGTTTTCAACTGCAAAATCGCTGGTAGAACAAATATTACCATTTGGCGAACTCTGGCAATCAAAAGCAATGTAGCCGACCGAAGAACTGGCATAACCTTTCAGTCTGTTACCGACAAGATGAATGTCGTCAAAGTAAAAATCAATCCACCCAATAACGTCGTTCCAAGCCCAATGATAGGTTGAATCAATATTGATGGTAGCATGGGCAATGAAAATAAAAGAACCCGCACCAACAATCACTATTGCCAATAATATTATTTTTTTAACCAAATTCATGCTTTTCTTAGAAACTATTAGAAACTAACTAAAAACTGAGCATTAGAAATTGAAAATTTATTACTAGAATCCCTGAATGACAATTGAACCGGTTGAGGTGCTGTAATCAAGGTCCGTTGAGCTGGCGAACATATTGTTTACTGAAGTAATTGGGCCTGTCTGGCCCGGGCCACCGGACCAATCGGTTTGGGCAAAAACCTTGTTAATATTGCGGGTCAGGTATTGAGTTCTGGAAATTGACCTATTTTCAGGCCAGCTGATGGTAATGGTAATTTTTTGCGTTGAAGGATCATCCGCTGTTCCGGTGCTGCCGGGTCCGCTGGTACAAGTTGAGGTAGCTGCAGCGGAAATATCGCCTGCGCCGCAGAGGTCGCGGTTAGTATTTTCTATTGAAAAATAACGCGTAAAAGTCCTTCCTTCCGCCACGGTGGAGGTGGCGCCGGCGAGTATCGCAAAACTCGTGCCGCTAGCCGTCAGATAAAACTGGGAATCCGGACCTTTATCCGATGGAAGAGCATAAATAATGTGCCAATCTGATTCTGCTAATGACTGAACATTGTCTAAATATTCTTGAGCTAAAGACGTGGCTATTTGAACATTACGAGTTTCTAAATTACTTCTTAAAATTGAGATTATTACCGTAGTGGCGCCGCCGATTAAGATGGCACCCACGCTTATGGCAATAAGAATTTCTACCAGTGACTGGCCTGCCGATTTTTTATAAATTTTTGAATTTAATGATAAAAATTTATTCATAAAATCAAGCACCGAGCACATAATGTTTTATGTGCTCGGTTAAAGTCTGGTCATCAAAAATTTTTCTTTGTCTGCTCAGATTTTTGAGCCAAACCTTTAATATTGTATTTCTCCATTAACATTTACACTAATCGTGCTTGAACTCGTTGGATTGTTCATCAACGATATTTTAATTGTGCCGGGAGCATCGGGCAAACCCGTAATCGGAGAAAAAATTATCGTAGAATTGGCACCGGGAACCGGGTTATCAAATTGAACGCCGGAAGGCAGGGTACTGCGAGAAACAACGGTGCCTGTGGTATAACTTAATCCCTGAAATAAATCGTAAAAATCATTGCCGCTTGAAGGATTTTCAAAATGAACGCCCCAGCGACCGCCGCTTTCCTGGCTAATAGAGCGGTCTTGAGCGTTTCTAAACACGGCAATAATTTCTTGGGTGGCTGAAAGGAGGGCTTGTTGCTGTTTGTAATTTAAAATGCTTATAAAACCGACGCCCGCCAAAATGGCGATAATGGCGATAGAGATAACAAGCTCAATAAGACTAAACCCCCGCGCCATATCAAGAACTGGTCGCTTTGGGCGACAATGCAATGAAATTTTATGCTTAATTGGTGCGGATGGAAACCGTTTCAAAAAAATTTAAAATGTAAATATCAAAATGAAAAATGACAATGTAAAATGTTAAAATGATTTTTCGCCGCAGGCGAAACGCATAGATTTTACATTTTGATTTTTGAATTTTACATTTATTATTATAATTGTCCGACCAATTGATAAATCGGCACAATAATTGATACGGCAATCGTGCCGATAATAATACCAATTGCCATCAGCATAACCGGTTCCAAAAAACTAACCATTGTCTTAACGGCCGTTTCTATTTCCCCTTCATAAAAATCAGCCAGCGCCAAAAGGATATTTTCAATGTGACCAGCTTTTTCAGAAATAGCCATTAAATTAACCACCACCCTAGGGAAAATAGTCTCCCGACGGAATGCCTCGCCGATCGTCAATCCTTTAGCTATTCCCTCCCGGGATACGCGCATTAAACTGTTTTTTAAATCTTCAAAACCAACCGTTTGAGCGGTGATTTCCAAAGAATCTAAAATTGACAAACCAGCCATTAAGAGCGAAGACAAGGTGGAAGCAAAACGCTGGAGGGCCATTTGTTTCAAAACGTTTTTAATTACCGGCAATTTCATGGCAAACCGATACAAAATTCTCTTTCCCGAATTGGTTTTGGCGAATAAGTACCACAAGGAAACGACCATCAACACTATGGCAACCAGTATAAACCAGATGTAGTCGCCAATAAATAAGCCCACGGAAATAACTATCCTGGAAAAAAATGGCGGTTGGGTATTGAAAGAAGAAAAAATGTTGGCGATTCGCGGCACCGCAAAAGTGACCAATAGAATGAGAATGGAGAACGAACCAGCTAGCAGAATAATAGGGTAAGTTAAGGCAGATTTAATTTTACGCCTAAGGTCCTGTTCTTTCTCAAGGGAAACGCTCAAATCTTCAAAAACCTTCTCCAGATTACCCGAGGTTTCACCCGCCTTGATGAGATTGGTAAAAACCGGCGAGAAATATTTCGGGTACTTCAAAAACGTACTGTAAAAAGGCATTCCTTTTTCCAGTGCCCCGCGAATTTCCATTAACAAGGCTTTGACAGCCGGTTTATCAAGGTCATTAATCAAAATATCAATTGCTTTTAAAAGGTCCGTGCCAACCTTCAGCATCAGAAACAGATATTTCGTCAGGAAAACCTTGTCGGCCACCGTAATGCTTTTTCCAAAAAATGATTTCCGGCTTATTTCTTCCACTCCCTTAAGAATTTTAATTGAAATCGGTTTTAATCCCTGCCCGGCCAAATGTTCCAAAACTTCAGCTGGTCCGCTGCCTTCAAAATCTCCTTCAATTACTCTGCCATTAGGTTGGGAAGCAATGTAATGAAAACGCATTATTTGTTGATTGGTTAATTAGATAATTAGTTAACTGGAAAAATATAATAAACTAATTCGCTAATTATCCAATTCTCTAATTCACTATTCTCGTATCACGCGAAGTACTTCTTCCACCGTCGTTATGCCTAGTGCGGCTTTACGCAAACCGTCTTCAAACATAGTCATCATTCCCCTTGATTTCGCCAGATTATTCAAATTATCCAGAGAAAAATCAGGGTTGATAATCAACTTTCTTAATTCTTCGTCAACGTTCAAAACTTCAAAAATACCTATCCGTCCGTGGTAACCGCTCTGATTGCAGACCGAACATCCTTTTCCTTTATAGAGGAGTTTTGGTACTTTCATTTTTGAGTTGACGTTGGCCTCTTTTAGCTGCCGTTCCAATAGACCAACTATGTTGGCGTCCGGCGAATAAGACTCAATGCAATTTAGGCATATCTTTTTTACCAATCTCTGGGCAAGACAAATGTTTAAAACCGCCGCTAATAAAAACGGCGCAATCTTCATATCAACCAGTCTTGGCACGGCGGTAGCCGCATCATTGGTGTGTAAGCTGGAAAGCAAAAGGTGTCCGGTTAGGGCGGAGTGAACGGAAATTTCCGCCGTTTCTTCGTCGCGAATTTCGCCAACCATAATTATATTCGGGTCCTGTCTTAAAATTGCCCTTAATCCGCTGGCGAAAGTTATGCTGGCCAAGGGATTAATTTGGGTCTGGTTGATATATTTAATGTCATACTCTATCGGGTCTTCAATGGTAACGATGTTGACCTCAGGCCGATTTAAAATATTTAAAATTGAATAAAGCGTGGTGGTTTTTCCGGAGCCGGTTGGCCCGCAAATCAAAATCATACCGTATGTCTTTTTAATATTCTCTTCAATAATTTTTCTGGTTTCTTCCAAAATACCCAGCTCTTCCAAGGAAAGAGGCCTCTGGGTTGACGACAAAAGGCGCATTTCAACTTTTTCCCCGTAAAATACCGGTATGATGGCTACGCGAACGTCAATCAAATCCGGTCCAACTTTATGGCGGAAACGGCCGTCTTGCGGTTTCAGGTGTTCGTCTATTTTCAAACCGCCCAAAAGTTTTATTCTGGCGACAATGGCTGGATGAACCTCCTTGGGAATTCTGATTATTTCATGAAGAACGCCGTCAATACGGTACCTGACTAAAATTGCGTTTTCCAAAATTTCAATGTGGATGTCAGAAGAACGAAGGGAAATGGCATAAGAGAGAAGGTTGTCAATAATGGCGACTATCGGCACGTCTTTAGCCGCCTCCTTAATATCTCCCATTTTTTTTCGGAGGGTGGCTTGAATGTTTTCTTCAATAATTTTTTTAAAATCTTCCGTCAAATGACGGCCGTATAAAGAAAAACCGCGATTTAAATCATCCGGGCTGGTTAAAAAAGGCTTGATATTCGTTTTAAGATGTTTTTTAAGAAATTCAATTGTTTCTAAATCAGAAGGGTCTTCCATTGCCACGTCAAAAGTGCCGTCCGCTTCTCTGGCGAAAACAACCGCCCTTTTCTGCCTGGCCAGCTCTTCCGATAAGGTTCTTAAAATTTTTTCTTCAATTACCCGACTGCCCAAATTAATCCTCTCAACGCCAAAATACTTGGCGACTATGTTGTAAAAATAATCCGCGGTAATAAAATTCTGCGAGATTAAAAGGTCGGCAATGTTTTGACCCATCCTTTTGGCCTCAGACATTAATCCGTCAAAGGCTTGGCCGCTAATTAAATCCTCTTTTGTCAAAATTTCTTTAAGTTTTTGAGCGGGAACGATAAGCATAATAGTAAATGCAAAATGTAAAAATCAAAGATTAAAATTGTAATTAAAAATGTTAAAATTATTTCTTACTTTTTTTGAACTTTGTATTGTCATTTTGCATTTTTATTTTTCAATTTTAAATTAAAAAATGCCGAATCCAATAATCAAATTATTATATTTTCAATAAATTCCATAAAGTCAGTAATTCCAGCCATTTTTGTATTATTATAACAAAAATCGCCGTTGGTAGCCATAGCCAATATAAAGAGATGCGCAACGATGAACCGTGAACAATGAATAATGAACAAATATGAATTAATAAATAAACCAATATTAATGAAACAAGGTAAAAAATCCAGCCAGGGTAACCGGTTAAAAATATAGCCAAAGCGCCGAAATACGGTTCCTCGGGATAAAAAAGAAGGTTTTGGCGTCTTTTGTTGACGACTTTCGCGAAAAATAAAAACACGATGGCCACAACCAATGAAATTAAATAGGGCGCGAAAAATCTGGCGAGAATATAAAAAATAAAATAATTGACGCTCTGGTAGGGCGGCAAAAAATATTTTGCGATATCATCTTTCAACCATAATTGATATTGCCGGTAACCCTGGAAAAGATTTGAAGCCAGAATAAGGAACGCGGCTGTTATAAAAAAAAGCTGACCCGGAAAATCCGCCTTAAAAAGGTTTATGCCAAATCGCTTTCCAAATAAAATGATTTTTTTCTTATGATTAAAAAAGCGCAAAAAAATTTGCGCTCCAAAAGCAATAATTAAAATTAATAAAATAAAAAACACGGCGAGATAAATTTTATAAATCTAATCCCGGGTCGGTACCCACCTCATAATAACAAGTTTCTTCGGTGTAGGACGTACAAGTATCTTTGTTGCCGCCATCACTCGTCATCAAACCTCGATATTTGGTGCTTTCCAGTCTAGCGTTAAGTTCAAAAGTTTTATTTGTGTCGTCACCATCATAAGCATATTGGTAGGTGCCACTATTAGTTGGATCTCTCGGAAGAGATGATAAGGCAGAGCCGCCGGTTGTACCGGTAAGATCCACACCTATCCAACCAGAGCCAGCTACCGTATAAACATCTCTAACCGTACAACCACTGCTTAAACCGCAGGTGCTACTCGCGGTACTATACGCGGTCTCGCCCAAAGTCGGGCTGGTAGCGGTTGACAAATACAAAGCGAGCGCACTTTTAACGCTGTTTAAATCTGATAATCTTTGAGAATCTCTGGACTGGGCAAGAATTTGAGCGGGATTTAAAACCAAGACTACCGTTGTCGCCAAAATCGCCAGGATGCCGATGACAATAACGAGTTCAATTAACGTAAAGCCGCGTTTGGAAGCCCTGCTGAGACTTGCGTTAGTTTCTTTCATTAAATAAATGTCTAAATTTAATTTTTACCCCTTACTTACCTTAATAAGGTAAATTCTAATTAATCTAAGGGCGAATTTATTAAGATAAAATATGTTGGAAATTTTATCCCCGACCTTTCGTTTTAATGATAGTCCTTTCTCTGTTTTTTTCAATTAAAGGGTGTGGATAATTCCTCTTTCTTATTGGGCTTTTTCAAGAAAATTCTTTATGTTTTGAACTAATTCGTCAATTGATGTCTTAGCTTTAACGAAATACTCAATCGCTCCTAATTCCTGACCCCGTGAAATATCTTCTGGTTGGCCCAGATTGGAAATGATAATAATGGGCAAATCGCTGGATTGCATCTGCGGATCCTTGCGGATTTCCACCATCACTTCAAAACCTGATTTCTTCGGTAAAATAATGTCCAAAAGAATTAAATCCGGCTTAGCTGTTTTTAATGAATTTAAAGCTTCCTCGCCGTCTTTAGCGAGAATTACTTCTAGCTGTTCTTTTTGCAAACGATTTTTTAACAAAGAAGACAAGAATGGGTCGTCTTCAACTAATAAAACTTTATACATGCAAAATTATAGTAGCGATGCGAATATACTAATTATACTAATGATACGAATATTTACAGTGATTTTACCAAGTCATTTGTATCATTCGCATCCATTCGTATATTGGTATCGATACGCATTTTATGCCTTAATCAGAACTTTTTTAGTTGCCCCAAATCAATGCTCCGCATTGATAATCGCTGTTTTAGGCCGAGCGATTAATACCTTTCCCGATAATTATATCGGGAGTCGACAATAATTTCAATTTAGTTGTTCCACGCACAGCTTCCGCTACGCGTGCCTTGTTACGACTTCACCCATGTTACCGAATTTGGGCTGGCCTGACTAATGTCGGACTTCACCCACTCCCGGCTTCCTTGATGTGACGGGCGATTGTTTTCTGGTAACTCAGAATTGACGTTCCCACCGTACGTGCGGATTTCCCGCATACGGCGAGCTCTAACCAAAGCACTTATTATTATAAGTGCTCGGCCGAGCACATAAAGTATTTATGTGCTCTGGTGCATCTTTTGTTTAATTCTGTACATTTTTCTCAAGCCTTCGGGATTAAGATGTTTTCCATCCTCCATCATTTTGACAAGCTTACAAAAGATGTCAAAATCTTTGGATTTAGAAGGTAAATTAAGTTTGTTGAGTTTGAAAAACGGTATTATCCTTTCTCTTAAATCTTTTCTATTCGCAACCTCATAACGATAACAGTTTTGATGAGTTGAACGGGTATCCTTCTGGAAATAAACATTTCCGCAACCAAAAAATTCTTTCAGTTTATAGAGAATTTTTTTATCTTTCTCTACAAGCTTTAAATAAAACCTCGGTTCAGCTTTAACCCGCCTTTTCAACTCCTTTTTTTCGTTTGGGTCGCGAACATAAACGGTAAAACTACCTTCACCGTCTACTAAACCAACCACGTAATCAGAATTAAACATAGAATATTTAGAGAGAATCCTTCATCCCGCTTAACGGGACTAATATGATTCAGCTGACTTCTGGGCTTCAACTATGCTCATTTCAAACTGAGCTTGTCGAAGTTTGACGCAGCGTTAGTTACATTATACTACGCCAGATCTCCCCGGGTCAATAAATATACCATTCCTGACATTCCAAAAAGGATTTTCAGTGGGCCTTCGCTATGCTCACCACCCAATCATAGCTCGACCGTCCTATAAATATTTTGGACTATCATTCGTCTCCTCACCCTCCGCCGTCTACCTCGCGGTCCCTAAGCCAAAAGGCCGGGATGCCGGTCGTTATAGCGACTTAGGCATAAACGACTGTGATTTGACTACGCCAAGCACACAATGTTTTTTGCGTGCTTGAGAGAAGATTTTAACTTCTTGGTTTATTTATCTGCCGGGCGCGTTTATTGTGAGTACAGGACTCGAGAACGTATTCACCGCGCCATGGCTGATGCGCGATTACTAGCGATTCCAACTTCATGAAGGCGAGTTGCAGCCTTCAATCCGAACTAGGGCCGGCTTTGATGGGATTGGCTCCGTCTTGCGACTTAGCAGCCCATTGTACCGACCATTGTAGCATGAGTGTCGCCCAGGGCATCAAAGGGCCATGCGGATTTGACGTCGTCCTCACCTTCCTCCAAGTTAGACTTGGCAGTCTCCTGCGACACTTGTAACGCAGGACAAGGGTTGCGCTCGTTACCCCACTTAAGGGAACATTTCAAAACACGAGCTGACGACAACCATGCAGCACCTGCCCCGACGTCTGTGAAGAAAATATTCCTTTCGGAATATCGTCATCGGGGTTTCAAGCCCTGGTAAGGTTCCTCGCTTACCGTCGAATTAAACCTCATGCTCCACCGCTTGTGCGAGTCCCCGTCTATTCCTTTGAGTTTTAAACTTGCGTTCGTACTTCCCAGGCGGTCCACTTAACGCGTTAGCTTCGCCACTCCGAGGGTCGACACTCAAAACAGCTAGTGGACATCGTTTAGGGCGTGGAATACAAGGGTATCTAATCCTTTTCTCTCCCCACGCTTTCGCGGCTCAGGGTCAGGAACGTCCCAGCAGAATGCCTTCGCCTTTGGTGTTCCAGCCGATATCAACGGATTTCACCCCTACACCGGCTGTTCCATCTGCCTCTAACGCCCTCTAGCCCGACCGTATTCATTGCGAGTTCACCGTTGAGCGGTGAAATTTTACAATGAACGCACCGGGCCCCCTACCCGCTCTTTACGCCCAATAAATCCGGATAACGCTCGAGGTCTCTGTATTACCGCTGCTGCTGGCACAGAGTTAGCAACCTCTTATTCCTCTGGTACTATCAATCCTTGCGGACTTTCTCCCAGAGAAAAGCAGTTTACAATCCGAAGACCTTCTTCCTGCACGCGGCGTCGCTCCATCAGGCTTTCGCCCATTGTGGAATATTCTCGACTGCTGCCACCCGTAGGTGTACGAACCGTGTCTCAGTTTCGTCGTTGGGGATCGGGCTCTCACCCCCCCTACCCGTCATAGCCTTGGTGAGCCATTACCTCACCAACAAGCTGATAGGACCTAAGCCAATCACCGAGCGGATTACTCCTTTAATCGTGCCTCGCCATTACTCGACACTTTAATTTTCAATTTCTAATTTTCAATTTTCAATCAATGACTAAATTTTCAATTTTTAAATACGACTTAAACAGGTTTGAAAATTCGTTCATTGAAAATTCAATGAAAATTGTAAATTGATAATTGTGCCGAACAATAGTGAAGCACGATACTATTGGGTATTACCCACTCTTTCGAGTGGCTATACCCATCTCGGTGGTATGTACTAAGGTATTACTAACTCGTTCGCCGCTAACCAGCGCAGAGCGCTGAATCACTAATCAATCTCGAATAACTATCGCGAATATTCGCGAATAATTTGTGAGCCGAGCCGAGCTCGGCCAAATTCGAGATAATTTGAGACTCAGTGCTCCGCACTGATTCGCACGACTTGCATGCCTTATCCACGCCGCCAGCGTTCATCCTGAGCTAGGATCAAACTCTCAAATAGATGCCCGCGAGCACAAGCTCATCGAGCGAAGTGCGAGTGGCTGCAACTATTTGACCCCGCTAAGCGGGGTCCTCAATTTTTGCAACCGCTCGACCTTCGCCTGCGGCTCGCCCTCTCGGGCAAAATTGGGACAACTAAAAAAATTCTGAACTTCTCATTTAATTTTCAAGGTCCTTCCCATATTCTTACGCACCTCTCATTATAAAGAAGGACTTACTCTTGTCAAGCGATAAAAACAATGCTACACTTCATGAAACTTGGAGCTTGAAACCCGAAACGTTGCATTTTTGTGTTTTATACTTCATGTTTTATGTTTCATGAAACGCGATATTCATCCAAAATATTATTTAAAGGCAAAAGTTAAATGTGCATGTGGAAATGAATTTACGGTTGGCTCAACCAAACCGGAGATTCGGGTTGAAATCTGCAGCGCCTGCCATCCTTTTTATACCGGTAAAGAAAAATTGATTGATACGGCCGGCCGAGTTGAAAAATTCAAAGCAAGAACGGCCAAGAAAAAATCTTATAAAAGCAAGAAGGAGAAAAAAGAAAAAGTCAGGATAAAAAAAAATAAATAGAACCCGCTTATCAATTTCCATTTGTACGATAATTTACTGAATGACTATTTTAACCAAGCATTACGGCGGCGGCAAGAACCGTCGTCCATAAGCCGTCTTTATTTCCTTCGGCTGTCTGGCAGGTATTAGTGGTTTTAAATATGTGACCGCTCGCTTTATAAATTTGTTCTCTTTCTTTCCATGCCGTGGCAATATCAAATTCTATTCCAAGGGTAGTAGCAAGCATGGTGGCGGCTAAATCTTCGGCATATTCACCCGCTATTTCCGCTTTTTCTCCAAAGCTGTGGTGTTCGGATAAATAACCGTAATTATTTTTATCGCTCGGCACCGCCACTCCAATGGCCGAAGAAATCAATCTATTCGGTTCATTGGTTTCATTTCTTGCCATAACGCAATAAATTATTTGACCTGCCCCAAGTGATTTTAAACCCTCTTCTCTGGAAACGATTTTACACCGGGGAGGAAAAATGCTTGATACGTAAACCAAATTATATTTCTCTATACCGGCACTTCTTAATGCCGATTCAAATGAAGCAAGTTTATCCTTGTGAACGCCTACCCCTTTTGTAAAAAATATTTTTGTCGGTATTTTCATTATTATCCAAAAATATACCCAAAATATACGATTGAATCAGAATTGTTTAATTCTAGGGCACTTTCGGGTTATTGGAATAAAAATTTCAAATTAATCTTCCTTGACGATAAACTCTATTTTTAATATCTTTTAAATAAAATCAAATTTTTAAAGCGAAATCAATGTTAATATCTTTACTGCGCTGCTAAATTGTGGATAATAACGCAATTAATAAAATTATTTTCAAAATCAGGGTTGGGGCGGGCCCCTCCGCCATAACCAATTTACTCTAATTCTTTATGGCCTAAAAATAGAATTAATAATATGACTAATAAAATAATTTTGGAAATACGGGCGGGGGCGGGCGGAGATGAAGCGGCCATTTTTGCCGGCGAATTGACGAGGATGTATCAAAAATATGCGACCAAAAAAGGTTGGGGTTTTATAATCCTTGATTTCAATCAAACTTCGCTTGACGGCTACAAAACCCTGGTTGCTGAAATTAATGGTGAAGGCGTTTACGATGAATTAAAGCAGGAATCGGGCGTCCATCGCGTCCAACGCGTACCCAAAACAGAAAAATCCGGTCGGGTTCACACCTCTACTGTTTCGGTAGCAATTTTGCCGGTAGTTGAAGCCAAAGAGATGGAAATTCGCGACAGCGACCTTGAGGTTTCTTTTTCCCGCGCCGGCGGTCCGGGCGGACAAAACGTGAATAAAGTGGAAACCGCCGTGAGAATTTTACACAAGCCGACCGGCATTGTTGTTTCTTCCCGTTCCGAAAGATTTCAGCATGCCAATCGTGAAAAAGCAATGGAAGTTTTGCGAGCTAAACTTTTTGAAATGGAAAATGCGAAGGCCGTCGGTTCAATCACTAATATGCGTCGGGAACAAATCGGCACCGCCGACCGTTCAGAAAAAATAAGGACTTACAATATACCGCAAGATAGAATCACCGACCACAGAATAAATAAAAAGTGGAGCAAAATTGAAAATATTTTAAACGGAGAACTTAAACCAATAATTAAGGCGTTCAAAAAACAGATTTGAAAATTGATAATTGAAGTTTAAAAATTTCATTTTGAATTCCTTTAAGAATTCAAAATGGCGATATCCTCTTCAAATTGCTTGGCCAGGGTAAGTACCCTGTCGCCGTAAGCGAATCTATAAGTAAACCATCGGCTCCCGGCGTAGTATTTGGCCGCCGCGCATCTTTCCTGTAAAACCTGTTTTGGCAAAACATTGCTGTATTGGTTCGCGTAATTGACGCAGGCCGAAGAATTATAAGCGTCTTTCAGATAAAGCGCGGTGGCCACGAAAGCGTCTGTATTGCTCCATGGAGAAGGCGGGTTATTGCCCGTAATTTCCGCTATCTTCTTTTTATAAATGACCCAAGTTGACGGAATAAATTGGGCCGGCCCCATTGCTCCGCCATAGGCGCCATCAGAATTGGCGCAGGAAACCTTAATTACTCCCGCCTCCAGATTTTTTTCCAGGCCTAATTCTTTAATAATTTCCAAGAAAACCGGTATGTCCCGGGTAGGATGCATGGCTGTTTTGTAGTTGCAACTGCCGACGTTCTTGCCCAAAGCCGATTCTCTGTCTAAAACCGCTAAAATCAAAGCGCTTCTTATTCCCGTGGCGTTTTCTGCCATTTGAGCCAGTTTATATGCATCTCCAAATTGCAGCTCACCGCCGCCTAATAATTTAAAAATCTGTTTTCTTATTTCCGCGGCCGTCTTCTTGGTCTCGGTTAAAAGTTTCTGGTATTCCACCTCTTTACCCTTGGTAGCCTTAAGCAAGTTATTTTTTTCCGCCTGCGTCTTCTCAATACTCGCCCGCTGCGCGTCCTGATATTCTTTGAGGGCAGCCGTGTCGGTTCGTTGCAAGCCCAGAATCTCTCTCTGGTCAATTAATTTCTGGCGGTCTTCGGCAATTTGGCTAATAAGTATCTTAACGTTTTCCTGAACCGCCAGGAGATTATTCATATCGCCGAAAAAATCTGAAAGTTTCGGATTGGCCAGTAAAATTTGGGCCAAGTTCTTGTGGTCATTTTCATAAAGCGTCTGTAGTAACTGCGACAGATTTTCTCTGTTAATGGAGATGTCGCTTTCTGTTTGGGTAATCTGCGTTTGTGTGGAACTGATTTCGTCATCTAATTTGGCTAAGCTTAAATTTATTGCTTTTATCTGAAGATTAAGTTTAGCAATCTGACTCTCCATCTTCTTTATTTCTCCTTGAAGGCTTGACCCCTGCTTTTTGTATTGCTCAATCTGCGTTTCGTACTGGTCAATCTGATTTTCCAGCTGAGCCAGTTGCTCTTCTAAAGCTTCTCTCTCTTTGTTTTGAGCGGCTTTTACACCGCTTGAGGTCGGGGCGAGCGCTGAACCAAAAACAAGGGAGAGGAAAACAAATAATACGAAAGTTGATTTCACTAAAAATTTAAACGGGATGTGAACCGTTTTTCTAAAATTTAAATTAAGCACGCGAGTGGTTGGATTCGCGCGATTATTGCTTCTTATATCAACGAGGTTGCGATATTTTGGCTTCATAAAGGGTATTCGCTGGTAACGAGAATTCCGGCAATGTCTTTGAATGCGTTATTCGCGCTTGTTCTCCTCTTTCTTTTTTTCTTCTTTTTCGGTTTCTTCTTTTTTCTCTTCTTTTTCTCCTTTTTCTTCCTTTTCCCCTTCCACCTGCACTTCCTCAACGCTAATCGGTTTTTCTTCAATCTCTTCTTTCGCCGGTTCAGTAACCGTAACAACTACCATTTCCGCATCAATTAAAATTTTCACCCTCTCATTAACTTTGAGGTCTTTTACGTGGATACTCATCCCGATGTCGGAAAGCCCGCTCAAATCAACTTCAATTTTATGCGGCAAATCTGCCGGCAGTGCTTCAATTTCAACCTCCTGAACCGCTTTAATCAGAACGCCGCCTTTTTCTCTGACTGCCGGCGCTTCACCGATAAATTCCAAGGGAATTGAAGCGGTAATTTCTTCATCCATTCTCACTTGATAAAAATCAATGTGAGAAATTTCATCGGTTAGGGGATTTTTTTGCAAATCATGAATCAAAACCGGCACTTTTTCATTTTCCAGATTCAAATTTATTATCGTGCTTTCGCCGGCCTCTCTAAAAAGTTTAGTAAACTCTTTCGCTGGAATGCTTAAATGAACGTTTTCCGACCCATGACCGTAAAGTTCAGCCGGAATCAAGCCTTGTTCTCTCAAGAATTTTACCTTTTTACCCAATATTTCACGTTTTTGAACGCTTAATTCCATAGTTTCGCTGACCTACTAATTTACTAATTTGTACTAATCTTACTAATTCGTAATATTTGTAATGATTAGTATATTGGTAGGTTTATATTTTATTGAATAATTTCAATTTATGTTCAACTACTTCTTTGATTTCCTCAACGGCTGTTGGCAATAGTTCGTACGGCACAACCCCCTCGGGATTTTCTCTAAATGCCTTTTCTACTCCCCGCCGCCAGGCCAATCGCAGTTCGGTATTAATATGAATGATTGAAATGCCTGCGTCAATAGCGGCTTCTAATTCCTCGTCTTTTATTCCTGAACCGCCGTGCAAGACCAGGGGCACACCGACGGCGTTTTTGATTTCGGTAATTCTTTCAATGTTTAAATTTGGTTGAGGCGCATTTTTGAAAATACCGTGGACGTTGCCGACGGCCGGCGCGAGCAGGTCTACGTCTGTCTCTTTTAAGAATTGACTGGCTTCTTCCGGCTTAGTTAAATCCTCCAGTTTAATGACCGCCCCTGCGGGAACTTCTTTTAAAATTGTTGAACCGCTACCAATATACCCTATCTCACCCTCAACTAAGATATCGGGATTAACGCTTTTTACATAAGCCACCGCTTCTTTGGTTTTTTTAATGTTTTCTTTTAGAGATAATTTACTGGCATCAAAAACAATGGCGTCAAAACCCGCTTTCACCGCCTCTTTGGTTTTTTCCAAAGACTTGGTGTGGTCAGCATTCAAAAAAATCGGAAAGTCATGTTCCTCGCGTAAACTTTTTATCAAAGCCGCAATTTGCCTAACGCCAATAAAATCCCGCTCGCCTTCGGAAACGCCGATTATTATAGGTAATTTAAGTTCGCGGGCCGCGCCAAAAATCGCTTTTAGCCCGACTAAGTCAGAAACATTAAAATGCCCGATGGCTACTTTATTTTTCTCGGCTTCCTGAATGAATTCTTTTAAGGTTTTCATTAATGATATTCTACTCTAAATGCACTTCTTTTTCAAAAATCTTTAATTTCTCAAGAAGTAATGGGTTGTTTTTTAATTCCGGGTCGGTTTTTAATAAATCCATGGCTGCCTCGCGACTGGCTTTGACCAAATCCGGATTTTGAACCGCTTTCATTGCCAAATCCGGCCGGCCGGTTTGTGTCTCGCCCAAGAATTCTCCTGGCCCGCGAATTTCCAAATCCTTCTCGGCCAGTTCAAAGCCGTTTTTCGCTTCCAATAATGAATACAATCTTTTATAAGTTGTTTTGGCTGAAGAATCAGTAAAAAGAAAACAGAATGATTGATGTTCTCCCCTGCCTACCCGGCCGCGAAACTGATAGAGCTGGGCCAAACCGAATCGTTCACTGCCTTCAATCATCATAATGGTGGCGTTTGGCACATCAACGCCGACTTCCACCACCGAGGTGGAAACTAAAATGTCAATCCTTCGGCTCTGCTCAGGATTGATGGTGAGCGAAGTCGAACCATCAATTTTAGCGTCTTTTCCGCCAGAGGCGGAAAATTTATTCATTACTTCGGCTTTCTCTTTGGCTTTTAACTTGCCGTGGAGTAATCCAACTTTTAAATCCGGGAAAACTTTTTGAGAGAGTTTTTCGTATTCTTCTTTGACTGCTTTGGTTTCCCAAAGCAACGCTGATCTACGCAGATTGCCACGCTGATTTACGCTGATATCTGCATTTATCTGCGTCTCATCCGCGTTTATCTGCGGTTCAATGCGGGGGCAAATGACAAATACCTGTCTGCCTTTTTTTACTTGACCTCGAATGAAAGCGTAGGCTTTGTCGCGATTAACCGGCGCAACAATTTTAGTAATAATTTCCTTTCTTCCTTCAGGTAACTCGCTGATAATTGATAAGTCCAAATCGCCGAAAATAGTTAAAGTTAAAGTTCGGGGAATCGGGGTAGCTGACATGCTTAAAAAATGAGGCAATACATCCGGGCTTTGGTCAATTAATTCGGCTCGCTGTTTGACGCCAAAACGATGTTGTTCGTCAACTACCACCAAAGCCAAGTCTTTAAATTTAACGTTTTTCTGTATTAAGGCATGGGTGCCAATAATGATTTTTATTCCGCCACTGGATATTTTTTTAATTAAATCCTGCTTTTTGATTTTGGTTTCTAAATCATCGCCGTAAAAAATTCTTGATTCCGAGGAAGTCAGTAAAGCCACCCCGCCATCAAAACCTGGGAAAAATTTCTTAAAAGCTAAATAGTGCTGTCTGGCTAAAACCTCAGTCGGCGCCATAAAAGCGGTTTGTTTACCCTGAGCCGCGTTGAGGGATTTACTGACAACCATGGCCGCTAAAGCCGCTACGATTGTTTTACCACTGCCGACGTCTCCCTGAAGCAGGCGGTTCATTGGGTGCGGCTTTTCCAAATCTTTTAATATTTCAAAAAGAGATTTTTTCTGGCTTTGGGTTAATTCAAAAGGCAATTTTGATAAAAGCATTTTGATAAATTCCACGTCCATCGGAAAAGCGTACGCCTTTTCCCGGCTCAGCTGAAATTTCAAACGGATATTGGCTAATTGCAGAAAAAATAAATCCTCAAAAGCGAATCTTTTTTTGGCGCTCTGAGCCTGCCGCAGGTTTTCGGGAAAATGAATTTGTTTCAACGCCGAATTGATTTCCGGAAAATTTTGTTTTTTCAAAATTTTCGGCGGAATCGGGTCGTTCAATTTTTCCAAATCATCCAGCAGGGGTTTAATTAAAAATCTTAATGCTTTTGAAGTTAATCTTTTTGTTTCCGGATAAATTGGCACCAGACGCCCGGTGTGTTTTGGGTCATTTCCTGAATCAGAATTTATGAGTTCATGGGCGGGGTGCGATAAGATCAATCCGTCTTTCTCCGATTCCACCACCTTACCGGCTAAATTAACTGATTTACCTTTTTTAAAAATGGAAAGCAGGAATCGCTGATTAAACCAAACCGCCTTAATGCTGCCCGTGTCATCGCTTATTAATGCTTCAACGATGAATATCCGGCGCTTCCAAGTACGTTTTAATTTGATATCCGAAATTACGCCTTGAACCGTTGCTCGTTCGCCTATTTTTAAATCGGCAATTTTAGAAATCCGGGAAAAATCTTCATAGCGAAAAGGGAAATGCCAAAGTAAATCCCCGGCCGTCGCTAGACCGAATTTCTTCAAGCGCTCAAAAAACTTAGGTCCAATACCTTTTATTTCAGAAAGAGGAGTGGAAAGTTTGATCATTTTTGCGCCCTCACGAGGAGTCGAACCTCGATTACGGGATCCGCAATCCCGCGTTCTATCCATTGAACTATGAGGGCGTTAGAAAAGTTTAAAATGTAAATATCAAAATGGAAAATGCCAGATTAAAATGTTAAAAATGGGTTAATTTCAAAATCCGATTTTGACATTTGGTAATTTTGAATTTTACATTGTAATTTTGATTTTTGATTTTTAAATTTTGATTTTTCAGAATCTTATCAATTTTGAAACCGAATCAGCCAAAGAAATATGGTACTCTTCTCTGGGTAAAAACTTCAGTAAAAAATTATTAATTTTTTCTTCGTCCGCCGAATATATGTTAACCTTCAAATAGGGAGAAAGTTTTGCTTTTAATTTCAGAATCAGTTCCCCGTATTTGCCGCCGCCCGACTTAATGTCAAACCCATCAACTTCATCGTAAGAATAAAACCTTCTGGCTTCCCGGCTTTTGGGCAAACTAATTTCTATTCCTTTTCCGTCAATTTTGAATTGCCAAATCGTCGGAGGACGCCGGGTCAAATAAATAATCAACGCCCAAGCAATAATAATAAAAAGGGCAAATAAAAAATTTTTCTGCCAAATCGCCAAAGCCAAAATTACAATCGCGATAATCAAGCTCAACCAATACCATGAAACATCCTTAGAGTAAGACTCAAATTCCGGTGCCTGCCATTCAACCGCAGACTCACGCGGACTCGACGCTGATTTACGCGGAATTTTACCGGTGCTTGTCGGTAATTTATTAATCTTGTTTTTTGCCATAATTACGATTATTATAATTGAAAACCGCAAAAGTTCAACGGCATAGTTAGAAATTAGGCGTTAGAGATTTTTCAATATAACTCCCCGTAGTTCAACGGATAGAACGAGGGACTTCTAATCCCTAAATGGAGGTTCGATTCCTCCCGGGGAGACCAAATTTGTAAAAATAGAAAATTGTAATATATTAAATGAATGTGGAGCCGTATATTTTGCCGCGGTAGCTCAGCTTGTCCCGCACAAAATATTTTGCCAGGGTAGCTCAGTGGTAGAGCGCTTGCCTAAATCTTTGGGCCTTTCCGCCGAGAGGCGGATTGAAAAACTGGGTGAATTCGGGGAAACTCCCATTTTTGGGACAATCCCGAGCCAAGCCGAATACATAAAGCATTATGTGTTCGGAAGGTGTAGAGACTATCTCGTGAGAGAGTACCGCGCATACAATTTTTTATGTGCGTCGGGAAGCGCCCAGCCCCGCCAAAATTTTATTTCGCAAAACTTAGGCGGGTGATGATATAGTCCAACTCTTTGGAAGAGCAAGGCGTCGGCAGTTCGATTCTGCCCCCTGGCACATAAAGGTAATAGTAATGTGTTGTGGTAATTATACACAACACCTTTATTTCCCAAACCGAAATAATTGGCGTATAATTTATTATATGCCGCAAGTAGAGTGTAAAATCTGCGGAAAAATATTTTATACCAAGCCAAGTTGGCTAAAAAAGGGATGGGGTAAATATTGTTCCAAAAAGTGTCAATTTGAATCTCAGAAAAACGGCGAACTGATTCCTTGTTTTATATGCAAAAAACAAATATATAGAACCCCAAAAGAATTAAAAAGCTCAAAAAGTAAAAAATATTTCTGCAGTAAATCATGTCAAACAATCTGGAGGAATTCCATGGTTTATGTTGGTAAAAGCCATGCGAATTGGAAAGGAGGAGAAAGTGCTTATAAAAACATACTGATTAAAAGTAGGGTGCCTCAGATATGCCGATTATGTAAAACAAAAGACAAAAGAATATTGACGGTTCATCATGTAGATCTTAATAGAAAAAATAATGATGTTGAAAATTTAACTTGGCTTTGTCATAATTGCCATCATTTAGTCCATCACGATATAAAAGAGAGAGAGAAATTTATGGAGACATTGGTGTAGCAGTAGCACTAGAGTTTGTGGAACTCTCAGCAGGGGTGCAACTCCCCTATGTCTCCCATGGAAATCTGCCCGTTTTGCAACAACTCTGACGTAGAGAAAATAATTGTTGAAAAAAATAATCTTGCTTTTGCTTTTCCTACTAATATCCCAATAACTCCGGGACATATGCTTGTGGCGCCGATAAGATGCGTTTCGAGCTTTGATGAATTAACACCCGAAGAAACAAGCGCGATTCTGGAACTAAGAAAGAAAATTAAAAATGCCCTGATAAAAACTTTCGGAGCCGAAGGATTTAATTACGCGTGGAACGAAGGAGAACTGGCGGGCCAAGGAGTTCATCATCTGCACCTGCATATCGTTCCAAGGAAAAAAGGAGACAAGGGTATATTGAAATATGACCCGCGAAAATTTATTTATAGGCCGGGAAGCAGAGCGGAATCCCCATTAGAAGAATTGAGTGAAGTTGTCAAGCTGGTGAAGAGCCACCCATAAGGCCTCAGTTATCCCCCCTTGACAACGTTTTGCCCTCATATATAATTAATCGTACATGATGAAATTGATGAAAACACAAAGCGGCTGACACATAAAGGCGATTCTTTTTGTCGTGTTGGCCGCGCACCGCGCGGCTTTTTATTTCTCTAAATCTGATTCTCCGAATAGACTGCCCATTGAAAAACACAAATATCTCTCGAATCCATCTCGAATAAAATCGAATAAATCTCAAATATTTTACAGTATTCGAGAAAAATTCGAAGCATTCGTGGATTATTCAAGAAGATATTCGTTATATAGTAATTATCCGAATCCTCAAATCCCGTATCGTGCCTCGCTATTGTTCAGCACATATCCTACCAATGTACTAATCATTACTAATATTACTAATTCGTAAAATTTGTAGATATTCGTAAATTGGTAGGGTTTGTGGTGAGCAGCAGCGAGGCACAAATGGGATTAGAGACAAGTTAAATTAAGGGCGTATGGTGGATGCCTTGACACAAGATGGCGATGAAGGACGCGGCGTGGCTGCGATAAGCTTCGGGGAGGTGCTTAGCAACCTATGATCCGGAGATTTCCGAATGGGGAAACCCTGCCGTGTAAACCACGGCAAGCCGTGCTTTACACAGAAATCCCAAATCTCAAATTTCAAATTTCAAACAAATCCAAAATTTCAATGTTCAAAATCTAAAACGTTTTGAATTTTAAATTTTTGGTCATTTAATATTATTTGTAATTTGGTGCTTGGAAATTGGAGTTTCCGCGTAGAGCGCGGTGGCATACCCGGTGAAGTGAAACATCTCAGTAACCGGAGGAAAAAAGAACAAACGTTTATTCCCTTAGTAGCGGCGAGTGAAAAGGGAGGAGCCTAAATCTAGGTGTGCGTAGCACACAGTTCATTAGTTAATTGGATAGTTGGTTAATTGGTCTTTAAAAAATTAACTAATTCGCCAGCAACTAACTAACTGCGCGCTGCGCGCGCTTTGGAGGTTGTAAGATGAGGAAATTTTGACTCACGACTTATGACTGACGGTTTGCGATTTTAATCGCAAATCGTTGGTTGTTCGTCGTTAGTCAATTTTGGTTACAAATTATTTTGGTAGCGGAAGCGGCTGGAAAGCCGCGCTATAAAAGGTGATAGCCCTGTATGCGAAACCAAAATAACCAAAATTCTTTATCCCGACGTAAAAGTCGGGACTCCGACACCGTAAGGTCGTTGGGGTTCTTAAGTACTTCGATGACAGGAAGCATCGGAGGAAACAGCCGGAACTATCCGGCAAGGCTAAATACATCTTGTGATCGATAGTGAACTAGTACCGTGAGGGAAAGGTGAAAAGCAGGCCGGCAAGGCCGATGAAATAGTACCTGAAACCATACGCTTACAAGGAGGCGGAGCTTTATCGCTATCGCTCAAAGCTCCTAAATTCAAAGTTTAAATATCAAAGTTTAAAATTTAAGTTGTTGCCTACGGCAACTTCAATAATTTTGATTTTTGCATTTTGATTTTTGATTTTTAGGAACTCCGAGCGGTAGCGAGGAGTGACGCCGTGCCTATTGAAGAATGAGCCAACGAGTTTAGGTAAATCGTTTGTCTAAATCCTATGGGATGGAGGCACAGCGAAAGCGAGTGTTAAAAGCGCATTTACCTACTCAAATTTTT
>Ga0315534_1000492_pt1 | contig 27339 bp, 31 predicted proteins | sample SalMarSW160240MG_FD_203094 | JGI IMG/M metagenome (GOLD analysis project Ga0315534, IMG submission 203094) | Salt marsh sediment microbial communities from the Plum Island Ecosystem LTER, Massachusetts, United States - Salt Marsh Sediment SW1602-40 ...
CGTGCGCGTCGTGACCTTGGGGGCATCTTCAACGTTCGGCTTCCATAATAGAGATGACCAGACTTATCCGCGCCAGTTGGAAAATCTACTTAATCAAGAGGCACGCGGCTCGACCCGATATGAAGTGATCAATCTCGGCATACCGCATCTCACTTCTGATGAAATCTAAGCCGTCTTCATGGATGAAGCCCTTCGGCTCAAACCCGACGTGGTAACGCTTTACGAGGGTTTTAACGACTCCGTTGCCGAAGTTAAGACCACCTGGAAGCAGGATCGCCTATTCCAGGATATCGTGCACGATATCGGCGATATATTTATCTCGGCGAAATTTTTGGTTGAGGTCGTCTTGGCGAAGCAGGATTGGCTTTCTTCCAAGGAAGAAGAAGAAAAGGTCGCGAAGCTCACGCAGGCCCGATATCTGGGCAATGCCGAAAAGATATATGAACAGTGCCGCAAGAGGGGCATCTATTTCATTATCGTAACGCAACCATCAAAGTCCTTTGCTATCGCACCTGAGGACCTTCGCGGTGTCTCCTACGAGCAGGAGGCAGCCATGCTCCGCAAACGAGATAGTAATGCAAGCAAAACGAAGTGGGAGCTCTTTTTCCTCACGCTCGTCGCACTAAATGACGCCGTTCGTGCGTGGGCTAAGGAGCAAGGTGTTCCCTTGGTTGATGTTGTGGAAGTCTTGAGCTCGAAAAGGGACCTGCTGCTGACGTGGGTGTACCCTGGACCAAAGGGCAATGCGCTAATTGCCGAGGCGATTTCGAAGCCGATCATCGCGTACGAGGCGCAGCGAAAAAAGGCCGTGAAGGTGCATTGAGGACATTTGCGTCGACTGGACAGGTGTGGCGTGGGCCTTCATTGAGCCGCAGTAGCGAAAGAGCAACGGCAAGTACGCCCTGCAAATGTGCTGCTATCGATAGCTGTGGGATTGCCAAGAACGCCGAGAAGCCTCAATAAACGCGGCCAAGCGGGTGTAGCTCAATGGTAGAGCAGCAGCCTTCCAAGCTGACGACGAGGGTTCGATTCCCTTCACCCGCTCCAATTCCAAGGAAGGCGCCGGCTTGTGCGGCGGGGTGGCTGGGATGACAGACGCAGATCAACCCATTCTCGTTGTCACGACAAACGACCTGCCCGGATACCGGATCGTCAAACATCTGGGCGTCGCGCGGGGGCTCACCGTCCGCTCGCGCTCGATCGTCGGCAATATCGGAGCTGCCATCCAAATCGTCTTTGGAGGCAACATCACTCTGTATACGAAGCTTGCGGAGCAAGCGCGCGGTGACGCCTTCGAGCAGTTGAAGGACCAGGCGCGGTCCATGGGCGCCAATGCCGTTCTCGCCATGCGCTATGACGCAAACGAAATAGCCTCGGCGGTGACGGAAGTGCTCGCATACGGAACGGCGGTCGTGGTCGAAGAACAGCGCTGACTCACCCCTGAGGCACTTTCGCCACCAGCAAGTGACAAAGGAAAGAACTTCGGCTAAGTATGCCGGCCCCGCGCGACGGCAACTTGTGCCTTGCGCGATGTAGGGGTGTAGCTCAATTGGCAGAGCGTCGGTCTCCAAAACCGAAGGTTGGGGGTTCGAGACCCTCCGCCCCTGCCAGATCGTGCTGGCCGGATCCTTGACGAGGGCACAGGACCGGCCGGAAGTTGACGCACGAGTCGCGTCATATTGTCGCAGTGCGCCTTGGGAAGTCGATTTAATGGCCAAATATAACCCCGTTGAGTTTATTCAGGAGGTGCGCCAAGAGGTTGCCAAGGTTACTTGGCCAACCTGGAAAGAGGTGTGGATTACCACCCTCATGGTTTTATTGATGGTTTCCCTCGCTGCGCTGTTCTTCCTAGCCACCGATCAGGTGATTGGCTGGCTTGTTCGGTTGGTTCTAGGTGCGAACCGCTGAGGGGTTGAATCGGCGCAGTGAGCAGCATTCTGTCGGAAGCACGCCAAGAGAAGAAAGAGGGCATGGCGAAGCGCTGGTATATTGTGCACGCCTACACGAACTTTGAGCGCAAGGTGGCGGACGCCGTCAAGGAGCGCGCGAAGGCTGCAGGACTGGAGGACCTCTTTGAGGAGGTACTCGTTCCGACGGAAGAAGTCGTGGAGGTAAAGCGGGGACGAAAGGTTCAGGCGGAACGCAAGTTCCTGCCGGGCTATGTGCTCGTCAAAATGGAGATGACAGACCCGGCGTTCTTGCTGATCAAGAACACGCCGAAGGTCACAGGCTTTCTCGGTGCGGAACACAAACCGATGCCGATCTCCGAGGAGGAGGCCATGCGCATCCTCCATCAGGTGCAAGAAGGGGTCGAACGGCCCAAACCCTCGATCACGTTCGAGATCGGGGAGCAGGTCAAAGTGGCGGACGGGCCATTCGCGTCCTTCCAAGGTCACGTTGAAGAGGTCGATGAGGAGCGGGCGCGGCTCAAGGTTGCAGTCTCGATCTTCGGGCGTCCAACGCCGGTGGAGTTGGAATTTGGCCAAGTCGAGAAGGTGCCGGTTTGATGGCAGCGCGATAAGGGAGCTTCGGGCGACGGAAAAGTAGTGAAATATAGCAATACGCGCCATGGCGCGGAACCACGGAGACAACCTCCCACGAGGCCTCCAGCGGAAAATGTGCGGGAGGGCCTGATAAGCCCGTTAGACCGCTAACCCTGGGAAGGAAAGCCCTTCCCGTCAAGTGCTCAGGGGAAACGATGGCAAAGAAAATCGACGGTTACATTAATCTGCAGGTGCCGGCCGGGCAGGCCAATCCTTCGCCGCCCATCGGCCCCGCGCTCGGTCAGCGCGGCGTCAACATCATGGAGTTCTGCAAAGCGTTCAACGCCAAGTCGAAGGACATGGAGCAGGGGACGCCGATCCCGGTGAAGATCACCGTCTACGGCGACCGCTCATTCACCTTCGAAATGCGCACGCCTCCCGCCTCTTTCTTTTTGAAGAAGGCGGCCAAACTCGGAAAGGCCAGCAAGGATCCGGGCCGTACCGTGGCGGGGAAGGTGACGATGGAACAGGTTCGCGAGATCGCAAAGCAGAAGCTGACGGATCTCAATACAGATGACGTCGAGGCCGCGGCCAAGACGATTGCAGGTACCGCCCGTTCCATGGGTCTTGAGGTTACGGAGTAAGGCCATGGCACAGAAGATGAGCGCAGAAGCAATCAAGGCAACGCGTTTGGCCGGTGGCAAACGTCTGGCTGCAGCGCGTGACAGCATCGCCCGTGACAAGGCGTACTCTCTTGATGAGGCAGTCAAGGTCGTCAAGGAGCACGCCAAGGCGAAGTTCGATGAGACGGTTGAGGTGGCTATGAACCTCGGCGTCGATCCCAAGCACGCCGATCAGGTTGTGCGCGGTGTGTGTAATTTACCGAACGGCAGTGGCCGGACGGTCCGGGTTGCTGTTTTCGCTCGCGGCGCAAAGGCCGATGAGGCGAAGGCTGCCGGTGCTGACGTTATTGGTGCGGAGGATTTGGCCGAGCAGATTACGAAGGGCCAGATCAACTTCGATCGCTGCATCGCCACGCCGGACATGATGGGTATCGTGGGCCGGCTCGGAAAGGTTCTGGGCCCTCGCGGTCTCATGCCAAATCCGCGTGTTGGCACCGTGACGATGGACGTTGTGGACGCCGTGAAAGGTGCCAAGGGCGGCTCGGTGGAGTTTCGCGTCGAAAAGGCCGGCATCATTCACGCTGGAGTCGGCAAGGCCAGCTTCAGCGAGAAGGCGCTTGTCGAGAACATCAAGGCATTTGTGGATGCGGTGATGAAGGCAAGGCCGGCTGGAGCCAAAGGGACATATGTCAAAAAGGTTTCGGTCAGCTCATCGATGGGGCCAGGCGTCAGGATCGATACCGGCAGCATGTCGGTGGTCTAAGGCCCAACAAGAGGAGTAAGGGCCAGCAACAGAATTCGGCCCTCGCGTTTCGCAAGAAGCACGGGGTCCGGGTAAGCCGGGATAGGGGTCCGACAGGACTTTTGGTCCCGGCACTGTCCGAGATTGTGGGTGCCGATCGGGTCTCGTTGAGACCTCGGATCGGTTTAAGCCTTAGCCAAGGGGCCCACATGAGACAGGAGACAACCCGGTTCGATTGCCTCCGTTGAGGAGCAAGCAGACCGGTTTGAACCTTCTGGGTCAGCACCGTGCCGCCAGTCAGGTGCGCGGATGGACAGTCAAGCGTCGCCTGAAGCGGGTGTCCCGCAGCGGCGGCAAGGTGCAACCCGCGGAATTGGATTTTCCGGTTCCGCAATTTGGAGTGAGCAGGTGGACAGAGCCGCCAAACGTGAGCTCGTGACGACGCTGCACAACGTGTTCAAGGACACGGGGTTGGTTGTTGTCGCCCACTATGCCGGCATGACGGTCTCCCAAATGACCGACTACCGCCAGCGCGTCAAAGAGGCGGGCGGTCAGGTCAAGGTGGCCAAAAACAAGCTGGCAAAGCTCGCGGTTAAGGACACATCGTACGACGCGATTGCAGATCTCTTCAAAGGTCCGACATGTCTGGCCTACTCGGAGGATTCGATCGCGGCGGCGAAGATCTCGGTCAAGTACGCCAAGGACAATGACAAGCTCGTCATTCTCGGCGGCGCCATGGGCGAGACGGTTCTTGACGCGAGCGGGATCAAGGCACTCGCCGATCTGCCCTCGCTTGATGAGCTTAGAGCCATGCTCATCGGTCTCCTCAATGCGCCGGCGACGAAGATCGCCCGCACGGTGATGGAACCGGGAGCCCAGCTCGCACGAGTCATTCAAGCGAAGGCATCTCAAGGTGAGGCCGCATGACCCGCAGGGGCGACGCCAGCATCGGCGTCACAAATCTTCAACGCAGTCTTGAAGACTGCACAGACACACTAGGTTCAGACTGGAAGGAAATTTAGCCATGACCGATCTTGCAAAGATCGTCGACGATCTCTCAAGCCTTAGCGTCCTCGAGGCGGCAGAACTTGCCAAGTTGCTCGAGGAGAAGTGGGGCGTTTCGGCTTCAGCTGCCGTTGCTGTTGCCGCTGCGCCGGGTGCCGCAGCACCCGTGGCCGAAGAGCAGACGGAGTTCACCGTCATCCTCAATTCGGCAGGCGACAAGAAGATCAACGTCATTAAGGAAGTCCGCGCCATTACGGGTCTTGGCCTGAAGGAGGCGAAGGATCTCGTGGAGGCCGGTGGCAAGTCTGTGAAGGAAGGCGTGCCCAAGGACGAAGCAGAGAAGCTGAAAAAGCAGCTCGAGGACCAAGGCGCGTCCGTCGAGATCAAATAAGGCAATAGGTAGTGTGGCAGTGGGCAGTAGAGGACTTTTCCCTATTGCCGACTGCCCACTCACTAATGCCAACAGAAACGGCTCTCCGGAGGGTCTCATGGGGTTCATGCAACTCCAAGAGGGACCTTCCGGTAAGCCGTTTTCAGGCACGAGGGTTGGCGGCCCTCACCACACACTGGGCAGCAAGGCGCAGGATCGTCACCTGCGCCGCCAAATAAGGAGCGGATATGGCTGAGACGTATAACGGCCGCAAGCGCATCCGGCGGAAATTCGGATCCATCCAAGAAGTCGCACAGATGCCGAACCTCATCGAGGTTCAGAAGAGCTCGTACGACGATTTTTTGATGGTGAAGGAGCCACCCGGCGGCCGTTCAGATGATCACGGTCTACAGGCTGTTTTTAAGTCGGTCTTCCCGATCTCCGACTTTTCGGGGCGTGCGACGCTGGAATTCGTTCGTTACGAATTTGAGCCGCCCAAGTACGATGTCGATGAGTGCATGCAGCGCGATATGACCTATTCAGCGCCGCTGAAGGTCAAGCTGCGTCTCATCGTGTTTGATATAAACGAGGAGACGGGCTCGAAGTCCGTCAAGGACGTCAAGGAGCAGGACGTCTACATGGGCGACATGCCGCTCATGACGTCCAACGGTACCTTCGTCATCAACGGCACCGAGCGTGTGATCGTCAGCCAAATGCACCGCTCGCCGGGCGTCTTCTTCGATCACGACCGCGGACGTACGCACGCTTCCGGCAAGCTCCTGTTTGCCGCGCGTATTATTCCTTATCGCGGCTCGTGGCTCGACTTTGAATTCGACGCAAAAGATGTCGTCTTTGTGCGTATCGACAGGCGTCGCAAGCTGCCCGTGACGACGCTGCTCTACGCGCTGGGTCTCAATGACGAAGAGATCCTTTCGACCTTCTACAATCATATCCCCATCAAGGAGTCGAAGCGCGGCTGGAAGATGCCGTTTGACCCTGAGAAGCTACGCGGCATGACACCGGCTTCTGATCTTGCCGATGCCAAGACTGGCGAGGTCGTGATCAAGGGCGGCGAGAAGATCACAGCACGCAAGGCGCGCGAGCTTGCCAAGGGCGGCCTCAAAGAGGTTCTCGTCTCCTCGGAAGATCTTGCTGGGCGCTACATCGCAGAAGATGTCGTTGATCTAAAGACGGGTACCATCGTTGCGGAAGCAGGCGACGAGCTTGACGAGGAGCTGCTGGCGGAACTGAAGGACCAGAAGGTAAAAGAATTTCCGATTCTCGACATCGACCACGTCAACATCGGTCCGTTTATTCGCAATACGCTGCACATCGACAAGAACGCCAATCAGCAAGAAGCGCTAATGGATGTCTACCGGGTCATGCGGCCCGGTGAGCCGCCGACGATCGAGGCGGCGACACACTTGTTCCATACGCTGTTTTTCGATTCTGAGCGGTATGATCTCTCGGCGGTTGGGCGCGTGAAGATGAATATGCGCCTTGAGCTCGATGCCCCCGATACGATGCGAGTGCTTCGCAAGGAGGACATCCTTGCCGTGATCAAGACGCTTGTCGATCTGCGCGACGGCAAGGGCGATATCGACGACATTGACCATCTCGGCAACCGGCGCGTCCGTTCCGTTGGCGAGCTTATGGAGAACCAGTATCGCGTTGGTCTGTTGCGGATGGAGCGGGCAATCAAGGAGCGCATGAGCTCAGTCGATATCGACACCGTCATGCCGCAAGACTTGATCAACGCCAAGCCCGCAGCGGCAGCCGTGCGCGAGTTCTTCGGTTCCTCTCAGTTGTCGCAGTTCATGGATCAGACGAATCCCCTGTCGGAGATCACGCATAAGCGTCGTTTGTCAGCCCTAGGGCCGGGCGGCTTGACGCGTGAACGTGCGGGCTTCGAAGTGCGCGACGTGCATCCGACGCATTATGGGCGCATCTGCCCCATTGAGACGCCGGAAGGTCCCAACATCGGCCTGATCAACAGTCTCGCGACGTTTGCTCGCGTTAACAAGTACGGCTTTATCGAGAGCCCGTACCGCAAGGTAGTCAACAGCAAGCTGACTGATGAGGTCGTCTACCTCTCCGCAATGGAAGAGATGCGTCACCACGTGGCGCAGGCCAATGCGGAGATTGACGACAAGGGCAAGCTGACGGGCGATCTCATCACCTGCCGCTATTCGGGTGACGTCGTACTCGTGGCTCCCGAAAAGGTCGACTACATCGACGTTTCGCCGAAGCAACTCGTGTCGGTTGCCGCTGCGCTCATTCCGTTCCTTGAGAACGACGACGCCAACCGTGCGCTCATGGGCTCGAACATGCAGCGTCAGGCGGTGCCACTGATCAAGGCGGAAGCGCCGCTCGTCGGCACTGGCATGGAAGAGGTTGTCGCCCGGGATTCCGGCGCGGCTATCGCGGCGCGCCGAACCGGCGTTGTTGATCAGGTAGACGCCACGCGTATCGTCATCCGCGCAACGGAGGAGTCCGACCCCTCCAAGCCTGGCGTCGACATCTATCGCCTGCGCAAGTTCCAGCGCTCGAACCAAAACACGTGCATCAACCAGAGGCCACTCGTGCACGTCGGTGACCGGGTCATTGCCGGGGAGATCATTGCTGACGGTCCCTCGACGGATCTGGGCGACCTGGCACTCGGCAAGAATGTGCTCGTCGCGTTCATGCCGTGGATGGGCTACAACTTCGAGGACTCCATTCTGTTGTCCGAGCGCGTTGTTTGCGACGACGTCTTCACATCGATTCATATCGAGGAATTCGAGGTGATGGCGCGCGACACCAAGCTTGGGCCGGAGGAGATCACGCGCGATATTCCCAACGTGTCGGAAGAGGCGCTGAAAAATCTCGATGAGGCCGGCATCGTCTACATCGGAGCTGAGGTCCACCCCGGAGATATTCTGTCCGGCAAAATCACGCCAAAGGGTGAGAGCCCGATGACGCCGGAAGAAAAGCTTCTGCGTGCCATCTTCGGCGAAAAGGCATCAGACGTGCGCGATACCTCTTTGCGCTTGCCGCCGGGTGTGTCGGGAACCGTTGTCGAGGTGCGCGTCTTCAACCGCCATGGCGTGGAGAAAGACGAGCGCGCGATGGCGATCGAGCGCGAGGAAATCGAGCGTCTGGCCAAGGACCGCGACGACGAGATGCAGATCCTCGATCGCAACGTTTATGCGCGTTTCAAAGAAGTGCTTCTTGGCAAGGAGGTTGCCAAAGGTCCCAAAGCGGCCCCAAAGGGCACATCCATCACGGATGCTGTCCTAGATGAGATCCCGCGCAGTCAGTGGTGGGAAATCGGCCTCAAGGAAGAGAAGTCTCAGGCCGAGGTCGAAGCCATCAACAAGCAGTATGAGGACGCCAAGAAGAGCTTGGAGCGGCGGTTTGTCGACAAAGTCGACAAGCTGCAACGTGGTGATGAGCTCCCGCCGGGCGTCATGAAGATGGTCAAGGTCTTTGTCGCGGTGAAGCGCAAGATCCAACCGGGAGACAAGATGGCCGGCCGTCACGGCAACAAGGGCGTCGTGTCGATGATTGTTCCAGTGGAGGATATGCCCTTCCTGGAAGATGGCACCCATGTCGATGTGGTGCTCAATCCTTTGGGCGTTCCGTCCCGCATGAACGTCGGGCAGATCCTTGAGACTCACTTGGGCTGGGCATGTCGTGGCTTGGGCAAGGTGATCGATGACGCACTGCACGAGTTCCGAGAGAGCGGGCACGCCGACAGACTGCGCGCGGATATGGAGCGCATCTACGGTAAGGGTGAATTCGGGCCAAAGGTGAAGGATGAAGACCTTGGCAAGATGGCCGAACAACTCAGGAATGGCGTTCCCATTGCAACGCCGGTGTTCGACGGTGCGCGCGAGGCCGATATCGTCGATTTGCTAACGGCTGCTGGTTTTGACTCGTCGGGCCAGGTCACACTCTTTGACGGGCGCACGGGCCAGCCGTTCGATCGTAAAGTAACGGTCGGCTACAAGTACCTTTTGAAGCTTCACCACCTTGTCGACGACAAGATCCACGCGCGCTCGATCGGCCCCTACAGTCTTGTCACGCAGCAGCCACTGGGCGGCAAGGCCCAGTTCGGCGGTCAGCGCTTCGGCGAGATGGAGGTTTGGGCGCTTGAAGCCTACGGTGCCGCCTACACCTTGCAGGAAATGCTGACGGTCAAGTCGGACGACGTGGCCGGCCGCACCAAGGTGTACGAGGCGATCGTCAGAGGGGATGACAACTTCGAAGCAGGCGTGCCCGAAAGCTTCAACGTGCTCGTGAAGGAGATGCGTGCACTTGGACTCAATGTTGAGCTTGAGACTTCGGAAGTACCTGCAATCGAGCCACCCGAGGGAGAAGTCCAGCAGGCCCAGCTCCCGCCGGCTGCCGAATAGACTTTTAAGAGTGCCATCCCGGGGCGTTGATCACGTCCCGGGTCCAAGGCGCGCAGATGCGCGCACAAAATTTCGGGCTCAACTACTGGAAGGGCCCACAATTCGAGGATCCCAGCGGCCAGATCCTCGGACCGCAATAGCCGGGGTGAGCGCCACGCCCCGAATGGAGAGACTGGATGAACGAGATCACCAACCTGTTCAAAACACAAGCGCCGATCCCGACTTTCGATCAGATCAAGATCTCAATTGCGAGTCCCGACGATATTCTGTCGTGGTCGTTTGGCGAGATCAAGAAGCCTGAGACGATCAACTACCGGACATTCAAGCCCGAGCGTGACGGTCTGTTCTGCGCGCGCATCTTTGGCCCAATTAAGGACTACGAGTGCTTGTGCGGCAAGTACAAGCGCATGAAGTATAAGGGGCTCATCTGCGAGAAGTGCGGCGTGGAGGTGACACTCGCCAAGGTGCGCCGCGAGCGCATGGGTCACATCGAGCTTGCCGCACCCGTGGCACACATCTGGTTCTTGAAGTCGCTTCCTTCTCGCATCGGCCTGTTGCTCGACATGCCGCTCAAGGATCTCGAACGCGTTCTCTATTTCGAGCAATACATCGTCATCGAGCCTGGCATCACGGCGCTTCGCGAAAAGCAGCTTTTGAGCGAGGAGCAGTACAATCAGGCGCTTGATGAGCATGGTCCCGACAGCTTCACTGCTGGTATCGGTGCGGAGGCAATCCGCGAAATGCTGGCCGCGATGGACCTGCCCAAGATTCGTGAAGATCTGCGCCAGGAGATTGCCGAGGCCACAACCGAGCTCAAGCCCAAGAAGCTCGGCAAGCGTTTGAAGGTCATCGAGGCGTTCATTGAGTCGGGCAATCGCCCTGAATGGATGATCCTGACCGTCGTTCCGGTGATCCCGCCGGAGCTGCGTCCGCTCGTTCCGCTCGACGGTGGCCGCTTTGCGACGTCTGATCTCAATGATCTTTATCGTCGCGTCATCAATCGCAACAATCGTTTGAAGCGCCTGATGGAGCTTAGGGCCCCTGACATCATCATTCGCAATGAGAAGCGCATGCTGCAAGAGTCAGTTGATGCGCTCTTCGACAACGGCAGGCGTGGGCGCGTTATCACGGGCGCCAACAAGCGTCCGCTGAAGTCGCTTGCCGATATGCTGAAGGGCAAGCAGGGCCGCTTCCGGCAGAATCTGCTTGGCAAGCGCGTCGACTACTCGGGGCGTTCGGTGATCGTGGTTGGTCCTGAGCTCAAGCTGCACCAGTGCGGTCTGCCCAAGAAGATGGCGCTGGAGCTGTTTAAGCCCTTCATCTACGCGAAGCTGCAGGCCCAAGGCCAAGCCGCAACGGTGAAGCAGGCCAAGAAGCTCGTCGAAAAGGAAAGGCCGGAGGTGTGGGATATCCTCGACGAGGTGATCCGCGAACATCCAGTGATGTTGAATCGCGCGCCAACTCTGCACCGTCTTGGCATCCAGGCATTCGAGCCAACCCTCATTGAGGGCAAGGCCATTCAGCTGCACCCGCTCGTCTGTGCCGCGTTTAACGCCGACTTCGACGGTGATCAGATGGCGGTACACGTTCCGCTTTCGCTCGAGGCGCAGCTCGAAGCGCGTGTCCTCATGATGTCGACCAACAACATCCTGCATCCGGCGAACGGCTCACCCATCATCGTCCCGAGCCAGGACATCGTGCTTGGCCTCTACTATTTGTCGATCATGCGCGAGAACGAGCTGGGCGAAGGGATGCTGCTTGGCTCTGTCGCCGAGGTGCGCCATGCGCTCGATGCTGGCGTTGTCAGCCTCCACGCCAAGGTCAAGGGCCGCTTTATGGCGCTGGATGCGGAAGGCAATGAGGTCTCAGAGGTCGCTGATACGACTCCTGGGCGAATGATCCTCGGCGAACTGCTGCCGCGGCGCCCTGGAGTGAAATTCGATCTCGCCAACCAACTTCTGACGAAGAAAGCGATCTCAAGCCTGATCGATACGGTCTACCGCAACTGCGGGCAAAAGGAGACCGTGATCTTCTGCGACCGCATCATGGCTCTAGGCTTCGATCACGCCTTCAAGGCAGGCATCTCGTTCGGCAAGGACGATATGCTTATCCCTGGCAGCAAGACCAAGATTGTTGCCGAGACGACCGAGATGGTGCGTGAATTCGAGCAACAGTATAACGACGGTCTAATCACCCAGCTTGAGAAGTACAACAAGGTCGTCGATGCCTGGTCGAAGTGCACCGATCAGATCGCCAAGGACATGATGGACAAGATATCGGCGGTCCAGAAGGACGCCGGTAATGGCCGCGAGTTGCCGGTCAATTCCATCTACATGATGAGCCACTCTGGCGCGCGTGGTAGCCCCGCACAGATGAAGCAGCTTGCAGGTATGCGCGGCCTCATGACGAAGCCGTCGGGCGAGATCATCGAGACACCGATTATTTCGAACTTCAAGGAAGGGCTCTCCGTTCTTGAGTACTTCAACTCGACGCATGGCGCGCGCAAGGGTCTCGCCGATACGGCCCTCAAGACGGCGAACTCAGGTTACCTGACACGGCGTCTGGTCGACGTTGCCCAGGACTCCATCATCACGGAGGAGGACTGTGGCACAAAGGGTGGCATCAACGTGCAAGCCGTCGTTGACGCAGGCACAGTGATTGTCTCGCTTGCCGATCGTGTTCTTGGTCGTACAGCCGCAGAGGATATCGTCGATCCAAGCGATCAGAAGGAGATCATCGTCGAGGCCGGGGAGCTGATCGAGGAGCGTCACGCGGAGGCGATCGAGAAGGCACAGGTTCAGGAAGTACGTATTCGTTCTGTTCTGACGTGTGACACGGTTACGGGCGTGTGTGGAAAATGCTACGGCCGCGACTTGGCACGCGGCACGCCGGTGAACATCGGCGAAGCCGTTGGCGTTATCGCAGCACAATCGATCGGTGAGCCAGGAACGCAGCTCACGATGCGCACGTTCCACATCGGCGGCGCAGCCAACGTTGTGGATCAGTCATTCATCGAGTCGAACTTCAACGGTACGGTGCAGCTCAAGAATCCCTCGGTCGTGAAGGATAGCCAGGGGCGTGTAATCTCGATTACGCGCACGATGTCGATCGTTATCATCGACAAGAGTGGCAAGGAGCTGGCAACCCACAAAGTGCCGTTCGGTGCACGTGTCCACGTTCAGGATGGTGATGCGGTCAAGCGGGGAACCAAGCTTGCTCAGTGGGATCCCTACACGCGGCCCGTGCTAACCGAAGTCGACGGTAAGGTTGACTTTGAGGATCTGATCGAAGGTGCGTCGGTGCGTGAGCAAACCGACGAAATGAAGGGCACGACAAATCGCGTGATCGTCGATTGGCGTGCCTCGCCGCGCAGCGCGGATTTGAAGCCGGCGATTGTGGTCAAGGACAGCAAGGGCAACCCGATCAAGGTGGCTCGTGGCGGCGACGCCCGCTACCTGCTTTCCGTTGATGCGATCCTTTCGACCGAACCAGGTGCGTCAGTGAAGGCCGGTGATGTGCTCGCCCGTGTTCCGACTGCGTCAGCGCGGTCCGGTGACATCACGGGCGGTCTGCCACGCGTGGCCGAGTTGTTTGAGGCGCGCCGACCCAAGGATCACGCAATCATTGCAGAAATCTCCGGCACGATTGAGTTCGGCAAGGACTACAAGAACAAGCAGCGCATCACCATCAAGCCGGATGACGAGAATGGCGAGTCTGCGGAGTACTTGATCGCGCGCGGCAAGAGCTTGGCCGTGCAGCATGGTGACCGTGTGGAGAAGGGTGACTTTATTTATGACGGTCACCCGGCGCCCCACGACATCCTGGCGATCAAGGGCGTGGAAGAGCTTGCCAACTATCTCATCAACGAGATCCAAGACGTCTACCGTCTGCAAGGCGTGACCATCAATGACAAGCACATTGAGGTCATTGTTCGCCAGATGCTGCAGAAGGTGGAAATTACCGATACCGGCGAGACCGATCTGATCAAGGGCGAACAAATCGATCGCGTTGATTTCGATGAGAAGAACGCGGAAGCCGAGAAGGCTGGTATGAAGCCTGCCACTGCGACACCGGTGTTGCTGGGCATCACGAAGGCTTCGTTGCAGACGCGCTCGTTTATCTCCGCTGCGTCGTTCCAGGAGACGACCCGCGTGCTCACCGATGCCGCCGTCAACGGCAAGATCGACACGCTCGAGGGCCTAAAGGAGAACGTGATCGTCGGTCGGCTCATTCCTGCGGGAACGGGCGGTATGCTGCGACGCCTGCGTAAGATTGCCCAAAAGCGCGATGACCTCATCGCCCGCGAGCAGGCCAAGGTGGACGCCGAGAAGGCTCTCGCCGGCCCTGAGGAGGCGCCCGTGCGCCGCCGTCGCCGGCCGACGGAGGAAGCCGTCGAATAACGTTTACGGCTCACGAAAAGGCAATTGGGGCCCGGCCGCTGTCCACGGCCGGGCCCTCAACTGTTGGGGCCGGTTTGACCTTGAGGCGGAGGCTGCCGCAGCATGTTGTGAACGCCGAGCAGACCGCAAATGCAAAAAATGCTAATTAGGCGCGCTTCCAGGTGTTGACCGGATTCGGTGGTCTGTATATAGCTCTCGAACTCTCACGGTAGGTGGTAGGCCAGCTGCTGCGCTCAAACGGGCGTGTCCAGGACCTAGACGCTGCCGTCGCAAAGCAGAGGACAATTTCGGGCCATGATCCGCAGCTCTTAGAAAGAGCAGTGGGTCCTCTGGTTATTTCGTGCCGGGGGCGCCAATGGCGTGGCTCGGCAGGCTCGGCTTGCTGCACCCTTGTGGCATGCAGAGATTGGGACGGAAAAAGGCGCATGCCGACGATACAACAGCTGATCCGGAAACCCCGGGGTCAAAAAACCTATCGCGAGAAGTCTCGCCACATGGAAGCCTGCCCTCAGAAGCGGGGCGTGTGCACGCGCGTTTATACAACGACGCCGAAGAAGCCGAACTCGGCGCTGCGCAAAGTTGCCAAGATCCGCTTGACCAACGGCTACGAAGTGATCGGCTACATCCCAGGCGAGGGGCACAATCTTCAAGAGCACTCAGTCGTGCTCATTCGTGGCGGCCGTGTGAAGGATCTGCCCGGCGTGCGTTACCACATCGTCCGCGGTGTGCTCGATACGCAAGGCGTGTCTGGCCGCAAACAGCGTCGTTCAAAGTATGGAGCCAAGCGGCCGAAGTGATCGCCGCTGGCGATCGTCCCCGCGATGCGGGGTCCATGGGCCGGGATAGCGGCCCATTGTTGTTGAGAGAGATCGAAACGAAGGACAAATCGAGCGATGTCCCGCCGTCATAGAGCCGAAAAACGTGTGGTCAACCCAGACCCCAAGTTCAGTGAGGTCGTCATCACCAAGTTTATGAATGCGGTGATGAACCAGGGTAAAAAGTCGGTTGCCGAGACCATCGTCTACGGCGCGTTCGACCGTATGGAGAGCAAGGCAAAGTCGGATCCGGTGCAGCTGTTTCACCAAGCCCTGGACAACGTCATGCCGGCGGTCGAGGTGCGCTCACGCCGCGTCGGTGGTGCGACGTATCAGGTGCCGGTTGAGGTTCGCCCCGAGCGGCGCCAGGCGCTCGCAATTCGCTGGATCATTTCAGCGGCACGAGCGCGCAATGAGAACACGATGGTCGACAGGTTGTCGGGTGAGCTTTTGGATGCTGCCAACAATCGGGGAACGGCCGTGAAGAAGCGGGAAGACACACACAAGATGGCGGAGGCGAACCGCGCCTTCTCTCACTACCGTTGGTAATTGGATTTTCGGAGCGCTAAAGCATGCCGCGCGAATACGCAATCGAGGACTACCGCAATTTCGGCATCATGGCTCACATTGATGCGGGAAAGACGACGACGACTGAGCGGATCCTCTATTACACAGGTAAGTCCTACAAGATCGGCGAAGTGCACGACGGCGCTGCGACCATGGACTTCATGGAGCAGGAGGCTGAGCGCGGCATTACGATCACGTCTGCTGCGACGACCTGTTTCTGGCCGGGCCGCGATGGCAGGAAGCGCCGTTTGAACATTATCGACACGCCAGGGCACGTGGACTTCACGATTGAGGTTGAGCGTTCGCTCCGCGTACTCGACGGCGCTGTCTGCGTCCTCGATGCCAACCAGGGTGTGGAGCCGCAGACCGAGACGGTCTGGCGTCAAGGCGACAAGTACAAAGTGCCGCGTATTATCTTCGCCAACAAGATGGATAAGACCGGTGCCGATTTCTACATGTGCGTCGCCGATGTCAAAAGCAAACTCGGCGCGCGCACTGTCCCCCTGCAGATTCCGATCGGTGCTGAGAATGATTTCGCCGGCGTTATCGACCTCATCAAGATGAAGGCATACCTCTGGGATGGCGAAACCAAAGACTCCAAGATGGTCGAGCAAGAGATTCCTGCCGATCTCAAGGAGAAGGCCGAAGAGTTCCGGGCTGCAATGATCGAGGCCGCCGTCGAGATGGATGACGGTGCCATGGAGGCTTACCTCGAAGGTAAGGAGCCCGACGAGGACACGCTGCGCAAGCTGATCCGCATTGCCACCGTCACCGCGGCCTTTTATCCGATGATGTGTGGTTCAGCCTTTAAGAATAAGGGTGTGCAGCCGCTGCTTGATGCCGTCGTCGACTTCCTTCCCTCGCCTGCCGATCGTAAGGCCTACAAGGGTGTCGATCCCAACACCGGCGAACCAATGGAGCGCAAGGCGATTGACAGTGAGCCGCTGTCAATGCTGGCATTCAAGATCATGTCGTTTGAGCATGTGGGCTCGATCGCATTTTGCCGGGTCTATTCTGGAAAGGTCGAAAGCGGACTGCAGCTACTCAACACGACGCGTGACAAGAAAGAGCGCGTTGGCCGCATGTATCTGATGCATGCTGAGGACCGCGAAGAGATTAAGGAGGCCTTTGCCGGCGACATCGTGGCAATCTCGGGTCTCAAGGACACGCGCACGGGTGAAACGCTGAGTGATCCCAACAAGCCCGTGCTTCTTGAAAAGATGGACTTCCCCGATCCCGTCATCGAAATGAAGGTCGAGCCCAAGACGAAGGCCGATCAGGAGAAGATGTCGCTAGCCCTTTCGACGATGGCACTGGAGGATCCATCCTTCCGTGTCGCAGTTGATTCGGAGTCGGGCGAGACGATCCTGCGCGGGATGGGTGAGCTGCACCTCGATATCAAGGTTGATATCCTGAGGCGTCAGTACAATGTCGAGGCCAACGTTGGTGCGCCGCAGGTGGCTTACCGCGAGGCGCTCGCGAAGTCGTCCGAGATCGACTACACTCATAAGAAGCAGACCGGCGGTACGGGCCAATTTGCTCGCGTTAAATTCCGTATCGAGCCAAACGAGACGGGCAAAGGCAACGAGTTTGTTTCCGAGATCGTCGGCGGCGCGGTTCCCAAGGAATATATTCCTGGTGTTGAGAAAGGCATCCGGTCCGTTTGGGAAAGCGGTGTTCTGATTGGCTTTCCCATGGTCGACATGAAGGTGACGCTGTTCGACGGCGCCTACCACGAGGTTGACTCATCGGCCATAGCCTTCGAGATCGCAGGGCGCTCCGCTCTGAGAGAGGGCTGCGAGAAGGCTGGCGTAAAGCTGCTTGAGCCGGTCATGGATGTGGAAGTGGTGACCCCCGGCGATTTCGTCGGCGGCATCATCGGCGACATCAACAGCCGTCGCGGGCAAGTCCGGAGCCAGGAGATGCGCGGAAATGCGACCGTTATCCGCGCATACGTGCCGCTCGCGAACATGTTTGGTTACGTGAGCCAGTTGCGCTCGCAGAGCCAGGGACGTGCGTCCTACACCATGCAGTTTGCCCACTATGCAGACGTTCCGCGCAACGTGGCAGACGAGGTGAAGGCCAAGTACGCCTAAGGGCACAGGCCAAGACAGGCAAATGGCGAGGACAGCGCCTCGCAAAAAGTGAATTGAACTGGTTCCTTCGGGAACGAAACTAAAGTGGAGAGCCTAGCATGGCCAAGGAGAAATTCGACCGTAACAAGCCGCATTGCAACATCGGCACGATCGGGCACGTCGATCATGGCAAGACGTCGCTAACGGCTGCGATCACAAAGACCCTTGCTGAGACCGGCGGGGCCACCTTCACGGCTTACGATCAGATCGACAAGGCTCCGGAAGAGCGCGAGCGCGGCATTACGATCTCGACGGCCCACGTCGAGTACGAGACCGAGAAGCGCCACTACGCCCACGTCGATTGCCCAGGTCACGCGGACTACGTGAAGAACATGATCACCGGCGCGGCCCAGATGGACGGCGCAATCCTCGTCGTTTCGGCTGCTGACGGTCCGATGCCGCAGACGCGCGAGCACATCCTGCTGGCGCGCCAGGTTGGCGTTCCAGCGCTGGTCGTGTTCTTGAACAAGGTTGACATGGTCGATGACCCCGAGCTCATCGAGCTGGTGGAGATGGAAGTGCGCGAGCTGCTCACCTCCTACGAGTTCCCCGGCGACGATGTTCCCATCGTCAAGGGGTCTGCCTTGTGTGCGCTCGAGGAGAAGAACCCCGAGATCGGCAGGGACGCCGTGCTCGAGCTCATGAAGGCGGTCGACGAGTACATCCCGCAGCCCGAGCGTCCGAAGGACCAGCCGTTCCTGATGCCGATTGAAGATGTGTTCTCAATCTCCGGCCGCGGCACCGTGGTGACGGGGCGTATCGAGCGCGGCGTGATCAAGGTCGGCGAAGAGGTGGAAATTGTCGGCATCAAGGACACGCAGAAGTCAACGGTGACCGGCGTGGAGATGTTCCGCAAGCTGCTCGACCAAGGCGAGGCCGGCGACAACGTTGGCTGCCTGCTGCGCGGCATCGACAAGGAGGCGGTCGAGCGCGGCCAGGTGCTGTGCAAGCCCGGTTCCGTGAAGCCGCACAAGAAATTCAAGGCAGAGGCCTACATCCTCACTAAGGAGGAAGGCGGACGCCACACGCCGTTCTTCACCAACTACCGGCCGCAGTTCTACTTCCGCACGACCGACGTGACGGGCGTAGTGACACTTCCTGAGGGCACGGAAATGGTGATGCCGGGCGACAATGTGACGATCGACGTCGAGCTCATCACCCCGATTGCCATGGAGGAGAAGCTTCGCTTCGCCATCCGCGAGGGCGGTCGTACGGTCGGGTCCGGTGTTGTCGCAAAGATCACTGAGTAGAGGGCAAATGTGGAAGGGCGCTCATGTTTTTTTGGGCGCTCCTTTCTTTTGGTGAGTTCGGGAAATGAACGGTCAGAATATTCGCATCCGGCTCAAGGCGTTCGATCATCGAATTTTAGATGCTTCGACACTTGAGATCGTCAACACGGCGAAGCGCACGGGCGCGGAGGTTCGCGGTCCTATCCCGCTGCCCACGCGTTTTGAACGCTTCACAGTCAATCGGTCGCCGCATATCGACAAGAAGAGTCGCGAACAGTTTGAGATGCGCACCCACAAGCGCCTCTTGGACATTGTGGACCCGACGCCTCAGACGGTGGATGCGCTGATGAAGCTCGATCTTGCTGCGGGTGTCGACGTGGAGATCAAGCTCTAGGGTTTTGCCGGTCACGTGCGGCACTAGCGCCGGCGCGGGCCATGAGATGAAGGAAGGAATGCACATCATGCGTTCCGGAGTGATTGCACAGAAGGTGGGTATGACCCGCATCTTCACGGACGCCGGAGAGCATATTCCGGTGACCGTGCTGAAGCTCGACAAGTGTCAGGTCTTGGGCCACCGAACCAACGAGAAGAACGGTTACACCGCGCTTCAACTCGGCGCCGGTGTGCGCAAGCCGTCTCGCTTGACCAAGGCCGATCGCCAGAACTTTGTGATCGCCAAAGTGGAGCCGAAGCGAAAGCTCGTTGAGTTCCGCGTCAGCCCAGAGAACTTGATTGAGGTGGGTGCGGAGATCACCGCTGACCACTTCGTGCCCGGGCAATTCGTCGACGTGACGGGCTCCAGCCAGGGCAAGGGCTTTCAGGGTGCGATGAAGCGGTGGAACTTCCGTGGCGGTCGCGCCACCCATGGCGTTTCGGTCTCACACCGTGCGCACGGTTCGACCGGTCAGCGCCAGGACCCAGGCAAGGTCTTCAAGGGCAAGAAGATGGCTGGTCACATGGGTGCTGAGCGGGTGACGACGCAGAACCTCGTCGTCGTTCAGACCGATCCGGAGCGCGGCCTTGTCATGGTGCGAGGCGCCGTGCCGGGTAGCAAGGGTGGCTGGGTACTGGTGCGCGATGCCGTCCTGAAGGCCCCGCACAAGGATGTGCCAAAGCCTGGTGCCTTCAAGGCGCGCGATGGTGCGGGCGCTGAAACCGAAACCAGCGAGCCGAAGGAGCAAGCGTGATGAAAGCGAACGTCACGACGCTTGAGGCGGGCAAAGCCGGGACAGTCGAGCTTGCCGACTCCATCTTCGGTCTCAAGCCGCGTCCAGACCTCATTCACCGCACGGTGCGCTATCAGCTGTTGAAGCGGATGGCCGGGACGCATCACTCGCAGGATCGCTCGGAGGTCAACGTCACGAACGCGAAGATGTACAAGCAGAAGGGATCGGGTAAGGCGCGACACGGCAACAAGTCGGTTGGCCAGTTCCGTGGCGGCGGCAAGGCATTCGGGCCTAAGCCGAGAAGCCATGCCGTTGGGCTGCCCAAAAAAGTGCGCGCACTTGCTTTGCGCCACGCCCTTTCTGCAAAGGCCCAAGCGGGCGACATCGTCGTTCTCGACAAGGCCGCCGCGACGGATGGCAAGACGAGAGCGCTGAGCGATCAGTTCGCAAAGCTCAACTGGGCCAATGCACTGATCATCGACGGCGTTGAGCTCGATGTCGGATTCGCCCGGGCGGCGCGCAACCTGCCGAACATTGACGTGCTGCCGGTCCAGGGCATCAACGTCTATGACATTCTGCGCCGCAAGACGCTTGTGCTGACCAAGGCGGCCGTTGCCGCCCTCGAACAGCGCTTTTCCGGGGCCAAGAATGGGCAGGCCACCGGCGAGGAGGGCAAGCAATGAAGAAGCTTAGCGCTTACGACGTCATCCTTGCGCCAGTGATCACCGAGAAATCGACACTGATCTCAGAGGTCAACCAGGTGATGTTCAACGTCGCGAAGAAGGCAACGAAGCCGGAGATCAAGGCCGCCGTGGAGGGCTTGTTCAAGGTCAAGGTGAAGGCCGTCAACACGCTTGTGCGCAAAGGCAAGAAGAAGCAGTTCCGTGGCCGCAGCGGGATGCTGAGTGACAGTAAGAAGGCGATCGTGACCCTCGAAGAGGGACACACGATTGACCTTACGACAGGACTGTAAGGAGACGGACGCATGGCTTTAAAGACATTCCGTCCCACATCGGCTGGCTTGCGCCATCTGGTACTCGTCGACAGGCGGCAGCTTTGGAAGGGTGCCCCCGTCAAGATGCTCGTTGAGGGCAAGGCGAAGACCGGCGGTCGCAACAACGATGGGCGCATCACGACGCGCCACATCGGTGGCGGTCATAAGCAGGCCTATCGTCTGGTCGATTTTCGTCGCCGGAAGCAGAACGTTTCGGGCAAGGTTGAGCGGCTTGAGTACGATCCAAACCGCACCGCATTCATTGCGCTGGTGAAGTATGACGATGGCGAGTTGTCCTACATCCTTGCACCTCAGCGTCTTGCTGTTGGTGATGAGGTGGTCGCCGGCGACAAGGTAGACGTCAAGCCGGGCAATGCGATGCCGCTGTCGGGGATGCCGATTGGTACCATTGTTCACAACGTCGAGCTGAAGCCGGGCCGTGGCGGACAGATCGCGCGTTCCGCAGGAACGTTTGTTCAGCTTGTCGGCCGCGATGCCGGCTGGGCGATCTTAAAGCTCAATTCGGGTGAGACCCGCCGCGTTCGCGCCGAGTGCATGGCGACCGTAGGTGCGGTGTCTAATCCGGACCACTCAAACACGGTCGTAGGCAAGGCCGGCCGCAACCGTTGGAAGGGAAAGCGTCCGACCGTGCGCTCCGTCGCTATGAACCCGGTCGACCACCCCAACGGTGGGCGCACCAATGGCGGCAAGCATTGGGCAACCCCCTGGGGTAAGCCAACCAAGGGCGCCAAGACCCGCAAGAACAAAGCAACCGACAAGTTCATCATCCGTAGCCGTCAGGCGAAAAAGAAGAAGAAGTAGCCCAGCGGCTCCGAGGAGAAGTCTTAAATGGCACGTGCAGTTTGGAAAGGTCCGTTCGTCGACGGCTTCCTTCTTAAGAAGGCGGAGAAGGTGCGCACTTCGGGTCGCAACGAGATCATCAAGATCTGGAGCCGCCGCTCTACGATCTTGCCTCAGTTCGTGGGCCTGACATTCGGCGTCTACAACGGGCGCAAGCATGTTCCGGTCTCCGTCTCGGAAGACATGATTGGTCACAAGTTCGGTGAGTTCGCGCCGACACGTACATTCCAAGGCCATAGTGGCGACAAGAAAGCGGGCAGGGGTCGCTAAGATGGGTAAACCGAAACAAGAGCGCAGCCTCGCCGAGAATGAGGCGCAGGCAGTGACGAGAAACCTCCGGGTCTCGCCACAGAAGTTGAACCTGGTTGCGGAGCTCATCCGAGGCAAGAAGGTCGACCATGCGCTTGCCGATCTGGAGTTCTCCAGGAAGCGCATTGCGCAAGACGTGCGCAAGTGCGTGATGTCGGCTGTTGCGAATGCGGAAAACAACCACGGCCTCGACGTGAACGAGCTTGTCGTCTCCCAGGCCTACGTCGGCAAGAACCTCGTGATGAAGCGTTGGCAAGCACGCGGGCGCGGCCGGGCCAGCGGGATTGTAAAGCCGTTCTCACAGATCACCGTCGTCGTGCGTCAGCCTGAAGAAGATAAGAACGCTGAACCCAAGCCGGCGAAGGCAAAGGCCAAGGCGAAGGCTACAGCAAAATCCGACAAACCAGCTGCCAAGGCGAAAAAGCCGGCTGGTGCACCGAAGACGACGGAAAAAACCGTAAAGGCCGCGGCACCGACAAAGGCCAAGAGCGAGTCCAAGGCGAAGACTGCGAAAGCAGCCCCTGCCAAAAAGTCCACCAAGGCCGGTAAGGCCGCGAAGGAGACCGAGTGATGGGTCAGAAGGTTAATCCCGTCGGCTTACGCGTCGGCATCAATCGCACCTGGGATAGCCGCTGGTTCGCCGGGCGCGGCGAATACGGACGCTTGCTGCATGAAGACATGCGCATGCGCGATCACATTCTGAAGCAGCGCCGCCAGGCGGGCATCTCGAAGGTCGTTATTGAGCGACCGCATAAGAAGTGCCGGGTCACGGTGCATACCGCGAGACCTGGTGTGCTGATCGGTAAGAAGGGCGCGGATATCGAGAAGCTGCGTGGCCAACTTGCGCGCCTGACAGACTCGGAAGTGCATCTCAATATCGTTGAAATCCGCAAGCCCGAGATCGATGCGACGCTGGTCGCCGAGGCAATTGCTCAACAGCTGGAGCGCCGGGTTGCTTTCCGTCGCGCTATGAAACGCGCTGTCCAGTCCGCATTGCGTCTGGGTGCCATCGGCATTCGTATCAATGTTGCCGGCCGGCTTGGCGGTGCGGAGATCGCGCGTACCGAGTGGTATCGCGAAGGTCGCGTGCCGCTGCATACGCTGCGCGCCGACATCGATTTCGGCTACGGCGTTGCGCAAACCGCATACGGCGTGATCGGGATTAAAGTCTGGATCTTCAAAGGCGAGATCATGGAACACGATCCGATGGCCGCAGAACGGCGCGCCGCTGATCTTCAGGAAGGTGGCGGCGGTGGCCGGCCGCGCCGTGATGGCGGCGGACGCCGTGATGGCGCCGAGCGCCAGGGCTGAGCTGAGGAACAAACGCCATGATGCAACCTAAGCGCATGAAACACCGCAAGTACTTCAAGGGCCGTATTCACGGCTTTGCGACGGGCGGCACGGCGCTCAACTTCGGTTCCTACGGGCTCAAGGCAGTCGAGCCGGAGCGGATCACAGCGCGCCAAATCGAGGCGGCTCGCCGGGCGATCACGCGCCACATGAAGCGCGCCGGCCGCGTATGGATACGCATTTTCCCGGACCTGCCGGTAACGAAGAAGCCGCAGGAGGTTCGGATGGGCTCGGGAAAGGGGTCGCCAGAACTATGGTGCGCGCGCGTGAAGCCGGGACGCATCATGTTTGAGCTTGATGGTGTGCCCGATCAGATTGCGCGCGAAGCGCTGAAGCTCGGCGCGGCGAAACTGCCCATCAAGACGCGTATTGTGACGCGGCTTGGCTGAGGTAGAAAAGAATTGAGTGAGGACGGACGATGAAGGCGGAAGCGTTGCGGGACATGTCCCCCGATCAGCTCGACGACCAGCTTGAGAAGCTGAAGAAGGAGCAGTTCAACCTGCGCTTTCAGGCGGCTTCGGGGCAGCTGGAAAACACTTCGCGCGTGCGCGCGGTGCGTCGCGACATCGCCCGTGTAATGACGTTGGCTCGCGCCAAGCGCGCCTCCAAGGAGTAGGACGAGATGCCAAAGCGCGTTCTCTATGGTGTGGTCGTTTCCGACAAGAACGACAAGACGATCGTTGTGGAGGTGGAGCGGCGCTACACCCATCCGTTGTTTAAGAAGACGGTGCGGCGGACCAAGAAGTACCACGCTCACGACGAGGGCAATGAGTACAAGGTCGGTGATCGCGTTGCGATCGTTGAAAGTGCACCGATCTCGAAAAACAAGCGTTGGGCTGTGCAAGCGGCGGCAACCTAACAAGGTTGACCCGGGAAATCCCGGCGGACGGAATTTTCAGGCCGAATGCGGCTTGAAGGATGAAGAAGCGCCGCTGAGAGGCGGCAGTTAAGAAGGACAAGCGCGATGATCCAGATGGAGAGCAGTCTTGACGTCGCAGACAATTCGGGAGCGCGCCGCGTGCAGTGCCTAAAGGTGCTGGGCGGGTCGAAGCGCAGATATGCCACTGTCGGAGACACAATCGTTGTTTCCGTCAAAGAGGCAATTCCCAAGGGTCGCGTGAAGAAGGGGCAGGTGATGAAGGCCGTGGTCGTGCGCACAGCAAAGGGTGTTCGCCGGCCTGACGGTTCCCTGATCCGTTTTGATCGCAATGCCGCTGTTTTGATCAACGCCCAGGGCGAGCCTATCGGCACCCGCATTTTCGGACCGGTAACTCGTGAGCTAAGGGGCAAGAACCACATGAAAATCGTCTCGCTCGCGCCGGAGGTGCTGTGATGGCGTCGCTGAAAATCAAGAAAGGCGACCACGTGATTGTCATGACGGGTCGCGACAAGGGTAAGCACGGTGAAGTCGTTGAGATGCTGCCTAAGGAGAACCGCGCTGTTGTGCGTGGCGTTAACGTCGTGCGCCGCCACCAGCGTCAGTCGGCCTCGCAGGAGGGCGGGATCGTCTCCAAGGAGGCGCCGGTAGATATCTCCAATCTTGCGCTTGAAGATCCAAAGGACGGCAAACCCACGCGCGTCGGTTTCAAGTTCCTTGAAGACGGAACAAAAGTTCGCTTCGCCAAGCGTTCCGGCGAGGTTCTAACGGGAAAGTAATGAGCGATGGCTGATAAGGAGAAGCCGGCGAAGGCTGCAAAGCCGCCCGCCGACAAAGCCAAGAAGACGGCTGCCGCAAAGAGCGACAAGCCGGGCAAGCAGGCAAAGAGCGAGAAGCCCTCGGCAGAGAAGGCTTCCGCAGCCGCGCGCCCGAAGGACTATCGTCCGCGCATGAAATCGGTCTACGAGCAGACCGTACGCGAAGCGTTGTCCAAGAAATTTGAATACAAGAACCCAATGCAGGTGCCCAGGATCGAGAAGATCGTCATAAACATGGGCGTTGGTGAAGCGGTTGCTGATCGCAAGAAGATCGATAACGCGGCGTCAGACCTAGCCCTCATTGCAGGACAGCGCCCCGTGCAGACGAAGTCGCGCAAAGCGATCGCGACCTACAAGCTTCGCGAAGGTATGCCGATCGGCGCCAAGGTTACACTGCGCGGGGACCGCATGTATGAGTTCCTCGACCGGCTTGTCACGATCGCGCTTCCGCGTGTGAAGGATTTTCGCGGTTTGAACGCCAAGAGCTTTGACGGGCGGGGCAACTTTGCTCTCGGGCTCAAAGAGCACATCGTTTTCCCGGAAATCGACTACGACAAGGTCGATCAAATCTGGGGGCTCGACGTGATTGTTTGCACGTCGGCAAAAACTGACGACGAAGCACGTGAATTGTTGCGTGGCTTCAATTTCCCATTTCGCAACTAGAGGACCTCGGCCATATCACCGAAAGGCCTTTGGAGGAATTAAATGGCAAAGACGAGCGCGATCCAGAAAAACAAGAGGCGCCGCCAGTTGGTGGCCCAATACGCTGACAAGCGAACGCGGCTAAAGGAGATCGCCAACGATCTCAAGAACCCGGCCGAGGAGCGCTTTGCTGCGCGTATGAAACTTGCCGAAATGCCTCGCAACTCGTCGCCGACGCGTATTCGCAACCGCTGTGAGGTTACGGGCCGTCCGCGGGGCTACTACAGGAAGCTGAGAATGTGTCGCAACCAGCTTCGAGAGCTTGCAAGCCAAGGTCTTATTCCAGGCATGGTTAAGTCGAGCTGGTGAGGGAAAGAGCAAATGTCAATTAATGATCCCTTGGGCGACATGCTGACCCGGATTCGCAACGCGCAAATGCGTCACCGTCCGAAAGTTGTGACGCCTGCCTCCAATATTCGCGGCCGCGTGCTCGACGTGCTGGCCGAGGAGGGGTACATCCGAGGCTACGCTCGCGTGGAGCAGAAGGGCGCGATCCCGACATTCGAGATCGAGCTCAAGTACCACAATGGCCAACCGGCCATTCGCGAGATCAAGCGTGTCTCGACGCCCGGGCGGCGCGTCTACTCGCCCGTAAGAGATATTCCGACCGTGGCTAACGGTCTCGGTGTCGCCATTCTGTCCACTCCCAAGGGTGTGATGTCAGATTCGAGGGCGCGCGAGGAGAACGTTGGCGGAGAGGTTATCTGCAGCATCTTCTAGGCAGTCATGCTCGGAAGGTTTGAGGATTTTGGAAAGCACCAATGTCGCGCATCGGTAAGAAACCAGTTTCGCTTCCGTCGAACGTAACGGCGACGGTTTCGGGACAAGAGGTCAAGGTGAAAGGACCGAAGGGAGAACTCTCCTTTTCGGTGCCCGAGCAGATCAAGGTCGCTCAGGGTGAGGCTGGCATCGAGGTAAACCCAGTCGACGACACCAAGCTGGCACGCAGCATGTGGGGTATGTCGCGGACTATGGTGGCAAACCTCATCCAAGGCGTCACGGAAGGTTACTCCCGGACGCTGGAGATCCAGGGCATCGGCTACCGCGCCGCCATGAAGGGTAAGGACGAGCTGCAGCTTAATATCGGCTACAGCCATGATGTGCTGCACAAGGTTCCGGCTGGAATTGAGGTGCAGGTTGGTGGCGCCAAGCAGGAAGTCATCACGATTTCAGGGATCGACAAGCAGCTTGTCGGGCAGTTCGCAGCCAACGTGCGCGCTTCGCGGCCGCCTGAGCCCTATCAGGGTAAGGGCATACGCTATCGGGGCGAATACATCTTCCGCAAGGAAGGCAAGAAGAAGTAAGGACGAGCGACTATGAGAGTGCTCAAGAATAAGTTTGATCGACGCAAGGCGCGTGTCCGCCGCTTTGTTCGGGCGAATGCCGGAACGCGTCTGCGGCTCTCGGTGTATCGTTCATCGAAGCATATCTATGCTCAGGTGATCGACGATACGGCGGGTAGGACTGTTGCGGCGGCCTCAACCCTGGAAAAGGAT
>Ga0315534_1000494_pt1 | contig 27282 bp, 23 predicted proteins | sample SalMarSW160240MG_FD_203094 | JGI IMG/M metagenome (GOLD analysis project Ga0315534, IMG submission 203094) | Salt marsh sediment microbial communities from the Plum Island Ecosystem LTER, Massachusetts, United States - Salt Marsh Sediment SW1602-40 ...
CCGGCCGTTAGCTCGCCGCGCAGATCAAAGCGGTTCGGATCAAGTAGTGTGATTCCAGACAACATGAGCTGCTCGGCCTGGCGTTGCTGATAGTAACGCTCAAGTTGCGCCAGCTGTGCCCTGTTGTTGACCCCCAGTGTCTCGGTAACTGATTGCGGTGCGACGGTATTGATCATGATGCCGTCATTGACCGCCATGGCGATGATATCCGTTAAATAATATTCCCCCTGGGCATTGTTGTTGTCGAGCGCTGCAAGCCAGTCTTGCAGATGCCTGACCTTTACGGCCATGATGCCGGTATTGATCTCCCTGACAGTGCGTTCTGCATCGTTAGCATCCTGTTCTTCCACGATGCGCGTCACCCGCCCTTCTGAATCCCGGATGATCCTGCCATAACCCGCCGGCTCCTCGATTGTAGAGGTCAACAGACCGAGACCATCCTTGCTGGCCGCTGCAATCAACCGCTGTAATGTGGACACTGTTATCAACGGCACATCACCATACAGGACCAGTGCGGTATCATGCCTGGCAGCCGATCCCATCGCCTGCGCCACGGCATGGCCGGTACCGAGTTGCTCAGCCTGTTCGATCCACTCAACGTCCAGTGGATTGAGCACGGATCTGACCTGTTCACCGCCATGTCCATAGACCACGCATACATGTTGTGCCTCAAGCTGTCTGGCAGTATCGATGACATGCTCTATGAGGCTTTTACCGCCCAGTGTATGCAGGACCTTGGGAAGAGTTGATCGCATGCGCGTACCTTCACCCGCTGCGAGGATAATAACGCTAAGACTCATGATATTAAGATGCTATATGACATTGCCAATCACGTTGATCAAATCAGCGCCGTCTATATTAACCGTGATAGCTGCAAACGCCAAAGATCGTTTTGTCAGTAAGGTGGGGAACAATAATGGTGGCTACAGCAGAGGGGAACTGGTAGGGGAAAACCTCCTGACTACCGCCCCTTTCTGTCACGTAGTTTCTGAATCGCCTGCAACTGGGCAACGGCCTCGGCAAGTTCCGCCTGGGCCCTGGCGTATTCGAATTCGGAAGTTTTGTCCGTAAGCGCCTGTTCGGCGCGCTGCTTGGCCTCGAGCGCAGCCGCCTCATCAACATCCTTGGCCCGCAAGGCGGTATCACTCAGCACCGTTACGACGTGGGGCTGTACCTCCAGCATGCCGCCCGAGACATAGAAGAACTCTTCCTCTCCGCCAGGCAATTTGATCCTGACCTCACCCGGCCTGAGCTGTGTCAGCAGGGGAGCATGTCGCGGCATGATACCGACTTCACCCATAACTGCGGGGGCGAAGACCATTTCAGCCGGTCCTGAAAAGATTTCACTCTCGGCGCTTACAATATCCACATGGATGGTCATGGTCATAACTCGGGTTCCGTTGGCAATGGACTACTGGTATTTCTTAGCCTTTTCCACCGCCTCGTCGATACCGCCCACCATATAGAAGGCCTGCTCCGGCAGATGATCATATTCACCGGCGGTGATGGCCTTGAAACCGGCAATGGTATCCTTAAGAGAGACGTATTTGCCCGGCGTGCCGGTAAATACCTCTGCGACATAGAACGGTTGTGACATGAATCGCTGTATCTTGCGCGCCCGCGCCACGGTCAGCTTGTCCTCTTCGGAGAGTTCATCCATACCGAGAATCGCGATGATGTCCTTGAGTTCCTTGTATCGCTGCAGTGTCCCCTGGACAGTACGTGCAACATCATAATGTTCCTGCCCGACCACCAGCGGGTCGAGCTGCCGGCTGGTTGAATCTAGCGGATCGACAGCGGGGTAGATACCCAGTTCTGCAATCTGGCGCGACAACACCACCGTCGCATCCAGGTGGGCGAATGTAGTGGCCGGTGACGGATCGGTCAGGTCATCGGCGGGCACGTACACAGCCTGGATAGAGGTGATCGAACCCGTCTTGGTCGAGGTAATGCGTTCCTGCAGCGCCCCCATCTCCTCGGCCAGGGTCGGCTGATAGCCGACAGCGGATGGCATGCGGCCCAACAGTGCCGATACCTCGGTGCCGGCGAGTGTATAGCGATAGATATTGTCGATAAACAATAGTACGTCACGGCCTTCGTCGCGAAAATTCTCGGCGATGGTCAGGCCCGTCAAGGCCACGCGCAGACGGTTGCCCGGAGGCTCGTTCATCTGCCCGTAAACCATGGATACCTTTGACTTGGAAAAATCCTCGACATTCACGACTCCTGCCTCCTGCATCTCATGGTAGAAGTCATTGCCTTCGCGGGTGCGCTCCCCGACGCCGGCAAAAACGGACAGGCCGGCATGTTGGGTGGCGATGTTGTTGATGAGTTCCATCATGTTGACTGTCTTGCCGACACCGGCGCCGCCGAACAATCCCACCTTGCCGCCCTTGGCGAAGGGGCATAAGAGGTCGATGACCTTGATACCGGTCTCGAGTAGTTCGGTTGCTCCTGACTGATCTTCATAGGTGGGCGCCTGGCGGTGTATCGGCCAACGTTCCTGTTCACCAACGGGACCTCTTTCGTCGATGGGATTACCCAGCACATCCATGATACGTCCCAGCGTCTTGGTACCGACCGGTACTGAGATCGGTGCTCCCGTGGCACGAACGTTTTTTCCACGTTGCAGGCCGTCGGTAGAGCCCATCGCGATGGTGCGCACGATGCCATCACCCAGTTGCTGCTGTACCTCCAGCGTCAAGTCGACGTCGTCGACGATCAATGCGTCATAGATGTGCGGCATTGCTTCGCGCGGGAACTCCACGTCCACCACGGCGCTGATAACCTGTACTATTTTTCCTGAACTCATTGACTCAATTCCTCTTTAAACTATAAACCTGCTTGTGATTTCGAGAACCCATTGAACTTTTCGCGTGTTATACCGCTGCCGCTCCGCCGACAATCTCGGAAATTTCCTGGGTGATCGCGGCCTGACGCGCCTTGTTATAGACCAGTTGCAGGTCATCGATGAGCTCTCCCGCATTATCCGAGGCTGACTTCATCGCCACCATTCGTGCCGCCTGTTCACAGGACAGGTTTTCGACAACACCCTGGTAGACAAGTGATTCGATGTAACGCGTTAACAAGGCATTCAGGACATCCCTGGCCTCCGGTTCATACATGTAATCCCAGTGATGGGCGAGTTCTTCGCTTTGCTCGGCCTGTACAGGCAGCAACTGATCAACGACCGGTCTCTGGGTCATGGTATTAACGAAATCATTGTAAACAACAAACAGGCGGTCGAGCTTTCCTTCATCGTAAGCGTCCAGCATGACCTTGACCACGCCTATTAGTTCCGCAATCTCCGGTGTATCCCCGAGATGCGAGGTCTTTGCAATGATATTCCCCTTAAGCCGGGTAAAAAACGCGCTGGCCTTGGCGCCGATGGTGCACAGATCGATTTCAACGCCCTTGTCATGCCATTCCTTCATTTTGCCAACCACTACCTTGAACATGTTATTGTTCAGCCCGCCGCACAGGCCACGGTCGGAGGAGATAATGATAAAACCGACGCGCCTGACATCACGCTCCAGCAAATAGGGGTGTTTGTATTCCGGATGTGCGTGGGCAAGGTGGGCAACGACATTGCGCATCTTTTCCGTATAGGGACGTGATGCCTGCATGCGCTCCTGTGCCTTGCGCATCTTGCTGGCGGCCACCATCTCCATGGCACGGGTGATCTTTCTCGTACTCTTGATACTGTTGATCTTGACGCGTATCTCTTTACCGACTGCCATGCATCAGCTCCCTTGATTACCAGACGTTATTGGTTTTGAAGTCTTCGATGGCGGAACGCAGTTCCTTTTCGATATCTTCGTTGTAATCACCGCTGCTGTTTATCTTTGATATCAGGTCGGCATACTTGCTCTTCATATGGGCATGCAGTGCCGACTCGAAATCACCAATCTTGTTGAGTTCGATATCATCAAGGAAACCCTGGTTTGCAGCGAACAGCGACACGGCCTGTTCAGCAACACTCAGGGGTGAATATTGTTTTTGCTTCATCAGTTCCGTGACGCGCTGACCACGCTCGAGCTGTTTACGTGTCGTCTCATCAAGATCAGATGCAAATTGTGCGAACGCTGCGAGTTCACGGTACTGAGCGAGATCAAGGCGCACACCGCCCCCCAATTTCTTGATGATCTTGGTTTGCGCGGCGCCTCCGACACGCGAGACAGATAATCCGGCATTGATGGCCGGACGGATACCTGCATTGAACAGGTCCGATTCGAGATATATCTGTCCATCGGTAATCGAGATGACGTTGGTCGGTACAAAGGCAGACACGTCACCTGCCTGGGTCTCGATGATCGGCAGTGCGGTCAATGAACCTGTCTTGCCCTTGACCTTGCCGTCGGTAATCTTCTCCACATAATCGGCGTTGATACGGGCGGCACGCTCAAGCAGGCGCGAGTGCAGGTAGAACACGTCACCAGGATAGGCCTCGCGTCCAGGCGGGCGACGTAGTAACAGGGACACCTGGCGATAGGCCCAGGCCTGTTTGGTCAGGTCATCGTAGATAATCAGTGCGTCTTCACCGCGATCACGGAAATATTCGCCCATCGAGCAACCCGTATAGGGTGCAATAAATTGCATCGACGCCGGTTCCGACGCGCTTGCTGCCACAACAATAGTGTGATCCATGGCGCCGTGTTCTTCGAGCTTACGCACCACGTTGGCGATCGATGACGCCTTTTGGCCGACCGCTACGTAGATGCATTTAATACCGGTGTCTTTTTGGTTAATGATGGTATCGATTGCAACTGCGGTCTTGCCGGTCTGGCGGTCGCCGATGATCAATTCACGCTGGCCGCGACCGATCGGCACCATGGAATCGATCGATTTGAGCCCCGTTTGCACCGGCTGGCTGACCGATTGGCGCGCGATCACGCCCGGCGCCACCTTTTCTATCGGTGATGTTGAGTCGGTACTGATTGGCCCCTTACCATCGATATCATTGCCCAGGGAATCAACGACACGCCCCAGCAGTGCATTGCCAACGGGAACCTCGAGGATCCTGCCGGTACATTTAACTGTGTTTCCTTCGCTGATGTGTTCGTAACGCCCCAGCACGACTGCACCGACGGAATCACGTTCCAAATTCAGTGCCATTCCAAACGTATTGCCCGGGAATTCAAGCATCTCACCCTGCATCACATCCGCCAGTCCGTGGATGCGCACGATGCCGTCCGTCACGCTGACGACCGTGCCCTCGGTTCTGGCTTCGGTAACCGCCTCGAAGTTCTGAATTCGTTGTTTTATTAACTCGCTAATTTCTGATGCATTCAACTGCATGTATGTATCCTCTTGACTTTTGGCTATCGGGACAATGCGTTCGCAAATCTCTCCAGATGTCCAGTTACCGACCCGTCAATCACCAGATCGCCGGCGCGGATGATTGCCCCACCGATCATCGATTCGTCTGTTCTACAATTCAAACTGACGTCACGGCCGAGCCGCGCCTTCAGCGACGTTGCAATTTGCTGTCGCAGTTCCTCGCTGACCGCAAAGGCAGAGATCAGCTCCGCCTGAATGACCTTTTCTTCCTCCGCCCGATAGGCCTCGTATTGTTCGGCTATGTACGGCAACACATTCAGGCGTCCGTTCTCCGCCAGAACGCGCAGCAGGTTCGTTCCACTGTCATCGAGTCTGTCGCCGCAGACACCGGTTATCAGGTCCATCAACCTTGCCTTTTCGATACGTGGATTTCCGATCAATCCTGACAGATTCTCATCCGTCACCACCAGGGCGGCAAGCTGGAGCATCTCCGACCACTGTGCGAGTTGGCCTTGCTCCTTGGCGAGCTCGAATACGGCTTGTGCATAGGGACGGGCAACAGTGCTGATCTCGGCCATACTGACAATACTCTCTTATATCTGTGCCGCCAGGTCCTTGAGCAGGTCGTTGTGGGCTTTGGCGTCTATTTCACGGCTTAGTATCTTGCCGGCCCCCGCCACGGCGATCGCTGCAACCTGTTCTCTCAGGTGCTGCTTGGCACGGTTGACCTCCTGCTCGATCTCAGCGTTGGCGGCGGCGATGATGCGATCACTCTCTGTGCGGGCATCATCCTTCGCCTCTTCAACAATTTCGCTGGCGCGTTTTTCAGCCTGGGACAGCACTTCTGCAGCTTGCTCACGCGCCTCATGCAAGGCCTCCTTGGCGCGCTTCTCGGCAAGTTCCAGCTCGTGCTTGCCCTTTTCCGCCGCGGCCAGTCCGTCGGCAATCTTCTTTTGACGCTCCGACAAGAGATTATTCAGCGGGCCCCACAATACCTTGTTCACGAACCATATCAGCAATATAAACGCTGCGACCTGTCCGAACAGGGTAACAGATATATTCATATTAGAGGTCCTCCAGTCGTTATCTCATTTGCCGTTTATAACGCACCGATGGCGGCACTCAACGCTCCCACAAAGGGGTTTGCAAACAGGAACCACATGGCGAAGGCGAGAATGATGAACGGGAAGGATTCCATCAGACCGGCAAATATGAACATATTGGTCATCAGGGCCGGGCGCATCTCCGGTTGACGCGCAATCCCTTCCAGCGTCTTCGCGCAGATCAGACCCCAGCCAATGGCTGAACCCAGGCCGGCCGCGGCGAGAATCACGCCAACCCCGACGGCGGTATAGGCGTAAATTTGTGCGATCATATCAGGTGTCATTTCTTTATCTCTCCTCTTTAAAAAATACGGGCTCTCAAACTTTATAAATCAATGCCATTGATGCCATGCAGGGTGCAGCCTAATGCTCTTCCACATGTGCCATCCCCAGGTAGACGATCGTCAATACCATGAAGATAAAGGCCTGCAAGGTAATAACCAACAGATGGAATATCAGCCATCCCAGATCCAGTACGACTTGCAAGGGCAGCCAGAACAGGGCTGCGAAACCGACGGCAAGTGTACCGCCGATCAGTGCAATCAACATAAATACCAGTTCGCCGGCAAACAGGTTTCCAAACAGTCGCAATCCCAGGCTGAGCGGTTTTGCCAGCTCTTCGATCAGGGTCATGATGATATTGACCGGCACCAGGAATTTGCCAAAGGGATGGAACAGAAACATCTTGAGATAACCCCCGAGGCCCTTGACCTTGATGTTATAAAAGATTATCAAGGCAAACACCGTCAGAGACATCCCCAGGGTGGTGTTCAGGTCGGTTGTCGGTACGACCTTGAGATATTGTATCCCCAAGGCGCGGGCGATCATCGGTAGCAGGTCGACAGGGATCATATCCATGAAGTTCATCAGCCACACCCACACAAAGATCGTCAGCGCCAGTGGGGCAATCAACGGGTTATGGCCTGGAAAACTGTCCTTAACCTGCCCGCCGACAAACTCTATGATAGATTCGACAAAGTTCTGGAATCCTCCTGGTGTACCAGCTGTCAGGCGCTTCCCCAACCGCCAGCTGACAAAGACGATAAGCGCGCCGAGTAAAAAACTGAAAAACAGAGAATCGATATTCCAGGCCCAGAAACCCGTTGCCTTGTGGGTCACCGGGTCGCATTGGCCGGCGCAAAGATTCGTCAGGTGATGCTGGATATATTCAACTGTCCCGCCGCCGCCGTGTTCTGCCTGTTCGCTCAATGTGATCCCTCTTCCAATCTCGTATTCTATATAATGTACTGTCTGTTGCTTCTGAATTTACGTTACGTTATCGCCCGTAACTCAGCGCCAGAATCATAAAGGCCAGTTGCGGCAGCGCAAATCCGATCACCGAGGCCATCGGTTCAAGTTTGAGAAACGCAAGTCCGAAACCGAACAATGCCAGTACCAGCAAAAAACGCTGTACCGCCCCCATGTACAGCATCATGGAGCTTTTCCTGGTGTCGTGTTGTACGGTATCTCCGGCCCGCACGACCTCCCGGCTCAGTAAATAGGCCAGCAAGATACTGATCGCACTGCCGTATCCCGCCGACAGAGCCCCCGATGCGCCTTCACCCAAAAAAAAACCCGCGACAACGAGTCCACCGATTATGGCTTGCAAACCGATGACCTTGCGGGCCTTTACATGTAAATCCTGAGCAGAGGAATTCAAATTAAATTAACCTGCTCAAAAGCTTATACACCTTCAGGATGCCCCCAATCAACCCGAGGCCGCCAAATAATATCATGAATACCGGTTGGCTATCCAGCCACCGATCCACGCCGTAACCGAGTATGAACCCGGCAACGATAATGGAGGTCAGCATGGTGCCAACGCCCACCAGCAGCCAGCGACTTCCCCCTGTCTCACTCATCAAGTGAATAACGGCCTGAAAAACAGGCGGGTGAGTATAGCGCGCGCACGTAGCAGTCACAAGGGACCGACTTGAGATTACAGGCAAAGCTTGCATGCAGTGCAGGGTTATTTGATGTGCGCCAATATCCCCTGTAACTCATCGAGGCTGTTATATTGAATGATGAGCTTGCCCTTGCCACTGGCCGCGTGCTGAAAAACGATCGCGGCACCGAGTCTTTCCGATAAATCATCCTGGAGGTGGCGAATATCCGGGTCAAGAGGTCTGATATTTGATTTTCTCTTCGGGCCCGCGACCGCCAAACGCCGAACCCACTGCTCCGTTTCACGCACCGACATGCCCCTGGCAACCACCTTGCGTGCGGCGTCACTCTGCGCGGCACCTGTCAGGCCCAGCAGAGCGCGGGCATGGCCCATCTCCAGTTGACCGCGTTCCAGCTTTTCTTTCACGTCATCATTTAAATCAAACAATCGCAACAGATTGGATACGGCAGCCCGCGACCGTCCAACGGCATCCGCGGCCATTTGATGGGTAAGACTGAATTCATCGATCAGGCGCGACAAAGCCCGTGCCTGTTCCATCGGGTTGAGGTTTTCGCGCTGGATATTCTCGATCAGGGCCATGGCGATGGCAGTCTGGTCCGGCACATCCTTGACAACGGCCGGAATCTCGTGCAGTCCAGCCAGCTGCGCCGCCCGCCAGCGGCGTTCCCCCGCAATGATCTCGTATTCCTTGTCTGATACCGGGCGTACGACGATAGGCTGAATAATACCCTGGGCGCGGATGGAGTCGGCCAACTCTTCAAGGCTCTCGGGATGCATGTCCGTGCGTGGTTGATATTTGCCACGGCGGATGATGTCCACGGGCAACTGGCGTAAATCCCCTTCCCCCGCATCGGTGGAAACTGTCCTGACACCGGCAGCGGCGCCCAGCAGTGCATCAAGACCTCTTCCCAGCCCGCGTTTTTTCGTGCTCATATTCTACAGATCCATTTTATTTTTACACGACTCAGTTCATGACCGCCACGGCCTTTTCTTTCGTCTCCTTGCGCAACAGCTCACCGGCCAGTGCCAGATACGCCAGCGCACCGCGGGAGCTCTTATCATACAGCATCGCGGGCAGCCCATGACTGGGGGCCTCGGCGAGCCGAACGTTTCGCGGCACCACCGTGCGATAGACCTTATCCCCGAAATGGGATACCAGTTGTGTCGAGACATCGTTGGCAAGATTGTTGCGCGGATCGAACATGGTGCGTAACAATCCCTCGATACGCAGACCAGGATTCAGACTGTCGCGTATGGTTTCTATCGTCTGCAGCAACGCTGTCAATCCTTCCAATGCGTAATATTCGCATTGCATGGGAATGATGACACCATCGGCCGCGACCAGCGCGTTGACGGTCAACATGTTCAGCGTCGGGGGGCAATCGATGATGATATAATCGTAGTGTTCCCGCACTGGTTGCAGGGCATTGCGCAAACGCTTCTCGCGGTCGGTTATATTCATCAGGGCGACCTCCGCCGCTGTCAGATCGCTATTGGAGGGAACCAGTGTATAACCGGCTTGCTCCATATGGATGGCGACATCATCGACAGAAACATCACCCAGCAAGACATCACAACTGGTGGTCTCAAGGGAATTCTTGTCAACTCCGCTGCCCATGGTGGCATTACCCTGGGGATCAAGGTCGATCAATAACACGCGACGCTTAGTCGCAACCAATGAAGCAGCAAGATTGACGCTCGTGGTCGTTTTGCCGACCCCGCCTTTTTGATTGGTTATCGCCAGGATTTTAGCCATGATTCGATCTTAACCTGTGTCAACTGCAGGCCTTGCGGCAGGACATGCGGATAATATGTCGTTGCGCTTCAAGACCCGGAATATGTACTGCAAGAACCTCGGCATTCCTCCCTGATGCCTGCAGTACTTCCAGTTCTTTTTGCGGATACTTGCCTTTCATGGTCAGCATACACCCGTTGTTCCGGCACAGGTGCTCGGTCGCGCCGGTGTAATCAATGAGTGAGGCGAATGCCCGCGAAATCACTGTATCAAACATTCGCTGCGGATGGTAATCTTGAACACGGGCGTGCGCAACGGCAATATTCCTAATCTTTAATTCCGCGATGGCCTGCGTTACGAAGCGTACCTTTTTGAGCTGGCTGTCCAGCAACACCACCTCCAGGTCCGGCAGCGCCAGCGCCAAAGGGATCCCCGGCAATCCGGCGCCGCAACCGACATCCACCATGCGTGGACCCTTGATGTAGGGGATCAATGACAGGCTGTCGAGCAGATGGCGTATGACCATCTGCCCCGGATCCTGTATTGCCGTCAAGCTATAGGTTTTATTCCACTTTCCCAACAGGGCGAGATAGTCCAGCAGTAACTCCTGGGCGTCCGGACTGACCAACAGCCCCATCTGGTTGATCCCCTTATTGAGGAGATCAGCGAGGTGTCTATTCACGCGTGTCACTGTAGCAGCATCTTATGCCGTCGATGATCAATGCAGGTTGGGTGGGTCATAAATATCAACGAATATGAAGTTAACGACTGTTATAAACATGATAGCAGCATGATTGGCGATAATCATCGCGAGTAAGGGGTTGCGGCTATCCGTCGGCCGGCAACCGGTCTAAAACGGCCACCAGCCCCTTCTCTTGTCCAGATCCGCCTGACAGGTGGCCAGTTGCCGGCTATAGCGCGATGCGTTGACCCCAACCTTGCGCGCCACCTTCAGCAGCCAGGGTTTGTTTGCGTAGGTCTTCCTGGCATATCCGCCATGGCCTTCATGATAGGCAAGGTACTGCTGCTCCGCATTCCACTTGGAGATCCCCAGTTGAGTCTGGCTGCGCTTGCCATACCAGCCAATAAAATCCACCACATCATCGAAATCATCGCGATCAGCCCATGAATTTCCAGTCTTGGTCTTGTACCAGTCCCAGGTATCATCTTTTATCTGGGCATAGCCGTAGGCCGATGACGGGCGAAACATCGGGATCACCCCCAACAGCTTGGCCCGCGGGGGTTTGGCATTCGCCATGTAACGCGATTCCTGATGGATAATGGCCATTTGTACATGGATGGGCACCCCCCACTTCTCGAAAGAGCGTTTGGCACTCCTGTACCAGTCTGGCTTCTCGTAAAAGATTTCACAGATATTTGAAAGGTTGGAGGGTTGGGCAGCATAACAGCCGGATAGCAACAAACTGACCAGCGCCGGGATCATCCATATCCCTGCCATGCCTCCAATACCGGAGAATTTGCGCTGTGGACAACGAAATACATGCATTGCCATCGAGCTTGTCGCGATCACTGCAAAGAGATCGGCTGATTATGCCGGTTACGGGACCTTAATACCAATTTTTCACGTGTCGTATCACACAGGACAGAATCCACCCGGTTCTAGGCGGTCTTGCGCGAATCACCAGTGCGTTTCTTGAGATGGACCAGCAATAACGAGATCGCTGCGGGCGTGATGCCGGATATACGACCCGCCTGTCCCAGCGTGGCCGGCCTGAAATGGGCCAGCTTCTGCCGGACTTCTGCAGAGAGTCCGCGCACCGCCGAATAATCAAGATCCACAGGCAATGGCAGTTGGTCCTGTTTGCGATGCCGCTCGATCTCCTCCTGCTGGCGATCAATATAGCCTGAATACTTTGCCTGTATCTCGACCTGGGCCGCCACCGTCTCATCGATGGTGGATGGCGTTGCCCCGGGGATGCGTGACAGCGCTGCATAGCTGACACCCGGTCGGCGCAACAGCTCAATCAACCTGTATTCACGGCTAAGCGCGGCGCCGAAGATCTCGTTTGCCAGCTTGTCGTGCAGATCGGCGGGGCGCAGCCACGTCGAATTCAAGCGCTGTTGTTCCTGTTCGATGGCGCGGCGTTTTGTTTCGAACTGCCTGAAACGATGATCATCCACCAGGCCCCGTTCATGGCCCTGGGGGGTCAGGCGCAGATCGGCATTGTCTTCGCGCAGCAACAGCCGGTACTCGGCACGGCTGGTAAACATACGATAGGGCTCCCGGGTGCCGCGGGTGATCAGGTCATCAATCAACACCCCGATATAGGCCTCGTCCCGGCGCGGACACCAGGGCTCTTTATCCTGTATGTTCAAAGCGGCATTCATGCCGGCGATCAATCCCTGTGCAGCCGCCTCTTCATAACCGGTGGTGCCGTTGATCTGGCCGGCAAAAAACAGGCCGGCGACAAGCTTTGTCTCCAGCGACGGCTTGAGATCGCGCGGGTCGAAATAATCATATTCAATCGCGTAACCTGGACGCGTGATATGCGCATGTTCGAAACCCGCTATCGATCGCACCAGTTCATACTGCACATCGAAGGGCAGGCTGGTAGAAATTCCATTGGGATAGACCTCCTGGGTATGCAGACCCTCGGGCTCGACAAAGATCTGATGCGCCCCCTTGTCGGCAAACCTCACCACCTTGTCCTCTATCGACGGGCAATATCGCGGGCCGACACCTTCGATGACTCCACTGTACATCGGTGAACGTGACAAACCATCCCGGATGATGTCATGTGTCCTTTTGCAGGTCGTGGTGATATAACAGCTGGTCTGCGGGGGATGCTGGTGTGAATCACCGAGAAAGGAAAATACCGGCACCGGGATATCTCCCCGCTGTTCGGTCATGCGGCTGTAATCCAGGCTGCGACCGTCCAGGCGCGGCGGCGTACCGGTCTTTAATCGCGCCACGCGAAACGGCAGGTCACGCAAACGCGTGGCCAGTGTGTTGGCGGGCGGATCGCCGGCGCGCCCTCCCTGGTAGTTCGACTCCCCGATATGAATTCGCCCGCCAAGAAAGGTTCCTACGGTCAATACCACGCATTGCGCCCTGAACCTTTGCCCCATTTGCGTTACCACTCCGCATACCCGTCCAGCCTCTATGATCAGGTCATCCACGGCCTGCTGAAAGAATACGAGATTCGCCTGCCTCTCGAGTACACTGCGCACCGCCTGTTTGTATAACTGCCGGTCGGCCTGGGCGCGTGTCGCGCGCACTGCCGGACCCTTACTCGCATTGAGTACGCGAAACTGGATTCCTGCGAGGTCTGCGGCATGTGCCATCAGCCCGCCTAGTGCATCGATCTCTTTCACCAGATGGCTTTTGCCGATGCCACCGATGGCCGGGTTACAACTCATCTGGCCGATTGTTTCGATACTATGGGTCAACAGCAGTGTCCTGGAGCCCATCCGTGCTGCCGCCAGCGCCGCCTCGGTACCGGCATGGCCGCCACCGATAACAATTACGTCAAAGCGATCCTCATAGATCATGTTATGCGTCTAAACCTTTTGTAATCATAGGGTTTATGTACTATATCACGCCTTCTCGCCGACGGATAACGCCGTGGCCACACATAAAGTCCGTTACCTTCCTGCCGTTAACCATAGGGTCGGGCACACCCGCTGCACGCTGTGTTTTTCAATAACTTATATATAACCCGGAAAACAACACGGACACTAGTCGCAACCAACAAGATCAATCACCGGCCACGACCATCAGCATGCAAAGACTTGTCGCCACTTCTGCAATCAAAAACGATCCGGAATCGTCACTGGAAAAGGTGATTGCTACCGTCAGGGAGATCATCCTTGGCAAGGAATCTGTCATCCGTCTTGCGCTGACCTGTATCGTTGCGCGCGGTCATCTGCTGATCGAAGACCTGCCGGGCGTTGGCAAGACAACCCTTGCTCATGTTCTGGCAAAGGTGCTTGGCCTGCAATTCCAGCGCATCCAATTCACCAGTGATATGCTGCCTGCGGATATCCTCGGCGTATCCGTCTATGATCAGGATGGCTCGGGATTCCGGTTTCACCCTGGTCCCATCTTTGCCCAACTGGTGCTGGCCGATGAGGTCAATCGTGCCACACCCAAAGCCCAGAGTGCGCTGCTCGAGGCGATGGAGGAATACCAGGTCACCACCGAGGGCCAGACCCACACCCTGCCGCAACCTTTTTTCGTGATCGCGACACAAAATCCCTCTTCCCAGGTGGGCACCTTCCCGCTGCCGGAATCCCAACTGGACCGCTTTCTCATGTGCCTTGAAATCGGTTATCCGGACCAACAGGCGGAACGTGCCTTGCTCAAGGGACGTGATCGGCGCGAGATGCTCAAGGACCTGTCACCCTGTCTGTCACCCGAGAGCCTCGTTACAATCCAGACGCACGCAGCGAACATACATGTTTCAACCGCCCTGGTGGATTATCTCCAGTCAATTCTGGAATTCAGTCGCCAATCATCGCTGTATCGCAACGGCCTGTCGCCACGTGCAGGGCTTGGCCTGTTGCGCAGCGCCCAGGCATGGGCACTGCTCAACGGGCGCAGCCATGTGGTGCCGGAAGATATCCAGCATGTCATGCCATGTGTCGTTAATCACCGCTTGCGTCCCGCGGCCGATCAGGGCCTGCCGGCAAACGCCAATCTTGCTGAACACCTGTTGACTGTGCCTGTACCATGACATGGGCTTGTCAATATCAGCACTAAACCGTTATATCCCCAAGTTTCTGCGTAGTGAACGGCGCGTCTCTTCGACGCGCACAAGGCCCGTTGTTCTGTCGCAGCAGCGGATCTTTATCCTGCCGACTCGCTACGGGGTAATATTCGCACTGTTGCTGTTTGTCATGCTGGTCGGCTCGACCAATTACAGCAACAGCCTCGGGTTTCTCCTGACGTTTCTGCTGGCAAGTCTGGGAATGATTTCCATACTGCACGCGTATCGAAATCTAGCCCGGCTCACCGTTCATGCGGGGAAGGCCCCGAGGGTGTTCTGCGGCCAACAGGCCAGATATGTGCTGCAGGTCGATAACCATCACAAGCAGAATCGATACGCAATCATGCTACATCTCGCGCAGCAGGCGCCCGTCATGATTGATGTGATGGGGAACAGCACAGTGAACGTTGAACTGACGCAACCCGCGACACGCCGCGGCTGGCTGCCCATCAGCACCGTGACCATTGCCACACGTTATCCACTCGGTCTGGTACAAGCCTGGTCGCATCTGAATCTTATGACTAAGTGTCTGGTATATCCACGCCCGGCTATGTCAAGTATGACCTTGCCAGCATCCAGCGCCGACAAAGGGGATAACAAGCCGTCTCACAAGTCCGGTAGTGATGATTTTCTCGGTTTTCGCAATTATCATCCCGGTGATTCACCACGTCATGTCGACTGGAAGGCCGTTGCACGCGGCCAGGAGTTGCTGACCAAACTATTTTCCGACAGCGAATCCCGGGAACAATGGTTCGACTGGGAGGATGTGCAGGGTCTCGAAACGGAGGAGCGTCTCAGTCAGTTGTGTCGCTGGATTATCGATGCGGATGCCGCTGGCTGTCGTTATGGGTTGAGGTTACCCGGTACCCGGATCGACATCGGTCTCGGAGCGGATCATAAACACCGCTGCCTTGAAGCACTGGCCCTGCTTGAGGCAACTGAATGAAACGTGCGCCGGCCATTGACGATCGCCCTGTCAGCAAGGAGACCGTTACCTGGCTGATGTTCGCGCTCGCGCTCGCGCTCGCGCCCCATGTCATGCACCTGCCTGTCATCATCAGCGTGTTCTGTATCCTGTTTGGTATCTGGCGACTGATGGCTGCACATTATGCCTGGTCTTTGCCCGGCAACACGACCCGTATCGTGTTAACCGTCGCAGCAATCGGAGGGCTCTATCTCTGTTTCGGCACACTCTTTGGCCGGGATTCCGGTTTTGCCATGCTGGCAATCATGCTGGGACTCAAGCTGCTCGAAATGCAGTCTGCACGCGATGCCATGCTGGTGATCTTTCTGGGATATTTCCTGGCTATCACCACGGTGATCTACAGCCAGTCGATCGTGATCGCTATATATATGCTGACGGTCGCCCTGGTCATTACAGCCACATTGATCGGCCTGAATCAATACAACCAGGCCCGACGCGGCGTCCTCTATATTCCCCTGGCGGGTAAATTGTTCCTTCAGGCAATACCACTGACGTTGTTGATGTTCGTATTGTTCCCGCGCATGCCGGGACCCCTGTGGGGGTTTCCGGAAGATACGGGTAACAGCCATACAGGACTGTCCGATACGATGTCGCCCGGCAGCATCAGCAGGCTGGGTAAGTCCGACGCGGTCGCATTCCGTGTTAAATTTGCAGGCGATGTCCCTCCCGCACCATTGAGATACTGGCGGGGTCCGGTGTTGTGGTATACCGATGGTAAAAAATGGAGTCCGTCGGCCACCGCGAATTCGCATGACATGCTGCCGGCCGACGTGAAATACGAAGGGTTGGGCACCCCTGTAACCTATACCATTACCCTTGAACCACACAATGAAAACTGGCTCTATGCGCTTGACCTGCCCGCCACTATTCCCGACAGCGCTCAACTGACTCACGATTACCAGTTACACAGGAGGGCGCCCGTGGTCAGTCTGTTGCGTTATGAGATGACGTCTTATCCGAATTACCGCGCCAACAGTATTACCATGAATGAATGGCTGCGCGGCCTGCAGTTGCCGGCAAACGCCAATCCTCGCGCACGTGCACTGGGTGAATCCTGGGCGGCGTCCAACAGTTCCAAGGCCGCAATCGTGCGACACGCCCTGCATTATTTCAACGAGCAACCGTTTACCTATACGCTGAACCCGCCCTTGTTAAAAGGCGACCCCGTGGACCAGTTTTTGTTCGGGACACGCAAGGGTTTTTGCGAACACTTTGCCGCAGGGTTTACCGTGCTGATGCGCGCAGCCGGCATACCGACCCGTGTCGTGACCGGCTATCAGGGTGGAGAATACAACCCCCTGGGCGATTACCTGATTGTACGCGATGCGGATGCCCATGCCTGGACCGAGGTCTGGCTGGAAGGAAGCGGCTGGGTCCGTATCGATCCTACGGCGGCCGTTGCGCCCGAGCGGGTGGAGCATGGTATCGACAGTGCACTGGCGAGCGAGCGTAGCGGTGAAAAATTCAGGGTTCTTGATAATGACGTGCTCACCGGTCTGTGGCAACAACTTCGCTACAGCTGGGATACGGTCAACAACGTCTGGAACCAATGGGTGCTGGGTTACGGGTCGTCCCTGCAATCCGAATTCCTGTCAAACCTCGGAATCAAATCTTGGCGGGGAATGACGCTGTGGCTGGCGGCAGGTCTCGGTATCATCATCTTCATTACAGCCGTTGTGCTGTTAACGAACCTGCGCACAGTGCAGGATCCCGTGCAGAGTGAATACCACCGCTTTTGTAACAAGCTTGGCCGTCGCGGCATGCGCCGTTCGCCCTCGGAAGGGCCGCTCGATTATGCTGCACGCGTATCTACACTCAGGCCCGAGCTTGCCTCGGACATCCAGATCATCAGCAAGCTCTATACCAACCTGCGCTATGGTACTCACTTCTCGCCCCAACGTCTGCGTCGCCTGCGCAACAGGGTGCGCACCTTCCGGCCCTGATTAAAGTCAGATACGCATGGCTATTTTCCGATACAAAAACTGGCGAATATCCTTCCCAGCAGGTCATCCGGGGTAAACTCACCCGTGATCTCGTTAAGGGCGTTTTGCGCCTGGCGCAGATCCTCCGCCAGCAGATCGCCCGCGTGTTCCGCCAGTCGTTGTTGCGCCTGTTCGAGAAAATGCAGCGCACGATTCAGTGCGTCCAGGTGACGGCGCCTGGCGATGAAACTCCCTTCTCCAGCAGACCGCAGGCCGGCGCATTCCTTGAGATGCCGGCACAGCAGTTCGATGCCCGCACCGGTCCTGGCCGAGATCATCACCTCGCTGCGATGCATGTCATTAACATCGTGATCGATGAGCGATGCGCGCCTGCCCGACAGATCGATCTTGTTGCGTACCAGGGTATAGGGCCTGTCAGGCAGTTGTTGTTCGAATTGTTGCACAAACGCAGCGGACGCGGGTTCGTTGTCATCGACGACCAGCAACACGCGATCGGCGCGTTTGATCTCATCCCACGCGCGACCGATGCCAATCTTTTCGATGGCATCGGCATGGTCATGCAGTCCCGCCGTATCGATGATGTGTAACGGCATACCGTCTATAGTGATCTGTTCGCGTAGCACATCACGAGTGGTGCCGGGCTGGTCTGTCACAATCGCGCGATCATACCGCGCCAGGCGATTCAACAGACTCGACTTGCCCGCGTTCGGTCTGCCGGCGATCACAACGTTCATGCCTTCGCACATCAGACGTCCCTGTTCCGCAGTCGACAACACCTGCTCTAAAGTTTGCATAGTTTTCACCAGCCGATTCTCGATATGACCTTCGTCCAGAAAGTCGATCTCCTCATCGGGAAAGTCGATCGCCGATTCGATATACATTCGCAACTCAATCAGTTGCTGCACCAATTCCCGTATCCGGCGCGAGAATTCACCCTGCAGCGAGTGGATGGCCGATTGCGCAGCCTGTGCCGAGGCACTGTCAATCAGGTCGGCAATCGCCTCGGCCTGGGCAAGATCGATCTTGTTATTCAGAAAGGCGCGCAGTGAAAACTCCCCCGGCCGGGCGAGTCGCGCACCGAGCGCCATGACGCGCCGTAATAGTAAATCCATCACGACCGGCCCGCCATGGCCGTGCAGTTCCAGGATATCCTCGCCGCTGAATGAGTGCGGCGCGGGAAAGTAGAGCGCGACACCCTTGTCAATGACCCGCTGGGCTTCATCACTGAAGTCATGCAACTGCGCGCGTCTCGGTGACGGCACATGACCCAGCACAGCAACGGCAATGTCCTTCACCAGTGGCCCGCTGATCCTGATAATGCCGATACCACCGCGCCCGGGCGGCGTAGCAACAGCTGCGATGGTATCGTTTGCGAGTTCCATGCGGGATTACTAATGCGGTCGACTCATGATGTCCACCATGCGGACATGAAGACGGGAATTACGTGGGCTTTGCAGCCGCCTTTTCGATACGGCGGGTGATATACCATTGTTGCAGTATCGACAACATGCTGTTGGCAACCCAGTACAGGACCAGCCCGGAAGGAAAAAAGGCAAAGAAAGCGGTAAAGATGATCGGCAACATCTTCATGACCTTGGCCTGGATCGGATCAGGTGGCGCCGGATTCAATTGTTGTTGTAAAAACATGGTGGCGCCCATCAACAGCGGCAGGATGTAGTAGGGGTCCTTCACCGACAGGTCGTTTATCCAGAACATGAAGGGCGCCTGGCGCAACTCCACGCTTTCCAGCAACACCCAGTACAATGAGATAAAGACCGGGATCTGTACCAGGATCGGCAGGCATCCGCCGAGCGGATTGATCTTTTCCTTTTTGTACATCTCCATCATCGCCTGACTCATACGCTGACGGTCATCGCCATAACGTTCTCGCAGTGACTGAATCTTGGGTTGCATACGTCGCATGTTAGCCATGGACTTATAACTGGTCTCGGAAAGCTTGTAAAAAGCCAGTTTGATGATCAGTGTCAGAATGATGATCGACCAACCCCAGTTGCCGATAAGGCCATGGATCTTTTCAAGTAACCAGAACAACGGCTGCGCGATCACGGTCAACACGCCGTAGTCCACCGTAAGTTTCAAGCCGGGGGCAACCTTTTCCAGACGATGTTGTTCCTTGGGACCGATATAGATCCGGCTTTGAAAATTACCGCTATCCCCCGCGTTGATCGTAACCTCGGGTGAGACCAGGCCCAGTATATAGGGCCTGTCAGCGGGCGCCTTGGAGTAATAGTGATCTTCCTGATCCCTGCTCGGAATCCAGGCACTCAGAAAATAGTGCTGGATCATGGCCGCCCAGCCGTTTTTGATATCACGACTTAGGTCCTTGTCTTCCATGGCATCGAACTTGATCTTCTGGTATTTGTCCTCTTCGCTGTAGATCACTCCACCTGTATAGGTATAGATGAACCTGCTCTTTTCATCTTCACCGGGCTTGCTACGCTGGAATTGGTTATATTGATGACCCTTCCATGCAGCGGTGGAATCGTTATGAACCTCGTGAGCAACGTCGATCACATAGCTATTACGGTGAAACGTAAAAGTCTTTATAACACTGATCCCCGACGGACCTGTCCACTTCAGCGGTACCGTGAGCTGCTGTGCAGCATTCGCCAGGCGGTATTCAGTGCGCTCGGCGCTATAACGGGCATGATGGTCCGGAGCCTGCTGTCTCTGTTGTGATAACAATCCGCTCTGGGCGATGAAGATATGTTGCCCCTTGTCCTGCATAAGCTGGAACGGCACGTTGGGTGAGTCCCTTGAAACCGGATATTCAATCAGATCCGCCTGTCGTAAATCGCCGCCGAGAGTGTCAATCTCTACATCCAGCAGGTCGGTCACAACATGTATGCGTTGCGCGGATTTCAATGCCTCAGGAGGCCCGGCAGGCGTCTCAGGGGTGGAGGCCGTTTGCTCCGTCATTGTTTGAATTTCATCCGGTGGCGATACGGGGACATCGGAGGAAGCCGGTGCCGGCGATTCGTTCGCCGTTGCCGGTTGGGAAGTCGTCTCATGTTCACCGAAATCCCTTTGCCATGCCTGCCATAACATCAGCAATACAAATGACAACGCAAAAAACAGGATGATCCGCTGATTATCCATGAGGTACTTGTGGCTGTTTCACAGGATGATCTGGTACCTCATCAATGCCACCCGGATGCCACGGGTGGCATTTCAGCAGCCTGCGGATGGCCAATGCACCACCGTGTATAACTCCGTATCTTCGGAGTGCCTCCTGGGCATAACATGAACATGTGGGGAAAAACCTGCAACTATGCCCCAGCACTGGACTCAGGACATATCGATAGACGCGGATTATACCGATTAGGATTTGTCGCATTGACCTATTTCACTCCAGAGCCTGGACAATGTCACCCGTAACTGATCGTCGGACTTCTTTGCTATGCCGGGTTGCCCGATAATGATGATGTCATAACCCCCGAGCGATGCCTGATTAAGGCGAAAGCTTTCCCGTACAACACGCTTGAAATGATTGCGTGAGACAGCTTTTTTCGAGTACCGCTTTGAGATGATCAGGCCGAGACGCGCTGCATCCGAATCATTGGACCGAACCAGCGCGGTCACGCCATTACCGGCAAATTTTCTTGCATCGTTAAAGACATGCTGATAATCGAGTGGCTTGGTAAGTCGGCGACGCTTGGTCAGGCGTTTACTGGCGGCGCGCAATACGACATCACAGCATTGATTATGCGCTAAGGCGAGCACGCCCTTTTGCACGGCGACGCTTTATGATCGAACGGCCCGCGGCCGTTTGCATGCGCGCCCTGAAACCATGCGCGCGCTTTCGTTTTAAATTACTTGGTTGAAACGGTCTCTTCATAACACATTAATAATTTCCGATGTTGCGGTGCGGCCTGTACAGTTCAAAAAGACGGTTAAAATACTCGTGTTTTGGGGGTCGTGTCAATATTTCGTTAATTATAAAGATAAAATATCAGGTGTGGATTACCTCACTGATCAGGTATACACTTCATGTTCTTTGTCATCATGAGAGATCGTTTGAGGGAGTGACGACAGTGGGGATTTCTCTATGGAAAAGATGCCTGGATCACCTCGAAGGTGAGCTCAGCGCACAACAATTCAATACCTGGATCAGACCATTACATGCCGTAGAAGAAAGCGATACCCTGCGATTGCTGGCACCAAACCGCTTTGTACTGGATTGGGTCAATGACCGTTTTATGGGGACGATTTCAGACTACATCGCACAGCTTAGAAACGGCCAGGGTCCGCAGGTCTCACTCGAGATCGGCAGCAAACAGGCCGCGCCGTTAGACATTACAAACACTGCAGCACCTGGCCCTAAAAATAACGCGGGCGGATCGGATTTCAGACGCAACAATAACTACCCCGAGGTTACATATGTCTCCTGCCTGAGATCGGAATTTACCTTCGACAACTTTGTCGAGGGCAAATCAAACCAACTGGCCCGTGCCGCATCGATCCAGGTGGGTGAAAATCCCGGAGGCGCCTACAACCCCCTGTTCATTTACGGCGGCGTCGGGCTCGGGAAGACCCACCTGATGCATGCCATCGGCAACCTGATCGTCCAGCGCAATCCGTCATCCAAGGTTATCTATATCCATTCGGAACGCTTCGTCGGTGATATGGTCAAGGCCCTGCAACATAATGCTATCAATGACTTCAAACGATATTACCGCTCCGTCAATGCCTTGTTAATCGATGACATCCAATTCTTTGCCGGCAAAGAACGATCACAGGAGGAGTTCTTTCATACCTTCAATTCACTGCTCGAGGGACAAAGCCAGGTCATCATGACCTGTGACCGTTACCCGAAAGAGGTCGGGGGACTGGAAGAACGGCTAAAATCACGATTCGGCTGGGGTCTGACCGTTGCCATCGAGCCGCCCGAGCTCGAAACCTGTGTTGCAATCCTGAAAACCAAGGCCAGTCAGATGAATGTCGAGCTCCCCAATGATGTGGCGTTCTTCATCGCCAAGCGTATTCGTTCCAATATCCGCGAGCTGGAAGGGACCCTGCGACGGGTGATCGCCAATTCACGTTTCACGGGACTACCGATCACGCTGGACCTCGCCAAGGAGGCACTCAAGGACCTGTTGGCATTGCAAGATAAGCTGGTGACTATCAGCAACATACAGAAAACGGTGGCCGATTATTACAAGATCCGGGTCGCCGACCTGTTGTCAAAGCGCCGTTCACGTTCCGTTGCCCGACCACGGCAGCTCGCCATGGCGCTTGCTAAGGAATTGACGACCCACAGCCTGCCGGAGATCGGTGATGCATTTGGTGGACGTGACCACACCACGGTCCTACATGCCTGTCGAAAGATCAAGGAGTTACGTGATTCAGACATGCGGGTCAGTGAGGATCATACAAACCTGTTAAGATCCCTATCGACATGATCGGGATATCCTGTGTATCGATTTACCGTTGTGGATAAGTCCGGCTATAACCACAGCTTACCCACACTCACAAAACCCGGTCTACCGTCTTTATGCACAGGATTATACTACGTTAATTAACTGATTTATATAAAAACTTTTGAAATCCGGGGCAGATTGCGCAAAGCCTAATAACTATAAACATAAATATATAAATATGAAATTTACTATAGATCGTGAAGCACTCATCAAACCCTTACAGACGGTAAGCGGTGTCGTCGAACGCCGCCAGACCTTGCCAGTGTTATCAAACGTACTGGTAAAGATAACCTCTGACCAGCTTTCCATGCTGGCTACTGATCTCGAGGTTGAAATGCAGGCACAGGCCTCGGTCAAAGAGGCAAAACCGGGGGAGATAACCCTTCCGGCAAGAAAATTCATGGATATATGCCGCGCATTGCCGGAGAACTCCAAAATCGAGGTGAATATTGATGACAGCCGCGCGGTCATCCGTTCGGGGAAAAGCCGGTTTGTCCTGTCAACCTTGCCAGCAGCAGAGTTCCCAAATATGGAGACGAGCAAGGATGTTCTGTCATTTTCCATACCACAGGGCGTGTTAAGACATAGCATCGAGCGTACCCATTTCGCCATGGCGCATCAGGATGTTCGCTATTATCTCAACGGCATGTACCTGGAAACGACCAATGACCTGATTCGCATGGTCGCCACGGACGGTCATCGACTGGCACTCTGTGAGACAGGAATAAAGATAAAAACAAAGGAAAATCAAAATATTATAATACCAAGGAAGGGTGTGCAGGAACTCCTGAGACTCCTCAGTGATGGTGATGAACCGGCACAGGTACAGCTGGGTGCGAATTACATCAGGATTACCACGGACGGTAACGCTTTTACCTCGAAACTGATCGATGGACGGTTTCCGGATTATCAGAATGTCGTGCCTGACGGAGGTAGCAAACATATTACCTGTTCACGGGCCGTATTGCGGCAGGCCTTGAACCGTGTCTCCATCCTGTCCAATGAAAAATACCGGGGTATACGCCTGCAATTTACCAAGGGGTTACTGAGGATCTTCGCACATAACCCTGAGCAGGAAGAGGCAGAGGAGGAAGTGGCGATTGACTATGACGGTGACAATCTCGAGATTGGATTCAATGTAAACTATCTGCTCGATGCCATCACTGCAGGTACATCTGAGCAGGTCGAACTGCATCTGACGGATCCAAACAGCAGTTGTCTCATCCAGGGTGCCAGCGAAAAAGACTGTAAATATGTGGTCATGCCGATGCGGTTATAGGCAACTAACCCCGCTTGACAAGGTCAAATCCCAGAACAGGCGCCCATGATGATGACTTCCAGCTACCCTAATTTCGAGAATGTCGTTACTAGATCTCAAGGTTAATAATGTCAGAAACCTCAAAAAGGTCGAGATTAATCCCGCTCCACATATAAACCTTATTTACGGCCCGAATGCCAGCGGCAAGACCAGTCTGCTGGAATCCATCTATGTCCTTTCCAGGGGCAAGTCATTTCGTACCCATCATCTTGCGCACGTTATCAACCGCGAAAGCAACATGTTCACGATAACCTCGTGCGTAGCCACGCACGAAGGTCACAGGACACGGCTCGGTATCGAGCATACGGAAGGGAGATCCAGGATGAAGGCGGAGGGCGCCCCGCTTAAAAGAGCCTCGGAACTGGCCGGCTATCTGCCGGTGATCATCATAAACCAAGAATACAGTCAATTTTTTAATCTGGGTCCCAAGTCTCGCCGCAGATTCCTGGATTGGGGCGTGTTCCACGTGGAACCATCATTTTTGACCCTCTGGCGTCGCTATAACCGCGCCTTGAGACAACGTAATGTGCTGTTACAGGACTCAAGGCGCGCTGCCTCCACCGGATCATGGGATGATGAACTCGACTATGCTGCCGAAAGGCTGGATACGCTCAGGTCAAACTATGTACAAAGGTTAACCGATCTGTGCCAGGCATATTTCAGTCGCCTGTTCAACGATGAGACCGTGTTTTCCATCCATTACAGACGGGGTTGGCAGGATGGCGCGAGGCTTTCCACCATCCTGAAGCAGTCATTTGCCAGGGACAGGGCGCTGGGCTATACACACTCCGGCCCTCATCGAGCAGATCTGAGAATCATGCTCCGGGCAAGGCCCGCCCAGGAGTTGGTCTCTCGGGGCCAGCTAAAGCTGCTGGTTTATACCCTGTACCTTGCTCAGGCAAGCCTTTTTCAGGAAATAACTGGCCGACCCTGTATAATCCTCGCAGACGACATCGGTGCGGAACTCGATGCAACCCGGATGTCATCCTTGATGAATCTGATTCAGGAGATGGGGGTACAGGTCTTTGTGACCATGACCGAGCGGGACCGCGAGATCTATCGGGAAGGTCCGGTACAAAAAATGTTCCACGTGGAACATGGATGGATAAAAGAAGTGATATAATGGATATTTTGCTTGAAAGAGATGCCCAATGAGCACTAAACAAAGTTACGATTCCTCGCATATCAAGGTCTTACGAGGACTGGATGCGGTCCGTAAACGCCCCGGGATGTATATCGGGGATACCGATGACGGCAGCGGTCTGCATCATTTGGTATTTGAGGTCGTCGATAACGCAATCGATGAAGCCTTGGCAGGGTATTGCAGCGAGATCTCCGTGACGATTCACAGTGATGATTCAATTACGGTCTCAGATAACGGTCGCGGCATCCCGGTGGACATACACTCGGAGGAAGGCCGATCCGCGGCTGAAGTGATCATGACCGTGCTACACGCGGGCGGTAAATTTGACGAGAATTCATATAAGGTGTCCGGTGGCCTGCATGGTGTTGGCGTATCCGTTGTCAATGCGCTGTCAGAGTATCTGCGGATGACCATCCATCGCGACGGCTCGATACATCAACAGGAGTTTCGAATGGGGGTGCCTACGGCCCCGCTGAAGGTTGTCGGTAGCAGCGACCAGACCGGGACCGAGATCAGGTTCAAGCCCAGTTCCGAAGTCTTCACCAATACCGAATATCACTATGACATCCTTTCCAAGCGCTTGAGAGAGCTGTCATTTCTCAATTCAGGTGTATGTATAAAACTGGTCGATGATCGCTATGAAAAGAGCGATACCTTTGAGTATGAGGGAGGGATTCGGGCCTTTGTCGAACACCTGAATCGGAACAAGACCCCCTTGCATGAGAATGTGATCTATTTCAAGACCGAAAAGGATAACGTTGGTGTGGAAGCCGCGTTGCAGTGGAATGATTCGTATCAGGAAAATATCTTCTGTTTTACCAATAACATACCACAGGGTGACGGTGGTACACATCTGGCAGGTTTGCGCGGTGCCCTGACCCGAACGCTCAATCAGTATATTGAAAACGAGGGCAGCGCCCGCACTGCCAAGGTCAGTGTCATCGGCGATGACACACGTGAGGGTCTTACCGCGGTCCTGTCTGTCAAGGTGCATGACCCGAAATTCTCCTCCCAGACCAAAGACAAGCTCGTGTCGTCGGAGGTTAAGTCGGTGGTCGAATCCATCACGGCGGAAAAGCTGCAAGAATATCTACTGGAAAATCCGCCCGCCGCCAAAGCGATTACTGGCAAGATCATCGACGCGGCACGCGCCCGTGAAGCAGCGAGAAAGGCCCGTGAGATGACCCGTCGCAAGGGTGTCCTCGATATTGCCGGATTACCGGGTAAGCTGGCGGATTGTCAGGAAAAGGATCCGGCGTTATCGGAATTGTTTCTGGTCGAGGGGGACTCGGCCGGCGGGTCAGCCAAGCAGGGCAGGGATCGGCGCTTCCAGGCCATTTTACCTCTCAAAGGCAAGATACTGAATGTAGAAAAAGCCAGATTTGACAAGGTGTTATCTTCGGTCGAGATCGGGACATTGATCACCGCTCTAGGTTGTGGGGTGGGCAAGGAGGAATATAATCCGGACAAGCTGCGCTATCATCGGGTCATCATCATGACCGATGCCGATGTCGATGGTTCGCACATCCGGACCCTATTGTTAACCTTCTTTTATCGCCAGATGCCAGAACTGATCGAACGCGGTCACCTGTATATCGCGCAACCACCCCTTTTTAAGGTCAAGCGTGGCAAGCAAGAGCGATATGTGAAGGACGAAACCGAATTGAACACTTACCTGCTGCAGTCTGCCATTGAGG
>Ga0315534_1000495_pt1 | contig 27270 bp, 22 predicted proteins | sample SalMarSW160240MG_FD_203094 | JGI IMG/M metagenome (GOLD analysis project Ga0315534, IMG submission 203094) | Salt marsh sediment microbial communities from the Plum Island Ecosystem LTER, Massachusetts, United States - Salt Marsh Sediment SW1602-40 ...
GACCTGTTGCCCCACGAACTCGGTGTGCAGTCCCTTCCGAATCGATTGTACGGTGAGCTGGCCCATGGTGATATCGGCTCGCAATGTGCGCTGGCTTTGACTCGTTGTGGGTGCAACGGTATAATGTTCGATGTCACCAGGATGGTATTTCGTTGCCCCCGGTGTGTCAAGAAGGAGGACCGAGAGTGGAAGGGCTTCCCAGCGTCTTCGTGACTCGTCGGATACCCAAGGCGGGCCTTAATCTCCTGCGTGGGTGCGCTCAGGTCAAGGTGTGGGATGGCGAGCTGCCGCCTCCGCGCGAGGTGCTCCTTGAGGAGGCGAGGGCGACGGATGGGCTACTCACCCTGTTGACGGACACGATAGATGCCGATCTCATGGACGCTGCGCCTCGTCTCAGGGTGGTCAGCAATTATGCCATCGGCTACGACAACATCGACGTGCAAGCGGCGACCGAGAGAGGCATCGTGGTCTGCAACACTCCGGGTATCTTGACGGACACGACCGCGGATTTCGCTTTCACACTGATGGCCTGCGTCGCCCGGCGCGTGGTGGAAGCAGAGAGGTACGTGCGCGCCGGCAGATGGAAGACCTGGGGACCGATGCTCTGCCTGGGATACGATTTGCACGGGGCCACGCTGGGGTTAGTGGGCCTGGGCCGTATAGGTGCGGCCGTGGCCAAGCGGGCGAGTGGATTCGAAATGCGCCTCCTGTACTACGACGTAAATCGCCAGCCGAGTCTGGAACAGGAACTGGGTCTGGTGTTCACTGACCTGGAGACGCTGTTGAGCGAATCAGATTTCATCAGCCTGCACACGCCCCTGACCTCGGAGACCTACCACCTGATCGGGGCCGAGCAGTTCGGAATGATGAAAGAGACCGCCATTCTCGTCAACACCTCTCGGGGCCAAGTGGTGGACCAGGCAGCGCTGTACGACGCTCTGGTCGATAGGAGAATCGCCGGCGCCGGACTGGATGTCACCGATCCCGAGCCTGTCGACCCCCACGATCCCTTGCTCGAGCTGGACAACTGCCTGATCGTCCCTCATATCGCGAGCGCAAGCATTGCCACTCGCACGCTGATGGCCACCATGGCGGCTGAGAACCTGGTCGCTGGGCTACAAGGCCGCATGCCTCGCAATCCGGTGAATCCGGAAGTGTTCGACCGCAAGGAGAGGCGGTAGCTCCGGCAGTGGACGTGGGCCTCGCCTGAGGGCTGCGTTGCGCATGTTTCCGGCGTTCAGTATGCGTGCCATGTTCTCCGTGCCTCGGACCTCCATTCGGCGTCCATGGGGCCGGCCCTCACTTGACAAATGTGTTCGGGCGTGCTAACATGTGTTGTTGATAGAGTGGCCCGCGCAGTGCAGCCGAGGGGAGCGCTGCGAGGGGCGCGTTCCTTAACAGTCTATGGGCTCTGTAGACATCGAATTGGGATGTGAGCTCTTATCCAGAGGGGTGGAGGGACCGGCCCTGTGAAACCCCGGCAACCTTCTGCGGAGAGCAGGAACCCTGGTTGGTGGCGCAGTCATGACCATCTGCTAGGTGTGACTGTTGCCCGTGGTTTCGGTGCCAACTCCGGCGGGTTTTGCCCCAACGTGCAGGCCAGTACTGACGGTATCGGGCTAGGAGGGGACTGGCTGCGGGGTAGAGTCTGGGAGATGAGAGGAAGTCACCCTTGCTTTCTCTCCAGGTTGGGGAGATTTTTTTTGACTCCACCTGGACTGCGTACGAATGAGGTATGGCCATGCGAACCGTCGAGTGGGATGCCGGTGTGGTGCGAATGATAGACCAGCGAAAGTTGCCCCACGAATACGTGGAGGTGGAGTTCACGGACTACCGGGACGTGGCGAGAGCCATCAAGGAGATGTACGTCCGTGGAGCGCCTGCCATCGGGGCAGCAGCAGCATACGGACTGGCATTGGCCGCCGTGCACAGCCCGGCGCAGACCGGGGCCGAACTCACGTCCGAGGTGCGCCAGGCAGCCGACGCGCTGCGAGCTACTCGCCCTACGGCCTCCAACCTCTTCTGGGCATTGGAGAGGATGTTAGCCAGGCTGGAAAGCGTATCCGCCGGTGGCGTCCCTGCAATGCAGCAGGCCCTGGTCGCCGAGGCCGAGGCCCTGGCCGACGAGGATATCCAGGCCAACAAGCGCATGGGCAATTATGGGGCAGAGCTCATCGAGGATGGCTACAACATCCTCACCCACTGCAACGCGGGGGCTCTGGCCACGGTGGACTACGGCACCGCGCTGGCCCCCGTACGGACGGCCTGGAAGCAGGGGAAGCAGGTGCACGTCTACGTGGATGAGACGCGTCCCCGACTTCAGGGTGCCCGGCTGACGTCCTGGGAGTTGATGAGAGATGGCATTCCCATGACACTGATTGCAGACAACGCCGCAGGCTACTTCATTCAGAACGGCCAGGTGGACATCATCTTCGTGGGCGCTGACAGGGTCGTGGCCAACGGTGACGTAGTCAACAAGATCGGCACTTACACAGTGGCCGTCGTGGCCCGAGAGAATGGCGTACCCTTCTATGCGGTCGTTCCCACGTCTACCGTGGATCTGCGCCTGGCGTCGGGCGACGAGGTGCCCATCGAGGAGCGAGCAGCGGAGGAGGTCACTCACGTCAGGGGGCAACCGATTGGGCCGGAGGGGGTGAACGTCGCGAATCCGGCCTTCGACGTCACCCCGCATCGGTACGTCACCGGTATCATCACGGAGCGCGGCATCGTGTACCCGCCCTTCGGCAAAGGTCTGCGCTCTGCGTGTGGGGCCTAGGAGCGGGGCGACTCGCGTTCTCTGGGGTTGGGGATGAGTAGGGGATTCGAGCCCGAACTGTTGCCCGTGAACATCGGCAGCCTGCCTCACACCAGCGCGCAAGAGGCTAGTGCGGTTATCAGAGCCTGCTTCCAAGAGCTGCCGGGCTGGCCCCAGTTGCCGCGACGTAGTTACTTGGAGAACATGTACGTCCAGTTCAGCGAAGGTTTCCCGGGGCTGGTCTTGGAGGCGGACCGTGTGTACGTCGATCGTACTCGGGATCTTTCCGCTGAGCTGGAGCAGCTCTATCTGGCCTATCTGGAGAACGACTTGGAGCGCTATGCCCTTGGCTCGTCCTACGCCTCGGCACTGGCTGAATGGTCCCAGGGCGAGTTTGCCGGATGCCGGGCCATCAAAGGACAGGTCACCGGGCCCGTTAGCTGGGGCATGACGGTGGTCGACCAGGATCGGCGTCCCGTCCTCTACGATGAGGTGCTGGCCGACGCCGTGGCCAAACACTTGAGACTCAAAGCGGAGTGGCAGGAGAGGCATCTCCGTCGGCTCCATCCCACTACGATAATGTTCTTGGACGAACCGTACATGTCCTCCTTCGGGTCGGCGTACGTAGCGCTGACTCGAGAGCAGGTGGTGGCTCTCATGGAGGAGGTGTTTGGAGGGCTGGAGGGTCTCAAAGGCATCCACTGCTGTGGGAACACCGACTGGTCAGTTGTTCTGTCCACCTCTCTGGACATCCTGAGCTTCGACACCTACGAGTATGCCGAATCGCTCTCATTGTACGCAGAAGAGGTGGAGGGGTTCCTGCGCCGAGGGGGCATCATCGCCTGGGGTATCGTCCCGCGTGAGGCCGATAGCCTGGCTGCTGAAACACCGGAAACTCTGGTGGACAGGCTGTTGAAGGCCATGAACCTCTTGGTGGGCAAGGGAATCTCGCTCGATCATTTGCTGGAGGCGGCGCTGATCAGTCCGTGCTGTGGGCTGGGATCTCTTTCGGTGGAGGATGCGGAACGGGCGCTGAAGCTCACGGCTACCGTCTCGGAAGAGATGAGGAGGCGCTACCTGCAATCATAGCATGGCCTTGTCGATCAAGCAACTCGAAAGCAAGGCGGAGATCTACGCCTTCTTGAGCGAGGATCGCCTGTACGCAGCGTACGCCATTGGAGACCTGGAGCCCGCCCTGTTCAGGCACTGCGACTGGCATGCATCCACCAGAAACGGGAAGTTGACGGCGCTCTGTCTCTGTTTCAAAGGACTCGTTCCCGATCGCGTGTTTCTTATGGGAGCGTCCGAGGACCTGGCGCCGCTACTCCATGAGTCTCTCAAAGCACAAACGGGGTACTTTGCGTGCCTGCCGGAGCAGACATCGGTTCTGAGAGAGTTCTACTCGCTGACCAGGACCGAGGTCATGCTGAGAATGGTGCTCGATCCTCAGGAGTTTGCGCCTTGCGACGGGCCTGTGCACAGATTGGGGGCGCGGCACGTCCACCAGCTTCAGGACCTCTACCGGCGGTATGGAGACGTTGCTTTCGCGCCGTACCAGTTGGACCAGGGGGTGTTCTACGGAGTGGAGCAGGACGGCCAGCTCGTGGCGACGGCCGGGACCCATCTCGTGTCTCGCGCCTACTCCCTGGGCATTGTGGGCAATGTCCTCACCCACCCCGACTATCGAGGGTTGGGCTACGCCAGCGTCTGCACCAGCGCTGTTGTGGAAGAACTCCTCGCTCTGTGTGTGGACATCGTGCTCAACGTTGGACAGACGAATGGCCCTGCGGCCAAGGTCTACGAGGGTCTGGGGTTCCACGTCTACTGCCCCTTCGTGGAAACCTTCGGCGTGCGCAGGGAAGGTAGGTGAAGAGTACCTAGCGTGGCCCAAGAGGCCGATAGATCTTCCGTAGGCTCGCTGCGCCGGTGCAAGGAGGGCCCCTTCGCCGCAACCAGACCGCGGCGCAAGAAAGTCCGGCCGATCCGATGGCCCCGCAAGACACGGGCGCAGGGTATGGGAAAGGAGCAACTCTATGAGCGACAGTTATGACGTGAAGGACACCTCCATGGCGGACCAGGGCAGGCTGCGCATTCAGTGGGCAGCGCAAGAGATGCCTGTGCTCAGTCTGATCAGGAAGCGGTTCGAGAAGGAGAAGCCGCTAGAGGGCGTCAAGCTTTCGGGGTGTCTACACATCACCACCGAGACGGCCAATCTGGCTCAAACGTTGGCGGCCGGCGGGGCAGACCTCGTCCTGTGCGCAAGCAATCCCTTGTCTACCCAGGATGACGTAGCCGCTTCCCTCGTGGTCAACGAAGAGATACCAGTGTTCGCTATCAGGGGCGTGGACAACGAGACCTACTACCAGCACATCCATAGGGCGCTGGAGCACGGTCCGCAAGTCACCATGGACGATGGTGCTGACCTGGTGTCTACGCTGCACAAGGAGCGGACCGATCTCATCGACGACGTGATCGGTGGCACTGAGGAGACCACGACAGGCGTGATTCGCCTGCGGGCTATGGCCAGGGACGGGGTCCTGCGCTACCCCATCATCGCCGTAAACGACGCGCTGACGAAGCATTTCTTCGACAACCGCTACGGCACCGGCCAGTCCACCATTGATGGGGTCATACGCGCGACCAACATCCTGCTGGCCGGGAAGACTCTGGTGGTCGCAGGTTATGGGTGGTGCGGACGCGGCATCGCCATGCGTGCCAAGGGTATGGGGGCCAACGTGGTGGTCACCGAGGTGGATGCCTTGAAGGCCCTCGAGGCGGTGATGGATGGGTTCCGCGTTATGCCCATGGCAGACGCCGCGCCCATCGGCGACTTCCTGATCACGGCTACCGGAGACATCCATGTGATCGACAAGCACCACCTCGAGGTCATGAAGGATGGGGCCATCCTGGCCAACTCTGGGCACTTCAACGTGGAGATCAACATCCCGGCGCTGGAAGAGATGGCGGTAGAGGTACGTCAGCCGAGACCGGGCGTGGACCAGTACTTTATGCCTGATGGGCGGCGGCTGTCGGTGCTGGGCGAGGGACGCTTGGTCAACTTGGCCATGGCCGAGGGCCACCCCGCTTCGGTGATGGATATGTCGTTCGCCAACCAGGCTCTGGGGATAGAATACCTGGTCAGCAAGGCGAGCGAGCTGGACAACACAGTGTATCCCGTGCCCGAAGACCTGGACCGCGAGATCGCCCGTCTCAAGCTGACCGCGATGGGGCTCACCATAGACAGCCTGACTCCCGAACAGCAGAAGTATCTGTCCTCGTGGGAGGAGGGTACGTAAGACGGGAAAGTGCTCCACCTGGCGGAGGACAAGACGTTGGGAGGGCTGGATCGAGATGAGTAACATCACGGTTGAGAGTCTGGACAAGATCCCGGTTGAAGATCAACAGGTGGAGCTGGTAGAGCGTAAGGGTGTCGGCCATCCCGACTCCATCTGCGACGCCATCATGGAGGACATCTCCGTGGCGCTCTGTGCGGAGTACGTGAGGGTCTTCGGCCAGATCGTGCACCATAACATAGACAAAGGGTTGTTGGTGGCAGGCCGGACCTCGCCTCGCATCGGTGGCGGAGTGGTCAACGAGCCCATGCGTCTGGTGTTCGGCGACCGCGCCATCTACGAACTGGGAGGCAAACACGTCCCTGTGGGCGAGATAGCAGAGAGTACCGCCGCGAGTTGGCTGCGGAAAAACCTCCGCTTCGTCGATCCCGATCAGCATTTGATCTGCCAGAACGAGATCAAGGAGGGATCGCCTGAACTGACCGACATCTTCGATCGCGAGGTGATAGGCGCCAACGATACCTCTGCGGCGGTGGGGTACGCCCCACTGACGGACACTGAGCAGATGGTCTTGAACGTGGAGAGGTTCCTCAATTCGTCTGAGTTCAAGGAGCAGTACCCAGAGGCTGGCGAGGACATCAAGGTCATGGGCTATCGCAAGGATCGCGAGCTGATCCTGACCATCGCCATAGCCTTTGTGGACCGCTTCGTCCAGAGCCAAGAGGGCTATTTCTCGCGCAAAGAGGAGATTCGGGGAGCCGTGATCGACTTCGTGAACGGCCAGGGGCGGAACTTCGAGCAGGTAAACGTCGATCTCAACACCCTGGACGACGAGAGCAGGGGTGAAGAGGGTATGTACCTGACAGTACTTGGCACTTCCGCGGAGGGAGCCGATTGCGGACAGGTGGGCCGTGGTAACAAGGTCAATGGGGTCATTGCTCTGAATCGCCCCATGAGCACCGAGGCGGCCGCGGGCAAGAACCCAGTGAGCCACGTGGGTAAGATCTACACACTGCTCAGCCACCGCATGGCTGAGGAGGTGTACAAGGTCGTGCCGGGAATCCGTGAGGTCTACGTCTGGCTGTGTAGCCAGATAGGTCGGCCCATTCACGAGCCGTTGATCGCTTCGGCCCAGCTCACCCTGGAGCAGGGTACGAAGCTGGCATCGGTGAGAGGGAACGTCGAGCAGATTCTGTCGCGGGAGCTGGACGGCATATATGACTTCACCTCCCGTCTAGCCAAGGGGGAGTACTCCGTGTGGTGATCGCCCGGTGGGCTTTGCCCGACAGCCAAGTTGGGCTATAATACCGCAGGAATTCGGATGGACCGACTTGGGAGAGTGACTTGAGGGCGTTGATCACCGGTGCTACCGGTTTTGCGGGCAGCCATCTGGCCGAGTACCTCCTGGCCCACGCGGCTCTGGAGGTTTGGGGGACCGATATCAGCAGCAATGAGAGGAATATCGCCCATATCAAGGACGATCTCGAGTTCGTCGTGGGTGACATGTCCAAGCCTGGCACGGCATCTCGGATTCTGACTGAGGTTCGGCCCGACTACATCTTCCACTTGGCGGCGCAGGCCTTTGTTCCCCTGTCGTGGAGTGATCCCTGGGACACGTTAGCGAACAACATCCGGGCTGAGCTGAACATCCTGCAGACATTGGTCGACACGGGTGCCAGGCCCAGAGTGATGGTTGCTGGCTCGGCCGACGAGTACGGGATGATTCGCCCGGACGAGCTTCCCATCACCGAAACCACGCCCTTGCGGCCCTATAACCCCTATGCCGTCAGCAAGATCGCCCAGGACATGCTGGGATACCAGTACTTCGCCAGCCACGATCTACCTGTGGTCAGAGTGCGACCCTTCAACCACATCGGCCCGCGGCAGAGCCCCGCGTTCGTGTCCTCGGATTTCGCGAAGCAGATCGCTGAGATCGAGCAGGGGTACCGAGAGCCACAACTGGCCGTGGGCAATCTGGACGCCAGACGTGATTTCACTGACGTGAGAGACATGGTGCGAGCGTATTTCCTGGCTCTCGAGCGAGGGGAGCCGGGAGAAGTGTACAATCTCGGTGCGGAGCACGCCTCCTCCATCCAGCAGGTCCTGGACCTGCTGCTGCGCATGAGCGATGCTGAGATCGAAGTCGTGAAGGATCCCACGCGTCTGAGGCCCACCGAGGTGCCGGTGGTTGTCAGCGACTGTAGCAAGTTTCGTCAGCAGACCGGGTGGCGAGCCATGGTGACTCTGGAGGACAGCCTTCGAGACATCCTGGACTACTGGCGAGGAAGGGTGCGGGAGGATCAAGGAGGCTAACGATGAAGACGGCCCTGGTTACCGGCGTCACCGGTCAAGATGGCTCGTATCTGGCCGACTTCCTGCTGGAGAAGGGTTACGAGGTCGTGGGCATGGTGCGCCGCACGAGCACCATCAATTTCGACCGCATCAGACACATTCAGGATCGCATCGTCCTGACTCAGGGCGATCTGCTGGACCAGGTGTCGCTGGTGGACATCATGAAGGAGTACCGGCCGGACGAGATCTACAATCTGGCCGCCCAATCCTTCGTGCCGACTTCGTGGCGGCAGCCGGTCTTGACCGGTGAGTTCACCGCTCTGGGGGTGACGCGTATGCTGGACGCCATGCGCATGGTGGTCCCGGAGGCGCGTTTCTACCAGGCGTCTAGCAGTGAAATGTTTGGGAAGGTGCGCGAGGTTCCCCAGACCGAAGGCACCCCCTTCTACCCTCGCAGCCCCTACGGCGTGGCCAAGGTCTACGGTCATTGGATCACCGTCAACTACAGGGAGAGCTACGGGCTCTTCGCCTGCTCGGGCATCCTGTTCAATCACGAGTCACCTCGCCGCGGGCTGGAGTTCGTAACCCGGAAGGTGACCCACGGGGCGGCGCGGGCGAAGCTGGGCCTGGGAGAGGATCTGCCCATGGGCAACCTGGAGGCCCAGAGGGACTGGGGCTTCGCAGGAGACTACGTCAGGGCCATGTGGTTGATGCTACAGCAGGACGAGGCCGAGGACTTCGTGGTGGCCACGGGCCGTACCCATTCCGTGCGGGAGCTGCTGGAGATAGCCTTTGGCTACCTGGATCTGGACTACCGGGATTACGTGAGGGTCGACGACCGCTTCCTTCGCCCCGCTGACGTCGACCAACTGGTCGGCGATGCCACCAAGGCCAGGGAGAAGCTGGGGTGGGAGCCCCAGGTGCCCTTCGATGAGTTGATCAGGATGATGGTGGACTCTGATCTGGCGCGCCTGAAGTCGCCCGCGTGATGGGTAACCAGAACGAGACTCGGAACGGCACGATCGTGATTGAACTGGTGGATTCTCACGCGCATCTGGATTTCGCGCAGTTCGATGGAGAGCTGAACAGCGTTCTCCAGAGAGCTAGCGACGCGGGCGTAGCGTGCGTAGTGACCGTGGGGTTCGACCTCGAGTCGAGCCGTAAGGCCGTTGCTCTGGCCAGGGACCACGCGATTCTACGGGCGTGTGTTGGCGTCCATCCCCACGACGCCGCCGGGGCCGACGCTCGGGTTCTGGAGGACCTCAGGGGGTTCGTCGAGGATAGCGGGGTCGTCGGTATCGGCGAGATCGGACTGGACTACTACCGGGATCGGTCCCCTCGCGACGTTCAGCGGCGTGTCTTCAGAGAACAACTGGATCTGGCGGCGGAGGTGGGCAAGCCGGTGGTCGTTCACGATCGCGATGCCCACGACGACGTCATGGCCATACTGCGAGACTGGGCCAGCGGCGTCTCTTCTGTGAAGGGGAGAAAACGCCAGCCACTGGGCGTGGTGCACTGCTTCTCGGGCGATCAGGCGATGGCCGAGGAGCTTTTTCAGTTGGGGTTCTACGTCTCTGTGGCGGGTCCGGTCACCTATTCCAACGCCAGCCGGCTTCAGGAGGTGGTGCGTCGCTTGCCACTGGACAGACTGCTCGTCGAGACCGACTGTCCCTTCCTGGCACCACATCCTTTTCGAGGGAAGCGCAACGAGCCGGCGCACGTCAGGCTGGTGGCGTCCAAGGTCGCCGAAGTGAAGAACGCGCTTCTGGAAGAGGTAGCCAGGGTGACGACCGACAATGCCCGGGCCGTGTTCGGAATCGAGTAGTCCGTGCTCGTGAGAGGCGCCGCCGGTTCGGTGCGTGTGGGCGTCCTTTCTGTGGGTGTCTCTGTGCGCTGGTCACTGCCGTAGTGAGAAGGTGAGCTTTGAAGATCCTATCGCTGTTCGAGCCCATACGCGAGGAGCTAGAGGTCGTCGAACAGAAGTTGTATCAGGCGGCGCATTCTGAGCAGGAGCCTCTGAGGGATACCTTGGAGTATCTGCTGGACAGCGGTGGTAAGCGTATCCGGCCGGCACTGGCTATTCTCTCTTCGAAGTTCCACGACCGGGCAACAGAGCGAGTCCTGCCTCTGGCAGCAGCGGTAGAGATGCTGCACACGGCCACGCTGGTGCACGACGACCTGCTCGATGGCTCACTGTTGAGGCGAGGCAGTCCCACACTGAATGCACAGTTGGGCACGGGGGCCGTGATCCTGGTAGGAGACTACCTTTTCGCACGAGCCGCGGATCTGGCCGCAGCGACAGAGAGCGTGCCCGTTGTGGAGATCTTCGCCAAGACCCTGATGACCATCTGTTCGGGAGAGCTGAGGCACGTGTTCGAAGAGGACGGTTGGCGGCGCACCAAGGAGGAGTACTATCGTAGCACGTACAGCAAGACGGCATCTCTGTTCGCCGCTTCCACAGAATCGGGAGCCCTGCTCAGCGGCGCGCCAGTGGCGACTGTCCGCGCTCTGCGAGACTATGGTTATAACCTGGGCATGGCGTTTCAGATCGTGGACGACATCCTGGACTTCGTCGGTGAAGAGCAACAGATGGGGAAGCCCATTGGAAGTGATTTGCGTCAGGGGACGGTGACACTGCCGCTGCTGCTTTTCCTCGACGAACATCCTGAACACGATCTACTCCGATCCATATTCAAGGATCGGGAGGGGCGGGAGGAGAAGATCCGAGCGCTCGTGGAGAAGCTCAGGAACTCGCCTGCCATAGGCTTGGCCCGGGAGGAAGCCAGACGGTTCACGGTGCAGTCGAAGGAGGCCATCAAGGGCTTGCTCAACAACGTGTACCGGCAGGTGATGCTCGATCTTGCTGACTACCTCCTGGAGCGCAAGCGGTAGCGACCTGAGTTCGCCTGCTGTAGTCGGCCCTTCGCTTCCACGAGCCGGCCGCTATCGTTGAGCGAAAACCTCTCTATCCCCCGGCCGGTGAAGGGTTCCTGCAACCCCGGTAATTTCCAATGACCCACGACTTGTCCATCGTCATCGTAAGCTGGAACGTCAGGGACCTGCTGCGCCGCTGCCTGCGTTCGGCTGCGGAAAGCCTGACCTGCGAGAAGGGTCGAGATCTCTCCGCGCAGGTGATTGTGGTGGACAACGCCTCGACAGATGGGAGTGTGGAGATGCTCCGGGCGGAGTTTCCCCACGTGTCTCTTGTGGCCAACGAGGAGAACGTGGGATTCACCGGGGGCAACAACCAGGGCCTGGCGCTCAGCGATGGACGCTACGCATTGTTGTTGAATCCAGACACCGAGGTCGTGGATGATGCCTTGGGGGAGATGGTCCGGTTCATGGATGGCCAACCCGAGGCGGGCGCCCTCGGGCCGCAACTGCTCTACCCGGATGGTCGAGTACAGTCCTCCCGTCGGAGGTTTCCGCGCTTCAGTACCGCTCTGCTGGAGGGCACGTTCTTGCAGCAGCGCTTTCCCCACAGCGGTCTCCTGAAGAGGTACTACGTCCTCGACGTCGGTGACGAGCAGACCCAGGAGGTGGACTGGGCGGTGGGCGCTTGCTTGCTGATGCGGAGGGCGACCCTGGAGGAAGTAGGACCTCTGGATGAGAGGTTCTTCATGTACTCCGAAGAGATGGACTGGTGCTACCGGGCGAAGGAGCTGGGTTGGCGGGTCATGTATTTGCCCCAGGCCAAGGTGGTACACCACGAGGGGAAGAGCAGCGAGCAGGTATTGCCTGTACGACATGTCCAGTTTCAGAGGAGCAAGGTACTCTTCTTCAAGAAGCATCAGGGCCGTTGCCGTGGTGAGATAGTGCGTCTGTACCTGTTGGCCACGTATCTCTGGCAGATGGTGGTGGAAGGGCTCAAGTGGTTGCTGGGTCACAAACGTCCCTTGCGACAAGAGCGGCTGGCGGCCTACTGGCAGGTTCTGCGTTCGGGATTGAGATAGCATGAAGGTGTGTCTGCTGAGCGGCGAGTTCCCTCCCATGCAGGGAGGAGTCGGGGATTTCACGCGCGAGATAGGGTTGGCCTTGAACAGGCTGGGCGCCACCGTCAGCGTTCTATGCTCGTCAAAGGCCGTCCGGCCGGACGGGGGGCAGGTCGGTCCAGGAGGTGGGAGTGTTCTGGAGAGGGATGGCTTGTCGCTGCAGGTGTTCCCCGTGATCGAGCGCTGGGATTTCTCCTGTTGGTCGCGTATCGGCGAGTTCATCGGCAACAGCAGGCCGGAGATACTCAACATCCAGTATCAGACGGCGGCCTATCAGATGCATTCCGCCATCAACCTGCTACCGTGGAGGTTGTCTCTCTCCAAGGACAGGCCCAGGGTCGTGGTGACCTTCCACGACCTGAAGCTGCCTTATCTGCTCCCCAAGGCTGGCCCACTGCGCAGGTGGGTCACCGGAGCGCTGGCCCGTGGCTGCGACGCAGCCATCGTAACCAACGTCGAGGACAGGATGGATGCGGAGCGCTATCATGCTTCCAACCTCCGTCTGTTTCCCATCGGCAGCAACATAGAGCCACAGGCGCCTCCCGGCTATGACCGGGCTGTTTGGCGCGAGCGACGGGGCGTGCAGCCGGGCGAGACTCTCCTTTGTTACTTCGGGTTCCTCAACGAAACCAAGGGTGGAGAGACGTTGTTCCGGGCGCTGACTCGTCTGGTGGACGCCGGGGAACCCGTCAAACTGCTGATGATAGGGGGCAAGTTCGGTTCCTCCGATCCCACGAACGTGGCCTATCTGCGCCAGATGGAGTCCTTGATCGCCGATCTCGATCTCGTGGACCGGGTGCTGTGGACCGGATACGTCGATGGGCCTGAGGTTTCCGCCAGCTTCTGGGCGGCTGATATCTGTGTGATGCCCTACCGAGACGGAGTGTCGTTCCGGCGGGGAACGCTGATGGCGGCTCTGGCACATAGTATGCCCATCATCAGCACCTATCCTCAGGTGGAGATCTCCGAGATAGTGGAGGATCAGAACATGGCCCTCGTTCCCAGCGGGGACGTGGAAGTGCTGGCCGACAAGATCCGCGAGGTGGCGGCCATGCACTCCCTGCGCGCACGGCTGGCGCAAGGTGCAGCGGAGCTATCGCGGCTATTCTCCTGGGAAGCTATCGCAGAGAGCACCCTGGAGCTGTACCAACAGCTTCTGGCGGACGAAGGGTAGTTTGCTAGGGTACATGCGCTGTGATAAGATTGTGAGAAGGCCGGCGCTCTCACTGGGGTCGGCCGTACTACTGTGCAAGAATAATCGCACTCGGGAGTTGGGATGAGCGGAAAAGGCAGGGTTCTTGTCACCGGTGGTGCTGGTTTCATAGGCTCCTACCTCGTCGATAGCCTGGTGAAAAAGGGCTACGCCGTGCGAGCGTTCGACAGCCTGGAGCCTCAGGTTCACGGAGCGGGTGGAAAGGCACCGGAGTTCCTCAACCCGTCGGCGGAACTGATCGTCGGTGACGTCAGGGACCGCCTCGCGTTGAAGGAAGCGCTGGATGGGATCGACGTGGTCTTCCACTGTGCGGCTGCCGTCGGCGTAGGGCAGTCCATGTACGAGATACATCGTTACGTCGAGGCCAACACTCTGGGCGGGGCTACACTCCTCGACATCCTGGCCAACGAGCGACACGGCGTGAGTAAACTAGTTGTGGCCTCCTCGATGTCCATCTACGGTGAGGGGAAGTACGAGTGCGAGGAGTGCGGTGTGGGGTATCCCCGGCTGCGTTCTGAGGAACAGCTTCGCGAGCGCAAGTGGGAGATGCTTTGCCCAGGTTGCGGCGGCGCGATGCGGCCATTGCCCACGGATGAGGAGAAGCCCCTCTATCCCACTTCCATCTACGCGGTCACCAAGAGGGACCACGAAGAGATGTTCCTCTGCTTCGGCCGCGCGTACAGTGTCCCCACTGTTGCTCTCCGCTTCTTCAACGTGTACGGTCCTCGCCAAGCGCTGTCTAACCCCTACACGGGGGTGGCAGCCATCTTCTCCTCGCGGTTGCTGAATGGTCAGCCTCCGGTGATCTACGAGGATGGCTTGCAGAGCCGCGATTTCGTGCACGTCAAGGACATAGTGCGGGCCAGCCTGCTGGCCATGGAGAGCGAGAAGGCGGACTATCAGGTTTTCAACGTTGGCACGGGGCGGCCGCTGAGCATACTGGAGGTGGCTAGGGTGCTCATCGGTCACCTCGCCGAAGGCCGGATGGAGCCAGAGATCGTGGGTCAGTACAGAAAGGGAGACATCCGACACTGCTTCGCGGACATCGGGAAGATCGGGGAGACACTGGGCTTCGTGCCGCAGGTAACGTTCGAAGAGGGGGTCGCTGACCTGATTTCCTGGGTCCGAGATCAGCACGCTGCAGACACTTTCTCTCTCGTCGATCAGGAATTGAAGGACAAAGACCTGATTCTGTAGGCCGAAAAGCATGGACCAGCACAGGGGCGAGGAGTTCAAAGAGCTCCAGCGGGGGACCTACGATCATCTGTACAGCGACCTCGACTTCGCGCTGTACAAGGTCCAACACCCTTTCCGCAAGTACTTCGAGCACCACATCGTGTCGCTGGCGCTAGAGGGGTTACCGGACACGGAGAGCATGAGTTGCCTGGACATTGGGTGTGGCCAGGGTGTTACGACCTACGTGCTGAGCAAACGCTTCGGCAGAGTCCTGGGAGTGGATTTCTCCTCCGCGGCGGTCAGAACCGCCAGGGCGTTCCTCAAGGCCATGAAGGTGGAGAACGCCACCGCCGTGGTTGGAGACGTGGACAGCCTGGCTCTCGCTGGCGGCTCCGTAGACGTAGTCCATTTCAAGGATTTCCTGCACCACACCGCCGAGCCGCTGCGGGCGCTACAGAATCTGAGGGAGGTCAGCAGACTGGGGCGGGTCGTGGGAGCAGAGGTCAACGGGCGCTCCCCGATCATGAGCCTGTTTGGCAGAATGGCTAAACACGAGAAAGGCCTCCTGGATAGCAACAGGGAGTGGCTCACGGATCTGGCCCTGAGAGCCGGCTTCAAGGAGATCAGAATACGGGAGTTCAGCTTCTACCCTTACCCGATGCGCATACCGATCGTGGGGGATCGGAGACTGGGCCCCTTGCTGCCCGTGGTGCAGGCGGTGGAGAGACTTCTGATCAAGACGCCACTGCGCCGGTTCGCCAACTATCTGATCTTCGACGTTTCAAGCTAGAGGGGTGTTCTCTACTGGTGAGGAAGATCCTTGTACTATCTCCGAGTGACATTTTTCCCCCGGTGGACGGGAATAGCGAGAATATCTACCACATCGTCAAGTATCTGGCGCCTCGAAGCGTCCTGGGTGTGCTGCTGAGTCGCGTTTTCTCCCAGGGCGGCCCCGTAGACATCTCCCATTCCAATCTCACGATTCGCTACTGTCCAACCAGTGTCTTTGACCGGTTCCAATACAAGTCTTTTCTGTTCAATCCGTACTACTTCAGAGCTGCAAGCGACCTGATGCAGGCCATTGATGCTGACGTGATCCAGTGTCAGGTCCTTTACACCTTTCTGGTGGGCTGGTTCCTGAAGAGGAGGTACGGGAAGCCGCTCGTGCTGGTGCAGGAGAACGCGGAGTACGTGAAGCAGGTCAAGTTCGAGGCACCACGGTACGTGACCTGGATACTCAAGTGGTTGGAGGGCTTGGCCTGCCGCGTCGCGGATCGAATCGTGGCGGTGTCCGAAGTAGACAAGCAGCACATGGTGGACCTCTACGGCGTTCCCGAGGAGCGCATCCACGTCATCAACCACTGTGCAGACGACGAGGTCTTCAAGTACGATAAGGATGGCCGCGCCCGGGCGAGGGAAGCCCTGGGCATAGACCCAGACGACCTGGTCTTGACCTACGTGGGAAAGATGGACGCTCCCCACAATACGAAGGCGACGCAATACATCGCGGAGCGTATCTATCCTGTGGTCACAGAGAGATACCCGAACTCCTGGTTTATGATCGTGGGGCAGAACTACGAGCATCTGCTGGAGTACAGGAGAGATCACCTCTTCTTCACGGGCTTCGTCAGCAGCCGGAAGGACGAGTGGCCCAATCTTCCGGACTACCTGTCGGCCACGGACATCGTGATCGTGCCCATGGACCGTGGCTCCGGGACCAGGCTGAAAATACTGGAGGCGGCAGCGTGCTCCAGGCCCATCGTGTCCACGGACATCGGGGCCGAGGGTCTGGAATTCGCGGATGGCGAGGAGATCCTGCTCACCAGGGCCGTCGACGACAAGTTCATCCAGTTCGTTCTCGACTTGATGGGAGACGAAGGCCGGAGGGAGAGGCTGGGCCGGCGGGCGAAGGAGGGGCTATTGGCCAGGTATAGCTGGGAGAAGGAAGTGAGCCGGTTCGAGGAGGTCTATCGCGAATTGGACGCCGAGGGCGGGCGCACTGCCGGAAACGATCTTTCCCCTGACGTTGGCGGAAGCAGTTGAGGTCTTTTCGTGCGGGTCCTGGTCACTATCTTTGAGAAGCTGGTTCCCATCAGTGGGGGGGGAACTCCACGGACCTCCAGCCTGGTGAAGGCCTTCGTGGCCAGAGGTCACGAGGTTCACGTGGCGTCCTCCATCGCTGTGGCCAAGGGACAGGCCATCGAGCAGTACGGCTGCCAGGACTGGGTATGGCTTCAGGGCGTCAACCGGCTGGGCAGGTGGAAGATGCTCAAGTACATGGCCGCCTATCCCCTTAACATCGCGAGGGTTGCGGCAACGGTTCGGAGGCTCAAGCCAGACTTGGTGGTGTCCCACAACTCCATCGCGGGCTACGGCGCACTGCTGGGCAAGCGGTTCAGTCCGGCAACTGTCAACGTGCTTGATCTGACTGATCTGCTGTTCGAATACCTGGAGGACTACTCGAAGGGAGGCTGGCTCAGAGCCGTGATGGCTGTTGGACGGCGTCTCGAGAACAAGGCCGTTCGCGATTCGGACAGGATCGTCACTATCAGCCAGGCGATGAAGGATATCGCGGTTGAGTACGACGCGGCACGCGATAGGATCGACGTGGTGCCAGACGGCGTGGACACCAGTGTCTTTCGACGCGTAGATGGGAGCCGCGTGCGAGAGGCACATGCTCCCCGGGCCAGTCACGTGCTCATCTTCCACGGCGCGATCGATCCCCAGGATGATCCTGGGTTGCTGGTGGAGGCTGCCAGACTGGTGCTTTCTCGACACCAGGGGGCACACTTCTGGCTGGTGGGAGATGGCAGCGCCGTACCAGACCTCAGGCGGAAGGTCGCGGAATACTCGCTGGACAGCAGCTTCTTATTCTCAGGCTGGGTGGACCAGGGTGAGATCCCGGCCTACATCTCGGCCAGCGACATCGGTCTGGTGGTGCTCCCGGACGTCTTGTCAGCTCGGGGACGGGTGACACTCAAGGAGTTCGAGTACTGGGCGTGCGGTGTTCCCGCCATTCTGCCCAGGCTGCCTGCTTTGCAGGAGGTGGCGAACGAGGGAGAGACGGCGCTGTTCTACTCGCCGGGTGACGCCAATGACCTGGCCGCGAAGATCTGCCGGCTGATAGAGGACCGTGATCTGCGGGAAAGGTTGGGCGAGAGAGGACTTGCCAGAGTGAAGGACAAGTTTGAATGGAGCAAGCTGGCCCATGAGTTTGTGGACCTCTGCGAGGGATACGTGCGGGGGAGCCGCAGTCAAACGGAGGCGGTATGAGAGTTCTGGTCACCAACCCGCCCTGGCCTGGTGAAGGCTACGGGGCGCGTTCCGATGTGCGCTGGCCTCATAAGAGAAAGGACAAGTACCTGGAGTACCCCATCTACCTCGCCTACATCGTGGCTGTGCTGGAGGAAGCGGGGGTGGAGGTCTGTTTCGTCGATGCGGTGATGGAAGAGATGTCCATCCCGGATTTCGGTCAGGCGGTGGCCAGGATCAGACCTGATCTGGTGGTCATCGAGTGTTCGACTCCTTCCATCCACCATGATCTGGAGTCGGCCAGGGCGGCGAAGGAGAATGCCGAAGTAACATTCGTCGCTCTCACAGGGTCGCATCCTACGTTCTTCCACGAACAGATCCTGGCGGAGAACCCATTCGTGGATGCGGTGTGCCGTGGCGAAGCGGAGATCACGATCAGAGAGCTGGCGCTGAGCCTTGCCGCTGGGGGCGACTTGAGCGGTGTGACCGGGTTGAGCTACAGGGAAGGGGGCGAGGTCCGCGTCAATGCTCCCAGGCCCTACCTGGAAGACCTGGATGAGCTGCCCTTTCCGGCTCGGCACATCGTGCGACACGAGGGGTACCGGGCCGCGATCTACTCCGGTGATGCTCCCACGGCGATGATCAGTTCGCGGGGCTGCCCGTATCACTGCGTCTACTGCCTGTGGCCAGACACCCTGTATGGCCACAAGTTCAGAGCCAGGAGCGCCGTCAACGTGGTGGACGAGATGGAGCACGTGGTCAGGGACTACGGTGTGGATGAGATCTATTTCGACGACGATTGCCTGACCATCAGCAAGAAGAGAGTCCTGGAGATGTGTAGGCTCCTCCTCGAGCGAGACGTGGACGTGAGCTGGATCGTGCAGGCCCGGGTGGACACCGTGGATAGGGAGATGCTGGCCGCCATGAAGGAAGCTGGGTGCCACTACATTCTCTTCGGCGTCGAGTCGGGGTCGCCCAAGATGCTCGAGATCATGAAAAAGCGCATCACGCCGGACAGGGCCAGACAGGCCTTCAAGGATTGCCGGGATCTGGGCATCAAGACCCAGGCCTTCTTTCTCTTTGGCGTCCCAGGCGAGACTCGAGAGACTGTCGAAGAGACGATCGAGTTCGCCAAGGAGATAGGGGCGGACAGCACCCAATTCGCCATCGTCATCCCGCACCCGGGTACGCAGCTCTACCAGACTTGCGTGGACAACGATTGGCTGGTTTTCGATAGTTGGGAGGACTTCTCCGCGGAGAATTCGCTGATCGAGACAGAGCAGTTGACCCGACAGGACGTAGAGAGGGCGAGGATCAGGGCCTACAGCCGGTACTATTACAGGCCGGGGTTCGTGATCAAGTCGCTGCTCAGGGTGCGCAGCCTTCAGGACGTCAAACGTCTTCTGAGGGGCGGAAAGTCAGTTCTGGATCGGATATCCTTCTTCAAACAGCACGTAGGATGACGGAAGGGGCGAGTCGAGAGCTTACGTCCTTTCCTCGCCAGGGATCTGCCACGGAATGCGCCTAGTGCAGGGTAAGAAAGCTGTCCTCTCTCGCGTGGCAGGCGTCGCCATCGTGCTCGTGATCTTCGGTTTTCTGTTCCGCAGTCTCTATCTCGAGTGGGAGCAGGTCGTCGCCTATGGCTGGGATCTCGATTGGGCGGCTCTGACGCTGGCTTTCGCCTTGATGCTTTCAGCATCTGCCTTGTATGCCTACCTGTGGAAAGTGATCCTGGACCGGCTGGGCACGCCCTTGAGCTACCGGAAGAGCTATCGTATCTTCTTCATCTCCCAGCTTGGCCGGTATATACCGGGAAAAGTGTGGAGCATTCTGGGCCTGGTCTACCTAAGCCAGAAGGAAGGCGTATCCAAGATCATCTCTGGCGCCAGCGTGACCTTGCAGCTACTGCTACAGATCGTCTCTGGTGTGATCGTGTTCGCCATGGCTCTGCCTTTCTGGAAGGGTCTCGAATCGTCTGTGGGGCTGCTGGCCCTGATCGTCTGTGTCCCTGTGGGCCTGGTTCTGCTTCATCCGGCTCTTGTCACACGCGGGGTCAATCTGGCCCTGCGACTGACGGACCAGGCGGAGATGGAGTTGAGCTGGAGCTACGGCTACCTGCTGGGACAGTTGGCGCTGTGGGTCGGCTTCTGGCTGTGGAACGGCGTGGCCTACCACTTCCTCATCAGATCTCTGGACTCATCGCCTCTGCCGAACGTGGTCGTACTGGCGGGCGTCTTTTCAATAGCCTGGGTGGCCGGGTTTCTCAGCTTGGTGACGCCTTCCGGCCTGGGCATCATGGAGGGCGCTCTGGCCTTCCTGTTGAGCTTCTATTTCCCGATGCACGTGGCTACGATTATCGCGCTGTGGACCAGAGTGGCCAGGACTGCGACCGACCTGGCGTGCGCTGCCATCGCGTGGAGGCTGTGATGGGCGATGCGTCGAGGTGGAGGTCAGGGAAGGGATGAGTAGCCTGGGCGATACGACACCAACGGGTAACCGATCTACAGCAGCACGATGCAATTACTGCGGGTCGCTTGACCGTTGCCCTCTGTTCGACGGCCTCTATTCTGACATCGTGGAATGCCTGTCCTGCGGGCTGATCTTCAATGCGGTGATGCCCAGCGAGGAGGAGTTGGCCGCCATCTACACTGAGGGGTACTACCAGAGCAAGGATTCCCTCCAGTATGGATACACAGACTACCGGGCCGACCGCGACAACATTGCCAAGACAGCCAGGAAACGACTCCGAGAGATCGAGAAGCTCAAACCTGGTGGGCACCTTCTGGACGTCGGGTGCGCCTTCGGTTTCTTCCTGGAGGTGGCCCGCGAGCGCGGGTGGAGCGTCAGCGGTGTGGAGATCTCGGAGTATGCAGCCCGGTACGCGTCACGAGAGCTCCACGTCGACGTGGTGAACCACGACGCGGAGTCCTGGACGTACCCTGAGCGATCCTACGACGTGATCACCATGTGGGACCTGATCGAGCACCTGCGGGATCCGGCCGGCACGCTGCGCAAGCTGGCCCTTGCTCTGAAGGGTGATGGCATCCTGGTCTTGTCCACTCCCGACGTGGAGAGTCTGCCGGCGAGGCTGATGAAGGAGAGGTGGTTGGGCTGGCAACTGCGCAACGAGCACCTGCACTACTTCTCACACGCCACCCTGGAGCGGATGTTGAACGCCGCTGGTTTGGAGGTGTTCAAGCGAAGCCGCGTGGGCAAGCACGTGAACTTCGATCTATTCGTCGATCGTCTCGCTCTTTACGGTAAGTCTGCGGCCTCGATACTCAGGCGGTTGAAGAGGATTCTCCCGACCCCGTTGAGTTTCTACGTCAACCCGCTGGACATCATCTGCGTATATGCGCGCGTAAGGACAGAGGAGGATGTCTCTTAAAAGCCTGTCCATGACCTACTCCGCGAGGGTCCGAAACGCCAGAGGGGCCATTGAGAAGGGAGCGAGGGTCCTACACGTCGGTTGTGGCGACGGGTATCTGGATCCGTTCTTGAGCAGTCGTTTCTCCCTCGTGGTCGGAGTGGATATCAACTACCCTGAGCTGCGCAGCGCGAAGAGAAGCAACGCGAACCAGAGGGTCGAGTACTTGCTCATAGATGGCTTCTCCCTACCTTTCGAGTCGGAGAGCTTCGACGAGGTTGTGAGCATCGACGTGCTGGAGCACGCGGAGAACGACGTGGCGCTGGTTGGCGAAATGAGCAGGGTCCTCAAGCAAGGCGGCCACCTGACGATGACGGTCCCCAACGCGCAGTACCCACTCACCTTCGATCCTATCAACTACCTGCTGGAGGTCTTCGTAGGGCGGCACCTGCCTCTTGGCATGTGGGGCTTCGGACACCGCAGGTTGTACGAGGTGGAGTCGCTGTGCGACTTGCTCGCGGACGCTGGCGTCGCTGTCCGTGGCATCACCAGAATGTCATTCTGGTTGGTTGGACTGATCGAGAACGCGTATCTGCTCAACGTCGTGCAACCCCTCACCAAGTCCAGCGCCGGGAACCTCCCCCTGGGTGTGGATGCTCAGTCGGGGGGAGCGTGGCAGAGGCTGGGGAGCGTCGAGCCGCCCGGGTTCCTGGAGGCGGTGCGGGATGCGGTAATGAGGCTGGATGGGTCGCTCTTCGGCAAGTCTCGCCGGAGCATCAACTTCATGGTCAGCGCCCAGAAGGGGTAGACGAGGTGTTCACCATCGGCCAGTCGCTCGAAAGGCTGTTGCACGTTTCCCACGGCGGTGGCTCTGCGAGCACGTTCCCTGGAGGCACGCGGGCTTCTTCTCTGTACGCGGGGGATCGGGGTGAGTAGCCCTACGCTGCGGCGATTGAGCGCCACTGTGGGGCGCTGCTGTGGGTTGGGCACGGAGGGTTTGAACGCACGGATCCTGATCACCGTGCTGATTCTCTATGGCCTGCTGACCGTGGTATTCACCTCTCCCGTGGCCTTTCACCTTCTCACTCAGCCAGGCGGCAGCACCGACGTGTACGAGTACATGTGGGAGCTGTGGTGGGCGAAGCGGTCGCTGATCGATCTCCAGAGCAGCCCGACCAACGTCACTGCCCTGTACCACCCCTACGGCGCTCAGCATCCGATCCTTCTGCTCGATGCCTACCTCATGTCGACTTCTCTTCCGGTGGTCTTGCTGTTGAGCCCTGCTGCGGCGATCAATCTACACCTGCTGTCGAGCTACGTGTTGACTGGTTTCACTACCTACTTGCTGTGCTACTCCCTTACCCGTCGCCACTGGGCCGCCTTCGTCGGAGGAGCAGTGTTCGCCTTCTCGCCATTCAGGTCTGATCGAGCGGCCCACGGGGTGATCAGCATGGCTTTGACCTACTGGTTGCCGCTGTACGCCCTTTTTCTCCTGCGTCTTCTCCGCAAACCCAGCTACAGGAACGCCTCGTTCTGCGGTGTCTGTCTGGGTTTCTCCACCCTCTCCAGCTTCTTGCACCTGGCGCATTTCGTGGTCCCCTTGACGCTCGTGGTCCTGGCCTACCAGTTCTTCGCAGACCGTGGGTCTCTGTGTAACGTGAGGTTCTTGAGGGGGATAATCTTGGCCGGAGGGCTGGCTGGCCTGATGGTGCTACCCTTCTATCTGCCACTACTGAGGGCCAGGATAGGAGGGGAGCTGGATTACTTCTCCAGGTTTGGGGTGCTGGGTCATTCTGCGGCCCTCTTGAGTTTCGTTCTGCCGCCCGCCTTTCACGCCGTGCTCAGGCAGTTCGCGTCGGTGGCGGGATGGGTGCAGGAGCTGCTCCCTGGTAGGTACTACGTCGTCTACCTCGGCGTGGTAACGCTCGCGCTGGCCCTGACCGGGCTGTTGATCAAGCGGGCGAGGTTGTGGGCGGCGGTGGCCCTGGTCAGCGGCGTGCTGGCCCTGGGACCACTACTCCACGTGACCGGTGAGTTGCTGGAAGTCACCGTGGCGGACCGGACCGGGTTCGTGCTGATGCCCGGAGCCTTGCTCACCAATCTGCCCTTCTACGAGTGGGCGCGCGGCCCGGCGCGCTTTGCAGAACTGACCATCTTCTCGGTGGCTCTCATGGCCAGCTATGGGGTGGTGGAGCTCTGCGCACGCATACGTCGCCCAGGTGCGGAGATGGCGGCCATGGGAGGTTTGCTGGCTCTGCTTCTTCTGGACTATGCTCTTTTTGTGCCCTTTCCCATTCAGTCTCTGCGGGTCCCAGACTTCTATGAGATCGTGCAGGCAGATGAAGGGGGGTACGGCATCCTGGACGTGGGCACTGAGAGGTTCAATCACGAGGGCATGTACTACCAGACTACACACCAGCATCCCATCGCCAGGGGCTTCATCTACCGCTATCCGTCGGACAGTGAGTATTATGAGAAGTACTTCGAGCAGCTTCTTGGTCCCGACACCGACATTGTCAATGCTGGTGCACTCGCCGACGCACTGAATGGTCTTGACGTGGGGCTGGTCGTGCTGCACAAGCTGTCGGAGGACACCGTCGAGGAGATGAGGCCCTATCTGGTTCAGGAGTTCGGCGAGCCTACGTACGAGGACGACCAGATCGCTGCTTTCGCTGTGCCGGCCGTCGGTGCTCAGCGATCGCCACTTCTTCTGCTGGGCGAACAGTGGCATCCTTTGGAGTCCATCGACGGCGTTCCTTCCCGCTGGATGGTGAACGATGCAGTACTCTATGTCAGGGCGGAGGAAGAGGGGCGGTACCAGCTTCTGTTGACCGTCCATCCTTTCGAAGGTTCCCGTTACCTGCAGATCTTCGTTGACGACGACCTCCTGGGGGAGTATCAGGTGGGAGGCTTGCAGAGATACGTCACGGAACCCTTCACGCTGGAGAGCGGCGAGTGGACACCCTTACGGTTCCACGTGCCCGAGGGGTGCCAGGTGCCCAGTGAGATCGGGGACGGTGAGGACGATAGGTGCTTGAGCATGTTGTTCCAGGCGGTCGAGGTGCTCCCGGCGGGACCAGAGACGTAGCTGATGGCCAGTGAGAGCGTGGAGACGGCCAGTGGCTGCAACGGTCCGGGCACCGGGCGGGCAACAGCCGAGAGGGGATCTGATCACCAATTGGTGCTCCTGGCTGTACTGGCATTGTTGGTGGCGGCCGGTCTCTATCTGAGGCTTCAGTATCTGCTCACCACCAGTCCGTACATAGACGAGTACACCACCATGTGGGTGGCACTCAGGACTTTGGCGCATGGCTATCCGGTCTTCTCTCCCGGCGCGATCTATTCCCAGGGGCTGTTGATCACGTACCTGGATGCGCTCTTCTTCTGGCTTTGCGGGTTCAGCGAGGAGGTAGCCAGAGCTCCGAGCCTGATCATCAGCGTGTGCACGATACCCTGCCTCTATCTGGTGGGCAAGCGCATGTTCTCATCCCACCAGGGTTTGATCGCTGCTGCCATGCTCGCCTTCGCACCGCAGGCTGTGGTCTGGGGAGGCCGGGCCAGGAACTACGCCCTGATACAGTTCATCGTGCTCTGGGCGACGTTCCTCTTCTATCGATGGGCCATCGTTGGGAGTCGAGGCAGGTATGGGTGGCTCTTCGCCCTCACGTTCGTGGCCGCAGTGTACACGCATAGCGTGGCCATGCTTCTGTACCCTATCTTTCTCTTGTGCGCGTTTCTCCGCCAGGGTTGGCGATGGTTCCTCAAGAGAGACGTGATTCTGCCCAACGTCCTGATCGTCCTAGGAACGGTGCACAGTCTGTATCTCTATCGCCGCCTGCGACCCCCAGGTTGGGGAGAGGTGGGTGAGGGGCGACTGGAGGTTGGAGTCTCTTTCAATCTCTTGGGGGCGATCGAGAGATACAAGCCCTTCTTCCTGGGGTTGGAGGATCTGCCCTTCTTTGCCCTGATCACGCTTCTCTGTGCTCTGGGGGTGCTTCTGCTGTTGTGGAAAGCGGCCAGGCGGAGAGGGTTCAGGACGCTCCTCTCTCCTTCCCAGCAGGACGCGCCGCTCGCCTTTCTGGGGCTCGTGCTCCTACTGGTGGTGCTGGGGATGTTCTTCGTGGTCAACGAGCGGCGCTGGAGTCCTCGCTACTTCTTCCTGGAAGCTCCCATCTTCTATCTGGTAGCCATCAATGTGTTGTCACGAGGGGTCGCGTACGGAGAGAGGTGGTGGGGAGACCATGGCCGACTGCCCTCTTTGAGCGTGAGCGGTTGGCGCCCACGAGCAAAGACGCTGGCAACGGTGCTCGCGGTCGCACTCATCGGTCTGGTCTCCTGGCGGCCGGCGACAGCGCTTGTGGCCAAGGGAGAGTATGGGTATGACAAGGCTTTCCGGTACGTCCGAGACAACGAGCAGCCTGACGACGCCGTGATGACCTTCGCCATCTCACCATGCGCCCTCTATCTGGGCGAGGATGGATGCGACTACGTGGCTATCGAGAAGGATTTCCACAGCTATGCCACCCAAAGGGATGGAACGTGGATCGAGGCCTGGGCTGGCATTCCTATTCTCTTCACTGACGAGGACTTGACCGAGGTGATCGAGACCAGCCCACGAACTTGGTTTGTGGTGGACGAGTCGCGGTTCAGAACGAGATACACTGAGGAGTTCATCCAGTACGTCTGGGATAGGATGGAGTTGGTGGCCAAGGAGGGCGGGGTGTTCGTGTTCCTGGCTGAGAGCCCTGCGCCTCCCGCGTTGCCTGTTCAACGTTCTCTGGACTATAATCTCGGTGATCAGGTGGCCCTCCTGAGCTGCGGCTTGAGCGAGGCGACTCTGGAGCCAGGAGATGTGCTGAGTCTGTCGCTCCGCTACCAGGGGTTGACCCACATCCTGCATAGCTACAGTGTCTTCGTTCACCTGGTGGATGCAGACGGCAGGATGTGGGCGCAGCACGACGGAGCACCGCTGAACGGGCTGCATCCGACGACCCACTGGGTGGAGGGTGAGATTGTCACGGATGTGCGGGAGCTAGCGCTTCCCCAGGACATGCCCGAGGGCAGGTATCGGTTGCAGATGGGCATGTACCTGCCCGAGACGATGGAGCATCTTCCTGTCCTGGGACCGGAGGGCGAGCCTCTGGGAGAGGCGGCCATCCTGGACTACGTGAAGGTGGAGCGCGGATCTCCTGCGCTTTCCGTCCCGCAGCACGAGGTCTCGTACAGCTTCGGAAGCCTGGTGACCCTGTGGGGGTACGACCTGACGGTGGCCAGCGCGGAGCCTGGAGACACGGTACGTGTCGTGCTGTACTGGAGAGCCGACCAGGAAATGGCGGAGGACTACACCGTCTTTGTCCACCTGGTGGACGAGCAAGGAGCGATCTGGGGTCAGCAAGACCATGAGCCCGAGAACGGCTTCTATCACACGTCGTTCTGGGACGTCGGAGAGATGCTAGCGGACGAGTACGAGTTCATCATCGAAGAAGAGACGCCGCGAGGGGACTACCAGGTCGAGGTAGGTATGTACGTTCTGGCCACAGGGGAGCGCCTGGCGGTGATGGGAGAAAACGGACAGACTGTGGACGACAGCGTGGCGCTCGGTTCGATTGAGGTAGCGCGGTAGGGATACTCGTATGGCCGACGGCGAGGGACTGAAGCTAGAGGGTCGCACGGATACGGACCATCGTGTGGACCTGTCGATCGTGGTTCCCGTGCTGGACGAGGAAGAGAGCATACGCCCTCTGCACTCCAGCCTCCACGAGGTCCTGGAGGGGCTCGGCAGGGAGTACGAGATCATCTTCGTGGACGACGGAAGCGAGGATGGCTCCTTCCCGATCCTCCGATCCCTCTACGAGGAGGATCCGGAGCACATTCGGGTGATCCAGTTCCGCCGCAATTTCGGAAAGACCGCTGCGCTGACGGCTGGGTTC
>Ga0315534_1000497_pt1 | contig 27267 bp, 29 predicted proteins | sample SalMarSW160240MG_FD_203094 | JGI IMG/M metagenome (GOLD analysis project Ga0315534, IMG submission 203094) | Salt marsh sediment microbial communities from the Plum Island Ecosystem LTER, Massachusetts, United States - Salt Marsh Sediment SW1602-40 ...
CCGCCCGATACTGGATCCTGGACCCACCCACCCTTTAAAGCGCGAAACAGCTTCGACGACGCCGGCGCCACCCTTTGCATTGTCATTATCGCCTCGCCATTCGCATCGCGCAGGTGACAATGCGAAGGGTGGCACCTGACACACCGAAGCGAGAAGCGCTTTCCGGTTTTGTCGAGCATCGAGCATCCGGCGGGGTGGGTGGAAGGCGTATACTTGCCCGTCAGGAGGTACGCGAATGGGCGTTTCTGGAAGCTATACCGAGACATTTGTCGAGTTGATTCGGAGGGCCTCGACCGAGCTACCCGCCGACGTGTTGGAGGCCCTCGAAGAAGGGAAAAAGGCAGAGCAGCTGGACGGGCTCGCGTCCATTGCTCTCGGCACGATTCTCAACAACGTCGATCTTGCACGAGAGAGCTCGGCGCCGATCTGCCAGGACACCGGCACTCCTGTGGTCTGGGTTCATCACCCGACCGGCGTCAGCACCAGGGGTTTGCAGAATGACTTCACGTCGGCTGTGCGCGAGGCGACCTCCCGCAAGTACCTGCGTCCGAACGCCGTTGATACGCTCACCGGATCGAACACCGGCGATGGCGCGGGGCGTGGCATCCCCTTTCTCCATTTCGAGGAATGGGATGAGCCGAGAGTCGAAGTTCGGATGATCCTCAAAGGCGGCGGCAGCGAAAACGTCGGTGCCCAATACAAGCTGCCCGACGCCAAGCTCGGCGCCGGCCGCGACCTCGATGGGGTGCGCCGGGTGGTGCTTGATGCGGTGGTCGACGCACAGGGAAAGGGATGTGCACCCGGGGTGCTCGGGATCTGCGTCGGCGGCGACCGGGTATCGGCGTTCGAAGAGTCCAAGCGCCAGCTCCTGCGTCCACTCAAGGACACAAATCCGACCCCGGCGCTTGCCGAGCTCGAGGAGCGCATTCTCAAGGAGGGCAACGAGCTCGGAGTGGGCCCGATGGGTTTCGGCGGTGAAACGACGCTGCTGGCGGTCAAGGTTGGCGTGCTCGACCGTCTCCCAGCGTGCTACTTCGTGACCATTTCCTATATGTGCTGGGCGGCACGCAAAGCGGCCGTCAGCATCGACCTGGAAGGAGGCGTGACATGGCTGAGCTGAAACTTCCGGTCAGCGAAGAGTCGATCCGCAGCCTCAAGGTCGGGGACTTCGTCGAACTCACCGGTCGCATGATTACGGGCCGCGACGCGGCCCATAAATGGTTGATCGAGGAGTATCGCGAAGAGGTGGCGCCGTATCTGGCCGACACCGTGATCTATCACTGCGGTCCAGTGGTGGCGGAGAACGAAGACGGGAGCTACGATTTTGTTGCTGCAGGTCCCACCACCTCGATTCGCGAGGAACCCTACCAGGCCGATGTCATCGGTCGTTACGGTCTGCGCGGCGTCATCGGCAAGGGCGGCATGGGTCCCAAGACCCTCGCTGGCCTGGCTCAGCATGGCGCGGTCTATCTCCACGCGGTTGGTGGTGCCGCCCAGGTGCTGGCCCGCGCGATCCCGCGGGTCGAAAAGGTCTTCATGCTGTCCGAGTTCGGCGTGCCCGAGGCGCTGTGGGTGATCGAAGTCGAGCGTTTTCCAGTGATGGTGACGATGGACTCCCACGGTGGTTCACTACACGTGGAGGTAGAGGAGAGATCGCGAGCGAAGCTGAAGGAGCTGCTGGGATTCGCGGTCTGAGAGAGATTCACCGCGCCGGCCGGTTCCATCCCGTGCCCGTTTCCGTCTCCGTCTCCGTGCCCGAGAAGGACAGCCCGCAGGCATATCCACGTAGCCACGGACGAAACGGCTTCAGCCTCATCGAGGCGCTCGCCGCCCTCACGATCTTCGGCATGGCGGTGGTCGTCGCCGCGGGCTTCCTCGACGCCCACATGAGTGCCGCGCGCCGCCTCGAGGCGCGCTCCGATCTCGTGCGAGCCGCTGAGACGGTGCTCGAAAGCGTGCGCGGCGGTACTTTGCCGTTGGCCTCGGGTGAGGTCGACCTGACCGACGAGTTCCAACCCCTGTCCTCGATCCGAGTTCGGACCGGGGTCGTCGTGACCGAGAAAAACCCGCACGGTCTGTTTTCTCTCCGAGTCGAGGCGCGGGCGATGGTCCGTTCGGAGGACATGGTGGTCACCATTACCACCCAGGTGTGGCGGCCGTGAATTCAAGCGCTCGCGGCACCTCCCTGGTCGAGCTCCTGGTCGTTCTCGCTCTGCTCAGCGTGATGGTCTTGGTAGGAGCGCAGCTGGTGGTGCACTCGATGGAGCTGCTTGGCGCGACCGGCCGCGCGGTCCGAAACCCGCTGGTGGTCCACGTCACCTCTCGGCTCCGACACGATGTCCAGGAGGCGGCCGCCCTGCAACGGGAAGAATCGGTATGGAGTGAAGATCCACTGATCCTCGTCAATCACGACGGATCGTTGACAGGCATTGCGCTCGAGGATGGGAATCTCGTGCGGACACGGATGGCTGGACCGGGGGCGCCTTCTGATCGTCGGGTGATTCTGCGTGGGGTGACCTCGTGGTGGTGGCGAAACCCGGTGGAGGACGTCGTCGATCTCAATATCACGTATCTGGTCAATCCGGAGCCCGAACGCCAGTCCTCACGCGATGTCGGATACGCGCTCGAGCGGCGGCAGGAGAACCTCCGGTTCGCGATTCGTGGCGGTGGGGGAGGCACGAGGTGGTGATTCGGCAAGAACGCGGATCGGCGCTCGTGTTCGCGTTGGCGACCCTGACGCTGATTGCGATCACGATCGCCGCGGTCACTGCCGAGATCCAAACTCGTGGTGCGGGCGTTGTGATCGAGGAACGTTCGGTTCGCCTCACCGCGTTGTCGGACGCAGCGATGGCCGAGACCCTCGCAGAGCTGTCCGACCAAGGCATCGACTTCGCGGGGATCCCGGAGCGCCGATTCGAAGGGGGAGCCATGTCGAGCACCGTGCGGCCGATGGGCCAGTGGGAGGTCGAGGTCATTTCCGTCGGCAGCCGCGACGGATGGAGCTCGGTGATTCGGGCGAGAGTCTTTCTCCAGGGCGGCCCCAGAGTCTTGTGGTGGCAACGCACCCAGGGACCGATTTAGCGATCCAACTCACCCATCTGCAGGTTCGGCATACATGCCGTCCTATTGTGGTGCGGCCGTCTCGGCCGCACTTCTTCGACGACTGGAATTGTGCGGGCGGGACACCCGCACCACAAATGTATCGGATACCGGAACGAGCGAGGGCGGGACATATCCCGCCTCTACAATAGTCTGGCGATCAGCGTTCAGGTGGTCGATCGCCGTTGCAGCAACTGGTTGCGCGGATCGCGACTCTCACCGATGGACGAGACCCGGATCGCGGCCCGCTCGCCGACCGGGCAGCGGTTCTCGCACAGGCCACAGCCGGTGCACAGTTCGGGTTGGACCGCCGGCCGCTGCAGGGTGATGGGCTTGCCGTCGCGGCGAGTGATTTCAACGGTCTCCAACCACACCGCCTTGGGCGAGGTCGGACACATCTCCTCGCAGACGATACACGGGGTTTCCATGCCCCACGGCAGGCAGCGGCCGCGGTCGATGAACGCGGTGCCGATGGTGACTTTGGCCGGACCGCCGATCGCCTGCTTGGCCTCCGGCTCGACCATGGCAATCGCCTTGGTCGGGCATACCTCGCCGCAACGGATGCAGGACGGCTCACACCAACCCCGGCGCATATCGAGGATCGGGGTAAACAGACCTTCGACCCCGGTTTTGCCGATGTCCGAATGAATAACGCCGGTCGGGCACGATGCCGAGCATGCTCCGCAGGTGATGCAACGCGAAAGAAATGCCTCTTCGGCAAGAGCGCCGGGCGGTCGGATGGCATCGTGTGCGCTCCCCTCGCCACCGCTGCCGGCGGCGCGGAGCACCGGCGCGAATGCGGCCGAACCCGCCACGGCCAGCAGGAATCGGCGACGACCAACGTCGAGCGCGGGCATTGGTGTCGGAGCTGCGGTTCCGGCCAGGCCGTAATGCAGGCTCTCCTCGGCGCACGAACCGAGACAATTGAGGCAGACATGGCACTCGCTGACCCGATGTTTGTCGAGCGGCTCGTCAGCGCCCTGGCAGGCAAACACGCAAAGAGTGCAACCGGTGCAGGAGCCCGAATCATCGCGATAAATTTTGAGCGGTGCGAGTCGTGCAACGATACCCATGAGTGCGCCCAACGGACAAACTCCTCGGCAAAAGAACCGGGGCGTCCATGCCGACAGAAGGAGGATGGCCGCGAGGAGACCGAACGACACCCAGCCGCCCGGAGAGAGGCCACCGTGCCACAGGGGGCGGATTCCGGAGGAGAATGCCCGGTGGAGCAAAGGGATCGGGTCGAGCCAGCCGAAGTGGTCTGATCCGAGCGCCGCCCAGGTGACGAGCACGACGAGAATGATGTACTTGATCGAAAACCACCGGCGGTAGCGGTTGATTTTCGGGAGCTTGCGTCGCTCCGGCCCGGCGATCCACGACACCAGATGTTGGAGCGTGCCGAGCGGACAGATCCAACCACAGAAGAACCGGCCCAAGACGGCGGTGAGGGCGAGGACCGCCAGCCCAAGCCACGTCCAGCCGACGATGGTCCAATCGGAGAGGGCGGTGCCGATCGCGGTCAGTGGATCGAGAGCGAGGAGGATCGATGCGATCGAGGCCGGCACACGCGGTTCGCCGAGACCCCAGAACAATGCCACGAACGCGAGCAGGAACCCGGCCTGCACCACGATCCGGAAGTGGCGTGCGCGAGGGAGCTTCATCGCGCCGAATCCTTCGGATTCGTCTCGAATTCTGAATTCTGAATTCTGAATTCTGACACTATCGTTCTCGGAATCGACCCGCGTCGTGTGCTGGTGGGTGGCAAATCCGAAATCCGAAATCCGAAATCCGAAATCATGTTCAGGTTTCCACCACGACCGACTTCCAGTCAGGGGTTCCGAGCCCCAAACGCGCTGCGATGGCAATGTGGGGCAGCTGCTCCGGGCCGAGATCGAGGAGGCCGGCGCCCCAGGCTTCGGCCGCCACCGGGTCGGTCGCAACGGCTACGCAGTCGACTGGTTTGACCAACGCCAGAGAGCCTCCCGTCGGCCCACCGCTGGTGAGAATTCGGGTGGCGTCAATGACCGTCAGGGTGGGGCGAAATGCCGCGCCGAGCTCGGCGCAGACCTGGACGATCCTCTGGTGGAGACTGGACCGTCGGCCGACCACCGCACCGAACCAGTTCTTCATGCCCAGGGTCGCGCGAGACAGGGAGTGGTGCTTGACGACCGGCACGTTGATGACGCGGTCGGCCTCGGCGATGGGTTTCAACACCTCCCACATTCCGAGGGTGATGCCTCCGAGATCGAGGCGCACGGTGCCGGCGTTGCGCTGGTTGGCGACGGTGCCACCTGCTTCGCGTGCCGCGGCTTCGATCCCCGACCGGGTGAAGGTGCGGCCGGGATCGTGGCACGAGTTGTCGAGGACGGTGACCTTGGCGGCACCCGCCAAAAGACACTGGCGGACCAGCTCGCCGATCAGCTCGGGGTCGGTGTTGGCGGCCTGTTCGGGCGCGCGGTCCCACGCGCAGTTGGGTTTGATGGCCACCCGTTCACCGGGTCTGACAAAGGCCTCGATACCGCCCAGCGCCGCAACCGCCCGGCGAACGTTCTCCTTCGGCCCTCCGCCACAGGCCGTTGCCAGCCGGCCCGGTGCACTCGGGTCCACTCGCCAGTCGCGCGGATGGGGCAGTGATTCGACCGACGGCGGTTGGTGACGGCCTGGCCGGTTCATCAGGCCAAAGCCGAGACCGGTCAGTGCGATGCCCGCAACTGCGGGCGGAATCCACTGCCGAAGCACCTCACGCCGCCCAATCCGCCGGTATTCGTCCACGACTGGGAGGTTATTGTCGTCCATAGATCCTCAGCGATCTAGTTTACCGCGGTTGGCAATCCAGAACGGCCCGCGTGCAAGCCTCTGAACGCCCATCGCTATCGAAGATTCCAGTTTCGAAGCCTTTTTTCGATAGCGATCCCGATTGCGATCTCGATAGCCACCGACCTTCGGGCGATGGAATATGAAATCGCCGTTGAGAGTATCCATCATCGAGCGACGGGCGCCATGTACAATGCCTGTCACGAAAAACACTCTGGAAGTGAGGCGGCAACAATGAGCAAAACACTGATCGGATGTGGTCTCGCGGTCGTCGGGCTGGTTCTTCTCATCGCGTTGATGGTGGGCGGTATCTACAACAACCTGATTGGCCTCCAGGAGGGCGTGGACGCGGCCTGGGGACAGGTGGAGAACGTCTATCAGCGAAGGGCGGACCTGATCCCGAACCTGGTGGCGACGGTCAAGGGTGCTGCGGACTTCGAACAGGAAACGCTGCAAAACGTCATCGAAGCCCGGGCGAAGGTTGGGCAGATGAGCATCGAAGGGGCGCCGTCCGCGGCCCAAATGCAGGCCTTCCAGGCCAACCAGGATGCCTTGTCTTCCGCTCTTTCGAGATTGTTGGTGGTGGTGGAACGTTATCCGGATCTCAAGGCGGTGCAGGCTTTTCGCGATCTCCAGGTGCAGCTTGAAGGGACCGAGAACCGAATCGCCGTCGAGCGAAATCGCTACAACGAGGCGGCGCGCGGCTACAACACGGCCCGGCGTCGGTTCCCGGCGGTTCTCATCGCCGGACTTTTCGGATTTGAAGACAAGGGGTACTTCGAATCGAAGCCCGGCGCAGACGAACCGCCGCAGGTCGAATTCTGATGTTCACAATCTGAGAGAACAGATTCATGCGGATCCACAGTCTCTTCTCCGAGGATGATCTCGAGGCGATCCGGAAGGCGACCTCCGCTGGTGAGTCACGGACCTCCGGCGAGATCGTTCCGTACATTGTCGAACGGGTGGTCGATCGCGATACCGCCCGATGGCGCGGTGCGACCCTGGGCGCCCTCGGTGCCGCGCTGGTCGCGGGCCTGGTCAATGCCTTCGGCGACTTCTGGGGTGGTTTCGGGGTGTGGTGGATCACCTTGCCGACTGTTGTCGGCGCCGGCGCGGGTTACCTGGTTGGCGGGCTCGACACCGTCGGCCGCCGTCTCATTCCGGAGGACCACATCGAGCGCTCTGTCCAACTCCGGGCCGAGGCCGCCTTCCTCGAGGAGCAGGTCTTCGCGACCCGCGACCGAACCGGGATTCTGGTCTTCCTGGCGCTCTTCGAACGTCGAGCGGTGATCCTTGCCGACGAGGGGATCCACCGTGCGGTGCCAGAGGGTGAGTGGCAGCATCTGGTCGATGATTTGATAGCGGGCATCAAGGCGAAACGCGCAGCCGCGGCCCTCGTCGAAGCCGTCACTCGCAGCGGCGAGTTGCTGGAACGCTACGAGGTCGTGCGCCGGCCCGACGACGAGGACGAGCTGCCCGACGCGCCGCGGATCAGGGAGCGATGATGGGCAGGAAGCAGGGAAGTCTTACACCCAGGTGTCAGATGCCAGATACCAGACGCCAGATACCAGATCCCGCCACCCGCCCCAGAACGGGATTATCTGACAACTGGGATCTGGGATCCGGCATCCGGCATCCGGTATCGAGGGTTCCGCCGATCCTTGCGGTCATGGCGTGCGTCCTGATAGGGATGTCAGGCGTGTCAGCCCTTGAGGTGCCGTACCTCGCGGGCAGGGTCAACGACCAGGCAAACCTTCTCGACGACGGTTTCGAGAATCAACTCGAAGAGCGCCTCCGCGTTTTGGAGGAGGAAACCGGCGCCCAGGTGGTGGTGCTCACCATCCCGAGTCTCGAGGGCGACTCTCTCGAGGACTTCTCGATGCGGGTGGTCGAGACTTGGAAGCTCGGTCGGGCTGACACCGACGACGGCGTGTTGATCCTGATCGCCCGGGACGAACGCAGGATGCGGATCGAGGTCGGCTACGGCCTCGAGGGCGTCCTTACGGACGCGCAGAGCGGCCGCATCATCGATAGCCTGATGGCACCGAGGTTTCGCGAGGGGGATTTCGACGGCGGCGTCGGCGCGGCGGTCGAAGCCGTTTCGTCTGCGATCCGCGGCGAACCGGTGCAGCTTCCCGAGAAACCCGCCCGATCAAGCGGCATCAACCCAGCCGGTTTCATCTTCTTTCTGATTTTCGGTTTGCCGTTCATTGGTGGAGCGTTGTCGGCCCGCGGCGCGGCCGGCTGGGTGATGGGGTTCTTCCTGACTCCATTCTTCTTCGCTTTTCCTGCGGCAATCTTCGGTCTCGCTGTCGGGGCCGTTGTCGCAGTCGCCTGGCTGATCGCCTTCCCTCTTTTGCGACTCATCTGGCCGAAGACTCCAATCGGTCGCGGCGCCGGGACGAGGGGCGGGACCTTTTGGGGCCCGTTCGTCGGTGGCAGCGGGGGAGGTGGATTCTCCGGAGGTGGTTTCTCGGGAGGCGGCGGAAGCTTCGGGGGTGGTGGCGCGAGTGGGGGATGGTAGAGCGAAGCTTTCAGCCATCAGCTCCCCCACCCACCCAGGAAAGAACTGATAGCTGATTGCTGAAAGCTGGCAGCTACGTGTCGTCACCCTTCTTTTTCGCCGCCTTGCCGGCTTCTTCAACCGCCTCACCAGCTTCCTGAATCGCCTTGCCAGCCTTCACAGCCGCGTCTCCGGCCGTTTCTTTGGCATCATCGAGGGCTTCGCCGACAGCCTCGCTGCTCTCATCGACGGCTTCACCGATTGTCGTAGCAGCTTGATCGGCCGCTTCTCCGACGGCCTTCGCCCCTTTGTCGATCGCCGCACCGGCAGCCGCGGCCGCTTTCGCTGCGGCGTCCGAGGCGTCTTCAGACGCATCCCCGGCTGAGTTTCCACAGCCGTTGCATCCGAGGTTGAGCAGGATCAGCAGGCCGATCGCACCCAGAATCCAGAGACCCAGCCAGGTTCTTCTCATACCGACCCTTCCTCTCCCATTCGAATGCACCCACTCATTGGCGAAACCGGAGCGGTAAGCCATGGATCGATCTCCTTCTTCCAAAAAAAACGTCCCGCCAACCGGGGCTGCTCCCCGATCGCGAGACCCGGCGAGTGTGTCACAACAATTCTGGGTGGTCAAGCTGCAACGCGGAAGCAATCCGTGCTACGATTCGTCGCCAACTCACCGATTACGACAAGGGGCGCGTGACAACCCCGCATCGGTCATCATCAACCGGGTCGCTGTGCGATCCCTAACTAACTGGAGGCACACCATGTCAGTCGCAAAAGTCACCGAGATCAGTTGTTCTTCGAGCAAGAGCTTCGAGGACGCCATCGAAAAGGGCATCGAACGCGCAGACAAGACCCTCGACAAGGTCAAGGGTGCCTGGGTCAGCGAAATGAAGGTCGACGTCGAGGATGGCAAGGTCAGCGCCTACCGGGTGAACCTGAAGGTCACCTTCATCCTCAAGGGCTGAGCGTCATGGCGGACTCAGCCGACCTTCTCGGTTCCTTGATGGGGCAGCTGGGCGGCGGCGGAATCAGCGAAATCGCACGTTCCGTCGGTGTCAGCGGCTCGGATGTCACCACCGTTTTGGGTGGCGCAATTCCCGCGATCATGGCCGGTCTGACCCGCAACAGCTCGGCGAGCGATGGCGCCGCCGGTCTGCTCGACGCGCTTGACCGTGATCACGACGGCAGCGTCCTCGACGATGTAATGGGATACCTTGGCGGTGGCGGCGATCTCGACGCCGGTGCAGGGATTCTCGGCCACGTCCTCGGCGGACGCCAGGCGACGATCGAGTCGGCGGTCAGCAAGTCGAGCGGCGTCGATCTCGCCTCGGTCGGCAAGATCATGGCGATGGTGGCGCCCCTCATCATGGGTGCGCTCGGCAAGGCGAAGCGTGAGCAGGGCTTTGACGCCTCAGGCCTGGCGGCCGCGCTCGGCCAGCAGCAGCACGCTGCGCGTCAGACGTCGCCGTCGGCGGTGGATATGTTCGCCCGGATGCTCGACAGCGACGGCGATGGCGATCCCATGGACGATATCGTCAAGATGGGATCGGGCTTGCTCGGAGGTCTTTTCAAGGAGTAGATGTCCGATCACCCCGAAGACGGTGTGCCGTTGATATCGGGCCGATCAATATTGATGGGACTCCTGTTCTTGAGATCGATCTGGCCCGTTTTTTCGACCTTGAGCTTCTTGGTCCCGAACGCGCCCTGGGTGTAGAGCCCGCCGCGGATGCCGTAGCTGACGTCGTCGTCCTCCAGGATGTCCTTGATCCTCAGGAGGGCGGAAGCGTTGTTGATGTGAAAAAGGACGTCCACGACGCTCGAGTCGAGGCGATCAACGGTGAAGGATTCCTTGGACGTGCCCATCCCGACCTTCTTGTCCTCGAGATAGAGCTTGAACGACGCACCCTCGATCGTGAATGCCTCCGGATTCGGGTTGGTGATCCTGAGCTTCGCGACCAGGGTGGTTTCGAAGACGGTTACCTCGGTGACTTCAAGGTCAGCGAGAGTTACCCCGAGGGGCTCGTTCAAACCCATGGATGTACAGCCCATGGCACCGACGACGAGCAAGGTCGCGATAACCAGGATCCGCTGTCGCCGCTGGCGGAGGAGTCGGTATTGTCCGTGTTCGCGATTGACCTGTGAGGCGAGATGGCCCATGATCGTTCCTTCCGGGGAAGCGGCGATTCGAGCACGGTGCGGTGTCACGCTTCCGAGTTTCGTACGCGGATTATACGGCAGGTCGAGGGTCTCACGATGATCTGGTACGATGGTGGACCAGTCCAAACGGAGGAGGAGTCGATGGCAGCGAAGTTCGAGGTCTTCAAAGGACAGGACGGCGATTTCCGGTTTCGGCTCAAGGCCGCCAACGGCAAGGTGGTTGCCCAGGGCCAGGGCTACAAGTCCAAGGACGCCTGCCTGAAGGGCATCGAGTCGATCAAGAAAAACGCCAAGGGGGCCTCGGTCGTCGTCACCGGCAGCTGAGTTCAGTCCTTCCTGGGCTGTCACGTCATCGAGCACCCGGCCACCGAACGCGCCGGGATGTGATTTCCTCACCCGCCCACCCAACCACCCAGATACAAGATTCACCCGTCCACCCACCCGCTCAGATGCAAGATCCATAATACAAGTCCCATCCGCCCACCCGAAGGGGAGCGGCGTCTTTCACGAGACCTGAGAAAAGGCGGCTGGGTGGGTGGATCTTGCATCTTGCATCTCGCATCTTGAATCGGCTGGAAGGGTGCCCGGTATGCTACTTTTGCAGTGCTTCAAACGGGGTCGGAATCTTGGGTGAGATTTCTCGGTTGACTGATCGGAATGGGGTTGAGCGATGTCGGGTCAAAAAATGAGACTGAGTCGGCTTCAAAACATATTTGCCGTCTTCGCGGTGGCCATGTGGATCGGCGCAGGCGGTGCCCAGGCACAGCTCGCGGAACAGGTGCCGGATGTGCTCGAGGACGTGGGTGTGACCGAGCACCTGAACGCCAAGCTTCCCCTCGATCTTGAGTTCCGGGACGAGGAGGGAAACTGGGTCGAGCTCGGGAGCTTCTTCGACGGCAAGCGGCCGGTGATCCTGACCCTCAACTACTATCGCTGCCCGATGTTGTGCGGGCTGATGCTCAACGGGCTGGTGGACGGCTTTGAAGAAATGGAGTGGACTCCTGGCGAGGAATTCGAGGTCGTCACCATCAGCATCAACCCCCTCGAAACCCCGGAGCTGGCAAAGGCGAAAAAGCAGAACTATCTGAAACGTCTCGACCGGCCCGCAGCCGCCCGCGGCTGGCACTTCATGACCGGCCGCGAGCTGGAGATCAATCGGCTGGCCGAGACCGTGGGCTTTCGCTTCACATACGATCCGGAATCACAGAACTACGCCCACGCCGCCGTGCTCTACGTCTGCACCCCTGACGGAAGGGTGTCACGCTACCTCTATGGAATCGAATATCCCGCCAAGCGGCTCAAGCTGGCGCTGCTCGAGGCGGGTGAAGGCACCATCGGTTCCACCCTTGACCATCTGATTCTCTACTGTTATCACTACGACCCGACAAATCGCCGCTACTCGCCCGTCGCGATGAACATCATGCGCCTCGGTGGAGGCGCGAGCGCCGCAGTTCTCGGTATGTTCCTGGCGATGTTCTGGTTCAGGGACTGGCGGCGAAAGAAGAAGATCGAAAAGGGAACCGACAAGGAAACTGGCGCATGACGGAAATTCATTTAGCGCAACTGCTTTTTGCCCGGACCGCGCTGGCGCCCGATCCCGCGGACGGCAGTTTCTGGATGCCGCCCCAGGTTTCGACAATCGCGCACAGCGTCGATTGGCTCTTCAACTTCATTCTCGCGATCTCCGTCTTCTTCTTCGTTCTGATTGTCGTGGTGATGGTCGTTTTCGTGCTCAAATACCGGCGCCGGGAGGGGCAGACCGCCGAATCGTCGCCGAGCCACAACACTGCGCTCGAGGTCACCTGGACGGTCATCCCCGTACTCTTGGTGATCGTGATCTTCTTTTTCGGGTTCAAGGGATTCCTCGACATGGCGACGCCGCCCGCGAATGCCTACGAAATCATGGTCGAGGGCCAGAAGTGGAAATGGAGCTTCACCTACCCGAACGGCTACGTCGACGAGAACCTCCACGTGCCGGTCGACCGCCCGATCCAGCTCGTGATGTCATCGGCCGACGTCATTCACAGCCTCTACGTTCCGGCCTTTCGCATCAAGATGGATGTCGTCCCCGGGCGCTACTCAAAGGCCTGGTTCGAGGCGACCCAGCCCGGAGAGTACGACCTCTTTTGCGCCGAGTACTGCGGCACGGGGCACTCGACCATGCTGGCGCACGTCGTTGTCCACCCTCCCGGCGAGTTCGAGACCTGGCTCGATAAGGCATCCGATTTTCTCGCAACAATGTCGCCGGTCGATGCCGGTCGCAAGCTCTTCCAGGCGAGGGGCTGCACCCAGTGCCATAGCATGGACGGATCCGCCAAGACGGGACCGACCTTGCTCAATGTGTTCGGCCGCCGCGAAAAGCTGTCCAACGGCACCACCATCACGGTCGACGAAAACTACATCCGTGAGTCGATCCTCGAGCCGGCCGCGCAGGTGGTGGCCGGGTTCGAGCCGGTCATGCCGACCTTTCAGGGCCGGCTCAAGGACCAGGAAATCATGGCGATCATCGCATATCTGAAGGCCCCCGCGGAGGCTAGCAAGGGGAGTAGCAGCTGATGGCTGAAGCGATTTCGGCTCCGGGCGGCGGCGCAGGCGTCGACCACACCGCAAGCGACGACAACTATCTCACGCACGGCAAGGGGATTCTCTCCTGGCTCTTTACCCTCGACCACAAACGGATCGGGGTGATGTACCTGGTGGCGATCCTGTCGTCGTTCTTCCTCGGCGGCGTCTTCGCCCTTGTTCTGCGCACCGAGCTGCTGACCCCGGGCCAGACGATCATCACCGCCGACTCCTACAACAAGATGTTCACCCTCCATGGTGCGGTGATGATCTTTCTCTTTATCATTCCCGGCATCCCGGCGACCCTCGGGAACTTCGTGCTGCCGCTGATGCTCGGTGCCAAGGACGTGGCTCTGCCGCGCCTCAACCTGGCCAGCTTCTGGCTGTGGCTGACCGGCGCTACGGTCGCTGTGGCCTCGATCATCATCGGCGCCGTGGACACCGGATGGACCTTCTACACCCCGTACTCGACAACCACCGGCACCGCTGTCATCCCCATGACGCTGGGGGTGTTCATCCTCGGTTTCTCTTCCATATTCACCGGCCTCAACTTCATCGTCACCATTCACAAGATGCGGCCGGAGGGGATGACCTGGTTCCGCATGCCGCTCTTTTTGTGGGGCATATACGCGACCGCGATTATCCAGGTGCTGGCGACGCCGGTGCTCGGCATTACGCTCCTCCTGTTGGTGGCGGAGCGCACCCTCGGCGTCGGCATTTTCGATCCGGCCCTGGGCGGCGATCCGATTCTCTACCAGCACTTCTTCTGGTTCTACTCCCACCCCGCGGTCTACATCATGATCCTGCCCGCAATGGCGATCATGAGCGAGCTGGTCTCGGTCTTCTCCGGTAAACACATATTCGGATACAAGTTCATCGCCTGGTCGTCGATTGCCATCGCGCTCCTGAGCTTCCTGGTCTGGGGTCACCACATGTTCACCAGTGGCCAGTCGGGGCTGACCAATATGATCTTCTCCGCCCTGACCTTTTCAGTTGCGATTCCATCGGCGGTCAAGGTCTTCAACTGGCTGGCGACGATGTACAAGGGCTCGATCCGACTCGCGGCGCCGATGCTCTACGCCCTGTCCTTTCTCTTCCTCTTCGCCATCGGCGGGTTGACGGGTCTTTTCCTGGGTTCGCTGGCGACCGATATCCATCTCCACGACACCTACTTCGTGGTCGCCCACTTCCACTACGTGATGTTCGGCGGCACCGTGATCGCCTTCCTCGGCGGCATTCACTACTGGTGGCCCAAGATGTTCGGCCGCATGTACTCGGAACGTTGGGCGCAGCTGTCCGCTTTGCTCATATTCGTCGGCTTCAACCTGACCTTCTTCACCCAGTTCGTGATGGGCAGCCACGGCATGCCACGGCGGTATTACAACTACCTCGAGCGCTTCACCGCGTACCACCAGGCATCCACGGTCGGCTCGTACATCCTCGCCCTCGGGTTTTTTGTCATGGCCGGCTACCTCCTGCACTCGCTGGTTGCCGGTGAGAGGGCGCCGGCGAACCCGTGGGGCGGAGCGACTCTGGAGTGGGAGACCTCCTCGCCGCCGCCGTACTACAACTTCAAGCATGACTTGCGGGCCGGCGACCCGTACGACCTCGACGCCCTGCGGTGGGATCCCGAGATCAAAGGCTACGTGCGCAAGGACCCCGGTTCGGTGCTCCTTTCTCCTGGGGAGGCGAGCTGATGTCCGAACACGATCACGCCTCGGTTGACGGCCTCGCCGTCGACCACCACTTCGAGAACGCCGATCAGCAGTACCAGTCGGCGAAGCTCGGGATGTGGATCTTCCTCGCCACCGAGATCCTTTTCTTCGGCGGCCTCATCGTCGCCTACACGGTGTACCGTGCCAACCATCCAGAAGTCTTCGTTTTCGGCCATCACTTCCTCGACAAGAACCTCGGCGCCCTCAACACGGTCATCCTGATCTGTAGCTCCCTGACCGCCGCGTGGGCGGTGCGGGCGGCACAGCTCAAACAGATCGGCATGCTCAAGCTGATGATCCTGTTGACCATGCTCTGCGCATTCGGCTTCCTGGGCGTCAAGGGAGTCGAGTATCACAGCAAGTGGAAGCACGGTTTGCTGTGGGCGGGCAGCTACCACCCCCACGAGGAGCACGAGGGGTCCGCCGTCCGAGAAAACGCCGAGGGCGTTGGCGAGGAGGCGGCCGCCACATCGGCGGCGGTCAAGCAGATGGAAGCTGCGCCGCCGACCGCACCCGCCGGTCCCGACCGGTCCGCAATTCCACCTGCGGCCGAGGGGCCTGCCGGGCTCGCCGAGCCGGTCGTAGAACCGGTGGACGAGCATGGCTTTGCGGCCGAGCCCGCCAACGCCCAGATCTATTTTTCCATCTACTTTCTCCTGACCGGTCTGCACGGCATTCACGTGCTGGGTGGCATTGGCGCCTTTGCCTGGCTTCTGATGTGTGCCTACCGCGGCTTCTTCGACAGCGGCCACTTCACCCGCGTTGACATGGTCGCGTTGTACTGGCACCTGGTGGATCTGATCTGGATCTACCTCTTCCTGCTCCTCTACCTCATCGATTAGGAGACGCGAATGAGCGAACACGACACCTCCGGAGTCCACGTCGCCTCGGTCAGACTGCTGTTGTTGGTGTGGGTCGGGCTGATGTTCGGGACCTGGCTCACGGTTACGGCCTCCAACGTCGACCTCGGTTCTTTCAACATCTGGGTCGGTCTCGCGATCGCGACCGGCAAGGCCCTTTTGGTGGGCCTCTTTTACATGCATCTGCGGTGGGACAAGCCTTTCAACGCCTTCGTCTTCCTTAGCGCATTCTTCTTTCTCTTTCTCTTCATCGGTTTTACGCTGATGGACACTGCCCACTACCAGCCCGTCCTCATCCCGGGGTACTCCCCGGGTATGGGCGGATAGCTCCGATCCCGAACCCGAACCCGATCCCGTTCCCGATGGGTTCGCCGTCAGAGCGCAGCAGATAGCTGGTGAGATATGCAGGCTGGTGCGTCTCAGGATCGGGACCGGGATCGAAAAGGAGTAAGGGACACTGAGCCATGGAAGACGGGGGAAAATGGGATCTGGGCCGTCGCACCGAGAAGATCTCGACTCGCGAACACGCGGTTCCAACCGATGAATCCGTACCTCCCGCCTCATTCCGCCGGATGGGAATGTGGCTGCTCCTGGCGTCGCTCGGTATGCTCTTTGGCGCGAGCCTGGTCGGCTTTCTGGTGCTCCGGATGCGGGCCGGGCAATGGCCTCCGCCGGGAACACCACCTCTGCCGGGTGGCCTGTGGGTCAGCACAGGGCTGTTGATCGTTCTCAGCCTGACGCTGGTAATGGCCACACGCGCCGCTCGCGCCGGTCGAACGATTGTCCTCAATCGGATGCTCGCCGTCTCGGTGTTGTTGGCCGTGGCGTTCCTCGCTGCCCAGACCTCCAACTGGATGCGGATGGCGGCCCACAGCGTACTGCCGTATGAGAGCCTTTTCGTTTGGTTCTTTTACCTCCTGACCGTCCTCCATGCGGCGCACGTTCTTTTCGGTCTGGTTCCGCTGGTCCTGGTCGCCGTCCGTGCCCGCGGTGGTCGCTACACCGCGGACGACCACGAGACCATTCACCTCGTCGGGATGTACTGGCACTTTCTGCTCGTGACGTGGGTGGCGATCATGGTCGTGCTGCGGATCTGATTCCACTCCCCACCCGCCCCGATCCAAGATCCAAGATCCGCCCACCCGCCCGAAAACACGCAGAGCCATTCGCCCACCCACCCGCGCGAAGACGCAGAGAGAGGGATGCTGGGGTGAAATGCGGTGCCTCTTATTGATGGCAGAACGACAGGCGATCTGTTGATCGCCTGTCGCCGGTGAGAGGCCCCTTTGCGTCTCTGCGCCTTCGCGCCTTTGCGTTAGCCCGCATATCTCACCGGGTTTCGTCGCGAGGGCATCGAGGTGCCGTGCACAGTGGGGTTTTCGATCCGAGGGGCGCGGAGCGCGTACTTGCAGTACGTCGAGCACCCCGAGGCGAGAAAACACCGTTGGGTGCGGTGCATCGGCGCCCGCAGCAGGAAGTTGGTGAGATATGCGGGTGAGATATGGAAGCGACCCGTACGGAGGCTTTTGATCAGCTGAACATGGCTTTTGCTACTCGAGCGTCGGCAGCCCCAGTTCCCTGGCGTTGACGATGCTCGGCGCAGCATTTGGACCCTTGCCGCCGATGAATTCCAGAATCCTGCGCGGATCCGTCGAGACGGGCCAGCCGCGCAAAATACCCGCCACGTTCGATGCCGCCAGCGTGGCCATTCCCTGCCGGGTCCACCGCGTGGCCGATGCGATGTGCGGCACGATCACGACATTTTTCAACCTGCTCAAACCCGGTTTCATCTTCGGCTCGTCCTCGAACACGTCCAACCCGGCCCGGAATTCCGGGTTTCGCCGACAGTGCGCCACCAGGGCTGCCTCGTCGATGACGGGTCCTCGGGCCGCGTTTATCAGGATCGCGTTCTTCTTCATCAGGCGGAGCCGCGTCGCGTTCATCAGGTGATGGGTCGTCTCGTCCAGCGGCGGATGGAGACTGACCACGTCGGCCTTCTCGAGCACCTCTTCCACGGTCGTCGCACGAGTCACCCTCACAGGCGCCTCGCCCTGAAACTTCAGGAATTTCGAGTATTCGCGGATGTACTTCTCGAGGTCTCGGTTTCGACGGATGTCAAAGTAAATGAAATCCATCTTCAACCCTTCGACCATCATTTTCGCGTACGCGGCCCCGATGCGCCCCGCACCAATCACGCCGACGGTTTTGCGGGTGAGCAACTCTCCCAGAAACAGCGAGGGAAGCCAGCCTTGGTACGTGCCGTCGCGCATGAAGACGTCGGCCTCTGGGATTCGCCTGGCAGCCGCAAATGTGAGCGCGACGGCCATTTCCGCGGTGGTCTCGGTGAGCACTCCGGGTGTGTTGCCGACGGGGATCCCTCTCTTCGTCGCCGCCTCGACGTCCACGTTGTCGTAACCCACGGCGTAGTTGCTGTAGGCCGTCCCACCCGCCTTCCGCAGGGCAGCGAACAACCCATCTCCCCAGTCCTCGGTCAACTGCCCGATTGCGCCATCGCATCGGTGACCGATCGCGGCCTTGATCTCGCTCACCCTCAGGATCCGGGTCTCGGTCCCATACTCGACCCTTGCGTCCGCCTCGGCCAGGATATTCAACCAACGGTCGCCCGGAAGCTCTTTCGTCACCACAACCCGTTTCTTGCCCGAGGGGTTGTAGACCTTCCAACCTTTGGGGTTAGCAATCAATGTCGAATCTCCTTTGATTCAACTTCTGACGATTGGCGTCTCAGCCGTTCCCAACGTAGCGTCATGAGCACCGCGGGGGTCGCCGCGAGGGAGAGAAACCCCAGACCGAGCGCCGTAGCGGTAAGACCCGCCCACGGTATGGCGACGATGCCGACGACGAGGGCACCGGCGGCGGCACCCGCCTCATCCGCCGCAAAGGCGATCCCCGCGTTGTGTCGGCTGCTGCGGTGGCCGAGCGCCGTCAGGCCCGGGAACGCCGCCCCGGTCAATCCGCCTCCAGCGATCAAAAGCACCGGCACGGCTACAAGCGGAAAGCGGACGGCGATGCCTCCGGCGATCAACAGTGACAGTACGGCACCGGCGACGAGCACCAGGGGTAGACGGCGGGAGGGGTAGGACGATCTACAGGCGAGCCCAGCGCCGCCGGCGAGTCCGGCCATGAATATCGCGGTGAGGGCACCGATCTCCGAGTAGACCGAGCCGCGGGTCGCCTGCCAAGTAGCGATCAGGAGCAGCCACCACCCCATCGAGCTCAACCCGACTGCAGCGGCGGTGGTCGTGACCGGCGGTCGTCGTATCAGGCCCCTTGCCATCAGAGCGAGAGCAGCGAAACCGAGCAGAGCGGCCAACGGCCATGCGCTGTGACTTTCCATGTCCAGAACAAGCCGCAGCAGGGTGGGCTTCGATTTCGCTTCGTGCAGCGCCCCAGCCAGCATCACCGCCCGCGGGTGAGCAATGGTGTTGACCCGAGCGTCGGCGTCGAGTGCCTCGGAGAGGGTGGTCGCCCGTTCCCGATCGGTGAAGAGTGGGATCATCTCGGGAACGAGCTCCGAGCTCTCGAGACCGCGGCTTCGCAGCCGCTCGGCGAGACGGTTGGCATCGATATCGAGATCGGCGGCGGGCCCGCCTGCGATGAGCAGGATCTCTCCTCCCGGCAGGGCTGTAAGCTGTGGAAAGACCATGCGCAGGGTGGTGGCCAGGGTCGTGACCAAGCGTCCGGCGGTGCCGCCGAGGTAGGTGTCGGGGACCGCAATCCGCATGACCAGAATGCCGTCCGGCCTCATGTTGTCGCGGCAGCTGCGGAAAAACTCGAGGGTCCGGGTTCGATTATGCCTCAGGGTTGTGGGGTCGGGATCGCGGAGAATCACGAGATCCCACGGACCGGAGCGCGACAACGCTCGCAAGGGATCAGTGGTGACCGGTCGCACCTGCGGCATCGTCAGCGCCGTGGCCACATCAGCCCCATACCAATTGGGGAGATTTCGGAGGAGCACGGGGTCTTCCTCCACGACGACGAGCTCTCGTACCGGATGGCGCGCCATGGCTTCGACCGATCCATCGGCGACACAGCCGACGGCGAAAACACTGGTCGGGTTCGGATGCAGGAGCATCGTCAGGTGGGCGCGCGGCAGAGTCTCGTAGGGGTCCGGGTAGGAGGCGATCAGGCGACCGTCGGCGAATATGTTGGTCGGTGGCCCATCGCTGACCTCGAGCCGTTGCAGGCGGGTTTCGCGCCAGTCGTCGAGCTCTCCAGAGTTGCCGGACCAAACCCAACCGGCGCGCGCCAGTGAATCCGCCGCAATCGGCGCCAGGAGGACACCGGTGATGACAATAATGAACGCGACGACGCGGCTTTGGCGCCACACGACGGTGGCGGTCACCAACGCGAGGGCGAGGCACAGAGCCACTGTCGTGCCGAATCCAACCACCAAGATCACGCTGAGCAGAGTGCCGCCGGTGAGTGCCCCTGTGGCCTCGATGGCGTAGGCTCTGCCGCCGCCCAAACGACCGAGCGCGCCGGCGAGGATCGGGAAGGCGAGGCCGCCGGCGAAGGCCGTGGGTACGACGGCCGCGATCCACAGCCAGGCGGCGCTGGCGGTGGTGAGAGTCTCTCCGGATGCAGCGCCGATCAGCGCCGGTGCGGCCCTGAAGAGCACAATGCCGAGGCCCGTGACCGCGAGCACGAGCGCCGGTAGGACCTGTGCAAGCCGTTCTGAACCGATTCCAGCACCGACTCGCGAGCCGAGGCCCATTCCGAGCAACCACAGCGCCATCACCGTGCCCCAGGCCATCTCGGAACCGCCCATTGCGGCCATCGCCTCGCGCAGGAGCAGGGCCTGCGCGACGGTGGTGGCCACACCGAGTAAGAAGACTGTTGTCCTCGGATCGGCTGTCGGTTGTGGTGCGATCACGGAGCGATTATGGCGCAGACACCACAAAAAATGAGGAATGAGGAATTAGGAATGCCACCCATCCGCCCGGGAGCGCTCCAGAGAGGTGGGGGGGCGGAGGGAATTCCTAATTCCTAACTCCTCATTCCTCATTCGTTATGCGAGGTCCTCCAATACTGCAGCGAGATGCTTGTAGAACTTCTGCACCGAGGAGATTTGCACGCGTTCCTCGGGTGAGTGAGCGTTCTCGATCTGTGGGCCGATCGACACGACGTCCATGCCGGGAACCTTTTCGATCAAAAGCCCGCACTCGAGGCCGGCGTGGATCGCCTTGAGCTCGGGCTTGTTACCGAAGAGTTTTTCATAGACGGCGCTCGTTTTCTGGACGATGGGCGAGCTGGGGTTGGGCTTCCACCCGGGGTAGGCGTCTTCGACGTGGACCTCGGCTCCGGCCTGTCTGAAGATTGAATCCACCTGGCGGCGAACCGCGAACAGCGCCGGCATGACTGAGGAGCGGTAGGAAACATCGATTTCAGCGTGGTCGCCATGGCTCTTGACCACGGCGAGGTTGTTGGAAGTCTCCACCAGACCGGGGACGTCTCTCGACATCGAGAGGACACCGTGCGGCAGGCCGTCGAGGACCCTGAGCAGGCGGTCGCGGGCGTGAACGTTGAGCACCTGGCGCAGCGAATCGTCGTCTTCCAGTTCTTCCACAGCGACCGAGAGGTCGGGGTCTGATGGCCCGAACTCTTCCAAGAAGTCCTTGGCGCACGCCTTGGCCACGTTCTTGAGCGGGTCAACCTTGGATTTTTCCACCCGACACACGGCGAACGCCTCGCGCGGGATGGCGTTGTGCTTGTCACCACCATCGATCGCCACCAGGTCGAGCTCCAGACCCTCGTCGATCGCTGCGAGCAGGATCCTGGTGGTGAGTTTGATGGCGTTGCCGCGGTTTTCAATGATGTTGAGCCCCGAGTGACCACCGCGAAGCCCGGTCACCGAGATTCTTATCGGCACTGACCCGAATGACGCTGTGCGGCGGGCGGTCTTGAGTTTCGCGATCGTATCCGCGCCGCCGGCGCAACCGATATAAACCGCCCCGTCCTCTTCCGTGTCGAGGTTGAGCATGATGCGGCCGCTGATCATCGATGGATCCAGGTCTTTAGCGCCGGTGAGGCCGGTCTCCTCGTCCACCGTGCACAGCAGCTCCAATGGCCCGTGGACCACGTTCGGGTCGTCCGCGACGGCCATCCCGGCGGCGACACCGATGCCGTTGTCGGCGCCGAGTGTGGTGCCCTTGGCCTGCACCCAGTCGCCGTCGACCTCGACCTCGATTCCCTGGGTCATGAAGTCGCGCACGACGTCGGAGTTCTTTTCACAAACCATGTCAAGGTGGCCCTGGAGAATGATCGTCGGTGCGTCCTCGTGACCGGGCGTCGCCGGGACCTTGATCGCCATGCTGCCGGCCGCATCCTGAACGACTTCGAAGCCGCGGTCTGCGGCCCAGCTTTTGACGCCTGCGATGATCTTTTCTTCGTGCTTTGACGGGCGGGGGATCTGACGGATGGTGTCGAAGTGCTGCCACAGGAGCTTTGGCTCGAGGGCTTCCAGGGGACTGCTCATGACCGGCCTCCAATTGTGAGCTGGGCCGACCGCGCGGATCGGCCCCAGCATGATACCGGATCTCGCCGTAACTTACATGTTGCTTGATCCCGGCGCTCTTTTTCTCTTTTTTCGAGCCGGAGAAACCGCTTGAGCGGTCGAAAAATTGCGGTCGGCGTCGATACGGTTTCTACGGCTCGAAAAAAATAGCGAAAAGCACAAGGTCGAGAGCGCTGGTCAGATCAGCGCTTCGAGGATTTCGACCGCCGTCAAAGCCCCGCCGACGCGGAGACCGTCAGCCATCATCGTCAACGCGAGCTGGGTGCCGTCCGGCGACAGCCACGGTGGAGTCACGACGACCTGATCCCGGTTGATGACCGCGTCCAGGCTCGCGGGACACGATTCGACTTCGATGGCTTCGGCCTGGGTCAGGGCGTCTCGCACGTCATTCGTCTCGAGCCGGTGCTCGAAGCTCAGACCGAGATGCGCCAGGTGGCCGTGGAAACAGCCGAAAAGGGTGCGTGTGACCGCCAACGGCAGATCCGGGAGGAGCAGCGAAGCATCCTCCTGGAGCTCATCACTCGCAACGGCTATCGCGTTGAACGCGAGGACGAAGCCATGGACCCGGTCTTCCACCTGCGCGCCCTGAGCCCTCTGGGACGCCTGCCTGGCGAGGATTTCGATCGCCTCACGGCCGTACGCCGACGCAGGGTCGACGACCGCCAGCGTGCCACGGAGCGCGCTCAGATGGGACAGGACCTCGACGACTCGCGATGTCGCGAAGAGGGCCGGGTGGGCGACCCGTAACTGACGCGAATCTGGCCCGACATCTCCGACTGAAGGGATGGTGCGATCGCGCAGTTTTTCGAAGCCGAACAGATCGAGGAGGATCGACTCCGGGTTGTCGTCGAGGTATCTCAGCAGGTGGTCGTGGCGAGAGGACCAGCCGTCGGAGGCGACGACGATGACGTCGGCGCCGACGAAATCATCCGGCCCATCGAGGGGTGGGACGAGCGCCGGACCTGCACTCATGTCCGCGATCTGATGTTCGTCATCGACATCGGTGTGGCGAAAATCCCACTCGCCGACGACGCCGTCGAGTCGCTCGGAGTGGGTCAGGAGCTCGCGGCCCCTGAGCGTCAGGGGGTCAAGAATCAGGGTTTTCGACGGCACTGGGGACATCTCCTGAGGTCGACGGCAGCTCCTCAGTGGCGCGGGGTTGGCGCCGTACCTTGCGGGTCAGCACGATGACCGGAGCCGAGAGGATATAGATGGCGGCAAACAACGACAGGAAATGTGGCGTCAGGGTGATGAGGGAAAATGCCAGGGCGATGAGAAAGAGGGTGGGGGCGGGCCACTTCTTGCGCAGGTTGACGGCCTTGAATGAGGGGTAGGGAAGGTTCGAGACCATCAATAACGACAGGCCGAGAACAAAGGCCACGACCACCGGGATGACCGCGGGGTGCGTGACTGGCGTCGGCGACGTCAGCACCAACATCGAGATGGAGCCGGCCCCGGCGGGAATCGGTAACCCGACGAAGTCGAGTGACTCGTGGTGGGCGCTCGAGAACCTGCCAAGTCGAATCGAACCCGCGACGAGGAAGAGGAACGCCACCGCCATACCGACCCTCGGAACCTCCCACAACCCCCACTGGAAAGCCAGCAGAGCGGGCGCGACCCCAAAGGAGGTGACGTCGGCCAACGAGTCGAACGCCTCGCCGAATTGGGTGACGGTTCCGGTCAGGCGGGCGATGCGGCCGTCGAGGATGTCGGCGAAGATGGCAATCAGGATCAGGATCGAAGCACGTTCGAATTGGCCACGGCTCGAGGCCACGATCGACAGAAAACCGCAGAAAATGTTCGCCACGGTGAATAGCGAGGGAATGACGTAGAAACCTCTTCGCTTGCCCGTCGTGCTCTTTCGTCGCTTGACCCGCGGTTTTCTCACGTCGGGGTGTTTCCGGTGAGTTCAGCGATAGCCGATTCGCCCGCCCTCACTCGGTCTCCCTCTTCGACGAGTATGGCCGCGTCATCAGGTAGAAAAACATCCACTCGAGAACCATAGCGGATCAAACCGATTCGGTCACCGCGGAGGACCGCATCGCCGGGGCTGTGGTCAAAGACGATCCGCCGTGCCACGATCCCCGCGATCTGTTTGAGGGCGATCTTCCCCGATGGCCCGTCCCAGACTGAAAGGTTTTGCTCGTTCTCGAGCGAAGCTTTGTCTTTGAAGGCCGATATCTTCCGACCTTGGTTGTAACTGTAATCAATGAGCTCGCCATCAATCGCGGCCCGGTTGACGTGGACATTGAACACCGACATGAAGATGCTGACCTGCTTCGGGAGACCTCGCAGGACCATGTCTGCAGGGGCGGGACAGACCTTGATGACCTTGCCGTCAGCCGGCGCACACGCGGTTTTTGGGCTGAAGGTGCAGTTTCGTTGTGGGTTGCGGAAGAAGAAGAGGGCAAAGACGCCCAGCGCAATCAGAAGCACACCGGCGACGGGCCAGCCGACGACCCAGACGACGGCGCCGGCGAGCACTGGTATCACAGCGAAGGGCCACCCCTCCGGGGCAATCATCAGCAAGGCCTCGTCAGAACTCTAGGAGGCCATCCGGCGGAGGCGCTCCATCTCGTCCTTGAGGTGCAGCTTGAGCTTTTTGAGGCGTTTTTCTTCCATCTCCTCGTCGGGCGTCAAGAACGTCCTGCTTCGCAGCTCCTCGAGTCGGCGCTCGTGGTCCTGGTGCTGGAGTTGGAGCTCTTCGATGGTGAGAGACCTCTTCTCAATCTGCTCCTGATTTGGGCTCATTCTGACCCTCCTCTGTGAGTGACGTACACGATCCATCGTATCACCCGCAAGAGCGCGCTTCAACGCGGGTTTATTCCCGTGAAAACCCGTGTCCGAGTCCGCGTCCGTGCCCGTGCCCGAACGCTGAATTGTGCAGCGACTGACCGTCCCATTGAGAGCGCTTCCAGCTTCGATGACACCGGTGCCACTCTTCGCATTGTTTGCCCCGAACGCGCTGCAAGTCTCGAACGTCACGACTCAAACAATGCGAAGGGTGGCACCTATCCCGCCGAAGCGGGGAGCGCTCATCGGGTTGGGTTACAGGTCTGGAGGCCCTTTGGGCCTAGTAATACGGCCGATACCCCAGATCCTCTTCCTCGATGGGGCCCTTTTGTTTGAGTTCGTCGATGCCGACAATCGCTTCTTCGCGAGTGGTGAAGACGAAGTCGTGCTCGCGGCTCATGACCAGGGCCTGCTTCGGGCAGGCATCGACGCAGAATCCGCAGAAGACGCACCGCAGGAGGTCGATTTCGAAGCTGACCGGGAGCTTTTCCCACTCGACGGTCGCCTCCGGGTCCTCGTCGGCGACGATGGTGATGCAGTCGGCCGGACAGGCCGTTTCGCACATGTAGCAGGCGACGCAGCGCAGCGAGCCGTCGTCCTTGGTGGTGAGGATGTGGCGACCGCGCATCCGTTCCGAGTACTGGCGGACCTCTTCGGGATATTGAATGGTAGCGACGTCTCGTTGTCCGAAGAAATTGCGCAGAAAGTGACGCAGCGTCACCGCCAGCCCTTTCACGATCGGTCCGAGATAGCTCCATTCACCGAAGCCCCGCTGCGGACGGTCGACATTGACGGTCGTTAACGGCTTCATCGGTCGAGCTCCCCGGCGATGATGTTGAGGCTCGAAAGAATGGCGATCGCATCCGGCACCAGGTGGCCCTCGAGCAGGTGCGGGTAGGCCTGGAAGATCGCGAAACACGGTGGCCGAACCTTGATCCGGTAGGGTTTGCCTCCGCCATCCGACACCACGTAGTAACCGAGCTCTCCGTTCGCCCCTTCGGTCGCCAGGTAGGCGGACCCGGCCGGTACCTTGATGCCTTCGTAAATCAGCTTGAAGTGCCAGATCAAGGCCTCCATCTCGGTGTAGACCTTGGACTTCGGCGGCAATGCGGCATGGTGATTGTCGGTGATGACCGGTCCGTCCGGGAGGTTGTCGATGGCCTGCTCGATGATCCGCAGGCTCTGGCGCATTTCTTCGAGGCGTACCAGATAGCGTGCGTAGCTGTCGCCGGTAGAGGCAACGGGAATGTCAAAATCGTAGTTTTCGTACCCGAGATAGGGTCTGGCGCGCCGCAGATCGTAGGGCACGCCGCAGGCGCGCAGACAGGGACCCGTCCACCCCCAGGCAAGAGCCTCCTCGGCCGAAAGGGCGCCGATGCCCTCGGTGCGGCCGCGAAAGATGCGGTTGGTGGAGACCAGCTTGTCGACGTCGTCGACAAACTTTGGGATGTATCCCAGCAGGTACCGAACCTGGTCCTCGAAATCGGCCGGGACCTCGTGCGCCAGCCCACCGATTCGTGCGTAGGACACGGTCAATCGTCCACCAGCGCACGACTCGAGCAGGGTATAGATTTCTTCTCGCGGCTGGAAAAAGTACCAGAAGTTGGTGAGAGCGCCGACGTCGACGAGGGCGGCGCCGAGGCATACGGCGTGGTCCATGATGCGCGAGAACTCGGACAGTATCACTCGGACGACTTGGGCCCTCGGCGGCGCTTCGATACCGAGCATGTGTTCGACAGCGAGGGCGTAGCCGACGCCGTTGATCATGCTCGAGCAGTAGTTGAGGCGGTCGGTGTACGGGATCACCTCGCTCCAGCTGTGGGTCTCGGACATCTTTTCGAAGCAGCGGTGGAGGTAGCCGATTTCGCACTCGGCCCTGGTGATGATCTCGCCATCCAGGCGAGCCACGATCCTGAGGGTGCCGTGGGTTGCCGGGTGGGATGGTCCAATGTTGATGATCTGGGTCTCGAAATCCTCCTCCTCGTCGGGCTCGGTGACCCAGTCGGGGACAAAGGTCTCGGCCTCGGTCAGGACCCATCTTTTTTCGGGGTCATAGTCCTTGCGCAGCGCGTGTCCCTGGAATGCCTCGTGGGTAAGGATGCGGCGGAGGTTGGGGTGGCCGTCGAATCGTATGCCCATCAGATCCCAGGTCTCGCGCTCGAACCAGTCGGCCGCCTTCCAGATTCCGGAGGCGGTGGGGACCCGCGGATCGTCTTCGTCGAC
>Ga0315534_1000501_pt1 | contig 27191 bp, 19 predicted proteins | sample SalMarSW160240MG_FD_203094 | JGI IMG/M metagenome (GOLD analysis project Ga0315534, IMG submission 203094) | Salt marsh sediment microbial communities from the Plum Island Ecosystem LTER, Massachusetts, United States - Salt Marsh Sediment SW1602-40 ...
CTTATCATCCCGATCGCTGTCCAGTGGTGGTCTGTGTGGTATCCCGGAGCCGAACCCGGGGGTGGCGGCTATATTGCCCAGAGAATGCTGGCTGCAAAAGATGAGAAAAATGCCATTGGAGCCACTATGCTCTTTAACTTTGCACACTATGCTTTACGACCCTGGCCATGGATTATCGTTGCGCTGGCTTCGATCATTATCTATCCTGATCTGGCATCCATCAAGGTCGAATTCCCGGCCATCACATCAGAATTCCTGAAGGATGATGTGGCTTACCCGGTCATGTTATCAAAATTATCGCACGGGTGGCTGGGATTGGTTGTTGCCTCGATCATCGCAGCCTATATGTCCACCATCGGGACGCATCTTAACTGGGGATCCTCTTACCTGGTCAATGATTTCTACCGACGTTTTGTAAGACCCGGGGCCGGTGAGAAGGAGTTCGTCCTGGTCGGAAGGATCTCAACCTTTTTATTAATGGTTTTTGCCGGCTGCATTGCCCTGCTTTTACTTGAGGATGCGACACAGGCTTTTAATATCCTGTTGTTGTCAGGCGCCGGATCCGGACTGATATACCTGCTTCGCTGGTTCTGGTGGCGAATCAATGCATGGACAGAGTTGGTTGCCATGATCGTTGCAACCGCTACAGCCATCATTCTGGTATTTGCAGTGAATGATCTTGCGCTTGCAGATGCATTTAAAAACATCTATCCACTGCCACCCGATTACCTGGAAATGGGGGAAAAGGCGCTCTCCGGAACAGTTTTTCCGATCAAACTCCTGATCGCTATTGTTTGTACCAGCTTCGCCTGGTTATTAACCACTTACCTGACCAAACCGGAAAGAAAAGAAACCTTACGGGGATTCTACCGGTTGACCAGACCGGGAGGTCCGGGGTGGAAAACAGTCGTAAAGAATGCCAGGGAAGAGAACGATATGATCGATGAAAAGGACCATGGCATTGCCTGGGAAATGCCGATCCAGATACTTTGCGTTTTTATTGGATGCATTGCAATCTATTGCTCTCTCTTCGCCATTGGCAGTTTTGTTTACGGTAAGCCATTACAGGGAGTGATCCTGGCGGTTATTGCTGCAGCAGGAATGGTCTTCCTGTTCAAGTCTTTCAGTAAACTCAGAGCACAATAGAGGAGATTAAGTGAATTTATGAGATTATATTTATATTTTAATAATTATATTACACTATAAAGGTAGGGGTAAGCAAGGCTAAGGCTAAGGTTAATAGTCTTTGGAACAGGAGATACTTTATCGATAATAATCCCTGGAGGAAATAGGAATCATTAATAAACCAGCCATATCCTCAGCCTCAGCCTCCTCCTCAGCCTATTTCTTTTGCCAATGATTCACGATGTAAAGAATATATTGCAGCATTTCATGTTACCCGGTAAATTCATCCGGGCGACAGTCGATATCACCGGATTGATCAACGATACGTACATCGTTATCTACCGGCATGACCAGGATATCCGGTTCATTCTCCAGCGCATTAATATCCGGGTGTTCACAAAACCCATGGAGGTAATGGCGAATATTGAAACCATTCTTAACCACCAGGCAGAGAAGATCCGGTCCGATACCGAACATCCTGACCCGGAAAGGGGAGTTCTTCAACTGATCATGACCCAGAGTGGAAAAAGCTTTTATGCCGACGAGAAAGGTGATTACTGGCGGGTATACCGGTACATTGAAAATACGAAGGTCTTTAATACCGTCGATACAGAATCACAGGCTTTTGAAGCCGCTATGACCTTTGGCAGGTTCAGCCGGTACCTGTCTGACCTGGATATTACGAAAATGCACTATACCATCCCCGATTTCCATAACATCACCATGCGATATGGGAAATTAAAGCAGTCAGTCGAAGCAGATGTAGCGAACCGAAAGAGATCATGTGAACAGGAGATTGTTTTCGCAATGGGTCATGAACACTTGACAGAGCCCATTACCGGATTGCTTGAAAGGAAAGAAATACCCATTCGTGTGACACACAACGACACCAAGATCAACAATGTACTTATGGATGAACAGAGTGAGAAAGGACTTTGCGTGATTGATCTGGATACCGTCATGCCCGGAACCGTACTCTCTGATTTTGGCGATATGGTCAGGACCTTTACCAATACGCGAAAGGAGGATGATCCTCACATCGATAAGGTTGCCATGCGCCTGAACATTTTCCGTGCACTTACGGAAGGCTACCTGTCAGAAGCAAACCGTTTTCTTGAACCGGTAGAAAAAAAGCAACTGGTCTATGGAGGAAAACTGATCACCCTGATGCAGGGGATTCGGAATCTTACGGATTACCTGATGGGAGATGTCTATTATAAAATTGATTACGAAGAACACAACCTCCACCGGACGCAGAACCAGTTCGCCCTTCTAAAATCGATTGAGGAACAGGAAAATGAAATGAATGAAGTGGTTCAGCAATTCAAATAATATAAAAGAGGTTGTCTCAAAAGTAAATATAAAAAGTTTCACGCAGAGAACGCAGAGAACTGCAAAGTACGCAAAGGTCTAATTATTAGGCATATAATTTTTGCGATCTTTGCGAATTTCTTTGCGAACTTAGCGTGAAATCATCTCTTTGTGTATTTTTGAGACAGCCCCCTCCAATAGTAGAAGTATATTTCACTGCTCCCAGCTGCTGAACGGATTATCAACCTCAATTCGCTCCGTACGGTTTGCCACTTCATATCCTACCATAAAAGCCAGTCTGGTAACCGCAAGAAATTTTTCAAAATCGATGCGGTCATAGGTATCCCTTATGGTATGATAGTCGGCATGCAGTCCGGTTGTAAAAAAAAGTGCAGGAACATCATTTCTGGCGAAATTAAAATGATCGCTTCGGTAATACAAACGATCCGGGTGGTCCAGATCGCCAAGGGAATAATCGGGAGTCAATCCCATCTTTTCAAACACCTTGTTATTTATTTCACGAAGGTCTGTACTCTGGTGTCCACCAATCACAAAAACTGTTTGCCTATCGGTCATGAACACCGAGCTACCCGTATCGGCATCTGTTTTTACCCTGCCGACCATATCCAGGTTGATATCCACCAATGTATTTTCAAGCGGAATAACCGGGTGATTCGAATAGAATCTTGAGCCGAAGAGTCCGATCTCCTCACCGGAAACCCATAAAAACAGAATGCTTCGTTTTGGTTTTTGTCTGAGCATGGTATATGCCTCTGCCAGTTCGAGCAGTGCGGTGCTGCCTGAAGCGTTATCATCTGCTCCATTAAAGATCTGTTCACTACTCCTTGATCCCAGGTGATCAAAATGTGCGCTGTACACAACCACCTCGTGTTTATATTCCGGATCACTCCCTTCCAGGTACCCGATGATGTTGGGAACCTCCAGGCGGGATTCCTCAACCCGTGCCTGTATCGTAACCTTTTTGTCCGGAATAAGAAAGGATCCGGATTTAAGTTCACGGTCAATCTTATTTTGCAGGTCTGCCAGTGTTTTGCCCGTTCCCTCCAGCAAATGTTCTGCCACCTCCCTTCCTGTCATGATCAGTTTGGTAGTAACTCCGGGAATCATATTCATTTGTCCCGATTCATCCTCCCCCTCCATTTTTATCGATTCGCTAAGGAACGATCCGAATCCGGGTTGTTCATCCAGGAGATTATCATACTTGCTGTTCGGGGGGTAAACGTAGATCACCGCTTTTGCTCCGGCACTCTGGGCAGTCATCAGCTTATAAAAGAACCGGTAATAGCCCGATATGGACACGTCCTCAATCCGGGAATTGCCCTCTTCATCCAGTGGTGCTCCATCCATGACAACCACGATCTTGTCCGTTACATCTATCCCGGAATACTCATCAAACTCCTCACCGGGTAAAGAGATACCGTAACCTGCAAAAACAACTTCTCCTGTTATGTCGATGTTTTCCTGCGGATAAGGAAAGAAATAGAAACTTTCCTCATTAATTGTTGCCGTTTCTCCACCATGATCCATGGTTATCATACAGCTATCCCAAACGAATTCATTTTTTATCAGTGTATAATACTGGTAATAATCTTTATCCCCGTTGACTGCATTAAGCCCCAGTTTTTTCAATTCGCCGGCAATATACCGGGCTGCTGTATGGATGCTTGGATCAGCAGTTGCCCTTCCATCCAACTCATCAGATGAAAGAAAATAGAGGTGTCCCTGCAAATCCGATATATCAATCGAATTCAATCCCTCTTCCTGGCCAACAAGACCATGGCTATAACTCAGAACAAGAAGAAAGAACATTACAAGTTTCATGGGTGGAATAATAATAGTTCTCATCTCAATTAATTTTTTTATCATGAAAAATAATCCTTGAACAAAAGGATTACATAAAAGTAGTTATTCCAACGAATGTTACAACCTAATGTCCCAATTTATCGATTTGCCTTACTGTTTCCCTCGATTCATTTTAATTCGTAACTTGCATCATGAAAACACCATTAGCACTCCTCTTCCTTCTCCTGCTTTTTACAGGATGCAGCGACAGTTCTTCGTTCAGAAAGGCCTCCAATAAGATCCAGTATGATCTGATCAATGAAGTGCTCAATCAGTATGTGTTTATCCCCTATGGTGATGATGTCAGAGCGGTTGGTTACACCGGTTGTGTTTTCCAGCTCATGCCGGGCAAGGAACAGATGGATCCGATTCTGGCAATGCTTAACAAGACGGAAGAGATCCTATCACAGGAGGACCGGGAATACATGGAGTGGCAATTGGAACAGAACTGGAATAAGAAGATCAACCGATCGTTAATAGACAGCTACAACATTACCGTCATCAAGGACAGGGATGAAAACCTGGAGGAGCTTTGCAATTCCATGCTTCTTTTCATTTCGCCCCCTTTGTTCAGTCAGGATAAACAACACGCTGTGATATGGCAATCGCTGGAATACAAGGATCTGAGTGCGGCTTTTCTACTGATTCTTGAAAAGCAGAAGAATCGTTGGGTGATGATTTCGTATGATACCGCAGATTAGCTTAAGTTGCCAGTTCAGATTGTATTTTCGGTTCTTTGATTAAATTAAAGATCATAAAAATCTACCCCTTAGGGGTAGAACAATGAATAACCACCGGTAACAACCGGTGGTGCTTGGTAACGGATGATTTACAACCCTTGAGGGGTTGAATAGTAATCCTCAACACGTTATTATTCAACCCCATCCAGGGTTGAATTTTATTCTCATATACCCGGCACTACGCCCCGACAAAATCATCGGGGCTTGTACCGGGTTATTCATAGTTGAATCCCGTTGGGATTCTTGTTAATACACCCTGAATTACCTTAATCAAAATATCTCTTTTAAAATGTCTTCAAGCATCCTGTTAAAGGTTTCGGGATCTTCCTGGTGGAGGAAATGACCGCGCCCCTCCATAATTTGAATTTCAAACGCTATTGTATGTCTCTTCCCTGCTTCAACATTTACAGGATACATATCTGAATTTATACCGTAGATGGGTACTGCAATCTGTTCCAAAACAGGAATGGGGTTGAATGCAAACAATCCATTAAATGATCCAAGGGCAACTTCCTGAGGGGCAGCGGACATATCGTTTGCAATTTGTTCCACCAGTAGCGAATCGGCTGTTGGGTAAAACATGCTACGAACAAAGTTTCTGGTGGTCTCAACAAAATTATCCTGAAAGGGTTGTATGAAAGCATCGAGTTCATCTTCTTCGGGAATAGCTGATTCTAAATCCTGGAAGGTATCAACACCAACAAGAGCGGTAACGCGATTTCCCAGGTTGCTTGCTGCTGTAAGAATAACCGCCCCACCCATGGAGTGTCCTACAAGCACTACATTTCGAAGGTCAAGTCCTTCCACAACGGCAGCAACGTCTTCGCCAAACGCTTCCATGTTCCATTCCTCCCGGTTGTAAGAGGATTCGCCATGGCCGGGCAGGTCCACTGCCACCACAGTATAGTTTTCAGCAAAATAAGGCACCTGGAGATCCCAATAACTCCTGTCACAACTCCAACCATGCACAAAAACCACCGTTTTTTCTCCAGCACCCTCAATGGTATATTCAATGGGTGTATTCTCTTTCGAGTATATGGTTGGTGCAGCAACATTTTTGCACGCATTAAATCCGAAAACAAGGATTAAGCCAAAAAGACCGGTTATGCCTATTGATTTCATAGAATACTCTTTTTTTAGTCCTTGTAAATTTATACATTTAATGAATTCAAGTCCAAATAAGTCATGAAAAAACCAAGAGTCATTGACCTGACACCGGAACATGAAGATCGATATTTTATCTGTCTTGAAGACTGGTCGGATGATATGAAGGAGTCTGGGAACAAGAAACAGCTCTGGTATAATAGGATGAAGGATCGTGGACTCCGTGTAAAACTGGCCCTGGATGATCAGGGAGTAGTCGGAGGCATGATTCAGTATGTCCCTATAGAATATTCTGTCGCTGAAGGAAAGGATCTATATTTCATTAACTGCATCTGGGTACACGGATACAAACAGGGAAGAGGTGATTTCAGAAAGAAAGGGATGGGTAAAGCCTTGCTAAACGCTGCAGAAGAGGATGTGAAAAATATGGGGCTGAAAGGAATTGTTGCCTGGGGACTGTCAATCCCGGTATGGATGAAAGCTTCGTGGTTTAAGAAACACGGTTTTAAAAAGGTTGACAGGCAAAGCATAATGACCCTGGTCTGGAAACCGTTTACAGCGGATGCCGTTCCTCCGAAATGGATCAGGAAAAAGAAGAAGCCGGAGAAGATTCCCGGGCAGGTTACAGTGACAGCTTTTGTCAATGGCTGGTGCCCTGCTCAAAACCTGGCTTATGAGCGGGCAAAAAGAGCTGCTGTTGAACTAGGGGATAAAGTTGTATTCAGTGAAATTGACACATTCGAACCCTCCGTCTGCAGAGATTGCGGGATGGGGGATGCGCTGTTTATCGACAACAGGCAGGTTCGGACGGGACCACCTCCCTCCTATAAAAAAATCAAACGTAAAATAGAGAAACGATTAAAACAAATCAAAAGTTAGAAAGCTTTTGAATGATTGTATTAATCATCCAACCCATTCAATTTCCATGAAACTATTGCTCAGAATCATCGTTACAACAGCCATTCTGGTTTCCCTGTCCGGTGGAGATGCCTGGATTGTCTACCCGTCCGATCAAAAAGTTCTGAGTTCACTGCGCCTGGAAGCAATGCAGGATGGCATTGCAGATTTTGAATTATTGCGTATGCTTGAACTGTTTAGTAAAGAGGAAGGGCAAGAATCAGGCGAGGTGCATGTTGATGTATTTGTAAGTGGAGAGGAAGGATACCAGACCTACCGGATACCCTCCGTCCTGACAACTAAAACCGGAATAATACTTGCTTTTGCAGAAGGCAGGGCCAGCCTTTCGGATCATGCCGAAAATGATATCGTTACGAAAAGAAGCCTGAATGGCGGCTTCACATGGAGCACCCTGAAGACCATTGCGGAAGAAGGGGAACATAGCCTGAACAATCCCACGGTTGTGCAGATCCAGGAGACAGGGAGAATCCTGCTGATGTACCAACGCTATTTCAAAGGATTCGATGAGCATAAGGCAGAACCGGGTTATGATGGAGAAAAGGTATGCCGAACCTTTATCATCTACAGCGATGACGATGGAGTTACCTGGTCTGAGCCAGAAGAGGTGACCCGTGGTGTAAAAAGAGAAACGGTTGTCACCAGCACAGCAACCGGCCCGGGGATTGGAATTGAACTTACCCGTGGAGAGTATGCAGGTAGAATCATCATGCCGTTCAACCAGGGGCCCTATGGCAACTGGAAGGTTTATGCTGCCTACAGCGACGATCAGAGTGAGACCTGGAAGTATGGGGAGGTAGCTCCAGAGCACTCTGCGGGAATGGGAAATGAAGTTCAGATGGTTGAAATGCCGGACGGTACGGTTCAGCTCAATTCAAGAAGCGCCTCCGGTAACAAGCTGAGAAAAGTGGCGTTTAGTCAGGATGGAGGGGAAAGCTGGTCAGGGTTGGCTGACCATCCTGAATTGCCGGAACCCGAATGCATGGGAAGTATTATACGATTTTCCTTTACCTGGAGGAATGATAGAAGCCGGATTCTGTTTTCCAACCCGGCATCACAGGAAGAGAGGGAAATGGGAACCATCCGGATCAGTTACGATGAAGGTAAAACCTGGCCGGTCAGCAAAGTGGTCCATAGTGGCTCCTTTGCCTATTCATGCCTGACAAAAATCGATCAGGAAACCGTTGGAATACTCTATGAAAATGACAATTATGGAAAAATCACCTTTGCCATTATTAACCTCGAATGGTTAGAGAATGGACTATAGGTTCTTAAAGGAAATATCAAAAAATAACTCATAAATGACAAATAAATTCCAAATCACAACAAACAAAATGGCTAAATTAACATCATGAAAAAATATTGTTTTCTTACGTCTATGCTGTTGCTTCTCTTGCTTTTCATCAGTTGCACCAGGAAGGAAAAATCGGTCAGATACAGCTACGATTTCGACAACCTTCCTGACCGGGTCTGGGCGGGTGAGGATTTCTGGACCATTCCGCTGGAGGATTGGCAAATTAACGAAGGCCGACTGGAATGTACCGGGAACAGTTCCAATATGAGAACAAATCTCATCACCTATCCCATAAGGCCCGGAAACGGAACATTTGCATTGAACGTCACCTGTGGACTGCTGGATAAAGGAGATCAGGAAGGGACTGTCGGCTTTTCGATTGGAGTGAAAGACGATGAAGATCCGGATGTTAAAGCTGCATGTTATTTCGGCAAGGGATTAAACCTGGGTGTCAGGACGAATGGTGTTCTGTTCATAGAAGACCAAACGGTCAGTTTTCCTGCAGATTTTAGCTGGGAAAAATTTCATATCCGGGTAGAAGGAAACTTCAGTTTAAAGGGGAAAGCGATCACGCTTCGACTCATGAATGAACAACAGGAAGAGGTTGCGTGGCTGGTAAAAGAGAGTATTGATGAAATAGAGGGACTGATCGTGCTGGGTGTAAACCATCATGTTGCTACTCCATTTTCAAACGGACCCTCCTTCTGGTTTGATGATCTTGAAATTTCAGGGACGAAGATCAGCTATGAAGAAGGAAATCGGTTTGGTGCAATCCTCTGGGCTATGTATACAAACAGCCGTAATGTTCTGAAATTAACCGCCCAGCTTGCTCCGGTTTCTGCCCGGGTTAACGGTGAAGTTCACCTTGAAATTGAGGAAGGTGATGGCTGGAAAAAACTGGCAACGGAAAAACTCAGGGCTGATTCCTATACCGCTACTTTCAGGGTTGGCAACTGGAATCCCGATTTGGAGGTTAACTACCGCATTTCTTATTCGGAAAACCTGAAGGATGGTGAAACATCGGATTATAAATATACTGGTACCATACGCAAAGAACCGGTGGATAAACCGCTGGTTTTCGGAGGAATGACCTGCCAGTATGGCTATGGATTCCCATACACGCCGGTAGTCAATAACCTCCTGAAGGAAGAACCTGACATTCTCTATTTTTCAGGAGACCAGATTTATGAAGGAAACGGGGGATATTCCATTATTCGTTTCCCGGCTGACCGGGCGATTCTGAATTACCTGGGCAAATGGTACATGTTCGGATGGGCATTTGGTGATGTGATGAAAGAGAGACCGACCATTTGTACCCCCGACGATCACGATGTTTTTCAGGGAAACCTGTGGGGTGATGGAGGTCGTAAAATTGAATTGGAGGATTGGCAGGAGTATGCAGGTACAAGTGGAGGGTATATTGAACCGGCAGAGATGATCAATGTTGTCCATGCCACACAAAGCAGTCACCTGCCTGACCCATATGATCCGACTCCAATAGACCAGGGAATTTCCATCTGGTATACGGATATGGTATATGGAAAAATAAGCTTTGCCATCATCAGCGACCGCATCTTCAAATCCGGGCCCAAGGAAGTGGCGTTCTGGGAAGAGGGTCGAAGGGATTGGATTACCGAACAGGGTATCGACCTGTCACGGCTGGATAAACCCGGTTTGAAATTAATTGGTGATCGCCAGTTCGAATTTTTAACACACTGGATGAAAGATTGGAAGGGAGCAAACATGAAGGTGCTGCTAAGCCAGACTCTATTTGCTAACATCCCAACACACCACGGCAGTATTGACGGTATCCTGGCTGGAGACATGGATTCAGGTGGCTGGCCGCAAACTCCGCGAAACAAGGTGGTTGATCTGTTAAGGAGATGCTATGCGTTTCATGTTAGCGGCGATCAGCATCTGCCGCTCTTCGTTCAATACGGTATAGATGAGTTCAGGGATGCCGGCTGGGCTATCTGTACACCGGCTATCACCGTAGGTTATCAGCGTCGGTTTTTACCCGATAGGTTGGGTATACCCTATCAAAACCGACCGGTTCATAATCTGGACAATACCGGTGAATACATTGGTGGCATGGGGCATAAAAATTATGTGTATGCCGTGGGCAACCTGCCCGATAACACCCGGTCTGAGCTTCGGTATGAACGGGCTCAGCTGAGTTCTTCCGGCTACTCAATCATCACCTTTGACCCGGAATCACGGGATATTTCATGTAATGCCATTCGTTTTCTGGCTGATGCGGATCGATTGAGACCGGAAGACAGTTTTCCCGGGTGGCCTGTTACGGTGAATCAGTTTGATAATGCAGGAATAAACAGAACGGGGGATAAAATTACCATTCAATCAAGTGGGGTTCTCAATCCGGTTCTACTTGTTTATGATGCTAAGACGGAGGAGTTACTGCTGAGTGTACGGATGAAGGGAGATGAATTCTCGGGCATTGTTAAAGGTTCAGGAAGATATAACCTGAAAATCGGTGATCCCGAAACGGAGAGGTGGAAAACTGTGTCAGATATAATAGCAAATGAAATAGAAACAAGCCCTGTTGTGGTGGAGTTTTAAAATATAGCAAGGTTTCGCACCTACGGAGCGAAGTTTTTTTCACAAATCGATTTTTTCTACCAACGTTTTGCTCCTATGGAGCAATTTGGTAGCAGGGAAAATGATCTTTTCCTATCAACGTTTTATTCCTATGGAGCAATTGAAAAATATACTGTAATCAAATTAAAGAATTATCATTCCAAACGGGTGAGAGGTAGGCAACCCGAACGGATTCAATCATTTGCCCGCTCCGTAGGTGCGGAACATTGGTAGCATATCGGAACACGTATAACCACCCGCTCCGTAGGTGCGGAACATTGACAGCATATCGGAACACGTATAACCACCCGCTCCGTAGGTGCGGAACTTGAAATAAACACCCATGAAAACAACGCCTATCCATCGAAATCGAAGATTCTTCCACACAATAATTCTCTTACTGTCGCTATTATCCGCAAATGCCCAACATCCGGATATCGAAACCAATCCGCTCGTCCTGAAAAACCTTGAGGAATGGCAGGATATGAAATTCGGTTTTATGATGCACTGGGGGCCCTATTCCCAGTGGGGCGTTGTTGAATCATGGTCAATATGCTCCGAGGATGTACCCTGGTGCCGCAGGAACATGGACAACTATGTTGACTATGTAAAAGCCTATGAAAACCTGAAAACAACATTCAATCCGGTTGAGTTTGATCCGGAAAGCTGGGCGAAGCTGGCCAAAGAAGCCGGAATGAAATACCTGGTTTTTACCACCAAACACCACGATGGGTTCTGCATGTTTGACACCAGACTGACCGAATATAAAATTACCGATCCGGCATGTCCCTTTCACAAGAATACGAAAGCAGACATCACCGGAGCCTTGTTTGAGGCTTTTCGTGCGGAGGGATTCAAGGTGGGTGCCTATTTTTCAAAGCCCGACTGGCATTCTGACGATTACTGGTGGCCCTATTTCGCCACTCCGGACAGAAATGTAAATTATGATCCTGATAAACACCCTGAGCGATGGCAACGCTTTGCGGGTTACACCTATGGGCAGATTGAAGAATTGATGACGAATTATGGAAAAGTGGATATATTGTGGCTGGATGGCGGATGGGTTAGACCGAAGGAGACCGTGGATAAGGAAAGCAGAGCCTGGCTGGGATCAGAGCAATACAACCAGGATATCGATATGCCGAAAATTGCTGCTATGGCGAGAAAAAACCAGCCGGGAGTGATTATCGTTGACCGCACCGTTACCGGTAGATATGAAAATTACCGCACCCCGGAGCAACACGTTCCTCATGAACCGCCCGACTACCCCTGGGAAACGTGTATGACAATGGCAGGGTCGTGGTCATACAACCCTAATGACCGCTACAAACCAACCCGCCAGATTATCCATCTGCTGGTCGATATTGTCGCTAAAGGGGGTAATTACCTGTTGAATGTTGGTCCCGGGCCCAATGGGGAGCTATCTCCTGAAGCCATACAACGGATGAAGGAAATAGGCGAATGGATGAAGGTTAACGGGGAAGCAATCTATAAAACAAGACCAATCGCCCCCTACAAAGAGGGAAAAAATTGCCTGACATCCCTGAAGGACGGTTCGGTATTTTCAATCTATCTTGCCGATGAAAACGAAACCAATCCCCCTGCAAAAATCTTGCTCAGCTCGATTCAACCGGGAGCTGGCACAACCGTCACTATGCTTGGTTATAACCATCCACTAAAGTGGGAGAATATTGGCAGGGGAATATTGATCGAAGTTCCGCAAGAGATGGTTAATAATCCGCCCTGCAAGTATGCATGGGCGTTTAAAATTTCTGGGAGTGTTGTTGATTAATAAAAGGAGGAAAATAAATGTAATAATTCACAATTTTGGGAACAAAATAATAATCATCCTAAGTAGGGTTGTTTATTCGGAATGGATATAGCTTTAAGTTTTATAATTTGAGATTACCCCGAAAGGGGTAAAATAATGAATAGCCACCGGTAGCTACCGGTGGTTATTAAATACAGGAGATCATTTCAACCCTATCGGGGTTGAATATCATTTTTTAACAGGTCATTATTCAACCCTATTCAGGGTTGCGATTTATTACCATCATTATGCCCGGCACTTCGCCCCGACAAAATCATCGGGGCTCGTACCGGGTTACTCATAATTGAATCCCTGCCTGCGTGCCGTCGCCATCCGCGTGCCGCCGAAGCTTCAGCGTAGGCGCCCGGTGATCGGCAGGCAAGCCTTTGAGACTCTTTTATCATTTGCTACAAAATATTCACAAAAAAATATCAAATGTAATAGCTAATTTTATGTTATCTTAAGCAAGAAAATATTATCACACATGAAGCTCATCCATCGAACAAGAAAATGGCTCCTTCCAGGTTTATTGTTATTCTTCATCCTTCTGTTGTGGGGGTGTCAGACAGGGCCTGTCCCACTGGACTCTGGATTTGACGAGCCGGCAGATCCGGATACCATCGATACTGCTGTCTGGCAAACGGTTCCAGCTGGTCTCCAGGGAAGCTTTGGAACAACGAATATCCGGTTTGCAAGGAATAAACCTCCTGATATCGGGATCACGCATGATCTTGAACTTTCCGCCTGGAAAGGGGAAACGGTCAGTGCACAATTGTTACTATGGTCTTCAGAAAACATTGAAAAGGTCAGACCATCAGTAAAAGGGTTTGCTGATAAACAGGCCCAACAGATTAGAGCAGGATCGATACAGATCCGGCCGGTCCGGTACGTATTAACCGATGAATTTTCATCGGGTTGCGGCTACCGCAGTGCGGATACCATCTCGTCACATCTTGCAGCTGACATCCTTGACACATTATCAGTATTTAACATCCCTGCACATTCTACAAGACCGTTGTGGATTACCCTTTCTATTCCTAAGGAAACCAACCCCGGTAATTACTCCGGCAGCATTGAAATTGAATCAGCATCAGATAGTACTATGCGGTTCACACTATCTGTACTGGTTCACAATTGGACTTTACCCGAACCATCAGACTGGTCTTTCCACCTGGATCTCTGGCAAAACCCTTTTGCAGTTGCCCGGTATCACGATGCTGAACTCTGGTCACAGGAGCATTTGGAATTACTCCGACCCCTGCTAACCCTGCTTGCCGGGGCAGGTCAGAAGTGCATTACCACTTCGATCGTAGACAAACCCTGGGGTGGACAAACACACGATCCCTTCGAATCGATGATCACATGGATAAGGAACTCAGATGGTCGATGGGAATTCGATTACCACCTTTTTGACCTGTATGTATCGCTTGCAATGGATTGTGGTATTGCTCATCAGATCAATTGTTACTCCATGGTTCCATGGGGAAACCAGTTCAAGTACCTGGATGAAGACTCCTCGAAATTTATAACCATCGAAGCGCAACCGGGAACAGCACACTATGAAGAACTATGGAGACCGTTCCTATATGATTTCAGGGCTCATCTGATGGAAATGGGCTGGCTGGATAAAATTACCATTGCCCTCGATGAAAGAAACCTGGAGGAGATGAAAAACATGTTTGATTTTTTACATCGAACGGTGCCTGAATTTAAGATCGCCATGGCAGGACATTATTTTGAAGAAGTAAACTCAGATATCTATGATTTCAGTTACAACTGGGGGCACGTACAAGCCAGTTCAAAGGAAATAGCAAAAGTCCGTAGGGAGAGAAAACAGATCACCACATACTATGTTGCCTGTGGCATTCCCTGTCCGAATAATTTCACCTTCTCCCCTCCTGCCGAATCAACCTTTGAAGGGTGGTTTGCAGCCGCAATGGGATTTGACGGATTCCTGAGATGGGCATATAATTCCTGGGTTGAAGATCCGTTAAAAGACTCAAGGTTCCGTACCTGGCCTGCCGGAGATACCTATTTTGTTTATCCCGGTCCCAGAAGCTCAATTCGTTTTGAAAAACTGAAGGAAGGGATCCAGGATTATGAAAAGATCAGTATCCTGCAAGAAACGTTTGAACATTCAGCCAATGATGAAATAGCCGGCAAACTCCAGGAATTGAATTCCTTTCTTGAGAAGATCAGGAGTTCGCACGATTTGTCAAAGAACGCTGCTTCTGCCATTACGGAGGGAAAGAAATTAATAACTGAAATAATTGGAATATAACCTTTGGCCCGTTTACCTGAATACACCACTGTCCGGTTAGAGCCTCTGGGTATTGTGAAAAAAATACCCAGAGGAGCATCACTCATTGATATACTCTTCCAGTACGGAATTGAGTTTCCCTGTGGCGGTAAGGGGACGTGTGGAAGATGTCGTATTACGGTCCGGGGTGGCAAACTAAGGACTGCCAAACAACACGATCAATATGCCAGGAAGCTGAACCTCCCGGAGAATGTTAAACTGGCGTGCATGTGCTTCGTGGACGAGCCGGTTGAACTTGAAATCGGACAGTTTGAGACCATAATTCTTGCTGATAATAGCGAGTTTAATTTCAAACCACGGGAAGGATTGGGGATAGCCATTGACCTGGGTACGACCACCATTGTGGGACAGCTTCTCAACCTGTCTGAAGGAAAAGTCATCAACGTCATATCAATGCTGAATTCCCAGTCAAGATATGGTGCCGATATCATGTCACGGGTTGATTTTGCCGTGAACCGGGAAGGACAGGAGATCCTGAATGAAACGGTAAGAGGGGATATTTCTAACCTCATTCGTAAACTTTCCGGAGAGTTGACCGTGGGGCTTCGCCGGATCGTAATTGTCGGAAACAGCGTGATGCAACATACCTTTTGCAATCATGATCTCACGCCTTTATCAGCCTATCCATTTGAATCCCGGAAGCATGAATTTTTTGAATTCACTCCGGATCAACTGGGACTGGATCGCCTTTCGGGTTGCCAGATTACTTTTTATCCCTCCATTGGCAGCTTTGTCGGGAGCGACATATTAGCCGGGATCATGGCCACCGGTATGCACCGTCAGAAAAAAATCAACATCCTGATCGATCTCGGTACCAATGGCGAAATATGCATGGGAAACCGGGAGCGGATCCTGTGTGCCTCCACCGCAGCCGGACCGGCTTTCGAAGGCACCAACATTACCATGGGTATGACAGCATCTACCGGTGCAATATCCTCCGTTTCAATGAAAAATAACAGGCTATCATGCCATACCATTGGAAACGAAAAAGCACGCGGGATCTGCGGCAGCGGGATCATTGATGCGGTGGCACTGTTTCTCGAGCAGGGCTGGATTGACAGTACAGGTCAGATAAAAGGAAACAACGATAAAATCTTTCTTGACGGAGAAGTGTTTCTGATCCAGAAGGATATCTATGAATTTCAGCTTGCCAAAGCAGCCATTGCTTCAGGAGTAGATATCCTTGCTGCTCAACTGGAAATAGAAAAACCGGAGATCGACAGTTTGTATATTGCCGGAGCATTTGGAAATTTTATCAATCTCGAGAATGCCGTTAGACTCGGTTTGCTGGAATTTCCTGTTGAACAGATCACCCGGTTCGGGAATACAGCCCTGATTGGTGCGAAAATGGCACTCTTTCAGGAACAAAAAGAGTGGGAGGAGATATTGAATATTACAACCCATCTCTCCCTGGAATCCTTCCGGGAATTCCAGGATGTATTTGTATCAAAAATGTTCTTTGACTGACCAGAGATAACTTCAGACTGGGAAGCAATTTAAGCTAATGTTTAGATGACCTCCCGAGAGCGCGTAATGAAAGCCATGAACATAAAGCATCCTTACCGGGTGCCTCTCATGTACCAGTTCAGTATCGGATTTATGAACCAACAATTGAAAAAAAATATGGTTACTATCATGAAAATCAAACGTAAAAAATTCGTCATCCTTCTGGTAACATTATTAATCAATTCTCTTCTAACCAGTTGTCGTGTTGGCACCAGTGAAAACGACACACCACCAAACATTATCCTTATCGTTGCCGATGACCTGGGGTATAATGAACTGGGGTGTTATGGTCAACAGATCATTAGAACACCTTTTATTGATCAACTGGCTGAAGATGGAATACGCTTCACCCAGTTTTACTCCGGCAGTCCTGTCTGCGCTCCATCACGTTGTGTCCTTATGACCGGGCAACATACCGGCCATGCCTTTATCCGCGACAATTTTGAAGTGAAAGGGGGTGATGGTTTCTGGGGTCAGATGCCCCTGGCAGATAGTCTGATCACTATGGCTGAAATATTGAAAGGAAAAGGATACGCCACAGGAGCAATGGGTAAATGGGGTCTTGGAAAGGTCGGTTCGGAAGGGGATCCCAACAACCAGGGTTTCGACCTCTTCTTTGGATATAATTGCCAGCGTCACGCCCATAATCACTATCCCCGGTATCTCATCCGGAACCAGGATACTGTCTGGCTGGAGGGTAATACCCGTGAATTGTACGGAGAACAGTATTCCCAGGACCTTTTTATCGAAGAGGCAAAAAAGTTCATCTCTGAAAACAGGGATAAGCCATTTTTCCTCTATCTGCCTTTTATCATACCACACCTGTCAATCCAGGTACCTGAAAAGAGCCTGGAAGAATACAAAGGAATAATTCCTGAAGAGGAGTATGTTCACCGGGGTTATCTTCAGCATCCTTTCCCGAGAGCAGGGTACGCTGCCATGATCACTCACATGGACAGGGGAATTGGTGAGATCCTTGATCTTCTGGAAGAGCTGAGAATTGATGAGAACACACTGGTTATTTTTACATCCGATAACGGTCCGACTTATGACCGGCTCGGAGGATCTGATTCAAAATTTTTTAATAGTGCCGGACCCTTCAGGGGACTGAAAGGAAGTGTTTATGAAGGGGGAATCAGGGTGCCCCTGGTTGCATGCTGGCCGGGGAAAATTCAACCCGGATCGGTTGCTGATCATATTGGAGCATTCCAGGATCTGCTGCCCACACTTGCCGAAATTTCCGGTGCCGATTTCCCGGCAAACATCGATGGGATACCCTTTACCCCTACCCTGTGCGGAAAGGAAGATCAGAAAGAACATGAATACCTCTATATGGAATTTCCATCATACGGAGGACAGCAAATGGTGCGAATGGGAGACTGGAAGGGTGTAAGACAGAACATTTTCAGTGACAGCCTGCACATTGAACTGTATAACCTGGCTGATGATATTGGTGAAACGAATGACATCTCCGAAGACCATCCGGATATTGTAAAACGGATGGAGGAGATCATGCAGGCCACACGTGTTCCTTCGGGAGAGTTTCCGTTTTTAATCCTCGATGAGGATTAAGTTAAAAGTTAATTGTTAAATGTTAATTGTTAAATGTTTACATGACGAAGAAAATTAGAAGTTTTGAGGATTTGGAATGCTGGAAAGCTTGTAGAGAAGTAAGACTATTTATCCAAAGTCTGATCAAAAATTTCCCGGAAGAAGAAAAATTTGCTTTAACGGATGGTATGAGAAGGGCATCTTATTCAATCACAGAGAATATTGCCGAAGGTTATGGTCGTTATCATTTCCAGGAAAACATTCAGTTTTGCAGACAAAGTAGAGGGTCACTCTATGAAATTAAAGATCAACTCATTAGTGCACATGATAACAATTACATATCTGAGGAGGATCAAGCAAAGGGGCAAAAATTGATAATGATTGCACTGGCACTATTAAATGGATATATAAATTATCTGAATAAAGCAAAATCGAGGAATCAGAAACCAGATGAGAACATTACAGCAGAAGATATTGAAGAATATAACATTTAACATTTTTCATTTAACCATTAACTAAAACCATTTGCATGAAAGTAAAATTTCTCTACCTGGCTTTTCAATTTATCATATTTGCTGCACAATTCGCCAATCCCCAATCCTTTGGTGGCGGGGAAGTCAATCCCGGACTTAAAACCCATCAGGAATCCCTGGAGCAATGGAGAGATATGCGGTTTGGAATGTTCATCCACTGGGGACCGGTAACGCTCCGGGGAACCGAGATAGGATGGTCGCGTGGACCCCAGGTGCCGATTGAAGAGTATGATCAACTCTACAAAGAGTTCAACCCGGTATTATTTGATGCTGCCAGATGGGTTCAGATCGCGAAAGAAGCAGGGATGAAATACCTGATCATTACTACGAAACACCATGATGGTTTTTCCCTCTGGGATTCAAAATACACAGATTATGATATTGCTTCCACACCCTATGAAAAAGATATTATCAGGCAACTTTCTGATGAATGTAAAAAACAGGGTATCCTGTTTGGGACATATTACTCCATACTTGACTGGCATCATCCGGATTACACCACAAGGTATGGCGGAGATCCGAGACCGGTTGAGGAATCTGATATGACCCGGTATATTCCCTACCTGCATGGCCAGGTGGAAGAATTGATCACAGAATACGGTACAAACATCCTCTGGTTTGACGGGCAATGGGAGGATTCCTGGACACATGAAGAAGGGATGAAACTCTACCAGCATTGCCGGAATCTTCGGAACGATATCCTGATAAACAACAGGGTGGATAAAGGGCGTTTCGCCGGAAAAGATATCAGGGAATCGATATATGCCGGTGATTTTGGCACACCGGAACAAAAGATCGGGGAATTCAACCTGGGATTCCCCTGGGAATCCTGCATTACCATTTGCAAACAGTGGGCATGGAAGCCCAACGACTCACTAAAATCCAGGAAGGAATGCATCCAGACTCTTGCATTAACAGCGGGAGGAAATGGGAATCTCCTGCTGAACGTTGGCCCAATGATGGATGGTAGAATCGAACAGCGGCAGATTGACCGCCTGAAGGAGATTGGGGAATGGTTAAATAAATATGGTGAATCAATCTATGGGACCCGGGGAGGTCCGTTTAAACCCCAACACTGGATCGCGTCTACACATAAAGGGAACAAGATCTATATTCACCTGCTAAAATGGCCGGATGGAGAATTAATCCTGCCTGTGATAAAAAGCGTTAAAGTCAAAGGTGTAGAATTGCTGAAAGACAAAACGCTGACCTTTGAACAAAAAAAGGGAGAAATAGTGATCCACCTGCCGGAGGAGCCTGTCGATCCGGATGACACGGTTCTTGTGATTGAACTGGATAAACCCCTGGAAGGTTTTACCCCACTGAACGTGCCGGAACATATTCTGAAGAAATAAAATGACCGGAATGACTATGTCGCCCCTGCCTGGACAGGATGCAGTTATAAGTTATTAGTTATAAGTGTATAAGTTATGAAATCAAAAAAGATAACGGTTTTTGAGGATCTGGAATGTTGGAAGGCGTGCAGAAAAGTAAGGATTTTTATAATGGACCTGGTTAAAAAATTCCCTGAGGAAGAAAAATATTCTTTAACGGATGGCATGAAAAGAGCGTCACGATCTGCAACTGAAAACATAGCAGAGGGGTTTGGACGATATCATTTCCAGGAGAATATCCAATTTTGTCGCCATAGCAGAGGCTCCTTGCATGAACTTATTGATCAGCTTATTACTGCTTTAGACGAAAATTACATAAACCAGAAGGAATTCAACAGTGGAAAGGATTTGATTAGTAATGCTATGGGACTACTCAATGGTTACATTAATTATCTGATCAAAGCCAAAGCTAAATACAAAAGTAATACCTATACAGCCGAAGATTTAACAGCCTATAACACATAAACAAGTAAAATAACAACTTATAACTTATATACTTATAACTCATAACTCCCCCCATGAAACATGTCATCATTCTTTGCATCGCCATATTAATTATAGGCTCCTGTTCCATCAAGCATCACAACCTGGAAACAGAGCATCTTTCAATGAGCATTAACCAGAAGGGCTGTATCACTTCCCTGGTTGATAAAACAACTGAGAGAGACTATTTCCCGAAGGATCAGGAATCCTCACTGCTCAGCATCAGGATAGAAGGGCAATATGAGACTCCTTCCTCAGCCCTGTTCAATGAATCCGATCAAACCATCGTGCTGCATTTTTCTAAAAACCTTGCAGATGCTACGATCCGGTTTGAAGAAAAAAAGAGCCATATCACCGTTGAATTGGTATCTCTCGAACCTTCTGAAAAGACCGAACTTGTTCTGTGGGGCCCGTTTCCAACCACTATTAGTAAAACCATCGGTGAATCGGTGGGTGTGGTAAGGGATGACAATTTTGCGATAGGCATACAGTCTTTGAATTTGAAAACACTGGGTGGTTACCCTACCCATGAAGACGACTCAGAACCGTCCTACAATATTTTCTCAACATCCAGTTACGTTGATGTCAGTGATAGTATTGAAATCCTTTACCGGGGTCAAACAGCCCGGGCATCCGAATCCGGCAGTATTCTTCAGGCTTACTGCAGGAACAGGGATAAGGACAGGGTAATTCCTGTCTGGAAGCATGAACGGTATTTTGTACCGGCGTTTGAGGATGGTGGTGTTACGGGCTCAAAAATCGCATTTTTCGGATCTCCTGCCGATCAGGCATTATCCATACTGGAGGAGATTGAAATTGAGGAGAACCTGCCACACCCGTTGATCGATGGGGAATGGGGCAAGACTTCTCCGGGTGCAACGGCTGCATACCTGATCGTTGATTTTGGTGAGGATAACCTGGATGAGGCGTTGAATCTCGTGAAAAAAGCGGGATTGAGATACTTATATCATGGCAGTCCGTTTGCGAACTGGGGTCATTTCGATTTACGTGAAGAATTTTTTCCTGATAACTGGGAAAGCCTGAAACGATGTGTCGAGAGAGCCGAAAAACAGGGCATCCGGATTGGTGTTCATACCCTTTCAAACTTCATAACCACCAATGATCCGTATGCGACTCCGATACCCGATCCCCGGCTTGCAAGAGTAGGCGAAAGTAAATTGGTAAAAGATATTGACGAAGCATCAACCAATATTGAGATCGAGAGTCCTGATTTCTTTAACCAGATGGAGAACAATAACCTTCATGCTGCTGTCATTGGAAATGAGATCATCCGGTACAACCGTGTATCTGAGAATCCACCATGGGAACTGATGGATTGCGAACGGGGAGCATTTGCCACACAGGCATCTTCCCATGAAGCAGGTTCAACAATAGGCAAACTGATGGATCATGCATATAAAACATTCCTGACCGACAATTCACTTTCAGAGGAGATGGCGAAAAGGATTGCTGACCTGTTTAACCAGACCGGGCTTCGCCAGATCTCTTTCGACGGATTGGAAGGCAACTGGTCAACTGGTATGGGGCAGTATAGCAGGCAGCGTTTTGTGAAGTTCTGGTATGATCACCTGAATCCGGAGTTGCAGGGGAAAGTCATTACCGATGCCAGCAATCCAGGACACTTCTTCTGGCACATGTTTACAAGGATGAACTGGGGTGAACCGTGGTATGCGGGATTTCGGGAAAGCCAAACACAGCTACGGCTGTTGAACCAGGATTTCTTTCACCGTAACCTGATGCCAGCCATGCTGGGGTGGTTCCGCATGTCACCGGAGACCAGCATTGAAGATATTGAATGGTTGCTTGCACGGGCGGCAGGATTCGATGCCGGTTTTTGCCTGGTTACATCACCCGGGATTGTTGATAAGAACGGGCATGGTGATGAAATCCTTCAGGCGATAAAAGAGTGGGAGACTCTTCGCATGGGGAATGCATTCAATAACGACCAGAAACGATTGATGCAGGACATAAACAGGGAATTCCACCTCGAAAAACTGTCTGAAAAAAGCTGGCACTGGAATCCTGTTCATGCCAGCCTGAAGAACGACCATCCAAGGTCAGACAAACAACCCGGAGAGCCTTCTGCAACAACATTCAATTTTACCAATCCATACGGAGAGCAGCAACTTCAATATACCATCAAACTGGTTACTGATTCTCCATCCGTGAGGTTTTCGGATATTTCAATTGAATTTGATCAATTTAAAACCATTACTATCCGGACCTCGATCAGTCCAGGTGAAATTCTGCAATACAGAGGGGATGGTAAAGTAATCCTTTTCGACAGTTCGTGGAATATCCTCCGGCAGATACCTGCCGATTCCCTGGTGGCAGGATCCGGAGACCATGAAATCCTGTTTGACGGTAAATTTACAGGAGATGGAGAAGCAACGGTTCGGATAGAATTCCGGGTTGTGGGAAGTGCTGAGGTTATTGAGATGAATGATTTTCAAAAATAACACACACCCCCTACCCCTCTTAATAGAGGGGAGAACATTTTTACGAAACCTCTACTATCTTAAATGAAGATACATTATAATCCAAAATTAAAAGAACTGGCCAGGCAATTAAGAAACAACAGCACACAATCTGAAATCAGGTTATGGAAATATTTGAAAGGGAAACAAATGATGGGTTATGATTTCCACAGGCAAAAACCGATTGATAATTATATAGTTGATTTTTTTTGTAATAAGTTAAAACTTGCAATTGAGCTTGATGGATTTTCACATTATATTAAAGAGACTTATCTTAAAGACCTTGAAAAAGAAAAAAAATTAAATCAACTCGGGATCAATGTAATCCGGTTTCAGGATTCTGAAGTATTGCATAGGATTGATAATGTAATTGCTGTTATTCAAGCATATATTGAAAATGTTGAAAACCAAAGTAATTGAATTTTTTTCTTCCCCTCTAACAAGAGGGGAACGAGGGGTGTGTACTCTAAAGGTTTATGAATATTACACACTCCCTGCCCGGGAGGCAGGGTGAACTGTCCCAAAGGAATCCTGGGACAGGGGGATTGAGACCCAAGTATTTTGAAATTCAAATTCAAAAAAATGAACAGCCGGAGCAGACTACAGAAGACACTTACTCATCAGGCACCTGACCGGATCCCCGTCGACTTTGGAGGGACCGGTGTAACGGGTGTCCATGTTAAGGTGGTTGAGGGATTGAGAAATCATTTCGGTTTGGATTGGAAGCCGGTTAAAGCGATCGAGCCCTACCAGATGCTGGGAGAAATTGATGAGGAGTTAATTGATCTGATGGGAATCGATGTCGTTGGATTGTACGGCAAAAAGAACCTGTTCGGTATTGAGAATGAACGCTGGAAAGAATGCAAAACCTGGTGGGGACAGGTTGTGCTTCTTCCGGGAGACTTCAATACTTTTCCTGATAACAAAGGTGATCTTTACGTTTATCCTGAAGGAGATCTGTCTGTTGAACCAAGTGCCGTAATGCCCAGTGGATCCTATTTTTTCAATGCCATCATCCGACAGCAACCCATTCATGAAGACTCTCTTGATCCTGAGGATAATCTCGAGGAGTTTGGACCTCTTTCAGAAGAAGATCTGGATTGGTTTGATCTGGAATGCGAAAAGCTGGAAAAGACCGGGAAAGGAATCATTGCATCATTCGGTGGAACAGGATTGGGCGATATTGCCCTTGTACCGGGATTGCAGATGAAACACCCAAAAGGCATTCGCGACATAAAGGAATGGTATATGTCAACGCTGATGAGGCAGGATTACATCCACGCGGTCTTCGATAAACAAACGGACATTGCTGTCGGGAACCTGAAAAAGTTCTCAGACAGGATCGGAAACCGGATTGATGCAGTTTTCACCTGTGGCACTGACTTCGGGACACAATACGGTCAATTTTGCCCTCCCGAAACACTCAATAATTTGTATCTTCCCTATTATAAAAAGGTGAATGACTGGATTCACCAAAACACTGGCTGGAAAACCTTCAAACATTCGTGTGGAGCTGTCGTTCCTTTCATGGAATCATTCATTGAAGCAGGTTTCGATATCATCAATCCAGTTCAGATCAATGCTCAGGATATGAAACCGGAATTCCTGAAAAAGGAATTTGGCGATCGGCTTGTTTTCTGGGGAGGCGGAATCGATACCCAGCAGGTTCTTCCGTTCGGAAAACCCGAAGAGGTAAAGAAACAGGTAATGGATAATTGCAAGGTATTCGGGGAGAATGGAGGGTTCGTTTTTACTTCCGTACACAATGTTCAGGCAAATGTACCCATCGAGAATGTGGTGGCAATGCTGGAGGGGTTGAAGGAGGTTTAATTATGAACGTTGAACATTCAACAGCCAACGTTCAACATTGAAAAACAAATATCCCCATAGGGGAGCCTTACGCTATTTTCTCCCTTAGTCCAATCCAATAATAGTTATTCTTTATACGATAGTCATTCTTTAAACCCCTTTAGGCGTGGCATGTATTTAGAAACGATCATAACCAGCCACCCCTTGGTCCAACTGCCATGCTATTCAATGGGAAAACCCTTCATGGACCACAATTCTCCATACATCTGTTAAAAAGACACAACTCGAAAAGTTGATGAAATTACTAACAATCCCAACGAAGGCGGCACGCAGGCAGGCCTTCCGGGGTAAATGCGGAGCTAAAAAACCAAAAATCAATTAACTTATAACCAATAACGATTAACATATCTCTGGACAAGTCCAGAGATTACAATTCGGCCACCATTTTATTGAAATTCTCAACGCACTGCTTCAGGTCAGGAACTGAATTTTCCCAGTTGTGTTCATATTCAATCATGAAATAACCGGCAAAATTCTGTCTTTTCAGTTCCTGCAATATTGCCGGCACATCAGCAACACCTGTACCCCACGGTACATCATGCGCTTCACGCGACTTTTCATTGAGATCTTTAAAATGCAGGTTTATTATCCTGCCTTCAAGTTTTTTCAGGCATTCTACCGGATCCAAACCGGACCGTATCCAGTGCCCGGTATCGGCACAAACACCAAGCCGTTCACTTCTTCCTTCTAACGCTTCAAGTGCAACATCCGGATTCCAGTAACGTGAGGGTTGTGGATGGTTATGAAAGGCAACGTTTATTCCATATTCATCTGCCAATGATTCAACGAGATCAAGATCATCAGGTCCTGGCTCAGAAGTAATGGTCTGAATACCCATCTCATCGGCAAATTCAAACAGGGCATTCCAATCCTCCTCATTTCTACAGGTAACAACTCCTGAACTGATTAACTTAACATCATACTTTTTCAGGAGTTCCTTCATTTTCTGACGGCTCTTTTCATCCATTTTAAAATCAATTCTCACATCACTATCTTTCGATAGCGTTTGTCCATAATAGGCCTCCACATACTTCAATCCAATGGAAGAGCCTTTTTCCAGAGCCTCTTCAAAAGAAAATAACCGGAAAGTATACGCCTGAAATCCTACATTCCAGTCAGGCTTTTCCTGACTTGCCCCATCTATTCCTGGATAGCTGAACGATGAAAGCATGGCGGAAGCAAAAACAACTGCAGCCAGTGTAACAAATGTTTTTTTCATGATATCGGGTTTTAAGATTAAATTTTTGGATTAATACTTTATTAAATCTTTTCGTTCGAAATTTTGTGCATGTGAAATTAATATTTACCGGAACAAAATCATAACGATTACAACTCAAATTGCAATCAAATATGACTATCTTAGAAACATGGTTGAGGGAAAGGTTTATACCTGCCGGAGAATAGACCGTGAAATAGCTCTAACGGGACAGATAGATGATCCGTTATGGGAATTGGGAGATGTTATTCGACTGGTTGATAATGTTACTGGTAAGGATGCGGACCAACAAACAGTAGTGCGTATGGTATATTCAGGGACAAGCTTATATATAGCGTTTCACTGTGAAGATGATTATATCTGGGGCACTTATGACCAGAGGGATTCACCGATATATAATGAAGAGTGTGTTGAAGTGTTTCTCAGCCCCGCAGGATCAGATCATCAGTATTATGAAATCAATGTCAGTCCGAAGAATACAGTTTTTGATGCATGCATTCTTTCCAACAGGGCAAGTCACAGAGAAGCTGCGGACTTTACAGGATTGACCGATTTTGATCCCGGGATTACAACGAAGGTCCATATTGAAGGAGAATTCGGAATACCAGGCAAAGGACGGTTTTGGTCTGTTGAATATGCCATCCCCTTCAGTGAATTATTTGGTGCTCAGAATCCCGTTCCGGTTCCTGGTGATGAATGGCGGATTAACCTGTATCGTATCGATTCACAAGAAGGTGGCGCAACAAGATATTATGCCTGGAGTCCAACCGGTAAGATCGACTTCCATTGTCCCTGGAAATTCGGAATACTCCGGTTTAATTAGAACTCTATGTATTCAACTAAAATTGTACGGTAAGTGTTCCTCTGTAACTGCTTATACAAAAATGAATTGACGTTGAAATTATTTATTTTTCCATTGAGGGTGTCTCAAAAGTCAAATTTTTGGTCATCCTGTCCATAGGACTTCTTCGGAGAACCTGATTCAGGATCTCATACGCCTGATTATTAATATGTTGAGATTCTGAAATACCCGCCTGCCGGCCTTTAGATTTACGTTTTAA
>Ga0315534_1000502_pt1 | contig 27187 bp, 26 predicted proteins | sample SalMarSW160240MG_FD_203094 | JGI IMG/M metagenome (GOLD analysis project Ga0315534, IMG submission 203094) | Salt marsh sediment microbial communities from the Plum Island Ecosystem LTER, Massachusetts, United States - Salt Marsh Sediment SW1602-40 ...
AGGTCCCCTTCCCTCCGGGGAAGTCTGCTTTCCTCGCTCGTCTCTCGATCTGCTCAAAGTACTTATCCTGCCTGACGTTCGGCCCTTCGCCCTGTAAACAGGTTTCCCTGCTCGCCTCGGATGGTCGTTACTCCACCAACTACTATGGCCTCGGCTGACTTCTGCACCGCGATCAAGGACCTCTCGATCCTCTCAGTCCCTATAGGGACACGGGGCAGACCTCCCCGGATAAGAGCGCTGACTTTCTCTGCATCCCCGCCCCATTTACTGCTTTGGCCTTTGATCACATCGGGCTTTGTTGTTATTCGTCAACTCGCCCGGCCTCGCAGCCTCCGATGGGGTTTGTGTCCCTCGGGTCGCAGGTTTGCCTACGGCTTCCTTCGGACCCCGCCTCGCAGCGACGCCCTTGCCTTCAGCTAACGGTTGGTGTGATCAACCTCCGTAGGAGACTTTCACTCCCCAGTCAATGCCCATGCCGGGCGTACGAAAAAGAGGGAGCCTTCCGGCTCCCTCCCTCTCAAGCTGAACTACTTATGTTACGCGTCTAGGGCGCCGTAACCGGGGCCACCCTGGAAGAAATCGTAATTCGGTTTAATATCCGGAGTAAGGTCAACGACCTCGCCAGCCTCAAGAACACGTGTGTGCTCGAGGTGTACAGCATCTCCATGATGATTCTCGCCATCATACACAGTGTCAAACCCAGCCGTGCCTGCTGGCATACTGAGAGCCTCGCCACCCTTGGCGGCGTAATCCGCTGGGACCTCGTCTTCGGTGAAGATAGCCTCAAAAGGGCACTCCGGAATGCAGGCACCACAATCGATGCAGGTATCTGGATCGATGTAATACCAGGGCCATTGGTCGACAGGCTTCCCGGGTATGATGCACTCGACCGGGCACACGTCGACGCAACCAGAGTCGCGCAGGCATAAACTGGTGATAATGTGTGTCATGTAGGTATCCTCCAGGATGTAAGCTATTGAAACGTGACTACCCCTACGCCGACGCTGCTGATCCTATTCAGGCGGCGAAGTTCTTTGCGACCGCATCCCAGTTGACGACGTTCCACCATGCAGCTATGTAATCTGGTCGGCGGTTTTGATACTTTAGGTAATAGGCATGCTCCCAGACATCTAGCCCTAGCACAGGCTTAAGACCTGCAGAGATGGGTGAATCCTGATTCGCTGTCGAGAGCACCTGCAGTTTACCAGCGCTATCAGCGGCCAGCCATGCCCATCCACTTCCAAACCGAGTGGCCGCGGCATTTGAAAACTCAGATTTAAAAGTCTCGAAACTACCGAATGCTGCTTTGATACCTTCCGCCAGCTCACTACCGGGTTCGCCGCCTGCACCAGGTGCCATGATCTTCCAGAACAATGTGTGGTTGGCATGTCCTCCGCCGTTGTTGCGGATTGCTCCGCGCACGGCTTCGGGAAGTGCATTCAAATCTGAAAGCAGGGATTGTATCGACTTGTCTTGAAGTTCTGGGTAACTTTCAAGCGCTGCGTTGGTCTTGCTAACGTAGCCAGCGTGGTGCTTTGAGTGATGAATTTCCATCGTGCGAGCATCGATATGGGGTTCCAATGCATCGTACGGATAGTCTAACTTAGGGAGTTCAAAAGCCATGATGTATACTCCTCCTTGAGCAAATCATACCAGTAAAGCGGACACATGTTAACAGGCTACAGAATCGACACGCCTGCCTATACGCAAAGGAATTCTAGTCTCCAGCGTCGGCATTTGTCAAGACGACCTCACAGGGTTAGGGCCGTATGGGACAATTGAAGGCGGTCAGCAGGTCGGAGAGCCGGATCATGCCTCCCCCAGGATTGATTCTGCTCGTTGGCATCCTTGCCGCTTCCACTTCATCGATCCTGATCCGCTTTGCCCAACATGAGGTCGATTCGCTAGTCATCGCGGCCTACCGTTTAAGCCTGGCGTCAATCATCTTACTCCCCTTCCAGGTGCGTAGGTCGCGATTTTCTCCCAGGGGGAGCTCGAAGGTAAATCATGGTCTACTGCTGCTATCGGGCTTGTTCCTGGCAGCTCACTTTGCAACTTGGATAAGCTCTCTCGAATTCACCAACGTCACCAGCTCGGTTGTCATTGTCCAGACCTCGCCACTCTTCGTATCACTCCTTTCACCTCTGCTGCTGGGCGAACGGCCAGCGCGCGCAACCTGGATCGGCCTGGCGGTAGCAATCCTTGGAAGCGTCTTAATTGCTGCCAGCGATCTATGCCCGGATCTACAACTCACCTCATGCCTCAACGCAGCAGGAACTTACAATCCATCTGCCCTGGTCGGCAATGGCCTTGCTCTCTTAGGAGCGCTTTCAGGTGCGGGTTATCTCATCATTGGGCGTCGTCTTCGGCGGAGTATCGATCTGCTACCCTATATCACCTGGGTGTACGGAATTGCAGCAATCTCCCTCTTGATTCTGGTGCTCATGCTGGGTTTGCCGCTCTTTGGCTTCTCGTTCGAGACGTACCTTTGGTTGCTCTTGCTGGCATTGTTCCCCCAACTCCTCGCCCACTCAAGCTACAATTGGGCGCTTAGATACCTGTCCGCCGCCTCGGTTTCGATCAGCTTGCTCGGTGAACCACTGGCAGCATCCGTCCTGGCATTCCTGATACTCAAGGAAACCCCAGGAGTTGCCCTTCTGGCTGGAGCAGCGCTCGTGCTGGGTGGTATCATTCTCGCTATAAGAAAACGTTCCCTCCCGCCTGAGACCGGCAGCACGACACCTGGTGGACAGGCGACGTAAGGAGACTAGAATGCAGATTCGTTGTTTTCGTTGTGGATGGAGTTTTGCGATCAAGAAAGATGAAATCGCCTTTGCCGTTGAAGCACTTACTGAGAGCGGCGGCAATCACTACGATACCCGTTGTCCCCGCTGCCGGCATACAAACCGTGTTTCGCTCGAGCAGCTTAAATCCCTTGTCCCCTCCCCGGTTGAGGAAGAGGAAAAAGACAGCGATTAGCCAACACCTCCAACAAACCGCATTACTTTCGATAAGCCTCGCCTTGCTTGCGACTGCTTGCGGGGTACAGGCACCAGTTGAGCCTCCTGCCGAAACGCGCCTGCTCACGTTAGATCCGCTGGATTCAATATCACCCCAGCTCGAACTGATCGGATTATCCACCTCGTACAATGCAATTGGTCAGCGTTTCAGCGTCGAATTCTTTGATCTCGACTTTGAACACAGCCCCGAAGTTACTTTCGAGCTTGATCTCTGGCCTGACCCTGGGCTGCAGCCGGGGGAACCCGGAGATTGGGATATCCACCTAGAATGTGCACCGGGGAGGATCCTCGAATTCACAAGCCACCTGCCTGAATCAGAAGCTATCGAGATTCCGGTCATCGCATGGGATGAGGCACACGATTTCCTGCAGGTGACCATTGCTCACTTGCACCAACTGCATTCTGCGCCATTCCTTATCCGGGTTAAAGTCCGTGAGCCAGGTACGCAAACAGTAGCAGATGTCTTAGGTCCGGTGCCATCCGATGCACGCGAAAACCGTACGGCAGAGCTCTTACTCGTCTTCTGGAACAGCTTTTCCGCCAACACGCCGGCAGAAGCGCTGCGAAGCTGGGACGGCGCGCACAGCGGGCCTGCGGGTGAGCGGTTTGGTTTGAGCCACCTGCTCGAAGCTGTCCAAGAATTCTCGTTGCCAATCACGCTCCTAGACTTAAACTCTCCGACAAGCCTGGCCGGTCTGGAATTTCTTGGCCACCTCTCCAGCGTACATTCCTTGCAGGAGCAAGGCTTGCTCAGCCTCCCACAAAGTCTGCCTGAATACTTCAGCCCTGGCATTCAGACAAGAATGCTCACCGAGCAGATCATCTCTGCGCGGCATGAAGTCTCCCGTGCGTATGGCCTGCTGCCCTCCCAATGGATCAGCTTACAGGATCCTTACCTGAGTGTTGAAACGCTAACTTCGCTCCCTCATACAGGATTGAGCGGCCTGCTGTCCGGTATTACACCACTGACAAACCCGGCATCGTCCTCCCGGGTGTATGAGGCTGCTGGGCTTACGATTCTCCCCCGACCACGTACAGATACAGCACAATCCGCTGGGCATGCTGGTGGGCTGAGTCTGGATTGGAGACAGGCGCTCCTCCAAATTGCGCTGGACAACAAACCAGGCACGTTCATCATCCTCGGCGGGAGTTTCGGCGACACGTTCTGGGGCGACCCTAACGTTGTGCACGACACATTCGCCTGGCTTAATGCCCACCCGTGGATCCGCGTCCTGAGCCTAGAAAAGCTTTCTCGAAGCGCAGCTCCTTCTCAACCTTTCGACCCTGCGCAGGATAAAGAAACTCACGCCGCCGCGACATACGACGAACAACCCAGCATCTATGAGCCCGGTCAAGATCCGATCAGCGATATGGCTCTGGATCTCCAAGCTCGCACCCTGGCCAGCCGAGTCTGCATTGGTGAAGAAATGCCTGGCTGGGATGATTTCTGGGCCAAATGCGATTCCGAGCTGGAGGCAAGGCGCGATCGTCTTCGAGCGTTTGCTGCCCCGACTGTTTCCATGCTCGTCTTTGCGAGCGAATGGGCACAGTCCTCAGCATGCTCCGGAAGAGAACTAACAACTTTATCTACTCTCATGGATACCGATGGTGATGGTGAACAGGAGGCCGTTCTGCGCAGCGACCGCATCCTGGCGATCATCGATCCACAGGGCGGACGTCTGGTTGGCCTCTTCGGATGCAAACAGGGATTTCCACCAACGACGATTGTCAGCCCACGCGCGAGCTCTGCGATTGGATTAAGCGATCCGAGTCAGTGGTCCTTCCAACATGGGGAAATCGGTGAATGGGCCGAGCCGTTTCTTAATGGCGGGTTCGTCTTCCCCCGTGATGCCGGGATGACCTTCGATCTGGAGCAGACACAAGAGGGGGTCCAGGTCACCCATCCAGATGGGGATTACCAGATTCACTACACTCTCCACCACGATAAACTACGGGTCACGCTAAATGGATATACTCGTGGGTCAAGGTCGATTGAGCTCCCTTTTTCCCTCGCTCCCGAACGCCTCCTGCAACCAGGGTTCATGTTGGATTACCAGCTAGATAGGGGTCCAGATGGATTCAGACTCGGACTCAATTCCAGACTTCAGCTGGACGTCTTAGTTTCAGCCTCTGCGTGGCAGGTGGACAGCTTTCTCGACTCCCCGGCTCCGACGATGAAAGCCGAAGATCCAAATCTTGAGGCGCCACCCGGTCACTATCTACCGTTCCCATTTACGCTGCTAACTTTCACGCTTGATGACTATGCGAAAAGTTCAATTGTGCTTAAAATTCAATAGCTCTCTGCCTATAACGAAGAATAATATCCTTTGGATTTCCACGTGCATCCGGGAGGGCTCAGATGGTGACTGACTATACTACCGTGATAGGCGTCGATCAGCTCGTAGAAAACCTCGATAACCCGGACTGGATCATTCTAGACTGCCGCTTTGATCTTTCATCACCTGGTATCGGCCGGGAGCAGTACCTGGCTGGCCACATCCCCGGTGCTCAATATGTACATTTAAACGAAGACCTGAGCAGCCCGATCACAGCTGTCTCCGGCCGTCATCCGCTCCCCGAGCCCGAGGCGCTTGCCGGGACTTTTTCCAGGCTTGGCATCGATCCTTCAATCCAGGTTGTTGCCTATGATGCCGACGGAGGCGGCTTCGCTGCCCGTCTGTGGTGGTGCTTACAGTATGCAGGTCACGCTGCAGTCGCCGTATTGGATGGCGGATACCCGGCCTGGCTGAGAGCGGGTCTTGAGCATGAATCTGCAAATGAAGTCGCGCCAACCCGTCAATTTCAACTACAGCCACGAATGGAACTGCGGATCGATACGGATGCCATCCTGAGTCAGCTTGGAGACAGTAGCAAGATCCTTCTCGACTCGAGGGCTGCTGAACGATACAGGGGAGAGGAGGAACCCATCGATGCCCTCCCCGGGCATATTCCAGGGGCAATCAACCGGCACTGGCAGGACAATCTCAAACCGGATGGAACATGGAAGGATCCTGGCAGCTTGAGGCGAGAATTCGAAATAATCCTGGACCAAAGATCGCCCGGACAGTTGGCCGCCTACTGCGGCTCAGGCGTAACTGCCTGCCAAAACATCTTATCTATGGCCTACGCAGGCTTTGAGGGCATGAAACTGTATCCCGGGTCGTGGTCGGAGTGGATCCGCGATCCCGCTCGACCCATCGTGAGCCCGGGTAGGCTCAACCCAATCGAGCCCTCACACTCAGGATAGGAGCTACGCAGACCTGCAGCCCGAGGTGGAATAGCGAAGAGGCAGCAGCCCTCGATCCCCACGATTGTTTATGTCACCCAGGTACTTGGTTCAGACCGATCTTGCAGCGATGGCCAGGATCTTGCTCAGACTCACTCCGCTGGATATAAAGCGCCCAGAACCATTGCCCCCAGAGCCTTGGCTTGCTGGAAGGCGTGTGTATCTTCAACTCCAAAGACTTCCACATCCATGTAGATATCCCAGAGTTGTATATGCAGTCCATTCCAGATTTCAGATCCGCTCCCGCCCCAGAATGCCGCATCTCCAACAGCCTCGATCCGTTTCGTCTGACCACCCCCGATCTCACGCCCTTCGAAAAGCTGCTGTACAGAATAATCGTTGTCGATTAAAAAGCTTGCCATGCCTTCAGCATAGACAATACTCAAGCGTGCGAGGAGAAGATTTGGATCCCCAGGTGCAGTGAAGGAGCAGATGCTCTCCCCTAGAGGATTGTCGGATATGGATTGATCTCCTGGGCCAATCTCCTGACCAAGGGCAGCCGAGACCTGCTCAGAGGTCAATAGCTCACAGGCCGGAACAGGGTTGGTCGGTCTGGTCCGATCTGGCTCGTAACGGATACCACCCAATTCGCGCTGGTCGGGTGGGCCTTCCGGGTTGGCAGTAAAAGTCCCGGTTACAAAAACTACAGTCAGGATCACTAGGAATAGAATTGCGCCTCCCAGAATGATCCAGGTCGAGCGTGGCATTGGCTGAGATCTCATTTGCTAACCTCCCTGTCTGGAAGAGGGGTTGGAATTGACGATGAACTTAAGGATGTGCAAGTATGGATGCATTGTAGGATAAGCAGCCGTGAATGAAAAGGTGCATCATGATCCCGAAGCTGGCATCGCCGGGGCGGTTCGCCCGACGCGGAAAATCCTTATTGATTCATCCATCCGGCGAGGAAGGCGATCCCTGCCAGTGCGAAGAAGACGAATTCAAAGCCAGCTTGGTCGGCAATCGTCCCACTTACCACTGCACCGATCGAACCGCTCGCGAAAGTGAACCCCAGGATCAGACCGGAGGCGACCGCTCTGCCCAAAAACGAAAAATTAAGATGTGGCGATGTTCTCGATGTTCGCCAAATGATGCTGACCTCGGCGGGTTGCCTCTGATGTGCCAGCCGGATGGAACGCACCAGAGCCAAGCGCCGTTCCCATGAGAAAAATGAGGGCGGCCGTGCCCGGAAGGATCAAGGCCAGGGCGAAGGCCAGCGACATAAAGAGCACTCCCCCGGCAGCCAACCGGCGGGTGCCTAACTAATCTGCCAACCACCCAAAAGCTGGCTGGGAGAGCGATCTTGATAAACTGTAGATCATGCTCAACAAACCAATCATCGCATTGTTGAGACCAAGCGGGATGCTGAGCAACACAAGCAGCAGAGGATATTGGCTATTTACCAGATCAACAAGGAAGTGGGCCAGGCTGGCGGCGAAGAAAGAGCGATCCCGGAGCAAGCTCATCGATAAAGCTTATTTGTTTCCATGTAAGCGCGCACAGCAGGCGTCGTGAAATATCGATAGCTGCGATTTGCCTGTACGCGCTCCCTGATCACTTCACCAGAGATTTCAACCATCGGCACCTTAAGAAAGGTCACTTTTCTTTCCAGAGCAGGAAATTGCTCGGTGAGTTGGCCCAGATCAACCTCGACCTGCGGTCTGAGCATAACCGCGATTTTATCCGTAAGCTTGATGAAGGTCCCCGGTTCGTTCCATGTAGGCAAATCGCGCAGGGAGTCACTCCCCATCAGGAACACGAGTTCGGATCCTGGATTTTCATCAGCCAGCCAGGAAAGTGTGCCATGGCTGAAGTGTGGAGGTAGGCGATCGATGTCGGCACGCGAAATTTGAAACCCAGGATTATCTTCGATTGCCAGTGCAACCATCGCAAGCCGGTGATTTAGATCTGAAATTGGCCAATCGGGTTTATGCGGTGGTCTACCAGTGACCACCCACAACACCCGGTCCAGTCCGAGTTGAGAACGGGCTTCCTCGGCAAGGATGAGGTGCCCTAGATGGGGTGGGTCAAACGTGCCTCCGAATACGCCGATCAAGTCAGCCATTCGAGTTCGTGTTCTCCGATCCGAACAGTATCCCCCGTTTCAACTCCCGCCTGGCGCAACGCGTCCTCGATCCCAAGATTTCCCAGCAACCGTTGAAAGCGACGCACGGCTTCATCGTACTGCCAGTAAGTCATCGCAGCTGCCCGCTCAATCGCCCCCCCGCTCAAGCGCCAGGCGCCATCCGGGTCGCGGCTGATTTCGAACGAAGGCGTCTGCTCGTACCGGTAGACAGGTACTTCCTCGGGTGTGTCGGGGGTCTCTTCAAGCTGATCAAGCGCATGCAGCGCGGCGAAAAGAAGTTCCCGCAGCCCGTTGCGGGCGAGGGCCGATACGGGAAAGATCTTGTGGCCATATGCCTGAAATGACCGGGAGAGATCCTCTAAACGTTCAGCAACCTGGGGCAGATCAATTTTATTCAGCGCGACAATTTGCGGCTTTTCGACCAGCTCGGGGTCGAACAAAGCCAGTTCTGCGTTGACTTGTGAAAAATCTGCGAGGGGATCCTGTGAAGCACCATCGAGCATATGGATCAAGACCCGGGTGCGCTGGATATGGCGCAAGAACTGCGAGCCGAGGCCGACGCCCTCATGCGCACCCTCGATTAGCCCGGGGATATCTGCCAAGATAAGAGTTCGTTCACCATCGAGATCTGCTACGCCAAGATTCGGCTGAAGGGTTGTAAATGGATAGTCTGCGATCTTCGGGCGGGCGTTTGTAACCGCTGCAAGCAGCGTCGATTTTCCTGCATTTGGCAAGCCAATGATGCCAACGTCGGCAATCAATCGCAACTCCAGGTAAATCCAGCGTTCCGCCCCTGGTTCTCCCTTCTCAGCCATGTAGGGTGCCTGGTTGCGTGAGGTCGCGAAGCGAGCATTTCCACGCCCCCCCCGACCGCCAGGCATAATCACGATCTGCTCTCCAGCTTCAACCAGGTCAGCAATTAGTTCCCCGTCCCTTTCAACCCTCACCTGCGTACCTGGTGGAACCAGGAGCAGGAGGTCTTCTCCATCCGCGCCGGTCTTGTTGCTTGGACCACCGGACCTCCCGTCCTCGGCCTTGTAATGTCTTTTTCGGCGGAAGGGAGCCAAGCTGTTAAGGTGTGGGCCAACCTGGAAGATGATGTCCCCGCCATGTCCACCGTCACCCCCGTCAGGTCCACCCCGGGGGATGTACTTTTCGCGACGAAAGTGGACGACGCCGTCGCCACCCTTCCCCGATGCAAGATGAATACGTACCTCGTCCAGGAACATACAGTCTTAGCCCTCATCCACGAAAGATCAAGCCATTATACCGTCGAGAAAGGTTGATTTCTTCCAGACATCGAGTTGCCAGCACTGTATCCTTGTGTTAAATTTGTCCCATCCTCTCGTCCTTCGCCAGGAGGTATGCATGGCGTCATCCAATGTGCCAGACATTGTTGTCGGGCGTTTACCGCTTTACCTTCGAGCCCTTACGCAAATGTCCGAAGAGGGAAGGGAAATCAGCTCATCCCAGGAATTGGGTGGGCGGCTGGGAATCTCTTCTGCACAGATTCGAAAGGACTTGTCCCAGTTTGGCGAATTTGGCAAGCAGGGAACGGGTTACAACATTTCCTACTTGATCGAGCAACTCCGCAAGATCCTCAGGCTTGACCACCCATGGGAGGTTGTCCTTGTGGGCGCCGGCGATCTGGGATCTGCTATAGCCAACTACGCTGGTTTCTTCGACCGAGGATTCCGGATCACTCAGGTATACGACAACGATCCTGAGAAGGTGGGGACGCGCGTAGGGGCATTCATCGTTCACGATACACGGATCATGGGAGCGGAAGTCAAGCGTGAGAACCTGAAGGTCGCCATGCTTGCCGTGCCGGCCGCCTTTGCTCAGGAGGTCTCCGAAAAGCTGGTGGAAGCTGGCATCAAGGCCATACTTTGCTACGCTCCCATCTCACTCTCGCTTCCCGAATCGATCCAGGTACAGTATATCGATCCCTCCCTCCACCTGCAGCATATGACCTACTACCTGCCCTAGCACGTGGATTTGCGTGGGACATAATAAAACCGGACGTCGGATGACGCCCGGTTCTCTTTTTTCGTCACACACGATTAGCTCAAACCGATGGCAGGCTCCGGCGCAACCGTTCAAGCATGCCCAGCGCTTTATAGGCTCCCTTTGCGGCACATACCACCGGTTCTTCGGCCAGGTAGGCTGGAACGCCTGTCTCGCGCGTGAGCCACTTGTCGATCCCACGCAGCAGTGCGCTCCCCCCGCAGATCACCATTCCACGATCGATGATATCAGAGGACAGCTCGGGCGGCGTCTTCTCGAGCACATTACGGATGGAGACGACCATCAGTTGTAGTGTTTCCTGTAAAGCTTCCACGATTTCGCTCGTGGTCATGTTGATCGGTCGAGGCAACCCTGTTACTTGATCCTGGCCCTGGATCTCAATCGTCCTTTCCTCATCCTGCGGAATAGCCGCTCCGATCCTGATCTTAGCCTCTTCCGCCGTCCGCTGACCTATGATTAAGCCATATTTCTTGCGAACATAAGTCGCGATAGCCTCATCAAGCTTAAGCCCACCCATGCGGACGGCATCCGAGGCGACCAAACCGCTCATGGCGATCACAGCAGCCTGCGTCACACCACCCCCTAAACCTACAATCATGTTGCCAGAGGGTGTTGCTATCGGCAGGCCGACACCAATCGCAGCAGCAAGCGGCTCCTGGATCAGGTGAACATCGCGGCATCCAGCTTGCAGGGTTGCCTCATGCACTGCCCGGCTTTCCACACTCGTGACACCCAACGGCACGGTGATCATCACCCGGGGTTTGAAAAGCCGCGTCGGACCTGATACTTTTTCGATGAAATGACCGAGCATGCGGTGAGTGACTTCAAAATCCGCAATTACACCTTCTCGCAAGGGCCTCGAGACTTCGATCGACTCCGGAACACGACCATCCATCTCACGCGCTGAATGGCCAACATCCACGATCTTTAATTCTTCGATATCGATGGCGACAACCGTCGGCTCGTGAAGGATGATCTCATCGTCTTCACAAATGAGGGTGTTTATCGTACCCAGGTCGATCCCCAGATCCTTGCCAAAAAGTGGCATTATTTGGAGTCCTGCTCACTCCGGGACGATCCGACTCGAGATGAATACTTGCGGTAGCGGCGAATGGCTTCCAGCCGCAGCGTGGAACGTCTCAGTGCTGCCTGGATGCGTAGATACTCGTCGGTATCGGGTGGAGGTCCTTCCTCAAGCATCTTTTCGGCGCGCTTCCGGGCATCTTCGGCCCGCTGCTCATCAATCTGATCCAGGTTCTCACCCACATCCGCCAAGACCGTGACGATATCCGGGCGAACCTCAAGGATGCCCCCGGCGATCGTAAAGAGAGTTTCATTCCCCTGATATCGTACGCGCAGGATGCCGAAGTTTAACGTCGTGAGCAGAGGCGCATGGTTGGGAAGGATACCCATCTCACCCTCCGTCCCAGGGGCGACAACAATATCCGCTGGCCCTTCGAAGAGGAGCTTATCCTGCGTCACGACTTCACATTGGATTGGCATCAAGTCACATCCCCTGCACGCAGCTCAGCCCTCGAGCTTCTCGGCCCTATCTACAGCCTCGTCGATCGTCCCGACCATCATAAAGGCTTGTTCCGGCAAACCGTCATGCTTGCCTTCCAGGATCTCCTTGAAACCGCGCACTGTCTCACGCAGGGCAACGTACCGCCCTTCCTGTCCGGTGAACTGCTCTGCGACAAACATGGGTTGGGAGAAGAAGCGTTCGATCTTCCTTGCCCTGGATACCACCATCTTGTCTTCCTCGCTTAGTTCTTCGATCCCAAGGATTGCGATGATGTCCTGTAGATCCTTGTAGCGTTGGAGAACCTGCTGAGCATCCCGGGCTACCGTGTAGTGTTCCTCCCCGACGACCTGGGGATCGAGGATGCGCGAGGTAGAGGCTAGCGGATCGACTGCCGGGTAAATGCCCTTTTCAGCGATAGGGCGTTCAAGCGCGATCGTAGCATCAAGATGGGTGAATGTGGTCACAGGTGCCGGATCGGAGTAGTCATCCGCCGGCACATAGATCGCCTGCATGGACGTAATCGATCCGCTCCGGGTTGACGTAATGCGTTCCTGCAGTTCACCCATCTCGGTCGCCAGGGTGGGCTGGTAACCCACAGCCGAAGGCATGCGGCCCAGCAGCGCCGAGACCTCGGAACCCGACATGCTGAATCGGAAAATATTATCAATAAAGAGCAGGACGTCCCGGCCTTGATCGCGGAAGTACTCTGCCATCGTCAACGCCGTCAGCCCAACTCTCAAGCGCACTCCGGGGGGCTCATTCATCTGCCCGTAGACCAGGACTGTGTCCGGGAGCACCCCCGATTCAATCATCTCCCTGTACATCTGGGTGCCTTCACGAGTGCGTTCCCCTACGCCGGCAAACACTGAATTCCCCTGGTGCACTGTGGCAATGGAGCGAATCAGCTCCTGGATGATGATCGTCTTACCGACACCTGCCCCCCCGAAGATACCGGTCTTCCCACCACGCGTGAAGGGCGCGATAAGGTCGATTACTTTCAATCCGGTCTCAAAAACCTCGACGCGTGTTGACTGCTCGTCGAAGGCCGGGGCCGGGCGGTGAATGGGGTAGTACGTCGTTGCCTCGACCGGCCCCAATCCGTCAATAGGTTGGCCAAGGACGTTGAACATCCTGCCTAATGTTGATTCCCCAACAGGGACGGTGATCGGCGCACCGGTCATATCCGCATCAACCCCGCGTTGTAAGCCATCCGTGCTGTCCATGGCAACGGTTCGTACGCCGCGATGGCCCAGGTGTCGCTGGACCTCCAGCACGAGCGGTTTTTCGCCCTCGCGCGGGATCTCAATGGCTTCATACACTTCAGGCATCGCGCCGTGTGGAAATTCGCAATCGACGACCGCACCCTGGATCTGGACGACCTTGCCCGTTGCTCCTGCCATACTAACCTCCACACTCCATTGGATCTACCATCAGGCCTGGGAGAGCGCTTCGGCTCCACCGGCAATATCGAGCATATCGCTCGTGATTGCCTGCTGGCGCGCCTTGTTGTACTCAAGACGGAGCGCACCGCTCAGCTCCATCGCGTTATCGGTTGCATTGCGCATGGCCACCATGCGTGCCGCATGCTCACTGGCCAGCGATTCGGTTATCGCCTGAAAGATCTGCAGTTCTGTCAGGCTGGGAACGATGCTGTTGATAAGCTCCTGCTGGCCAGGCTCGTAGATATAGGCCGGTTCAGGCCCTTGCTCGGGATGCCGGGGCTTGACGTCCGCCTGATCAGAACCGAGCGGGAGTTCCTCGAACGACAGAGGTAGCAGTTGCTTATGCCGTGGCACTTGACGAAGCAAGTTAATGAAATCGGTATAGACCAGGATGACCTGGTCAGCCTTGCCAGATAGATACTCATCCATCACCAGCCGGCCGATGGCCGAGACATCGGCAACCGTCGGTTCAGAGGGAAGTTTGCTGAATTCCGCTACAACATTCTTCCGGCGGCGGAAGAGCATATCACGGCCCTTACGCCCGACAGCAACGTAGCTGACCTCTGCTGGTGCTTCGGCAAAACTCTGCAGTGTGTAGCGCATTACGTTCGTGTTGTATGCTCCCGCAAGACCTCTATCACCGCTGATGAGAACAACGAGAATATGATTAACGGTTTCCCGGGCAGTCATGAAGGGGTGAACAATTCCATGCGCAGGTTGCCTGGATAAATGGCGAAGCACCTGCCAGGCCTTATCAGCGTAGGGCCGGGTCTGCATCACACGGGCTTCTGCCTTCCGCACCCGACTGGCACTTACCGCCTCGAGTGCACGTGTGACTTGAGCGATATTGTCGACGCTGCGGATGCGCATCCGCATTTCACGGGCTGATGCCATCTGGCTGATCCTTGTTCGCTTTGGCTATGTTTGCCAGGTCCGGTTGAAATCCCCGATCGCGGCTTCAAGCTTGGAGCGGGTCTCGTCGCTGATGATTTTCTTTTCAGTGATATCGCTCAAAAGTTCTGGGCGGGCCGACTCCAGGTTTCGGATCAGGGCTGCCTCCCAAGTGCTAATCTGGTCAACCGGTATTCGGTCTGCATATCCATTGGTCACGGCAAACAGCACGGCTACTTGATGCGCAAGTTCGACCGGCTGGTATTGAGGCTGCTTTAGGACTTCCTGTAACCGCTGACCCCGGCCGAGCTGGTCCTGGGTTGCCTTATCCAGGTCAGATCCGAATTGGGCAAACGCAGCAACTTCACGGTAGGAAGCCATGTCCAGTCGCAGCCTACCCGCAACCTGACGGATCGCCTTCGTTTGGGCATCGCCACCCACCCGTGAAACGGAGAGACCAGCGTTAATCGCAGGGCGAATGCCGGCATTGAACAGATCGCTCTCGAGGTAAATCTGTCCGTCGGTGATCGAAATCACGTTTGTCGGGACATAGGCTGATACATCTCCGAGCAAGGTTTCAATAATGGGGAGCGCAGTAAGCGAGCCTCCGCTGCCTTTAACCTTGGCAACCCGCAAGCCGTTCTTTTCCTGCATGGCTTCGAGCGCCATCTTTGCGTTGTGCTTCGCGAGTGGTCCGCTGTAAACCGTCCCATCTACAGCATCTTTTACATTCGCTTCGCCATCACCTTCCTGTTGCACGATGACAAAATCATCTGCCAATCGGACAGCACGTTCCAACAGGCGGCTGTGAAGGTAGAAGACATCACCCGGATATGCTTCGCGGCCGGGCGGGCGTCGAAGCAGCAGTGAAACCTGGCGGTATGCCCAGGCATGCTTGCTCAGATCGTCATACACGGCAAGCGCATCCAGGCCGCGCTCCGCAAAATCCTCTCCCATCGCACATCCTGAATAAGGCGCCAGATACTGGAGCGCGGCCGGGTCATCTGCCGCGGCTACGACGACGATGGTATGTTCCATCGCCCCGAAGCGTTCCAGAAGCGCGACCGTCCGGGCAACGGCAGCCAGTTTTTGCCCGATGGCGACGTAGATGCAAATCAGATCTTTGCCCTTCTGATTGAGGATGGTGTCGACGGCGATGGCAGTTTTCCCGGTCTGGCGGTCGCCGATAATGAGCTCGCGCTGGCCGCGACCAATGGGGATCATGGTATCGATCGCCTTGATCCCGGTCTGGACCGGCGTATCAACGTCCTTCCTGGCGATCACGCCAGGTGCGATCCGCTCAACTGGACGATAGCGCTCAAACTGGAGCGGTCCTTTTCCATCCAGTGGTTGACCAAGTGCGTTGACAACCCGCCCAATCAATCCTGGGCCGACGGGAACGGAAGCGATGCGACCGGTGGAAAATACCTGCATCCCCTCCTCGATTGCAGCGTATTCACCCATGACGAGCACACCGACATTATCCTGTTCGAGATTGAATGCGATGCCCATCGTTCCATTGGCAAATTGAACGAGCTCCTGCGCGCCTACTGAAGACAGACCAGACACGCGGGCGATGCCATCGCCCGCTTCAAGGACCTCACCAACTTCACGTGAGTGAACTTCAGGTGAAAAATCCTCGATCTGACGCTGAAGCTCACTGGAGAGGTTGCCCACCATATCCGACATTGGACCTCCAAAGAAGGGAAAAATACGAGGTTACAAATGCTCTACAACGCGCCACGAGCGCCCCAATCTTGCCTGAAGACCGGGGTGCACGTGGGGCGCTGGAAATCATACCTGAAGGCCTCCATTTTGTCCAGCAATTCACAATAACGACCCAAAAATGGGGCTAGCTTTCATCCACGGAACCTCGCTTTTTGCCCTGCCCCAACTGCACAGAACGCTCGTATGCTGCCCAGATTGCTCTCGAGACCGCTGTCCTCAGCCCGGCTTTCTCCAGGAAGTAGAGCGCAGCGGCTGATGTCCCCCCGGGAGAAGTTACCTGGTTTCGCAGTCGTGCCAGGTGGCTGGGAGAGTGCTCATAGAAGGCGACCGAACCCTTCACGGTTTGGACGACGAGTTCCTCAGCGATCCGCCTCGGGAAACCAAGGTGAACGCCTGCGTCCACCATTGCCTCCATAAAGAGAAATGTATACTGGAATTCATCGCCCATCTGCTGTTTGGTCTATCCCAGGAAACCATCACCTCACCGGTTCTCTTTGCAGCAAGCCGATTCTTGAATCGGGAAGAGCCAGCCACGGATTTTCTCGAGCTGGCGCAGATGGAACCGATCAGCCTGGCCTTGGAGCTGAGAAAAAACCGGTACCGGGAAGGGTGGGGGGACAGACAGGCCGTCGAACAATTGGCTCGGGCTGACGCCTACGAGCAGCTTGCAAGACTCGAGGCATTTGATCTTGACCATGAGTACTGGGATCGTGCTGCCTTTGACCAGGTCGAGGGGGATGAACTGGAGCTTGATGAATACATCCAACTGTCCTTTGTAGAGGGTGACTCCAACCTGTTTTCGACGGCTGATGAGCTGTGGCAAGTGGTGAAAAACCAGCTAAAGGATGAGATGCCCAGAGCGAGCTACGAGGAAAGACTCAAGGAATCCGGCGGAGTTTCCTACGAAAATGATGTCCTGACGGTGGGCGTGAGCGACGAGTTCACCAGGGATTGGCTAGAAGATCGATTGAGCGCAACGATTCAAAGGATCCTAACCGGGATCAATAGGCGGCAATCCGAGGTCTTGTTTGTCAAGTTGGAAGTAAACTGATTAAACAAGTTGATATCATGCACCTCGCTGGCTTGGGTGCTCGGCCTAGGCGAGAGTGCTTTGGATAACTATTTCGCACCAGAGATGGCAATATAGACGGTATTACGGGTCGGGTTCTCCTACACAAAGATGCGCGATGAATCATGCTGGAGATTGAAGCAATTTCTGGGTTTAACAAGGGAGGCAATAAACAGATTGTTCCATGCGAGTATTGCGAAAGTGTAAGAAAGACGCGGACCGTCCTGCAGCAATTCTTGCTATCCCATCGAAAAGTAGAAGACCACCAGGCACTAACCCAATAAATAAGCTCCAACAAGAGTGTGTGAAACAAGTAGGCCTATCGAGCGCACAGCTCCCCTCCCCAGGCAGGCCTTGAACTTCTGCAGGCGCCTGAAAGAGGTGAAAAGCTCCTCTTACGCCTGATACTGATCTCTTTTCTTGGCCTACTCTCCCTTCTCATGTTTCATTTGCTGCTTTACGAATCCCGGCGACTCAGTTTGCGAGCTTGGCTCTGCCCTTGAAATTCACCCCGATATTAACTGGTAGCTCACGACCTGGCCATCTCGCAAATTGAGCAATACCCCACGCAGGATGCCTTCCGAGTATTCGCTGCCCGGGTTGATGCAAATAGTGCGTCCGATCTTGCTCGCTCCACGAGACTCATGGATGTGCCCATGCAACCCTGCCAGCGGCTGGTAACGCTCGATCGCTTCCCGGACGGCAGTGCTGCCCAGGGGAACGATGTTGGGCTGTCCACCCACCAGCACCGGCCGTAACTGATTGTCTAGCTGCGGACCCAGGTCCAGCTCGCTGTCATAAGGCGGGACATGAAAATTGAACAGCGCACGCGTGGGGTCTTTGGCCTGCGAGATCGCGGCTTCAATTCTCTCTGCCAATTGTCCCTCCGGCAGATCGCGCGGGCAGTGCCAAGGAGTCATATTTCCATGGCCAACGCTGACCATCTCGTGCAGCTCATCGAGCCAGACCGCTTTGCCATCGGCGTAGGTCATTACCTCGGATCCCTCGATCACCGGTATGATCTCATCCCTATCATCGTTTCCCAGTGAGATGAAAGAACGCACGCCGCGGCCCTTGAGCTTATCCTCGGCAACATCCATCCATCGGGCTACAGACTCCTTCATAAGTCGCAAGAACAAGGCATCTACCTTTTCAGGATCTGCTTCGAGATCCCGAACCTCCTCTTCGGTGGTCCGGTAGGGGTAGAATCCATTGGTGCGGATGATTTTCTCGAGCTCAGCCAGCTCGCTTTCTGTCTCCAGCACATACTTATGCTCAAAGAGGTTAGCCTCCCATCCACCAGGCCGCCGGATGATGCTGATCACCATCTTGCCAGTGATGTCACCGCCCAGCACTAGGGCATCCGCCTGGTAGTGCTCGGCGGCGTTCAGAAACTTGAAGAAGGCTGGGTCGGAGCCGTGGATGTCAGTAGCGAAAAACACCCTTGTCATTGGCTCCTTGCGGCGCTTTTTCCGGCTGAAAAGGCTCAAGGTGTTCACTCCCTTCTTGGGCAACCCGTTGCCGGCAAGCCTGCCGGCAACGGGTTTGACCCTCTTGCATTCCGCCTGGCCAGCTTATTCAGGTGGAAGCTCTTGGAAATTCAAGTCGATATCGATTCCGCGGTTCTTATTGATTGCCCTTGCGACCCAAAACCATATGAAAGCGCCAGCGAAAACGGCCAGCATGCCGATGAACCCCAACAGCGTCTCTCCAGGCAACGGCCGCAGGCCCAGCCCCGGGTCGGTGAGATAGAAATACAACAGCACAACCCCGACAAGCACCCCCCAGGAACCGCATAGTGTCACCAAGGGGATCTTGCCCACTTTGAGCTTGGATATTGGTGAGGCCTGGTAGATCCGCTTGGCCCTCCACGGGAAGATAGCTGCGGCCAGCATTGTCAACGTCTGGTAGAAGGTGGCCGAGAGGGAGGTGGATAGCGCGTAGCTCTCGACATTCGGCGCAATCAAGAACAACAACGCGAGCACCTCGCCACCAATGAGCAGGAACAGAATGGCATTCACTGGTGACCCGCGGAAGCGTCTGCTGATGCGCCCGAGCCCCTCCGGCAGCACGCGGTCCATGCTCATGGCTACGATCAGACGCGTCCCACCTACGAAGACATTGAAAGTCTGCTGAATGGCCTGGGTAAAGAAGCCCACCAGGATCAAGATCACAACCAGCGCCGAGCCTCCCATCACCGAGGTCAGGATGCTGGAGTACGGGAACACCGGGTAGTCGATGGTTCCATTCCACCAGTTAAAGCCCGCGGCCTGCAGGAACTCCCCGCCGGCCACCTTGGTCAACAGCGCCATGGTCCCACCGAGCACCAGCAGACCGAAGAGCAGTGAGAGCTGCATCACCCGGTTGAGCTGGCTGAAGCTATGGGCGTGTTTGATCTCGCCAAGATTGGGCATAGACCATACAGCCCAGATCAGATTAAACCATGCGATTGCGATGACCGCGATCAGCCCGTTTAAACCGCCGCCGGTTGAGGGTGAGAAACCATTGGCGTAGGCGGTTTCAATCACGTACTTGTAGTAATTTGTCTGCTGCGGATCGAAGGCAGCCATCAGGCTGTTGAAATTGGTGACGAAGGTCTCATGTGAGGTGGTGAGCAGCAAGATAAACATAGTAACCAAGCTGATGATCACGCCGGCGAAAAGGAACGATTGGACCTTCAGATAAGCACGAAGGCCAGAGATGAAGGCGACAGCAATCACCAGGTTGGTGACAATCGCACTCCAGAAGATTCCTTGTTGCGAGCTAAACCAGGTTGCCAGATTCAGCAGAGAGACGTTGCCGGTGGTCGCGCCGAGCATCGAGAATAGCGGCGAGAAGACCATGGAGGCGATCCAAAACCCGCTCAGTTCCAACCAGTACCAAAGCCAGATCACCATCGCGAACAGAGCCATGAAGGCGATGGCGGGGTGCAGGATACGGCTTTGAAACACATAGTCACCGCCGCTACGCGGCATCGCCGATGCCAGCATGGAATAGGCGGTGTAGATGGGGATTATTGCGAGGCTGGCTATAACGAGTCCCATGACAGGGCTGGTTCCCGGGTAGACACCTGGCGCCCAAAGATAGAAAAACGCCGCGCCGGTCAGGACCAGCAGAGTGAATACATTGTAGATCCAATGCTGTACCGGCGAGATTTCTCGGGTCAATCCAGATGCTGTTCGTCTAAACACGCCTCGTTGAACTTCCTCTCCTGTAGTCATTTTACATTTCCTCCAATTGCAAAGATCTAGTCAGCGGCTGAAATTCCCTCGCTAGAGTGCCCGCTGATCACCTCCTTTCTCTCCTTTTGACACCCTCACTGCGCTTCTTAGGCGCCCGAGACTCAGCGTTCTAAATCTCCGACGTGCTTGTACCAGATTATCCTGGAGCCAATCGCCGCCCGCAGGCGCCATTTCATGGATTTTGGCTCTACCTCAATCCTCTCCAGGAGCCGGTCGATACGCTGTCTCACCACCGCGCGATCTTCGGCGCCCAAGGGTTCGAACTGGTCCAGCGCCTGATCGCGAATGTGCATTAAATTCTCAGTGGCGGTGTAGTAGAACCCCCAATCGCTGCTGAAGCGCTTCGCGATGTAGGATGCGTCGATCGCCGAATCCCCCTCGCCACTCTCGTGCTCCCGTAAAAGTATCAGCGTATCTATCACGTCCTTTTGGGTGAGCTCAACGATCTGCAGCTTCTCCAGCAACAGGTCGGCGAGCGAGAGGGTGAGCGGGTCAAGATCCAGCCGCCGCTGGAAGTCCACCGCGTGGCACATGTCCAGCCGATCGAAAAAGACGTCCACCCGAAATCCCTGAGGGTGGAAGAAGATCACCCGGTCATTGCCATGCAGCATGGCCCGTCGATCGTCGAAGTGATAGCTCAAGCCCTCCATGAAGTTGACTACATTCTGCCATTGGCTGGATAGAGCAGCGAAATCCAGATCCGAGAGCGCCCGGCCCATTGCCTGACGCAGATGGTTGAACTTGGGACATTGGTATTCGTAGGCCAGCGCCCCGATCAGGCGCAGTGTCACTCCCGCCTGCTCGGCTTGCGCAAGAATATGCTTTGCCTCAGCCTTCATTTGTTGGGGATCGGGTTGTTGAATCTCAGCCATGCGATGACCCCTTCTCACAAAACGATCTTCTAGTTTGTGCCATCAAGAGGCGATGTTCGAACCTGCATGCGCCGCCACACCCACAGAGGCGCCGGTGCCCTATCTACCCGGAGACCCGTGATGTCCAGGGGGAGCGCCTCACTCTCCTTCTGCCGGGTGCGGTTATCAGCGGTAAATTAATATCTCCTCAAGCTCACATGGTCAACTCAGGTTGCCGTATCGATGATTAACCTCTTTCTGGGCTCAACGCTACGCAAGAACTCCCGGACGGTAGCAATATAGCGCTCACTCTCCTCAAGATGCGGCGTATGCGAGCTCCGCTCAAAGACCACCAGCTCGGCATCAGGGAACAATCCCTGATACCAGCGGTTGGTTTCCGGCGGCGACTCGTCATAGCGGCCACATGTAATTAAAACCGGCGCCCGAATCTCTCTCAGCCGATCCGTGCGATCGAAGTTCTCCAAGTTACCGGTTTGCAGGAACTCAGCCGGCCCCCACATGGTGTTATAGACCGATAGCCCAATCCGATCCCAGGTCCGCTTCATGGGATCTGGCCAAGGCTCCAGCCGGCAGAAGTGTCGTTTATAAAAGACCATCGTGGCTTCCTCATACTCGGGGGAATCGATCGACCCTGAGGCCTCATGCTCTTCCAGGACGCTCTGCACCGCTTGCGGGAGTTGTTTCCTGAAGGCCCCAACGTCCTGCATCCAGCGGCTCACGCTCAGGCAGGGGCTGGCCAGGATCAGGCTGACCATGCCCTCCGGATTGGTCAACACGTAGTCGACGGCCAGCATGGTCCCCCAGGAGTGGCCCAGCAGGTGGAAACGATCTAAATCAAGCGCTTGGCGCACGTTCTTCAGCTCTGTCACAAAACGCTCGATTCGCCATAGGTTCGGGTCGTCCGGGAGGTCAGACCTGCCACACCCCAATTGATCGTAAAAGATCACCTGGCGCTCGTGCGACAAGGCCTCCAGGGGTTGCAGATAGTCATGAGGCATTCCGGGCCCGCCGTGTAAAGTGAGCAGAGGAATACCCTCCTCCTTCACGCCTACCACCTTGTACCATACCCGCCCACCCGGCACGTCAACGTAGCCTGTGCGTTCGGCAGTCGACACCCAGACACCTCCTTTTTCATTCTATGAGCTATTGAGATATTGTCAAATATTGTGGATCAATATTGTGGATCAGACTGTCATTTGCTGGCGTGGAACGGCACGAGAATATATGAGGCCTTTCAGGAGACCGTCAGAATGCTGTAAGGAGTAAGGAAATGGCTAAATCAAAACACGACAAAATCACTGAGCAGATTGCAAAGAAGCGGGGCGGCAAGTACAACCCGGACAAGGGTGCGGACATCGTGACCTCGAGGGAGGCAATAGAAGTAGAGGTTGATGCCAGTAAGCTGAGCGAGGGAATCAGGCAGCTGCAGGGCTACCGCAAGAAGCGGTCCAACGGGTCACAATACAAACCCCTGATAGTTATCAGGAGTAATGACAGTGTATGTCGCCTTGGGGTATGCTCGAGCCCATTCGGCTGGAATTTTTAACTTTTTGTTCTTTGACCACTTAAGTTCATAGCCATCAAGCTGTTTCCCTCTCTCTTCAACCCAATCAACTTCCTGTTGAGAATAGGTGCGCCAGAAGTAGTGATTGGCAGCATCGCCAGAATAGGCCATGAATTTTATTCTCTCCATGACAATGAAATTCTCCCACAGCGCGCCCACGTCGTCTCGTTGATCGAGCTTATTGAATTGGCTAATTACTGCATTTCGGATCCCGTTGTCGTAAAAGTAGTATTTCGAGTTTCGAGTTACTTCGCTGCGTAGATTGCGGCTGAAGCCATCTAACCTGTAGAGAACAAACGCCTTTTCTAATAAGTCAAGATAACGCCCTACAGTTTTCACGTCCACCCCGAGAGATCGGGACAACTCACTTTGTGAAACCTCGTTCCCGACCTGGAATGCAAGCAGTTTGAGTAGATCCCATATTGCGCGCGAACCTCTTACACGATCAAAATTGAGGATATCTTTCAGTAAATACGAGTTGGCAATTTCGTTAACGATGTCGATCCTGTCCTTACGCTTCCGGGCCATAACAACCTGGGGATATGAACCGAAGATAATGCGCTCTTCAATATCCTGTTTGAGTTCGTAGCGATTATGGAGCGAAAGCAGCTCCCTTTGAGAAATCGGGAAGAGAGTAAGCGTTCGTTTCCGGCCGGTCAGTGGTTCCCCAATTTGTCCAGCGAGCTCGAATGAAGACGAACCTGTGGCTATCACGCGTATATTCGGGACCTGGTCTACGATGATCTTCAATGCAAAGCCAATTTCAGGAACATATTGTGCTTCGTCAATTACGAATAACTCATATCCATCAAGGTACTCCTGGATTTGCGAGACATCTCTTGAAGATAAAAGCTGCTGGGTTGGCAAGTCATCGCCAACCGTGGATTTGTACTTCCACTTAGTGGAAGATAAATATTCCTGCAATAGGGTTGTTTTTCCCACCCTGCGCGGCCCATAAATAACCAACACATTCTTCGGGGCAAGATATTGCTCCAATGGCTCGTATGCTCGCTCAATCATAGCCACAGTATATAGAAACCCCATAATATTGTCAAAAATCATGGAGTTATACTCCACGAATTAATACTAATTTAAGGACTTATTTTCCATAAGATTATCGTCGAGAAGACTTAGAGCTTTCCTTTACCAGATAATCGAACTCATTGTCCAAAGCAATCCATTTATTGCGAGCATTCGAGTATACGAAGTGAGGCCGATGTAGAGTCGTTTATTACTCAGAGCGGGGAACTTCCTTGTCTCAGCCCGTCGACTCAGATGTGGGGTCGTCAACCCAACGGACTTCGTGGATAAGCCATATGTCATCCACTTCGACTATCCGATACACCGTGGTTCCCGCCAGTTCGAGGTTCACGGCTGTCGCCAACCCCGGTTCCTCGACCACGTAGGTGTCGCCCTCAAGGTGAATCACAGGTTCTCCAGTAGCTTCATAGCGAAACTGGGCTCTCTCCCAATTGGCATCAACGTACGCCAAGAACTCGTCCAGGGTTTGGACCGGGCCTGTTGACTGCCACGTGAAACCATCGGTCAGGTACGTCCGCATTGACTCGGTGTCGTATGTGGTGCTGGCCTCTGTGAATCCTTCGATCGAAGACATGACTCCTGCAGGTACACCCGGGTCGCTGTTGCCATCTCCACATGCACCCAGAAGCATCAAAGCTGCTACCACCGCCAGCAGGACTCCACGTCTCATTACAGACCTCTCAAGCCAAATCGTGGGGACCCAACGTGACCTAGTATCTAGCTCCGCGGGAGGTGCTTGTAGGGCCGTCATGGTTGACTCCTCCTTCTACTTACCTGATGGGGCGAGAAGTTGGGTCCACTCGCCGTTGGAGGGACGGAGAGCCCAGATATCAGTTGTGGTTTTTGTTCCGGGCCAGTTGCAGCAGAAGTCGTTGAAGACCACGAGCCGGTCGTTGATCGGGTCGACGACCATGGCGGAGGGCATCTGAGTGACAGAACGGAACGGGCGTGGATAGCATTCCCAGGTCAGGGCGACCGGATCAAGCCGGCAGACGCTGAAGTTGGAGGTGAAGGTGTATGCGGTTGCGCCGTCGGTTGCATACGAGAAACTCCCGAACCCTCCCATAACACCGCCGGGTGGTTCGTCCAGGTGCGTGTACTCGCCGGTGCGGGGGTCGAACAACCCTCCGTTTCCCTGGAAAGGGGCACTGTTGAATCCGAGGAATGCCAGGCGGTCTGTCTCCGCCACATAGCCGATCAGGAACGGCGGCGCGAGCGTCCGGGTTGTGCCTTCAGAAGTGACATCACGTTCCTCCACGATCATCCCAACAGGCGTCCACTCGTCTGTCTCCACGTCGTACGCCGTCAACATGCCGTCATCGGTTACGACGAGGACCAGTCCCGAGACTGGGTCGTAGACGGCACCCAACCAAAACAACGAGTCCTCATACTCGGATGGCCGGTCTCGTTGCGTCCAAGTGTTGGTTTGGGCATCGTAAACGGCAATCGTGGTCTTGCGCCCACCGAAGGAGATGGTGAGATCCGAATCGATGTCGTAAACCAGTTCACCTTCGTACCAGTATTCCGACGTGGGTACCCGGCGGGGGTTCGTGTTCTCCCAGGTGTTGGTGCAAACGTCGAAGGTCCAGGTCTGGGCTGCTTCGTCAACGAAGACGATCCGTCCGGTGTGCCGGTTGAAGGCGGCAGCCTGGTTGCTCCACGGACCTGGTTGGGGCCGTTCGTGATCGACCCGACCGGGTAGGTCGGGGGTGCTGCCGGTAGGGCATGTAGCGGCGGGTGGGGCGGGTTTGGCTCGGGTGGTCGCCAGGATCGGGTTCCAGGCTCCCAACGGGGGGATCATCGTGGTGGTAGTGGGGGAAGGTGTCTCTTTGGCGGGCTCTTCGAGGCGGGTGGCGTCGATCTCGGTCGAAGACGTTGCGTCGGAGACCGGCTGGTCGTTCGACGCGCATCCGACCACCAGCAGCGTGAGAGTGACGGTGACGGCGACGGCCAGTGCCACGACCCTTGCGTTCATGTCTTCCTCCTCCCGACAGGAGCCCACCTTCTTCCGTTTGCTCCAGGGTCGTTTGCCGAAACCGTTGAAGGGCGGGGCTGAGCTAGCGCGGCGATCCTCCATCTCATGACTCCATCACCTCTCGTATGTAACCCAACAGTGAGTATTGCTGGCGAGCAACCTGGTCGGGGGGCTACCCCGGTTCCGCACGCATTCCGAGCGCTTCGGCTAGTATGGCCCCATGGGTGCGCGGCAACCGATTCACAACACCAGCGAGGCCGAACGAGTGGCGGTCCTTGGCGCGGGCCCCGCGGTCGCGTCGTGAGCGAGATCGACTTCTGCCCGCGCACGCCCGTGGCAGCTTGGCGAGAACTTCCAACCTCGCTCCTGCGCATCTTGGGATAGTCGGACCCGGATTCCACGTCGAATTAATCTACCAGCATTTTCATCACAAACGATGATAATTCTGGCGGAACTCTTTTAAGTTTAGCGCTGTTTTCATTATTTCGCATCATTTTTAGCGATCCATTGTACAAATTTGGACATCTGAAATGATTTTTCCCTGCCCAATTTAATAGAAATAAAGGTTGAGACATATGAAGGCGTGTTTTCTTCAAGACAGACTTTTTTCATATATCTCTTGATAGGGATATTTTTCAGAAAGCTTCATCACCACACTTCTGGCCGTTCGGATGATCTTCCCAGCCAGGAAAATGTACTTCAACCGGAACGTCTTGATTTGCTGTCGGTATTCCGTTTCCCTTGTAAAGTCCATCTTGAACAGTAAAAACAAATTGTATGCCAGCATCATCAGCTGAAAGATCGCTTCATTGGCCCAAAATGACTGGAGCAACAGGTGCCCAACCGCCATGTCATACTTGGCTTCCTTGATGTAATTCTCACAGTTCCCGCGTTTTTCATAGAATTCAACCACTTCTTCTGACGATTGTTCCGTGTTGGTGACAAAAAAGAAATAGTCGTATGATTCGCCTTCCAGGAAAGAGATTTGCGCTCTATCTTTTTCATCTTTCAACACCCGGGAAACAACAAACCTTCTAGCGTTGTCCCATGTATTCAGGGCTGTAACAAGCCCGGTGGTCTCCCGGCCTGCTTCACCGGTAACAAAGACAACGGATGGATTGGTCACCTGCTCAACAAGCGTTGGATACCCTTTTCCCTTGATCACATAAGTACACCCCAATGATTCGATCGTTTCCAGGATGTTATCGTCAAAATAGCCGCTGTCCATGCGAAAGGTGATCTCCAATCCCTCGTCTTTGAGTTGGGCAATGATTTCTTTGATCATTTCTGCTGCACCGTTGGCCGTAAAGGTATCCCCACTTCTGACATATCCAGTCAGGTAAGCCTTGATTTCATCACAGAAAGCCAACTGGAGGTTATAACAGCGGTTTCCAAGCTTTTTGGATTGTAACCTTTTACTG
>Ga0315534_1000503_pt1 | contig 27173 bp, 19 predicted proteins | sample SalMarSW160240MG_FD_203094 | JGI IMG/M metagenome (GOLD analysis project Ga0315534, IMG submission 203094) | Salt marsh sediment microbial communities from the Plum Island Ecosystem LTER, Massachusetts, United States - Salt Marsh Sediment SW1602-40 ...
AAATGCTAAAAACAATATAGCCATGACTTGCCAGCTCCTCCATCAGTACTGAATTCTGGGAATAATGCTCACCCCAGCCATGAGAAAATATCAATACCGGATATTCCCTTTCTTTAGAAGATAAAGGCACATCACGGCTTGAATTTGTTCTCAGGGTTCTGAACATTTCAGGAAATTGAAGGTACTTAATCGCAAACTCTGACTCAGAATTCAATAAGTATGTTTCAAAATCAGATTTGATATCAGAAGGATACCATGCCTTCACTGTGATTTCCCTGATTTTTTGCTGATTATTATCAAATAACTCTTTTCGGTTATTATCAACAAAACTTAGGTAGGTTACTCCAACAAAATAATTCCCTGTTGGTTTCGGTAGTGATTCAGTCTGGCTTTGACCGATAACAAAGAAGCTGCTCAGTAGCAATAAAATAAATGTGTGTTTCATTTTTAATTATATAAATTTCTATTATCAGGAAAGGTATGGAAGATAAAAGTGCTTACCAATTATATGTGGTGTCTGGCAAAAAATTGTGGTATGTTGCAATTGAGTGTGGTGTTTGGGAAGCTTCCTGGGATGTACAGTTATCGATAACTCAGGAGAATTTTTTATCCTTACATCAAAAGGTTAATCAATTTATGCCAAAAAGATGTTTGAATTCCTGATGCAACTGACGTGAAACCGGAATGATTCCATTAATATAATCAAAATGAAGTCTTAAACCTTGAGCATTTCCGCTAACCTTTATGACTTTATCCAGGTTTACAATGTAGCTTTTATGACAATGAAAAAAATTGGGATATTCATTCAGGTTGTCTGTTACTTTCTTCAGTGTTGTCCGGATTATTTCTTTCATGTCCTTTGAATCCTTAATGAAATGAATGACAACATAATTATCCAGCGCCTGCAGGTATACTATATCATTGCCATTGCATGCAAAATCATTTCTTGGGTTCTGGGCCGAAATGGTAATGATTTTGTCATCCCTGTTGTCAGAAAATAGTTGATCCTTCCTTTGGTTAATTGCTTCCGCATCCTGCAGATACTTTTTAAGCAGAAAATTTTGTTTTAACAAGGTTATAAGTGAAACAGGAAGAAAGCTAATAGCCAGTGTTTCAAATTGAAACTTTATTAGTTGGATTAAAACAAAAGTCCGGGAAAAATAAATTGAATGATATATATAATTGCATAACCCGATCATTGCAATTATTATCAGCGTATTTATTACATCTTTCCCTGCAGTCCAAACGTTCTCATGAAGAAAAAATAAGATAATAAACCAATGTATTATCAGATACACTGTTGTAACCAAACCGTATCCAAATGTAAGTGTAATTAACTCTTTGCCCGATAATACCTGTAATCCGAATGGCTTAAAAACAAATAGAAAGGAAAAAACAAAGGCTCCAAAAGCTATAGAACCAAGAATATTCCTTGCTATATTAACATCAAGAGGATGTGGCTTTTTAAGTATTTCCGGGAACGTATTGAATAATTTCATGAATAGTAAATATAACAAATATGGAAAGCTCTGTTTAAAGTTATTAAATTTAAACGTAATCCATGGTCTCAGATCCAGTAAGCATTATAGTATCACACCAGATTTCTCCGGATTATTTGTGGGATTGTTTTTTATAATAAGGATAGAACTGACTGGTTTTTTTCTGGAGTTGAATGAGGTAGCATCACCCCTATACCATTGCTTCTCTCTTTCTGATACAATTTAATTCACATATTTAACTTAGAATTACTCTAAATTATAAGTATAAAAAGCTATTAGTTAGTCGTTTATCTAATCAGAAATTCATACATACTAATTCTTTAGTACTCACTACTAAAATATTAGTATATTTGTTTTGAATTATTAAATCATTCACAAATGGAACTTACAAAAGCTGAAGAAAAGATAATGCACATCTTATGGAGATTGGAAAAGGGATTTATAAAAGACATATTGGAACATTTCGATGAACCAAAACCAGCTTATACCACAGTTGCAACCATTGTGAAAATTTTAGAAAAGAAAGGATTTGTATCTCATAAATCCTATGGAAATGCATATCAGTATTATCCGCTAATCTCAAAGGAAGTTTATTCTGAGAAACATCTGAATGCTGTTTTCAAGAAATATTTCAAGAGTTCTGTAAAAGACGTGGTATCTTTTTTTGCCGACAACAACAACATGGACACAGTCGATATAGATGATGCCATTGAAATTTTAACCCATTTAAAAAACAAGAAATCATGATGCAATTCTTTGTTTACCTGATCGAAGCAAGCATTTGCATTACCTTACTTTACACCATTTACTTGATTTTTCTCAAAAGGGATACCTTCCACAGTCTCAAACGGTCCTATTTATTGGTTTCTTTATTCATCTCATTAATCATTCCTCAATTACCTTCTTTCCAAATTTCAAGAGCTGTTGATGATAAAGTATTAGCCAATAATCTGAATTCAAGGGATTATACCATCTATAACGACACGTTTGAAAAAGTTGTTTTTGGGAATATGCCCGAGCAGGAAAACATCAGGTCCATTTACAATAAACAAGAGAGGAACATTTTTCTCTTATTATTACTCACTTCATATGCATTGGGTGCTTGCCTGATGTCATACCGGTTTATAAGAAATATACATCAAATTCGAAAACTTGTAAGGGGCAATGCAACAGAAATTTCCGGTAATCATCAAATTGTCCGTCATAAGACGAGTTTATCTGCCTTCTCATTCTTTAAATACATTTTCCTGAATAGTGAAGAAATAGAAAGCCAGGATATCAGGACTATTCTAAAACACGAGGAGATCCATATTCAACTTGGACACTCCTTCGATGTAATTTTCATTGAATGTTATAAAATCTTATTTTGGTTTAATCCCATTATCTGGTGGTATAAAAAATCTTTACTTGAGGTTCACGAGCATCAGGTGGATAATTATTTAATTCATGATAAGGCTGAAGATATGGATAGTTATCAGGAAATTTTATTGAAGCAGTATTTAGGTAACATCAACCTTGAGTTGGCCCATTCTTTTAATCATTCACAAATAAAATTCAGGATTGAAATGATGAAAAAGACAAAATCAAAATGGTGGACGAATCTTAAAATGATTCTTGCCATACCGGTGTTAACTGTCAGTCTGTTGGCATTTACGAATACCAACCTCGAATTTCCTTCCGATAATCAGCCCATTTCAACAAAAAGAAAAAAGTTACATGAACCGGAAGCCGCCGGAATGTATTATATCCCAGGAGGAAGTTATCAGTTGAATCGAACCGACGGTTACACAACAAAATCATTCGACGTATCCGTCGATGCCTTTTGGATGAAGGAAACCGAAGTCAGAGTGGAAGAGTATAACAAATACCTGGAAGCGATAAAAAGGGATTCGTCACAACAAGTCTATGAAGCAGCCCTTCCTGATAAGGATAAGGCTCCTTTTGAAGACTATTTTATGAATAAAGAATACTTCGGATATCCAATGGTTGGAATATCCTTATTGCAGGCACAAAACTATTGCAAGTGGGTGACACAGGTTGAAAACCTGCGGCTTGAGAAAAAAGGCTTACCGCCTGTTGCCGATGTCCGCATACCTACCGAAGTGGAATGGATTTATGCTTCATTTGGGGGCAAGGATCCTGATGACGTTGAAAAACCGGAAATTTCAGAATTGTCTGCACCTACGAAACATACTCCGGTAAATGGCTGGAGTTTGATGAACATGTTCGATAATGTTTCTGAATGGACTTACACATGTTTTGATCCGGAAACCTATATGAACCAACTTCAAAACGATCCCGGCATAACTTTGGATAACATTATCGTAATAGGCAACAACTATAAGAACTCAATGGTTAATGATAAATTGATCTTAAACGGTAATGACGCCTTTGATTACGTTGGATTCAGGTGTGTTCGTACTTATTTGGGGGATAAATACGGAAAAACAGAGTAAAAAGTTATTGGTTAAAGGTTAATGGTCGTCGAACAAGTCTATCCTTAAAATCCAATTAAACAATAACATATGACCCTGAACTTATAACTTTTAACTTAACCATTAACTTTCAACTATTAACAAAAAATCCACGGCTTCCACCGTGGATTTTTTACGGGAAATTGCGTAATCGCCTGGTTGTTAGGATATTACGCAAATTAATAATAACTAAGCATAATTTATATGTAATTAATTAATATACAAATAGTTAAGCTTATGATTGGAAGGAGGTTAAAAGCGTCAACTGAAACGTCAACCGAAGATTTGAGGAATGTTTGTAATTCAATCTTATTAGAAGTAATTTTATTAAGTAAACCCAACAGATATGATAATATTAATAATTCTATTTCAGTTAATCATTGATTAATAATTGGAGGTATACTAACTTGACAAACAGAAAAGAGCTTTTGAAAAGCGGACTTGTTTTTTTTATATTCAATACATTAATTGCTATTTTGATTTCTTTTCGTTATTTGAAACATCTTCATTTTGAAGGCGATTTTCTCAGTACCTTTTTTATATTCGGTTTAATCCTGAGCCACTTTTTCATATGTTCTCTTTTATTGTTTACAATTATCTACCTACCAATAACTTTAATTTTTCCTGTAAAGAAATTGCTTATATGGGTAGTTGTCATTCTCTGTACAAGTCTTCAGTTTATTCTTATTCTTGATACATATACTTTTGACTTATATCGTTTTCATATATCACCCTTTGTTTTGGATTTGCTGTTTGGCGGTACTGCCAATCAGATTTTTGAGTTTCATTGGATTATTTATCTTATTTCTTTTTTCTTTTTTTTAGCATTAATTATTGTTGAAATCATAGCTGTAAGGTTTATTTATAAGAAAACCTATAAATTCATTTATCTTAAATACATTCTGATCGTTCAGATATCTTTATGGATAGTCTCGAATTTAATATATTCATGGTCCGATGCAGCATTTTACAAGCCAGTGACTTCGTCTGCCAGAGTATTTCCAATGTTTATGCCTTTGGAAGCTTCAGATTTTATGTATAAACATGGTATAGTAAGTAAAGAAAAGTCAGCATACCGACTTAGAATAGATGATTCATCAGGAAAGACGATTAACTACCCTTTAAACCCAGTAAATACAAGCCTGCCCGAGAAACCAATTAATATACTATTCATCGTTATTGATTCATGGAATTACAGAACATTAGATTCAGTAACTGCTCCAAATATTTACAAACTTGCAGGTTCTTCGTGTAAATTTATAAATCATTATAGTGGTAGTAATGGTACAAGAACAGGCATTTTTTCATTGTTTTATGCAATACCCGGATTATACTGGTATGATTTTCTCGATGCCCAGGTAAGTCCGATATTGATAGATATTTTTATTCAACATAAATACAAATTCGCAATTTTCACTAGTGCAGGATTACATAATCCTCCTTTTGACCGTACCATATTTAGAAGAGTGAATTCGTTGTTTCCTAAAAAAAAAGGTAATGCTAATGAAAGGGATGTTCAGATAACTGATGAATGGCTTGAATTTACTGCAAAAAATAATATCACTCCGTTCTTTGGTTTTCTGTTTTATGATTCTCCTCATGCCATAGCTCATCCAGCCAATTATAAAGGTCCGTTTCAACCCGAATGGCAATATGCAAAATACCAGGAATTAACAAACAATAGTGATCCTACACCATTTTTCAATCTTTACAGAAATACAATAAATTATGTTGATTCCCTAATTGGTATTATTATTAACGATCTTAAGAACAGGGGCATGCTAAATAATACAGCCATAATAATTACCAGCGATCATGGACAGGAATTTAATGAAAATAAAAAAAATTATTGGGGGCACAACGGAAATTATTCCCGCGCTCAATTGGGCGTTCCACTTGTGTATCACTACCCGGGTGTAAGTCCCCAGATTTATAACCATTGGACAAGTCATTACGATATCGTACCAACCATTCTCGAGGATTTTTTCAATTGCACTAACAAACCCGATGAGTATTCATCTGGCAAGAACCTGAAGGATACTGCTCAAATTGATTATCTATTAGTTGGCAGCAAAGATAATTTTGGCATTGTTGAAAAGGACAGAATTACCAGCATTTATTACAACCGGAATTACGACATCACTGATCAGAACCTGAATCCTTTGTCTGATGCAAAAATAAGAAATGATCTTCTTAAGAAGATACTGATTCAGAACAATAAGTTTTACAGAAAAACAAAACATTAAAAACTACAGAATAAAAATTTTATTTTGACTGTCCCAAATTTCATTGTACTGGATTAATACAATTGGATAAAAGATACTTGACATCACATTTGATGAATGTGATAGAGAACCTTGAATGCATTAAAATATATTGGTTTAGAATGGTTTGTTGAATTCAAGATAGAAAGATAGACTAGCAGCAATTGAGGGAGAAATAGTCAGTTTTGCAACTGAACGTTGTAGCCAATGCGAAAAAGATCGATACGCAAAACATGTTGACAGTTTTTTGTCTATCTGTCAAAATAATCGATAATTTGACAATTATTTGTTTTCCTGTCAAATTCTGACAATATTGGTTCCGAAAAAAATTGGAAAGGAAATAATCTATATAAATATTGATTTATTCAATCTATTATCAGAAACATAAGCCAGGCGGATAACAGAAAAGTAACGCATCACCCGATCCGTCAACCCAAATTAAAATTCCGGTGTCCTATTAACTGGCCAGGTTTTGCTTGAGATAAAAAAATCCATACCTAAGTAGGTTATTCTACTATTTCACTTAATAAATTTATCCTAAAAATGATTATCACCAGGAATTTGCATCTCTGAACCTTTTTGTTTTTTATTTTGTTTAGCTTATTTTACATTACTGATTAAATTAGCTTATATGAATTGCATTATTTGTGCTAATAAAGTAAGCAGCAATATTCTGGCAGAATTTGTGCAAAATTATTCTTCTCTCAATCTTGTAGGGACCTTCTCTGATCTGGATTTGATCAAGATCCAGTTATTAAAAAAAGAGGATATTGACCTGTTCTTTATTGATATGGATATCCCCGATATTGACATATTTGATTTTATCAGTACTCTAGATTATTTACCTAATATTATAATTATATCATCTACTGGTCAGAATGCCCTTAAAGCATTTGACTTCAATGTTGTTGATTATCTGCTTAAGCCTGTTACTTATTCAAGATTCTGTAAAGCAGTTGACAAGTCGTTAAATTATTATTCCCATAAGGAATCAACTAATATAGGTAGTAATGAGATATTTCTTAAGAAAGGATCAACCCTCATCAAACTGAAACTTAATGACATAATATACATCGAAGCTCTTGAAAATTATATTACTCTTTATACTTCGAATGAAAAGTACACTATTCATTTTACTATGAAAGCCATAGAGAATAATTTAACTTCTGGCATTTTTATCAGAGTACACCGATCCTTCATTGTCAACAAGAGTATGATACAAACTATAAAAGAAAAATCACTGGACCTGATGTTTGGGAGCGAAATAAAAAATTTACCCATCGGGAAATCTTACAGAGATTACCTTCTAAGCAAAATAAATACGATGACCAGATAATAACTTATGCCAAATGTGTTTGGTAAAATCCGGAATTATAAAAGGTGACTTTGGGAAGAGAGTGAAGCAGAAAAGATAAAATATTAATACAAATTTTCAGGAATATTTTTATTTACAAATTATTCATGCCCAAAAAACACCAGTTTCTCTTTAATTATTTCTCCTCTGTTGTCAGTCCCATATACTTTAATCCCAACACTGGGAACCGTGTTTTGATCAATGTATGTTACAGGGAAAAAAGCATCTATTATATCATCAAAATCATCTATTTCATCAAAGTCCTCAATTGGCAAGTACAAATGAATAATTAATACAAAATCAGGTTTATTAATCTTCATCAGTGCTTTAAGTATTTTTGTCAGCCATATTGATGAAGCTGTATTATAATAATCCAGATTGATCCTTAGATTTGTGTTTGAACAGGCATTTAATATATACTCTTCCACCCAATTCAATACTTGCTTATATAACTTTGCTGCATTTTCAGGTATTGAAATGCCGGAAAAAATAAGATCCCCTGTCAAATGATTCAACTCAATTTGAGGAGTTTTTGGTGTTCGTTCCAGTATTAACTCTTGAATCATGAAAATATAAAATGAATATTATTATGTTCCTGTGAATTTTTATCATTAATATAAGACAAATCTAAAGCATTTAATCTATTAATTAATAGCAGTCTGTCAAAAATGGCAGTACTCTCATCAAATAATATGGTCGTTAATCTAAAGTTTCTGTTAGTAAGATGTTATAAAGTTTAACGCAAATGCAATTAAAATGTTTCAGAATCATCTAAATGGTAAGCTGTAAAATAGTGAATTTTGTATCACACTAACAAATGTATTTGCAAGTCGTCAGCAAAATTTTTCTTTAGATATTTTAATACTTAAAATTCCTGACTCACTAATCCCATGGAAATTCCGGTGATGCTGATCCCCTTATTCCGGGTTTCAATAAGCACCCATTTAGAATAATACAATTCTACCTATCTAATTGTAATATAAATACTTAATTCTACAAAATTATATTTTCTTTATAGGAAATTTGTGGCTCAATTTTAACAGGAGATCGTGGCTCACTTTGGCCAGAATTAGCAAATATACCATTCGTAAGCTTCTGGAAGCAACTATTTAAACAAAGTAATCAATATCAGGTTTTAGGGAATTCTTCTACTCTTTAACTAGCTGATTGACAACTCACTAATCATAAAAATTGGTTAGTGTCAACCGATCCGTCAACCCAAATTAAAATTCCGGTGTCCTATTAACTAATTACAAAGGTTAATTGTTAATGGTTAAATGTTAATTGTCACTGAACAAATCTATCCTTAAAATCCTATTAACCAATAACATTTAACGAAAAAACCACAGATTTGATATCTGTGGTTTTTTCCTCCCGCCTTCGCTGAAGCTACGGTGGGCAGTGGTGGTGCCACGCGGAATCGAACCACGGACACCAGGATTTTCAGTCCTGTGCTCTACCTACTGAGCTATGGCACCAACCTAAAAGATATTATTTTTCGTAAACAAGCTTTTTTTCAGGCCTGTGCTTTCTCCTCGTCCCGCCATGGCGGGACGGGACAACTGAGCCCTGCCCGCCGGTTTACCAGCCAGTGGCTGGTAGGCAGGTATGGCACCGCCTGTTACAAGGTGTGCAAACTTACTCGAAAAAAAGAACTTTTCAAAAGATTTTGTTTGAATTCAAATGGCTTATCAAAATCTTATCAGCCTGTCATTCTGAATTTATTTCAGAATCTCAATATCTTAAAAATCTGCTGTTTAAGATCCTGAAACAAGTTCAGGATGACAAAGAATAAGGCTTTTGACACACGCCATTTTAAAAAAATTTTCCTTACGTTTGTAGCATATCTTTAACCGCATGGATTACAAGACACACACGCTGGATAACGGCATCCGATTGATCCACCACCAGACCACTTCACAGGTAGCCTATTGCGGTATGATCATCCATGCCGGTTCACGGGATGAGTCACGGGAAGAGCACGGACTGGCACATTTCATCGAACACGTACTGTTCAAAGGAACAGCTAAACGAAAAGCATACCACATTCTCAGTAGGCTGGAAGATGTCGGGGGGGAACTCAATGCCTATACTACCAAAGAGGAGACCTGTGTGTATGCTTCTTACCTGAAGGAAGATTTCGAGAAAGCAATTGAGCTGATCAGCGATATTCTTTTTCATTCCACGTTCCCCGAGCGCGAACTGACAAAGGAAAAAGAGGTGATCATCGATGAGATCAACTCCTACAGGGACAACCCGGCAGAACTGATCTTTGATGAATTCGAAGAACTGGTCTTCAAAAACCAGCCCATTGGAAGAAATATCCTGGGTACTCCTTCCGTCATCAAGCGGTTCTCGAAAACCGATATCCTCCGGTTTATGCAGCAGAATTATCATACCGATCAAATGGTTTTCTGCTCAGTGGGTAACATCCCCTTCCCCAAAGTCAAACGGCTGTTTGAAAAATACTTCAGCCCTGTCGAAGCAAACCTGAGAAAATCAAAACGGATAAAGTTCACGGACTATCACCCGGAAAATAAAATCATCCGGAAAAGGACATACCAGTCCCATTGCATTATCGGAAACCTTGCCTACGACCTGAAGGATGAAAGAAGAATCGGATTATACCTTACGAATAACATCCTTGGCGGACAAGGATTGAACTCAAGACTTAACATGTCGTTGCGGGAAAAGAACGGCTATGTATATAACGTTGAATCAAGCTATTCACCCTACGTTGATACGGGAGTGCTCAGCATCTATTTCGGAACTGACAAAAAAAACCTGGATAAGAGTATCCGGTTGGCATACAGGGAGTTCGATAAACTGAAAAATCAAAAACTCGGTTCCATGCAGCTGTCCAGGGCAAAAAAGCAGATGATCGGCCAGCTGGCCCGGGGTGCCGAAAGCCACGAAAGCCTGATGCTTAGCATGGCAAAAAATTACCTGGTCTACGGTACTGTGGATAGCATGGAGGAGATCGCCGCAAAAGTGAATTCGGTTTCGGCAAACCAGGTCCTCGAAATAGCCAACGACCTGTTTGATTTTGACCGGCTTTCAACGTTGATCTATACGTGATTTAGAACAGAGTTGCATTCTGGTTTCATAATCATTGTCATTCTGAATTAATTTCAGAATCTCTAACTGTTGAGTTTCGAGGATTAAAGATCCTGAAACGAGTTCAGGATGACAAGGGATATTATATAAAAAATCCCTTATTAACCTCTAACAATGCTAAACCTTGATCCCAACCTTGAACAATACATCCTCGATCACACTGATCCGGAAGGTAACGTGCTGGAAGATCTGAATCGCTATACGCATGTCAATATTCTGAATCCCAACATGTTATCCGGGCACCTCCAGGGGAAAATACTGGAGATAATCAGCCGTATGGTCCGACCAGCAAGGATCCTGGAAATCGGCACCTATACCGGCTATTCCGCCATCTGCCTGGCAAAGGGACTGCAGGAAGGAGGGGAACTGATCACCATCGATCTGAATGACGAACTTTCAGAGATCAACAATTCCTATTTTCAGAAAGCCGGTCTTGAGAACCGGATAAAGCTGCTCAATGGAGATGCCCTCACTCTGATCCCCGATCTCCCGGGACCATTTGACCTGGTCTATATCGATGGGGAAAAGACAGAATACGTTGCCTATTACCGGGTGGTTTTCGATAAGGTCAGACCGGGTGGTTATCTCCTTGCCGACAATGTGCTGTGGGGTGGAAAAATACTTGATCCGGAATCCGAAATGGATGAGGGCACAAAAGATATCCTTGCATTCAACGAACTGGTTACAAAGGATCCGAGGGTTATCAATGTTCTGTTACCGGTACGTGATGGATTGATGATCATGCAGAAAAAAGAGGGTATGAATATCGAATAATGAATAACGAGTATCCAATTTCGAAGTATAGTTATAACATAACTCTCCTATCACAACCTTAATACTTATCAATAATTCAATTTAACTTGTATTATAAAATCCTAAAATCATTATTATTACACAACCCCGGAGGAGTTGAAATACAATAGCCCCGGGTTTTAACCCGGGGTTCTGATGAGGTAAAGAAACCGGTTCAACTTCGCAGTTATCCAACCGGAAATCGTTTCATGAACCGATATCTAAAGAAGCCAATTAGAACCGCCAAAACCAGTACCCGTTAAGCGGGCCAAAGCCGCTAGACGGGTAATACATCATTAGATTAAAGGTCTCCCCTTAAAACCTGCCAGACCTGGATTCATCATGAGTACATCGATTCCACCATAAGGCGGACAGGCTTTCCTGGATCGATGGCTTTAATGCCCGTTGTTCGAATAACAACAAAAAAGGTCCGGCAGTAACCGGACCTTGCAGGTAAATTCAACAATTATCTGTTCCCTATTCTTCTTTTGTATTGGTCTGCACATCCATTTCCCCGGTAATTTCCTTTATCCGGATGGCATTTATCTCTTTTGAAACAGTCGTCAAACTCATCATGATCGTCTTATATTCCGGATATTTATTGTACTTTTCCCGCATTACATACATGATGTTCAGAACCGATTTCTGAAGGTTTTCACTGGTCTCAAAATCTTTCGGCGATTTGTTTTCCATGGTTACCATAACTATTATGCGTTCATTTAAATATAATCCAATTTTCAATAAAAAAGTGCACAAAGTTATAAAAAAAATGTGGTATAGTTTTTGTCTTTATGTCAATACTTCATTTTTATGCAACTGTTAAAAAGCGTTCAACAAATATTTTTATCAGATGAATACGAAAAAATTATTGATCATAGGCTTATTGATTATCTTCCCAATACTGAACTCAACAGCGGGAAACAGAATTGCTGTTTTTCCCCTGGGGAAGGATCACGCTGTAATGAGTATTCAACAGGACAGTGCTGAATACTATTACGTCAAGACCAAATCAACCACGCGTTTTTTCAGTGATATGGATAACCTGAGTTCGGTGATCCAGATGATCCCCGAGAATGTTGAAGTCCAGGTTTTCGAACCCTTTGGCGATTACTACTCTGCTTATTTTGACGGATCGTATGGATACCTTTTCATTTCGAAGGTGGACCCGGTAAATTTTGACCCGGAGATTTTTCAGGTTAAACCCGAGCCTCTTCCTGCAGAGCAGGATAAATATACCTTTCTGGTACAAAAATACGGGCAGGAGGATGCGGATCAGATCATCGCAAGGAAGATCTGGAAAGGAATGACCAAGGATATGATCCTCGATAGTTGGGGGAAACCCCGGCAAATCGACCGGTACATCGGGGCAACGAACGTCAAGGAGGAGTGGTATTACCGAAACCGGGTCCTGTTCATTCAAGATGGCAAACTGGTTGGGTGGAAATAGTGGAGTTTCTTTTAAGTAACCACAAATTCTTCTCATTCATACGTACCATTTCAGTTTCACAAAACTGTGGTTCAAGTAATATCGTATATCGGTTACGAGGCCCGTTTCGTAATTCGGTCCCGAAAAAACAAAAATCTACGATTTTGTATTTTTTCGAGGATCCTCGATTTTCTAAAGAAGCATAGCTTCTAAGAAAATCGGGATATTCGTCTGCCTGCCGTAGTCAGACGAAGCCTGCCCTGTGAAATTGCGGCATAGCCCCTCCTATTTTGCAGTATTTAACAGGGCGGGTAGGGTTACCTAGTTCGTTATGGTTCTGAAAATGGTCTGGAGATGTACGGTCCATGCAGTGTTTTCCCGTTAAAGAAGGGTTTTAGTTGGACCGATCATTTACTAATCGATATTTCCTAAAAACATGTTGCCACTACGTGGCTAATGAATCCCTAATCTGTTCCGATGAATTGAAATCCCCGATGGAGTTTTGTAAAAATCTGGATTAAACTTTTCAACAATAATCCAAGGCCGATGGCCTTGAATAACACCTGGCTCGTTCCGGTCAACGGTTGTCTTTCCCTTTGAGGTATTTCGGCAGTTTGACCGGTTTTTGAGATTTGCATACTTTGCTCCCCGCAAGCTAATGCACATTCCGGACCTGTTAATTATTGCTTACCAGTAGCATATTTGGGATTAACCCTGTTTCACAGGCCTGGATTGATAATCGCCCAAAGGGCTAAAATCAGCCTTTTACGATAGTTATCCCATAAACACTCGAAGAGTGTTAAACCGCCTCATAAGAATTGCGTAAGAAAACCGGGACGCAGGGTAGATCAAAAGATAAAATGCTGTTTGAGCCCTCCGATTAACTACTGTACTCTCCCCTTCAACCTTCCTTACCAAATTGAAAGCCTAAGGTTCATTTAGGGAAGACCATTTAAAACAAATAGTGGGCGAGTTCATTTTATCTGTGGCTGGAGAGTCCCTGGTTTTCAAGCAATTCTTATGCAGCGGAGATTTCTTTGGTAACTTTCTTCATCATTGGAAGAAAGTTACTCGTTCGCTTTGGGAGCGAACGATGAAATGGATGGTGGTTGGATGTGCTGTAAATATGGTTTCCCCTTATTTGTTTTGTGATCAATACAAATCGTTATTTATATCGTGCCCTCAAGCCGGGCAGGCTCTTACTTTTTCCTAATTGATGAAAAAGTAAGTAAAAAATCATAAAATGCAATTTGAATTGTATGATATCAAAGCAGTTTTCAAAGAACTTTTATTGACAACAGTCAAATCATAATTCCTCTGGTTCTAAGGCTTTGACTACTTCATGATACACCCTCTCAGACAAGGTTGCTGGAATAGCCAAAAGGGCTATGCCAACCTAGATATTTTCTTCACCTTGTTTTTTGCACACAAAATTTTTAGAGACCATTCTCTCACCCTTTGGGCGATTGGAGACAGGATATTTTTCAATAGCATGAATGGAATAGAAAATAAAAGCCCCGTGGATTTCATAAATTTAACGTAAGCTGCGCATTCTCCCGGTCATTCTCCTCTTCCAGGTTCGAGACCGTCAGTCCAAGCAGGCGGATTTTTTTTTCGGACAGATCGGTCTTTTTCAGGATCTCTTTTGATATTTTCCGCAACGTATCCAATTCGCTAATCTCTTCAGTTACCGTCATGCTTCTGGTAATCTGCTGAAAATCAGAGAATTTTACTTTAAGGGTAAGCGTTCTCCCTGATCTGCCTGCTTTGGTGATTCTGCTGATCAATTCCTGTTCAATGGAATAGAGTTCTGATTCAATTTCATGTACTGTTTCGAGATCCTTTTCAAAGGTATATTCTGTTCCGATCGACTTCCTGATCCTCTCCGGATTAACCGGCCGGTTATCCACAGCCCTGGCAATATCATAAAAGTAGGATCCGTTCTTACCAAAAAGCCGGATCAGGTCTGCCTTATCCCACTTTTTCAGGTCGGCCCCTTTACGGATACCCAGTTCATGCATTTTCCCCGCTGTAACCCTGCCAATACCGAAGAACTTTTCAATTTCCAGTTCCTCAATAAATTTTTCCGCCTTCTCCGGAGGAATCACATAGAGTCCATCCGGTTTTTTCATATCCGAGGCAACTTTTGCCAGGAATTTGTTACAGGATACTCCTGCTGATGCCGTCAGTTGTGTTTCCTCTCTGATCCGCTTCTTGAGCTCCCTGGCGATCAGTGTTGCCGATGGGATTCCCTTTTTGTTGGAGGTAACATCGAGGAATGCCTCATCGAGTGAGAGCGGTTCCACCAGATCGGTATACTCCGCAAACAGGTTCCGGATCTGTTTTGAGATACTCGTATAGACATCAAACCGGTGTTTCACAATGACCAGGTCGGGGCATCGCTGACGTGCTATTTTTGTGGGCATAGCGGAATGGATACCGAATTTTCTTGCTTCATAACTCGCCGCTGCAACAACACCCCTGTCCGATTCTCCACCCACTACTACCGGTTTTCCCTTCAGGTCAGGGTTATCCCGCTGCTCAACGGATGCATAAAAAGCATCCATGTCGATGTGTATGATCTTTCGGTATTTTGGAGGGTCCGGTTCCATGAAGTACGAAAATAGTGATTATTGGAGAAAATGTCGTCGGTAGTCGTACCCCGAACTTCACATAGTGATCCCTTTGGGAGAAGTCGGGGCACGACTGGCATACAGGTCTCATAAATGGGTAAAATAATGGAAATCGAAAAGTTTCATCCCCCTGCCAGCACACTTGCCTTCCCACCCCCCTTCCCTGCCTCACTTTTCCCACGCTCAAGGGGGATAATATTCAATAAGCCCCGTCAGGCCTGCGGGACGTTATTATTTCTTAAATCTGGAGTACAGCCATTAAAATGGCTGCCTATTGCATTCCCCGCCTGTAGGACGGGCAGGCAGTCCCTATCGGGACGATTGTTTTTATCCATTAACGAATAACATTTAACCATTAACTCTTCACCTAACTCTGAACTCTGTACTCTTCCCGAAGGGATGCCTATGGCATAACTAATAACCTATCAACCTCTTTTACCGAGCACCCCCGCCCGAACAACTGAAGTCATTCAGTCGGGCGGGCAGCACCGAGTTAGTTTTCAATTCTCGGTTCTCAGTTAACCTATTTAACGTCTGGTATTTTGCGGTCCATGAATTGCTTTCCCGATGAATAGCATATTAGTTGGACCATATTATTTTTAGTTATACACTATCCCCGGGTTACGGTCACTAACGTTCCCTCACCCGGGGCTATTGATTATTATACCCCGCCGGGGTATTCTTTTCAATGTCACGAAGGTGGCATAGCCATACGCCCTTAGAGATCCTCCCATTGGGATTCCTTCGGAGCTATGTGGCTATGACAGATACCTGCCATCTGCAGGCGGGCTTTTGGCAAAACCATTTGAAACAATCAGACATTCGCAATCCTGAAGCAAATTCATTGGTCAGGACAGGTCCGAAATCCGAAATTTCTCTCCTCTCCATCTCAAAGTCACATAGTCACAAAGTCTCCCAGTCTTTTTCACTTCGTCTCTTCACCTCACCCTCATATGCCTTCTCCTGAAAAGCCATACGCCAACAAGGAAATAGAGCAGGGTAAGGAATACGATCGACAGGATCTCAGGCATGATATTCTCCATTCCCAGATCCATAACCAGTGTCTTCTTCAGGGCTGAAATGGCATGGGTGGGTGACATCAATCCCTGCAGGGAAATGGAATAGCCGGCAACAGAAAAAATCTCTTTCCCCTGTAACGGAAAGGCTGCACCGGTAAAAAACATGAACAGGAAGAGGGGAAAGTTCCCAACCACAAGGATCTCATTTACCGTTCTGGTAAATCCCGCGATGATCAGGCTGAAAGCAATGATCGACAAACAGGTCAGCAGGGCAACGATAAACAGGATGAACAGGGAACCGGTATAATTAAATCCCATCCATATCGCAATCATCAGCGTTATACACACCGACAGTATACCCACCGCTACCTGAACGACACTGATGCCCCCCAGGAGCCGGAAGGATCCCACCCGGGATAGCTTGAGCCTCAGGATGGTTTTGTTTTCCACTTCGGTAATGATGGCTATGGAAGCGGTGAACATTAACATGATGATGGATATGATCAGGATCCCCGGAATGTAGATATCGAATTCATCAATATCTCCGGAGATCCCCAGGCTGGTCTCCTTTATGGTAAAGGGTCTTTCACTCCCTGAAAGTGAAAAAGCAGTCCGGTCGATGATCTCACCCACCCAGACAGCGCTGATCATATAGTTAACACTGGTAAGGTCCCCGATGAATTCAACCTCGATTTTTTGTGACGAGCCGGTGCCAATCATGGAGTGTATCAGGGTTGAAAAATCGGGTGGAATAACGATCATCGCATCAGCCCGCCTGTTCTTCAACTGATCGATACCTGCCTGCCTGTCCGATTCTATTTTAATATCCAGCGGTATGGCGAGTGTATCCGTTTCCAGCGATTCCAGGGTCTCAAGGATCTGATCACCATAGTTGATCTGCTCTCCCTGAACCAGGATCCCTTCATCCTGGTTCAGAATGATAATATCGTATTCCGGCTGTTCGGATTCATTGATCAGGTAATAGATACCCACAAAAAAAGGAGCCATGGAGACGGTCAGCACCAGCATCCAGAAACTCCGGATCTGTTCCTTTACACTTTTTTTTATGACACTCAGCAATTTCACTGCCTTAGTTTCCTTCCCGTTAAATGAATGAACACATCCTCCAGTGTATTTTCCCTCATGGTCATTTCCCGGATCATGAATCCATGGGATTTTATCTTCCCGGTAACCTGTGTGACCTTTTTGATGATCTCTTTTGACTGCACAAACAGGATATGATTGCTGAAGGTCACTGCACAGCCAATGCTTTCCAGATCGGCTATGAGCTCACTGGTGTTTCCCGGGATCTCCTCGAAGGTAAATTCAAGGAGATCACCCTCCCCGACTGATCTTTTCAGGTTATCCGGTGTATCCAGCAGGAGCAATTTCCCATAATCAATGATGGCTACACGATCCGACAGGCGGTCTGCCTCATCCATATTATGGGTTGTAAGAATAATGGTTTTCTCCCCGGTCATGCTTTTAATAAAATCCCTTACCAGGATGCGGCTTTGGGGATCAAGTCCTGCTTCAGGCTCATCCAGGATAAGGATATCCGGATCATGCACCAGGGCAAGCGAGATGCTCAGTCGCCGTTTCATCCCCCCGGACAGGTTTTTTGCCAGCACATTTGCCTTCTCTTCCAACCCCATAAAACCAAGCAACCGATCAGACATTGTACGGGCTGTCCTGTGGTCCACATCATACATTTCTGCCATAAAGATCAACTGTTCCCGGCAGGTTAGCTTGGGCCAGAAAACATTTTCCTGCGGACAAATTCCCAGCCGGCTTTTTATATCCTTCCCGACAGCCGATAATCCATTCCCAAAAAGTACTTTACCGGAGGTCGGAGGGATCAGTCCACAGATCATGTTTATTGTAGTGGTTTTTCCGGCTCCGTTTGGACCCAGGAAACCCAGGATCTCCCCTTTAAAAACATTCAGGGAGAAATCATCCACGGCAACAAGATCACCAAAGTTTTTCTTCAGATTCCGTACACTGATCTCTATATGTTCATTCTCTGTGTCCATAACCTGATCTTCAAAATTAGTCAAAAGGATAATAAATCCGGTTAAATTTAAATTGCCAGTTGATTAATTTTTATATTTTGATGCTAAAATCACTTATCTTTTTTGCAGCTTCGTACTCCGTAGCTGCATTAATAGCTGCGAAGGAGGAACCGAGGAACAAGTACCCCCGCCCGCCCGTCCGTCCGGGTCATCCGCCAGCCCGAAAGAATGATTCTTTCATTCTGGCGGGGGCGGGAACGACTGAAGTCATTCAGTAGGGAGGGCAACACCGAAGTAGTTCTCCGTTCTAAGTTAACCTATTTACTCTTCTTATCAACTTATCCCGGGATGCCTATGGCATAACTAATAACTTATCAACCTCTTTTACCCAGCACCGAGGACCAGTTACATTGTACCTCTCATGTCCCATTTCTCACTTCTCACTCACAACCCACTTCTCACTTCTCACCACTCACTTCTCTTCGTCGGCTAACGGAACATCCCTCAAAACAAGGGGGATTTTATTCTGCCAAAAGTCAGGATATGAAATGATAATTTTCACTACTTTAGATAACTTATTTACAGCAAAGGATTTTCGATATGGTTTCACCACTGTTTAACCACCTGCTGATTCCGTTTCTGATTGCTATTTTCCTGGCGATAAATATGGGAGGAAGTGGAACTGCCCCGGCATTTTCAGCCGCATTTGGCGCCAACGTCCTGAAAAAAAGTGTGATCCCCGGATTGTTCGGGATCTGTGTGTTCATCGGGGCACTTTTAGCTGGTAAAGCAACAGCAACGACCGTCGGGCAAGACCTGTTCCCTGCCGATAAGTTAAGCATTACCCTGGTTTCTATAATACTTTTATCGGTTGCACTGGCCCTGCTTGGAGCAAATCTTTTGGGTATTCCCCAATCGACCAGCCAGGCAACGGTACTTTCCGTTGCAGGATCAGCGGTTTATTTTCACCTGTTGAACACCGAAAAACTATTCACCGAGATCATCCCGACGTGGTTCATCCTGCCGGTGATATCCTTTCTGATCTGCTTTCTTGTCGGACGGTATGTTTACATCCCAATCCGTAAGACGGGCATTTTTACCTACCGAAACATCACAAAGCACCCGATTTTGAGGTATCTTATCATCATCATGGCATGCTACGTTGCATTTTCCATAGGAGCAAACAATGTGGCAAATGCCTCCGGTCCCATTGCATCGATGACCATCAATGAATTGAATATTCAGGACATAGAGAAAAACAGGATCCTGATTTTAATCCTTTCAACCCTTGTCATAGCACCCAGCTTTGGTATAGGCAGTTCTATTTTCGGACAGAAAATTGTCAAAAAAACCGGGAAAGGGATCTTTCTGTTTGGTCCCGTCGAAGCCGTTATCATCTCTTTTGTTACAGCCAGCCTGCTTCTTTTTGCCTCCATATGGAAGGGAATCCCTTCATCCCTGGTGCAGTTGAATACCGGTGCAATCATCGGGATCGGTGTTTCCAGGCTGGGCTTTAAGAACATTTTCAAGAAAACGGAGGTCAACCGGTTTTTCCTGATCTGGTTGATTGCTCCCCTGTTTGCTTTTTCATTCTCCCTTTTACTAACCTGGCTGGCTGACCGTTTTTCTCTACTCTGATTTTAAAACAACGGAAAACCATTCAGCATAGATAGCTGCAAAATAAACAAGTTGTAATTATTCAAATGGAAACAGAAAAATCACAGGAAAAATTACTGAAGCAGTCGGGCTATTCAGACAGGGCGATCCACTATTACCTGGAAAAGATACATGTCGGGACCATGAAAGACCCGGATGCATATTTTGCGTATACAGGCCCCTGCGGGGATACCATGGAGTTCTTTGTAGAAATTGAATCCGGAATCATCAGGCAGGTAAAGTTTCAGGCCATTGGATGTGCCGGTTCTTTTTCAGCCGGATCCGCCCTTGCTGAAATGTCTGCAGAAAGAACGGTGGAGGAAGCCCTAACCATTTCGGAAACCGATATTTATAATCACCTCGAGCATGTTCCCCAACCCAAGGTGCACTGCATTGCCCTGGCCCGGAAAACCTTTTCCATGGCGTTGGAGAAATATAAACATCAGGACAAAGAATAAGGACCCGGATGGAAAATATTGGTTTTTGTTCTGTTTGAATTTTTTAAAAAAATCGTATTTTTGCACCCAACTTTGCGGAAATAGCTCAGTTGGTAGAGCACGACCTTGCCAAGGTCGGGGTCGCGGGTTCGAGTCCCGTTTTCCGCTCAACAAAACAGACCGCCGTAAGGCGGTTTTATTATTTTTCAAAGGCCCCGTAAAGCTTGCTTTTAAGGGGCATTTTAAAATAAGAAAAAACATCCGCCAGGATGTCTGTTTTGTTGACATCCCCCGGCCGGGTCCGCGAGTCACGCTATCAAGCGTGACGAGCAATCCCGGTTGGTTGAATTCATCCCCCAGCTTTCCCACATGCCACCACACCCCCCTTCTCCAACACACAATCCAACTCACAAGGGGGATATTATATGGGAACCAACAGCTGATTTTCAGACAAATTCAACTATTTCATAAAAACCGAAATTGTATTAATTTTGCAGAGCACTTCGCCCGGGTGGTGGAACCGGTAAATGGAAGAAAAAAGTGTAATGGTTGAAGAAGTAGCTCCCACCACTCTGGAATTAACAGATGTTTTAATTTTAAGAATTAGTTCAGTAACAGATACAAGAATTGGATTTGCGCCCGGGTGGTGGAATTGGTAGACACGTTGGACTTAAAATCCAATGGCCCTGAACGGCCGTGCGGGTTCAAGTCCCGCCCCGGGTACAACAAGGCTAATCTTAATGATTAGCCTTTCTTTTTATTGTATGTAGCTCTATTAGAGCGTAATATATATGTATGAAATAGCGAGAAAAACCGGGCCAACTTCGATGTTGTAAAACGGGAAATCCTTTCATGGACCGACGATTTGCCATACGTTTATTACGTCATTATCCGTCAGACGTATACCCTTCATGTTTGGATTGAATAATAATAACTCGATACCCGTATCATAAATTTGAAAACAATCCTATGCGCGAGACTGTTAGTGCTTTGTTTTATAACGTTCAACGACAACCGTACTGCGAAACGATTTTCGTAACCCAACGCCGATAACCGGCTTATTTCAAGTGTTTCCTGATCTCATTCAGCTTGTTCAGCGCCTCAACAGGAGTCAGGTTATCGATATCGAGGTCGATGAGTTCATCCCGGATCTGCTTTAAGACCGGATCATCCAGCTGGAAAATGCTCAACTGCAGCCCCTCCCTGTGACCCGCCAGGTCAGAAACCGGCTTGGTCAGACCCTTCTTCTGATGTGATTGTTCCAACTCCTTCAGGATCTCATTTGCCCGATGAACAACACTTTTCGGCATTCCAGCCATCCGTGCAACATGAATACCAAAGCTGTGTTCACTCCCACCCCTCTTCAGTTTTCGCAAAAAGATCACCCGGTTATCCAGTTCCTTGATCGAAACGTTATAATTTTTAACCCGTGAGAAGGAGTTCTCCATTTCATTGAGCTCATGATAGTGGGTGGCAAAAAGGGTCTTTGCCAATCCGTTCGGATTTTCATGGATATACTCCACCATCGCCCAGGCAATGGATATCCCGTCGTATGTACTGGTGCCGCGTCCGATCTCATCCAGCAATACCAGGCTCCTGGAAGAGAGGTTATTCAGAATGCTCGCCGCTTCATTCATCTCGACCATAAAGGTGGACTCTCCCAGGGAGATGTTGTCAGAAGCACCAACGCGGGTAAAGATCTTATCTACCAGACCGATCTTTGCCGATTCAGCAGGTACAAAACTTCCGATCTGCGCCAGGAGAACGATCAGGGCTGTTTGCCGCAAAAGAGCCGATTTGCCCGACATGTTCGGACCGGTGAGGATAATGATCTGCTGCTCTTTGCTGTCGAGGAAAACATCATTCGGGACATACGGTTCGTCGATGGGCAACATCTTTTCAATCACCGGATGCCTTCCCTGCTTAATATCAATAACCTCCGAATCCTCTAACTCTGGTCGGATATAGTTGTTTTCAATGGCAGTTTTAACAAACGACAAAAGGCAATCGATCCTGGCTATGGTGGATGCATTTACCTGGATGGGAGCGATATACTTTGCCAATCCTGCAACCAGCTCCTCAAACAGGGTTGTTTCCAGACTAAGGATCTTCTCTTCTGCCCCCAGTATTTTGGTTTCATACTCCTTTAACTCTTCGGTGATGTATCGTTCTGCACTCACCAGTGTCTGTTTCCTGATCCACTGCTCCGGTACCTTATCCTTGTGCGTATTACGGACTTCAATATAATAACCAAACACGTTATTGAACCCAACCTTCAACGAAGGGATCCCCGTATGTTCAATCTCCCGTTGCTGCAGTTTTACCAGGTAATCCTTTCCGGAATAAAGGATATCCCGCAATTCATCCAGTTCTTTGGATACTCCCTTTGCAACGACATTACCCCGGTTTACCTGTACCGGTGGGTCCGGATTGATCTCCTTTCCGATCCGGTCCCGGACATGTTTACAGGTATCCAGTTGTTCAGACAATAATTTCAAGGGTTTGCATCCGCTTTTTTTACAGGCATCTTTTATCGGTTCAATGGCTTCCAGTGCTTTTTTCAGTTGAACAACTTCACGGGGGTTAATCCGGTTAACTGCCACTTTTGATATAACCCGTTCCAGGTCACCGATCACTGTAACCAGTTCCTCGATTCGATCTTTGGATTCCGGATTCTGTATGAAATACTCAACGATATCGTGACGTTCAGTGATGGGTTTTATCTCTTTCAGGGGAAGTGATATCCAGCGTTTTAGCAATCGACCTCCCATCGGGGAGATGGTCTTATCCAAGACATCAATCAGGGTTTTGGCTCCCTCATTCCAGGTATAAAACAGTTCCAGGTTTCGGATGGTAAATTTATCCAGCCACACGTAGTGATTTTCCTCGATCCGGGAGATCGTTGAGATGTGTCCTACCTGATCGTGCTGTGTAAGGTCAAGATAGTGCATGATAGCTCCGGCAGCAATGATCCCGTACTGCAATCCCTGAACACCAAAACCCTTCAGGGATGTTGTACTAAAATGCTTCAGCAGTCTTTCACTGGCTGATTCATTGGTAAAGATCCAGTCATCCAGTTTGTAGGTATAATATCGTGTCCCGAAGAGATCCAAAAATTCATTTTTCCGGCTTTTTTCAAGCAGAACCTCTTTGGGATTAAAGCTACTCAACAATTGATCGATGTATTCATGGTTCCCCTCAGCTGTCAGAAACTCACCGGTTGAAATATCGAGAAAGGCAATTCCGCAAATCTGGTGGTCAATATGGACAGCTGCCAGGAAATTGTTCTCTTTATGATCCAGCACATTGTCGTTCAGGGAGACTCCGGGTGTAACCAGTTCGGTGATCCCCCGTTTCACGATTTTTTTTGTCATTTTCGGATCTTCGAGTTGATCGCAAATGGCAACCCGCTGGCCAGCTCTGACCAGTTTGGGAAGGTATGTATCCAGCGCATGGTGCGGGAAACCTGCCAGTTCAACAAATGATGCCGCTCCATTGGCACGCCGGGTCAGGGTGATCCCCAGAATCTCCGAAGCTTTAATCGCATCCTCACCAAACGTTTCATAAAAATCACCCACCCGGAACAGCAGAATGGCATCCGGGTGTTTCCGCTTGATGTTGTTGTACTGCTTCATCAAGGGAGTCTCTACATATCTGGTCGAATCAGCCAAGGAGAAGGGTCGGTTTGTTTTCTGAAACAAAGATAAAACTTATCAAACCCGGATGAAAGGATATTTTATTACTTGTTGATAAAAAATCAGGGTCTGACTTCAACTCAGACCCTGATTAAACCTACAATAATTAACCTGAAAGTAACCTAAAAGCTGCGTATCAATTCCGGTTTCGGGAATGTTTCATAGATCTTTTCCGATTTGAGGATCTCCTCATCCGAGAGGGCAAAATTGGTCAGTTCATGATTGAAATATTTCTCATACGAACCGAGGTCCAGAAGGCCATGACCGCTGAAGTTTACAAGAATTACTTTTTCCTTTCCCTCCTCCTTCGCTTTCCTGGCTTCGTCGATCACACAGGCTAATGCATGGTTCGTTTCCGGTGCCGGGATTATCCCTTCTGTTCTCGCAACCAGCACTCCCGCATCAAATGCATCCAGCTGGGTTATCGATTTCGGTGTGATCAGGTTGTCATTTACCAGCTGACTGATCGTCGGGGCAATACCATGGTACCGCAGCCCTCCGGCATGAATTGGCGGGGGTATGAAGGCATGACCAAGGCTGTGCATTGCCAGCAATGGCGTGTATTTTGCTTCATCCCCGTGATCATAAACATAGGGCGCTTTGGTCAATGTCGGACAGGCAGTGGGTTCCACAGGATAGATTTCGATCTGTTTCCCATGGATCTTATCATAGATAAACGGATAGGAAAGTCCGGCAAAATTACTGCCACCTCCTGCACAACCGATAATCACATCCGGATAATCACCCACTTTTTCGAGTTGTTTCTTTGTTTCCAGGCCAATAATCGTTTGATGAAGCATTACGTGGTTCAATACACTTCCCAGTGAATACCTGGTTTTACCCGTGGTATCACTAACAGCGATTTCAATGGCTTCACTGATGGCAATTCCAAGGCTCCCTGGCGTATCCGGATACTTTTCCAGCACTGCCCTTCCTGCGTTAGTCCTGTCACTTGGACTTGGATAGCATACTCCACCCCAGGTCTGCATGACGGTTTTCCGGTGAGGTTTCTGGTCGAAACTCACCCTGACCATGTACACCTCACAGTCCAGTCCATACTGGCTGCATGCAAAAGCCAAAGCACTCCCCCACTGACCGGCACCCGTTTCTGTAACCAGTTTTTTAATTCCGAATACCTTATTGTAATATGCCTGGGCTACGGCTGTATTCGGTTTATGGCTACCCGGAGGGCTGACACTCTCATTCTTCAGGTAGATCCGGGCAGGTGTTCCCAAAGCCTCCTCCAGCCGGGTCGCCCGGATCAGCGGTGTGGACCTCCAGATGGACAACACATCCAGTACCTCCTCAGGGATCTTGATCCAACGTTCGGAACTTACTTCCTGTTCGATCAGGTTCATTGGAAATACCGGGGCAAGCATCTCCGGGCTTATGGGTTTCCCGTCAGGTCCCAATGGTGGATTCATCTTAATATCTGCCAGAATATTATACCATTCTCTTGGTAATTCTTCCGGCGTTAAGTTTATTGTTCTTTGTTTCATTTTTTTTTGATTTTGAATTTAATTTCACTTTTTTCTTTTGTGCATAAATGGTTTCACCTTCTGCGCTTTTCCAGAAGAAGGATTTGAATCTTCTCTTCCCATGCACCAGAGAAAGATGATCTTTTTCCATCGTGTGTTCATTATTCCAATCCTTTGGTTTTTTATCAAAAAAAAACCGCGGGAGAAATTCCCGCGGCTGTTTTTGTACTGGTATGGTACAACAATTACCGGAATGAATTTCTCATATGGTGATCAACCCGTAGCCACCACCAATAGTTCAAACCGGAAACGTTATACTTTCTCATCATAGTTACATTTGCGTTGTAAAAGAAATAAAAAATTCAGAAAAACAAAAACGAATGCAAAATAATTTGCGTTAACTACGTAAGGTCTCTTTTTGAAAGCTCAGGATAATTAGATAAAGAAACTCCAAATAACAAATCCCAAATAGCAAATAATATACAATCACCAGAGGGGATAAATAATCAATAGCCCCGGGTAACCCTGTGAAATAATGATTCGCTTTAGCACTATATCCGGGAATAATAATATTGTTTCGCTTTAGTAGTTCATCTTAAAGTGTCTCTATTTCACAGGGGCAACCCGGGGTATAGTACAAATAAAAGTCTGGTCCAACTGCTACGGTATTAAACGGGAAATCCAACCATGGACCACAATAGGCCAAACGGACATAAAAATGCATTTATCCCCTGTTTAAAAAGTATTTAAAAAACTTCGAGAATTTGTACAAAATTATAAGTACAACGGATTATTTAGATTCTTTCCAAATTTCATCCTGCACATTCATTTGTACAGCACGAATCGTTCACTTTCGAACATAAGGTGTATAGATTCGGACGATTTTAACACTTGTTAACAGTTTGAATATTCAGGTTAACATGCTATTAAAAAAGCGCTTACTGATTTTGGCATAATATCTGTGAAATTACTCAGGATTATGAAATGGAGGAACCAGTCTGAATTTTTCCTGAAAGTGGATCTATTTTCCCAGGTAAATATTCCGGTTGATCTGAAATAATCCAGTGATCCGGGTGATTTTGAATGCCGGATCAATATTTCAAGATTTCTATGTCGTTCTTTTACAATATTTTACGAAAAAACAATCCCCGGTTCTGGATAAACCGGGGATTGCAAATTCAATAACTTCTTCCAGCGGTGAAAAATAAGAAGTGTGATAATTGGGTAAACTTACAAATTTTTAGGTAAAAATTCAATAGGTTTATAAATAGTTAATAGTCCTTTCAAAATTCTCTCCTGCATACCCTATCATTATAC
>Ga0315534_1000504_pt1 | contig 27167 bp, 21 predicted proteins | sample SalMarSW160240MG_FD_203094 | JGI IMG/M metagenome (GOLD analysis project Ga0315534, IMG submission 203094) | Salt marsh sediment microbial communities from the Plum Island Ecosystem LTER, Massachusetts, United States - Salt Marsh Sediment SW1602-40 ...
ACACATTGGATTTTCAAGGGTTTCTCTTCCAAAACACTGAATTCAGAGTCAATAGGTTCATCTGAATTAGAAATACAAGTTTTATTTGCACATAATACCAATTTTTTGATTACTTTAGGAATTTTCACTTTTTTCTTTTCAATAACTTTATAGTTCTCAATCAATGATATTGAATTGTTTGGAGAAAGAATGGATATTTGTTGCATTTGTGTCTCATTTAGAAAGACCCCTTCAATTTTAATGATATCTTTTTTTTGAAATTTATTTGAAGAAACATTGATACCGATTGTCATGAGATTTGGAGATTCATCTAATCCAGTAAGATTTAGAATTGTTAGAGCATATCCCCCAGTGATATGATCAATTACTGTTCCTTTCCTTATTTTATCAATCCTTAATTTATCTTCTGACATATTTCTATTTATTAAACTATCCTTATTCATAAAATTTTTGTTATTATTACTAATAATTATATAAGAAGGTTTGAAAGAAAGAATAATACAGGTGTTAAAATTACATTATATGAGAGATTATCATCAATTTCTAAATTAAGAAAATCTAATCCCCCGATAATAAAAGCTCCAACCGAAGAAAGGATAAACAATCCAAAATAAGAGATATGATAAAACTCATTCAGTAAAACCAAGCAGATCATTCCTGATATAAAACCACTAATCATCCCTGCAATCATACCTTCATAAGTTTTATTTGTTTTTCTAATTAATTTATGTCCCATCATTCTACCGAATAAATTTGAAGCCATATCTCCAAATATTGATATGGTCATAGAGGTACATATTACTAGCGGTCCAATTGGTTGAAATAATCCATATATTATTATAATTGAAAAACATCCAATTCCCATTGAGATATGAGGGCCAATTCTTGTCTGGATTTCCTTTTCTCTGAGAATTAGATTTACAGGTTTTAAAGGATAGTAATCTGGTCTGACAATTCGTATCAAATCGACCGAAATTAAACCTATGAGAGAAATCCCAACTAAAAAAACTACTAAATATTGAGTAAATATCATTTTGTCCCCTTCTAAATTGTATAGGGAAAAAAATAGATCAGAAATTATTGGGGGTAAAAAATTAAGGATATAAGTAAATACGGTTTGAACTAAAAACCCAAGTGTAAAATAAAAAAACACGATAGCTAATACAACTAAATGAGTTAATTTGCGATAAATTTCATATTTTAAAGGTAATTCCTGGGTGTACACCTTGTAGTAACGTTTCCAAGAATCATCTTGATTTTTGATTCTTTTTTTTTCCCTATGAATAGAGAAATATAATATGGGAAAATAACCAATTATAAAAGAAATGATGAATATATCGAATGGGAAAACGATAAAACTAATATTAGATATTCTTAAAATTTGGATAAGAATTAAACTGATTGTAATACTAAAAATTAAGACTATAGAATTACTGAGATTATTAATAAATGCATTAGTTTCCCCTTTTCTTCTTGATATTAATGTAATATAAAATAATATAGCGCTATAAAAATAAAAAATACCAATTATAAATAAAGACAAAACAGTCAAAGAAAAGCTATCTCATAAATTATATAATATAGAATTTATAATTTCAAATTTAAGATTTTTACTGATTAAATAAAAAAACTAAAAAAAAGATTAAAATTTTGATTCGTCAATCATTGGCATATCTGAAGAATTCAAAGCTTCAGAAATGTCTTCAGAAGGTAATTCGAAGTCTACTAAATTTCCCTCCATATATTCCTTATAAGCTAAAAGATCAAAATATCCATGACCGCTGAAATTAAAAACAATAACTTTCTTTTCATTTTTTTCTTTTGCTAATATCGCTTGATCCATAGCTTCTTTCACTGCGTGACACGTTTCCGGAGCGGGAAGAATACCCTCAGTTCTAGCAAATTGAAGCCCTGCTTCTATGACTTCAGTTTGAAAGTGCATTGAAGACGTCATAAGCTTGTTATTGATTAGGTTTGAGATAATGGGAGCAATTCCATGATATCTTAATCCTCCGGCGTGTATTGGATGGGGAATGAAACCGTGCCCTAAAGTATGCATTTTAAGAATAGGAGCTTTTTTTGCGGTATCTCCATAATCCCATCTATATTCTCCTTTGGTCACACTTGGACAAGCTCTAGGTTCTACTCCAATAAATTGAGTATTTGGGAGTTTCCCTTCTAATTTATCTCTCATAAATGGAATTGCAAGTCCACTGAAATTTGAACCACCACCCATGCATCCAATTATTATATCTGGTTCTGAAATTCCAACTTTTTTTAGTTGAATCTTTGTTTCTTGACCTATTATTGTTTGATGCAAACATACAAAACTAAGTACACTACCTAAGGAGTATCTTGCATCATCTCTTGTCAAACTATGTTCTACAGCCTCTGAAATTGCAATTCCTAAACTTCCCGGATGATCTGGGTTCTTGTCATAAAATATTCTACCAGACATCGTATGTTTCGAGGGACTTGCGTGCACTTCGCCATTATAAGCTTTCATTAGTATTTTTCTCCCAGGTTTCTGAATGTAACTTGCTCTTACCATATATACTACACATTTCAACCCAAATAAATTACAACCATAAGAAAGTGCTGAACCCCATTGTCCTGCTCCCGTTTCAGTGACTAATTCCTTTAAACCCTCTTTTTTTGCATAAAATGCTTGTGCTAAAGCAGTATTAGGTTTATGAGACCCTGTTGTGGAAACTGATTCATTTTTATAAAAAATTTTAATATCATCTCCTTCAATTCCCAAATCCTTTTCTAATCCATAAGCACGATGGAGAGGTGTTGGGCGGTAGGTTTGTGCATAAATTTCTCTTAATTCTTTCGGAATGGGTATCATTCTTTCTTTTGATACTTCTTGCATTACACATTCCTTGGGAAATATAGCAAAGGCTAGTTCTGGAGGTGCTGGCATTCCATCCATTGGATTTATTAATGGTGTCATGGGTAAAGGTAAATCTGGCAAAATATTTACCCATTCTTTTGGGACTTCATTTGGTTCTAATAGAATTCGTGCATTTATTTTACTCATTTTTACATATCCTTCATATTTTAATTATAGGTTTATGTCTCCTTATATCAATGGAATTCAAAAATATAATGCATAACTGCTAAGGCAATTAATAACTAAATAGAAAGAAAAATAAGCTTGTTTATTAATATGATTTAAACCGATGAAAGAGCGTTATCATGAACGCCACTGCCACTGCCAACACCAAAAAGCTATTTTCTCAGTAAGCATAATTTAAAACCATATTAAGAATATTAAATAAAAAACTCGGATTAACTTATAAATTTAATGTTTTGAATATTAATAAAATCTGAATATCAATTAAAAATAATTTAATGTGAAACTAAATGAAGTGAATATTAGCGTCCTTCGAAAATTTTATTCAAATTTTTCGCCGCTATTCGCATGACTTTAACCGTCTTCATTAGAGTCTCGATTACGGTCCCTGCACAAACGATTACTAAACGTCCCGCATTAGTCACAATAATATAACCATTTTCTGCTCTTACTATTATTTCACTTAAATCTTCTTGAAATAAAGTTTGAATCGTTGAGCTTCCCGTCATTAATAAAGCTGAGGCTAAACCACAGAATTGGTCACCATCAACATGGTATTGTGGTAAAGCAGAGAATGCAATCTGATAACCCTCCTTTGACACGAGCGCGATAGCCTCTATGTCAGCGTTTGAAGTGATAAATGTGATTTGAGGGCTAATTCTCTCAATATCATTACTCGTGATTCCGAGATCCGAACCGAATTCCACTTATAACACCTTTTAGCAATTTTTTTAAATCTTATAATGTGCGAAAATTGGTTAGTATAATTTATTATAAAAATAATCTCTTTTATGTTTTTATTTTTATATATATTGTAAAAAATAAATTTTGATTAGTCCCTCCTAAAAAAAAGTAATTTCTTATGGCTCTACTTAAATTTTAATACTTTATCAACTATAAGATATTTAAATTTTTTAATTGGTTGGAACTTACAACCATTAATCTAAATTAGTAAAAAGAAGTATTTTATAATGATCACCACTCGAGAATCAATTAATTATCAATTTTCTCTAATATTTGGTTATTCTTCTCCAGATGATATTGTTGTTGGAGATGTTATCGGGCCGGGTAAATTAACTAGAAATAAAATGAATCAATTATCTCAAGATATAATCGCATATTTAAGAATGTATAATGCAATTTTAAGGGATTTTACAGGTTCTGAACTATTTAGTATTGAATTTGAATTATATAATTATGACGAAAAAGAATCACTGCTGAAAATCTTTCCAAAATCAATGTTATTGATCCCCGGTAAGTTTAAAGATTGTGAAAGTCTGCTTCTTGCTTTAAAACCAGAAACAGGGTATTTAAATACACATAAATCTCGAGACTCGCTTAACGATGTAAGCAAATTATTTTTTGAGGTAGAAGAATTCACAGATCATCCCGATATAAATAAAAACCAAAAAGCATTAGTACTCCGAAATTTTGCATCTAGATTTAGTAAAAAATTATTTGGTGATTTACTCGAAAATAAATGGAATAAAAAACTTATTGGAGTAAGCTTATCTTTGCCCACTGAAAAAGAAATGTTAAATACATTCGCGTCAATTAAATCAGATGTAAATTATTATTGGAATAAAAAACCAATTGAAATAAAATTTTCAAATGCTTATTTTCAAAAACTAAGTGATCCACTTGATGAACAGGCTTCAAGAGAACATTTAAAATATGGAATTTCCGAACCTAGTGCAAATTATATTGTTGAAAAAACACTTCAATTCGGATCGAATTTATTAAATTTAGCCAATGCAGGAACGATCGATGAATCTAAAGAAAGGGTAATTTCTTTCATTATAGATCGAATAATTGCTAGGATTGAACAGATTAAAGAATCTCATACAGTAAAATGGGTGATTGATGAATTTGAAAAAGATTTGAAGATTTTAGAGTCATTCTTTGACCAATTTTTGGAAAATTCTAAAAAATTTCTACTTTCTGGAGAATCAGGTAATTTACAAGAGTTATTAAAATTATATGGGGATTTTATCCATAAAGAGGTTGGAAAAGGTGAAAAAATTTATGATGAAATTTACATAATTGCAAACCAATCTATATCACAATCAATACATTATTCCGAAAAACTTCGTGCTAATGATTTAAATTCCTCTGTATCTATTTTTTCAGAGATTGTGAAAGCAAGCTTTGAGATCATACGAGAAAGTTTACCTCATTATTTAGCCCGAAGGAGATTAAAGACATTCATATTGAATCTTGTTTCTCAATTAAAGGATAAATTTACTCATGAACAAGAGCCCGCCAAATCTATAGGAAAAAGTATATTAATCAAATTTCAAGAATTTTTATTTAATCAAATTGCACTTAGTACCATTCATTTTACTAAGGGATCTCATTATGATGAAGAAATTTTAGAAAGAGAATTTAAAAAAATCTTGAAGCAAAGTATTCCATTATTTTTTGAAAAAGCGCAATTAGATATTAGTGATATAATTTCTTTTGCAGAAATTCAAACCAATGCCTTAGATTCAATAAAGGAATATGTTGACAATTTTAAATCGTATTCTTCCGAATTAGAATTCCTACTAAGCTATATCTTACGTTATAGTACTATTAATCGTTTTTTAAAAGAAGAATCTAAAAATAAAATCAACGATCCAGTCACATTTTCTAATAAGTTTCATCGATTTCTAGAAAAACGTATCGGTGGAATTGATCTAGCATGGAAATATTATATCTTAGAATGGATAACAGATTACGCAAAACTTTTTTTTAAGGTTGAGGAACAGCGAATTTGGACCTTAAATGAAATTGTTACAGATTTTATTAATTATTTAGAAGAAAGGGAATTACGTGAAAAACAAATTGATCACTTTTATGAATTCTTAGATCAATATATTGCTAAGGTATCTAATGACCAAAATCATGATCTCTTTCTAGAGTTTTATAGACAATTTGAATATTGTAGAGGAATTGCCACTGAATTTCCCTTATATGTTCGAAAAAGAATAGAAACCGAACTCAGTATATTAAAAATGAAAGAAGAGGAATTAATGCCTACTGAATTTCTTAAATTGAATGAACAAGATACTTTTTATAATTATATTGAAGAAGTAAATTTAAGATATTTTTCAAAATTGATTCCTCGTCCAATATCTATAATATTAAATCATATATTAACGGATAATGAAAGAGAGTTGTTTAAAACAGAATTATTTCATGTCTTAAATTTCAAATATTGGGGGAATAAATCATTATTCGAAATTTCAGATAATTTTAAAGAGGTTTATAGAGCATGGTTGAGAGAAGAATAAGTGGGATAAAGAGAAAAACCACAGCTATAGAAGGTACTTATAGACACTTTCAAACGATAAATAGGATACTTTCACATTTTAAACGTGAACAAGATAAGAATTTAATAATGAAACTGATTCAAAATAATGGCACATTTAGATCATTATTATTAGCTACTGCCTCTATCCATCTTTATCATGATATGGGTATTCGAGTGCTTGAAACACAACAATATAATAAATTTGCATATGAAACAGCGAGTCATTTTGAAGATCAACAAAAGAAAATATTGCTATCAGAGTTCGAAATGTTATTAAAAAATTCTTTTAATCTTGAGATCGACCTACTCCATAAGATTGTAATGTTAGAAAATTCATTTTTAAATGTCTTGATAAATGAAAGAGTCTCAGATTTATCAGATAATGAAAAAGAGCAGCAAAAAAAAAATCTTGATGCAGAAATAGAACAAATATTATTAAATATTGTTTCAAATTATCCATCTTTTTATTTTTATGACTTTATTGGGGATTTGATAGGGTTAGGTGATGAAATTAAAGATGAGATATTAGAAGAAAGTTCTGCTTTTAAAGATCTCTCAATAGATTTGGAAAAAAAATTAGAACGGGATGAAAAGGAAGATAATTTCATTGAATTATCTACATTAGATAGACTAATCTCAAGAATCAAAATGAAATATGAATTTAAGTCATATAAAGAACTACAAGTTCAAACAATGCCGGTAAGAATGATTAAAAGAAAAATAGTGGAATACGAATCAGAGAAATTTCCCGTCTCTATCAATGCTTTAAATATTTTTATTATAGGAAATGAGATAAAAGAGAATTTAATAGAGCTTATTGATGAAAGCTTAACAGAAAAAATCGATTACGATAGTTTTGAAACAAAAATTCTTTCATTCCTAAAATCCAAATTATTTGTCCAACTAAAGAATAATCCTAATGATTTCATATATTTACTTCAAAGTCTAAAAGATTCAAGTTTTGATGAGATAATTTTCTTATTGAATACAAGAGGTATTGATGATATTTTACAAATCGTTAATATTGATGAAGAAATCATCGAAAAGGTAAAAATGACTATGATTCGTTATAATATTCAAGAACAAGATTTACTTCTCTTAAATGATACAGAAAAGAATTTACTATATCAAACTAATAAGCTTCTTTGTGATCTAAAGTATCCTTTTCTTGAAAATATTATAGGATCAACAGATAACCTATCAGATCTGAATGTAATTAATTTAATATATCGAGAGGAGATTGATCTTAAAAAACTATGGAGTATCTTAGAAGAACGACTTGGTTTTACCATAAATGATTTAAGGGAATTCGTAAGAAAAAAGCAGATTGTTGAAAAAGTGTTTTTTCATGATCTTAGCCTATCCAATTATTCGCAGGTTATCCTCCTTCTTAATTTTAACGAATATATTACTAACATCGTTAAAGATATTTTTTTACACGTATTATCAAAAATTCTCAGACAATATAGTCGAATCATTGAGTCATATGACAAGGTAACCAATGATAAAGGTTTATTCCTTTTAGCTTTGACAAAAATAGAAGGCACTTTAGAATCTGAGGAATGGGTAAATATAAAATTCGAAGAATTGATTATCAATCGAATTATGAAACGACAAGAGGAATTAGTAATCGTATTCAATGCATCAAATCAAGTATTTCTTGTTAATGGATTTATCTTTTCCCTCTTACTTAACAAATCATTAAAGGAAAGCATGACAGAGCTAAAAACTCAACCGAGTTATATTTTTAGCAATGTCGCTCAGCTATCATTGAAAGCAGACATCGTTTCTCCTATTTCATACTGTATTGCTTATGATATAGTCAAGAGATTCGAAAAATTTAACGAAAAAGGGAAATCAAGAGTTATTGAAGTTATGGAAAATGTAGAAAAAGAAAAACAAGAGAAGAGGAGGGTCATTCGAGAAAAGCAGGAGGAAAGTACCTTTAATTGGATTGAACGTCGCATTACTTCAGCACTTATGGGTATAAATCGTCCTGGAATCAACCCGAATCAATTTTATTGGCAAGAGAAAGATACAAAAATATTATCAGAAAGTATTAAAATTCATAGTGAGTCTGATCAAAATCCAATGATTAAATTCTTCGAATTTTACAAAGAGTCAATTGATTTAATAAAAAAATTAGAATCAAATTTTAAACTTCCCATCGATGAAAAAATGAATGAGGATGTATCTCAAATTATTAAAGATGTCTTAAATGAAAGATTAAAGCATGATCCTTCTCTTGAAGAAATGAAAGCAATGGTAGATGGGGAAAGATTTGAGATCGCAAAAAGAATTTCTATTAAAATTGGTAAGATTTTAGATAAAGTTCTCTATTTTAAATTCAAGAAAAAAGGCAAGGATGTTTAAAATAAAAAAAATTATTAAAATTATCATGGTTTATTAAAATAGATTATTAAAATTAAAATGAAATGATTTTGTCATGTCTTGGTTAAAAAAAGAATTCGGATATATCAAAGATTCCATGGGTCAAATTCTAAAAGCTTTCCTAATCGTTATTTTATTATCATCTGGTCTAGCAATGGCATTATTTTTAAGATTTTTAGGAACGAACGGAACAATGATTACTTTTATAGGTATCATTGTTGAATGTGCTGCTTTAATTCTATGTCATTTTTTACTCCGTGGTTATATACAACCAAAAGATGAAAAAAAGACATCTCAGATTACCAAGAAAAAGCTATAATCTATATAAAGCGTTCCCATTCTCTTTCTTTTAAAGTATATGATTCTAAAAATTCTTTTATATCTGTTAATAATATCTGTGGTTCATACTCCCAAGCTTTATCTTTATTAAACGATATACATTTTAAGTTGCTTATCCCTAATATGCTCTTTAAAAGCAGCCCATACATTGAAACTTGAGGTAACGATATCAAAAATTTACCTTCAGGTTTGTAATCTATTACTTTTAAGGTATTTCCTTCGATTTGGATTAGATCAATATGACCTGTAAGGCACGTGTTATTATCATCCTTCCAAATTGGAACTTCTATAGCAATTGAATCAGGATCCTTAATTAAAATGTTTTTTAATATAGGATTATGTCCTGGTTTCTTGTTTCGTCCAACAAATGTCTCGAATACCTTTTGAGTCATCATAGGTAGTTTTGATTGAGAATTCAATTCTACTATCTTACCGGTTCTTATGAGTTTTTTTCTAAAAAATTCAAGATATGAAGATTTGATACCTCTTAATTTGAATTGAGAAATTCTTGGAATGCTCCTTGAATTAAATAAATCATTTGGTATGTTTCCTTCATAAACTTCTTCGAAATGTCCTTTCAATCTTTCAAAATCCTCTTTATTTGAATTTATCTGATTGATTTTCTGGAAATAATGTGCTTTATTCCAATTGAAAGAGTACGGGATATTTTGGTGGACAAATGTCTTTTTTATTAAATTATATTTCATGCTACAAGAAGAAATTTACGTTTTATCTTTAGAGAGTATTATATAATAATATTAGTTTAAATTTTTAAAAAAAATGTATTAATGATTTATTAATTTATCATTGAGAATTAAAGTATTTTAAAAAAGTTTATAGACAATCCGAGATTCTATTTGTGTGAGGATCTGTAGCCAAGCATGGATATGGCGTCGGACTTCTAATCCGAAGATCGCAGGTTCGAATCCTGCCAGGTCCATTTTCATTTATTTAATAAAAAGGGTTTTATAAATCATTTTTTTGATTTTATATATAAATCTAAAGATAATAGATCCATCTTTGGTGAATATGCTTTAACCTTTCTTGAAGATATGATTTTTACGATATGATAATTTTCCTCATCCAACTTCTTTTCTAATTCTTGGATAGCGTGTTCAATAGTAGAAGATTTTTCATTAAAAAGATAATAATGAAGAATACCTCCTGATTCTTTAAGAAGAAAACAAGCAACATCAATATAATTGACCGCTTTTTCTGGCAAATTCATAATAACGCGATCTACACTATTTCTTAAAGTCTCACCTAACATGCTTTCTTTATCTATTAAATTCTTAACATCTAAATTATAAGCTGATACTTTATCAGTTACATTATTAATTCTTATGTTTTCCTCTAAATATTTACATGCTGCTGGATTTATATCAAAAGAATGTATATTCACCGGGTGATTTTTAGCGATTTGTATTGAAAAAGGACCTACACCTGCAAACATGTCAATTATGTTCTCACTTTCAGTAAATTGACTTGTAGCTATTCTGTTTCTTTCATACACCAATCGGGGAGAAAAATACGTGCTTTTTATGTTAAGTTTAAACAAGCATTTATTTTCTTTATGAATTGTCTCAGGATTGTCGCATCCTTTTAAAATCGAGAATTCTCTCAGCCGATATACTCCTTTAATTTCACTTTTTTTTTCATAAACCGATTTTAATCCCTTATGGAGCAGCAAGATAGCACTAGCTACTTGATTCTTATATTTAATGCTCGTTTTTTGATTTAATTCTGTAAAGCGATCAAACTCAACAATCGCAATTTTACCAATAACATCGTAAGATTTTGGAATTATCTCTAATACATCACTTGGTAATTTTTCTGCCAATAAATCTTCCAGAGAAGTTCTCTCTTTCTTTCCTTTAGATGTACCTTTCTTGTTTATGATTTCTAATGAAAATTGTTCTTTAATCGTATATTTTAATTCAGAAAATTGTTTTTCAGTGAGGGTTTTTATTGGAAAGAGAATAAAATTACCATCATATTCAATTTGGTAATCTGGATTAATAATTCTCTGCTTTTTGAATTGTTTAAATAGGGCTCTTTTTAGCTCTTCTCCTTTTTCCTTTTCAACCTTAATAAATTGGATCTTTTTTTTCATCATGTCGTAGTTTTGAACGTTAATTTTATTTCTTTATTAGGAGAAGTAAGACTATTAACTAAATCTCTATTTAAATCGCTTGATGATTTAGTACAGTTAATTAACACGGTTCTATCACAGATAAAATCACTTTTACGGAAAACTAAATCAGACTCATGGGAAAGAGGTAATTGTTTGTTCCCAAAACCATAAAAATTATCGTAAAATTCTTCTACTTGGATGTCAACTTCGATTTTTGCTCCGTCCCAGATTTTTTCTTTTAATTTTAAATCTAAATCGGAGCATGCTTTTGATGAATTGATACCCAAAACGCAGGTTCCATTAGTAGTTAAATAATTTTCTTTCGTGATTTCGATGGTTGAATTGTGAATACAAGAGACATTCGCATGCCCAAAAGCAATTATTCTTTCTAGAATTGTCATTAGTTCAAACCATCATTGAAATATGCTAATACGGATTCAATATTAAGAAAAGTAGAGGTTTTTTCCTTAAAATTATTGGTTAAATAATCTTTAATGGAGAAAATTACGTTAGTTTTTGAGATTTTCGTAGGTTCATTCAACTCGTTTAGATATTCATCAGGAATTAATATCGCTATCTTATCATATTTTGAGTGATTTTTCTCAAAAAAGAATTTTGTGTTGTATAATGCATTAGAAGCATACCCTTGATCCATGATTTCCATTCTACCCTCATGTTGACCAAGAGGAAAGCTCTCCATTAGTTCATTCGGGATTATTCCATAATATGAGGATGCTAAAATGATGTGAATTTTCTCTCGACTTGCGTTTTTGTTTATAATTTCTAACCATTTTTGAATTTCTGGTGAATAAGCCCCTTTAACATCCAATTCTGGAAATATTATTAAAAATTTCACTTCTTTTGGGACTCGATAATTTGTTTCCAATTTATTAAGATAACGCCGAAATAGTGGTCTATTTACGCTTTCAACAGATGAATAAAGCCTTCCGTGATTCTTATATGCTTTCTCATGTTGTTCAAAGAAATCGGAGTGATTTTTAATTATTCTATACGCATTTACCAAATTTGGATGATTTCTTATCCTGGTTTCGACTAGTTCCCATAGATCACCATCCCTTATTGCTTGTCTTATTGTTCTTAATTCTGAAAAAGAAAGATAGAGATTATGTTTTGCTAACAATTCTACTTTAAATTCAGGTTCAAAGGTTTTTACTTCACTAGGTATGTATTTTGTGCAAATCGGGCAATGACATGGAAATTCCTGCAACTCATCTAATTTTTTAGTACCCGTGGAAAGTGTAAAGTAGCGATTTTCTTTAGCAAATAAGATATAGGCTGCAGAATCCATTAGATCACACCCACACGCAACTGCTAATGAGAAGAATTGCGGTAACCCTAAACCAAACATGTGGAGGGGCTTATTAGGAATGATGTTTTTTTTCACTGTTATTAGCATGTCAAGAGTCAATTCAAATTGGTATTGTAAAAATGCTTTAACTAATCCTCCAATAGCATATATACCAAAATCCAATTTACTCATTTCAATGCTACTTTTTTTTAGTAAATTAGGGAATTTTCCTCCGTGAATCGGACCAATCCAATGACAATTTTGGTTCTCCCTTCTTGAAATGTTTTCTTTTGCTCTTTCTATTGTCTTTAACACTTTTACTTCAGCTATTTCATAAGAATCTTCCAGTTGAACCGGAAGATCTAAAATCACCGGAAAGTCTGATCCGATCCTCTCTTGGAATCTTTCGATCTCTTCCGGGCTGATCTCAATCTTGTCATCATTATACATGTATTGTTGGAAAGCGCCGCTATCTGTTGCAACAATCCCATCATAACCAAGAAAATTATGAATTCCTTTTTTTAATACATCCTCCCTTTTTTCATTATTCTTATAGATGATGTACGCGTTCGTGAACAAGCACTGAGCTCCTAACTCTTTTAATCCAAAAGCGCTGATCACATTATCAAAAGGATGGATTACTGGAAATAAATTAGGTGTCATCAATCGTTTATTATTTACCTCAATGGTTCCTATGCGGCCCAGTGCATCTACATCTTGAATTTCAAACTTCATTTCCACATCACATCATAGCAGGGCATCACTTGTCAAAATAATTATCAAGGCGATTTTCTGCTGATAATTTTTCTAACCAATCAATTTTTCCTAATGCATATTTTGTAATATTCTTTTTTAGTGAAATTATATCAGCAATAACATTTACCAAATAATCAATTTCATCAGCAGACGTATCTATTTCCAAGAGGGGTTTTTTCATTTCTTTTTCAACAAAGAAGTTCGCACAATTGCCTAAAATTTCTGATTGAACATTTTCCCTCGCTTTCTCCCCAGAATAACCCCTCAATTTTAATCGCTTATAAAGAATATCTGGGTCACACCTAAATACAATAACTAAATCAATGTATTTCTCAGGGATGATATCTGTAAGGTGCCCTTCAATAATAAGAGTCGATATGCCCTGATTTCTGCTCTTTTCGATTAAATTTATGATTTCTGGAACAATTTTATCCTCATCAATCACGTAAGTGTCTCTCTTAGAATCAAACGAGAGAATTAAATTGTTCTTCACGGCAAATTCACTTAATGAAATTGCTTTAGCACCAATTTTTTCCGATACTTTCTTCGTGATTACGGTCTTTCCCGTGCCGGGTGTCCCCGAAAATAATACAACTTTCATTTTTACTGAATAGTAATAAGTGTTGATAGAAATTTAAAATTTTTAATTATGGATTAATTGGATTTATTTTTTTATTACCAAAAACCAGATAAAGAATAAGTGGGAAAGGGGGGCTTCGAACCCCCGACCTCACGGTTATCAGCCGTGCGCTATACCAGGCTAAGCCACTCTCCCGAGGCCTACTAAGATTTAATTTGCGTAAAACAGAAAATTATACTAAATAAATATTAAATAGTTAAAAAATTTTGTGAGAAATTTAATATCAAATGCTAAGAAATTTAAATATCAACATCTTTAATAAAAAAAAAAAGATAAAAAAGGAGATTATCATCATCAAAACTAGCATCAATATGAATCTAAAGTTTTTTAACACTCGCATCCACCTTTTTAACTTTTTTAAGGTGTTTTTTTATCAACAGAAGATTATTTAAACAATTCCAGTTTGTAAAAAATAAATAAAAAATAAATTATTAATCATTTTTCTATTAATTAAGGGCCGCCTTCGCCGCCTAGAAAATTATCGGCAAGTCCTCTTGACGCAACCTGCAAAATAGAAAGAAATGCGATTATTGACGTTAAAATCGTTAACAATTTATATCCAATTCTCATTATTATATCATCTCATCTCTAAAAGAGATGGAAATGAGTTACTATCAAAGTATTTAAACCCTCAAATTTAAAAAATTAATAATAATTTCCTTTTTGTATTAAAATGCCTCAATTTCCAGATCTCAAAATTATTGATGAACTTCCGCCAAATTCTAATGATATTAATAAAATTTTTCATAACTTGCTTAATCAATTTGAATATTATTTGAATTTGAAAGCGAATCTGAAAAATATTCATATTTCAATAATTGAGGAAAAATCTAAACAAATTGATATTTTTAATTACGGAACTGTTAAAATAAAGGAAAATAACCTATATTACATCAAATTAAACCTTGATTGTATTAGATTTTTTCCCTTTATTCTTTTGAGAGAAATTTTCAAGTGTTTTATTAAAAAGGAGTTAGTAAATGATATATTGATAAATTTAACAATAAATCAAATTGTTATTACAACACTTTCAAAAAATTCATTTTTAAATGAATGGAAATCCATAATTCGAGGAAAAGTTGAATCTATTACTCGAAAAGATGCTGGATTCAGCTATATTACTAACTTTGACCGATTATCTAAATTTTTTAGTAATTATATGTTAAATTTTAAACCCAATCCTATACAATTCTTTTTTAATTATCTAGATAAACATCCTGATTTGACTATAGGTAATTTCAATACATTTAATTTCATTCTTTTTAAGAATTATCAACTCAGTTTAATGCGTATGATGATAAACAACTATTTTGTTGAATCCTTACGCTCTATTATAGAGATTTTTTATAAAGTTAAAAAATATAGTAATTTACTTGAATATAAAAAACATTTTCAATTATTAAAAAAACAGAGAATACTGAAAACTGAGTTAAGTCTTAGAAAGTTTAATGAAAATATGAATATAATCAAAAAAAGTTATATTTCTCCTTCATATCAAATAAATTGGAGTGTTGTTGATATTGGTGTAATCCTTCTAAAAATGAAATTCAATCCTCTATTAACTCAATCCAAAATCATAAAAATTCTTAAGGATATACCCTTTCTGATTACCCCTAAAAAATCATTTGATTGTTTTTCTTACAATATTATAGCGTACTTAGTGCTTCCTACTAAATATTTAAGCGACTCTCTAAAATTAATGGAAGGTTTAAAACATAATAGATATCTTATTGACTTTAATTTCTTGATGAGAATTAACCAAAGTCACTTTTTGAATTTAAATTATTTTAAGGAAGAATTTTCAGATAAAATAATCCCAAATCCAGTTTACAGAAATTATAATATCAATAATGTAATTAAATCTCAAGTTGAATTTGGAGAAAATTTCTTAAAAAATCCACTCTCAATCTTAGATTTTTTAATTCTCGATCGGATACGATGGTATTCATTTAGTGGTTTGGGATTTGAAAGAAATGAGGAAAACATTAGTATTTTACGATCAGATTTATTTAACGAGATAATTTCTCAACAATCTTTTATTACTAATCTAAAACAAAATTTAAAGGAACTATATAAAAACGATGATTTAAGGAATAATATCATTACTTTTGTGAAAGATCACATAGATTTAGGATTTTATTATTTCAAAATAAAAATAGAATCATATTTAGACTTAATTAAAATCTTAGAAAATAACATATTAAATGAGAAAATTCAAGATTTTCGAGAATTTAAAATTTTTCTGACAAGGAAATTTCCTTCTACATCAATTGAACAGAATCTAAATTATTCAAAAAAAGAATTTCAATTCTTTATAAAACATTTGTATAGATTCTTTTTCAAATCAAAACAAACTTATATGATAAAGGTATCAGTATATAAATCCACTAAAGAATTACTTAATTTTTGTTCCTCTCTTAAAATTTTTGATTTAAATTTGTTAGTCAAGATTCTTGTTGATAAAAATTTGGTATTTAGATTATTTCAAGCTAAAGATAAAATATTGCGTGATATTTATGAAGAATATCATGATAAAGAAATAAATTCTCAAGTATTAACTAATATTTTGGATAAATTTATCGAAAGTGATCCTCCATTTATTTTTCCATTAATGATAAACACTGTTGCCACGAAAATATTCGTGAGTGATCATTTCCAAATACTTTTGAAAGACTTTTCAAAGTTAGATGACAAAATCTCAATATTAAGTCATATATTTCCCAGAACATTAATCACAAAAGTTAAGGATATAACATCTAAGGAATTTTTTTATTATTTAGAACTTTCTATGCCAGCGTTAACAAAGAAGGAAAAAAAGCTTTTTGTTTCAATTATATACAATCTTTTTAAACAAAATTTAATTTATGGGAAAAACCATATCTGGAGTGGCTTTATTACTGGTTTTTCAATTCGAAATTTCTATGATTATGAAAAAAAAAACTTTTTTTATACCTCGGATCTCTATAATCAATACGAAAAATATATCAATAGTACTTTTCAAGATATAAATCAGAATTTTATAATAAAAAAGTTTGAAAATCAAAAGATTTTCTGGTTAGAAAATGATGATTTAATAAAATTTGTAAAATCAGTAAATAATCGCAGGGCTAGAGAAAATGAACTTTATGAACATAAACATCTGGATATGCTTCGAACTTTCTATTTAAATATAGAAGAAAAACTATTGAATGTTGAAGATTTTGTTGAAAGTAAAAAGGAATTTTTTTTTCAGAATTATCTTAAGTCCATTAAATTCATTCCAGCGTTCCAATATTTTAATCTGAGAAAATTTACCTCATATTTCTATTCCAGCGATTTAAACAAAATGAATTTCAAATCCTTATTAGATGCTAACTTCTTAAAAGTTGAATATCCCGCTTGTATCGATGATTCCATTCCATTTTTAATAGATTATGTACATTCCTCCAGTCAATCCGATAACCTATTATCAGATATTATTTTTACTCCAGATAATAAAATACGTGAGTTTTGTGGATTTATTACAAATAAAACCCACGTATTATTTCATTTTGAGTTGAATTTCACTCCAGAGGGGTGGGATTATGATAGCATAGCGTTTAAAGAACACCTTCAAAACGTCCTTTTCAATATTGAATACAATTTTGATATTCCAAACCTTAAAACTTTCCTGTTTTCTAAAAATAATGAGGAATCTACATATCGACCAAATCCTACAGAATTTTTAGACCTTTGTGAGATATTCGAATACAGTTCCATTGATATAAAGTCCTATATCGGAACTAAAAAGGTTAAAACAGTAGAACGGATCCAATCCTTACTAAAGAAAGGATTAATTTACCCATACATGACCTTAAAGAATTTGGGGTTCCAAGAAAGCATTTATCTCATCATCCCTGATTTAAATCAAGAATCGGTGAGCATCTTGATAAAAATATTTGGTTGGTTTAACTATGGTTTTCTCCATGAAATCGAAGGGATGTATTTTATTTTCGGATTTGATGAACCTATAGAGTTCACTCATGGTTTAATGATGGAATTATATTTTCCAAAGTGTGAGTTAAGTGAATTTAAGCAACTATTTGACATGGTGTTTGAATATTTGCAAATTAAGCATTATCTCATTTTAAAAGATTTTGTAAATGGAGATACGCTCGTTAAAAACATCTATGAGGATACCACTTTTTTCGAAACACATCACCCATTACGAAATATTATAAATGATGATAAAGATGTGTAAATTAGGTTTTAGACAAAATTTTAGAGCGCTAGAAATTAAATCTCAACTAGTTTCATCAGTTTACTTAGTTATCAAAAGATTTAACTCAGGTATTATTAGAGAGCTATTCGTTTCTTTTAATCTCAATCAAATCTTAATAAAAGTCAAATTTCCTCGTTTCTCCGGGATAAAAATTTTTGGGGGTGTATCACGGTTTCAACTTTCATATTTAAAGGGTCATTTTTTCTGAAAAACATAGATCATGATCTTCGTTTCTGGGCTCCCAGCTCCACAAATTAAAATCCATCGAAAACTTTTTAAGTGACACTCTGTCACTTATTAGAATTATGGCACTAGAGGTTTTAATTTTGGAAGACAAAAAATATCGATGTCCGAGATGTGGGAGTAGGGAGGAAATTATAGATCACGAGGAGTTCATAGGATGCATGAGTTGTGTTCTAGAATTTGATAAGAACGATTTAGAGATGTTTGATGAGGAAGATATTTTAGCGAGATCAGAAAAACAAGGAATAATAAAGGTATTGCTTAATGAGTTTCAAAAGGAATAAGGCACTCGAACGAGTATTAGGCTTTACTTTTTCCCTTATTTTATAATTTTTGGAAATTATAAGAATTCTCAGAAATATCGGAAGTTAAACTAGTCTATTATACAAATTAATTTGCTTTATCTAGTCATAAAGTTTAAAATTTGATAATTTAATAGATTGATATAAAAGCTAGTATTAATCATAATATTTTCAATTAATAAAGGTGTTCATAAATCTCAGAACCAGAAGAATCTAAAACGGTTTATAATTTTAGTGAATGGAATGTTAAGCAACTGAGAGAATTTGCTACTAAAAATCACATAAAGATACCCACGAAATCGAAGAAAGCTGATCTTATTAAGATCTTGGAACCAATAGCAAATCACCCCGAGTTTGTTGACAGAACTCATGATGCGATTCCTGATGAAGAATTGGAAGAAGAATTGATTGCTGGTGAGGAATATGATCCCGCTTTATCTCAAAAGGATAAATTAGAACTAAAATTTTGGCAAAAACCGCCCTTTTCAAGCCTTCTGGATCCCGAGTTAGCGAAAGACTCTAATGTTGCGTTTTATGATTTATCCGCATTAGTAGATAAATTTTTTAGTAACATGTTATCAGAAGATCTGATTAATTACAAGATCTCTGGGATAGCGCTAAAAACTTCTGCGCTTTTACATCATTATAAAATATCAAGTATAATAAGAGAAGAAGAGGATATACAAAAGAAAGAAGAGCTTGAATTATTCCGTGAAAAACATGGAAGATCCATACCTAAGACATTACCCCAACCCATTCAGCCTAAAATGTTAATTTCTACAAAGGAAGAATTGTTTGATGCAATGAGATCTGCCATCATTGAGACTATGCAAAATAAGGAGAAGTTAAAAAGGAGACGCATGCGTCGTGAAGAATTAAAACAAAACAAGCTCTTGGTACGTTCAAAAGCTCAATTACCCAAGGAACTCCTGAAACATATAACTGGAAGGGAACAATCTGTTGAAGAATTACATGAATCTTGGTTTAATAGAATAAAGGCAAAAGTAGAATTTGATGCAAGAGAAACTTCTTTTTATGAGATTGCGAAGATTATTGTTGATGAGGAAGAGAGCGACATTGGTCGAAGATTTGCATTTGTCAGACTTTTTTTGGCTTTAATGTTCCTATCAACAGGCAATAAATTAACTTTGTCACAAAATGAAGATTTTAAAGATTTTGCAATTGGCTTAAAGAAATAACGAATAAGAAAACTGAGTTAATGTTCATGAACGATTCTGAAGAAGAAAGAAATCTGGAAGAAGAGGAACAAATTATTCCTGAAGAGAGAGAGGAAAAAGAAACAGATATTACCAGTGAAGATAGTGAAGAAATTTTAGATGATGATGGTAACTTAGACGGCGAGGAAGCATTACCCGTTATCGAAAAAGTTGAAGAACCTAACTCAATGATTCCTGAGAACGATAGCGAGATAAAATTAATAGAAAAAGAAAAAGAATTGGAAATTAGGGATATTCAAAAGAATTTAATTGAAGGTGCTCTCTATGCCGCTGGTCGACCTCTGGATGTTGAAGAATTAGCTACGAAGTTAGAAATCTCTAAAAAATTGACGGAAACTTTAGTTAATGAATTAGCCATGGAATATTTAGAACGTATTACCTCATTAATTATTGCTCAAGTAGGAGAACGATATCAAATGCAGCTTAGACCAGAATACACGGAAAGTATTGCTAAATTTGTAAAGGGGGGAGCAATTGCTGAGCGTTACTTACGAACATTAACCATAATCGCGTTAAAACAGCCCATCTTAAAATCGGTCGTTGTAAAGATACGGGGAAGCGGAGCTTATGAACACATCAAGTACTTAATCGATAATGAATTTATTAATGCGGTCAAGAAGGGGAGATCTTTTGAATTGACTACGACTGACAAATACTCCGAAATGTTTGGATTACCAAAAAATATTACAGAATTAAAGAAAGCCATGATACAACAATTGGGCGTAGATCCATCAGGCCAGATGCCTGAAGAACCCTCTGATTAAAATTACTTAAGATATTTTTGTTGAAAATACGTAATTAAACTGATTTTGATTATTTTAAAGATATGTATAAGTGGATTTCTTATTAATCTCGATGATCCACTCATTCTTTTAAAGCATTCAACTGAAACTTGTTTAATTTTGAAGTTATTTATGTAAGCAATTATGAACATCTCTTGAGAATAATTGTATTTACCTTTTAATTCCTTTAATAAGAATAATGCTAATTTTCTATTAAATCCTCTGTACGAGGATTGAATGTCATATAAAAATTCAGATCGTAATAATATTCGGCTTATAAATATCGATATAACTTTATTTACTACTTCCTTTAGGATGCTTGAACTATAACCATAATAGTATCTATTGCCAATGATCATATCCGCATTTTTATTTATCAGGGGCAATATGAATTTTGATAAATACGTAGCTTTATATTGACCATCACCATCTAGAATCACGATAATATCAGCATTATTTTTAATTGCATGCTCTAAACCGTTCTTGAAAGTAGCTCCCAATCCTAAATTTTGGTTATTAGCCAAAACGGTCGCTCCTGCGTTTCTTGCATTCAAGATCGTATTATCGGTACTTCCATCATCAATGACAATGACAAATTTCTGCACGTTTGAATACATTGGAATACTATTAATAACAGAAGTGATTGACTTTTCCTCATTGTATGCTGGAATAAGGATGTATAATTTTTTCTTGGACATTATCATTCAATATAGACTTATCAGATACAATAATAAAACCTTTATAAAAATTTAAAAAGAATTTTTGGTGGACCTGGCGGGAGTATCCAGCATAACCGAATTGATTAAACTTATTGAACCCGCGGCCTCTTGATTGCGAACCAATTTACCAACATGTTGAGACAACATTATTTGCGATCTGCGACTAGTCTACAGGCCCATTTTTATGATTCAAATACTAGGAAATAAAAAAGTTAGTGCCTAATAATTTTTATGTTTTAATATAACTAAAATCATTTAATATTGCGTTCGAGCGATGATATCATCTTGAGCTGTTTTTGATAATTCAGTAAATAAAACAGAATACCCCGCAATTCTCACGACCAAACCACGATATTGATCAGGGGTCATTTGAGCATCACACAGCATTTCTTTACTGACGATGTTAAATTGAACGTGATATCCTCCTTCTTTTTTAAAATAAGTTCTAATTAATGGCAAAAAAGTATTAGTGTTTAACGAATTTGGATGAAAAGATAAAATCACGGAATTTCCATTCGTCATTAGCTCGTTGTTTAGCTTCATCACGGAATTTAATATGGCTGTTGGTCCATTTTTATCTCTACCATTTGTTGGACCAACTCCATTGGATAAAACATCCCTGGATTTTCTACCATCTGCTGAGGCTGCGGTAAATACACCAAAAGCAATATGAAATGATGTGGTATAAAAACCAGGATTGTAGAGACCCCCCCGGAAATTTTTATGTTTTATTAGTTCCTCACAAAAAGCACGTGCTACATCTCTTACGATAGAATCAACATAATCATCATCATTACCAAATTTAGGTACTTTATTGATAAATGTTTCTCGCCACGTTTCTCCCTTCTTTCCTTGATATGTTCCTCGATAGTTCTTTATAAGCATGTTCACCATCTCTTCATAGGAAAGGAGTTTTTCCTCGAAAACCATCTTTTTTATAACCGCAAGACTATCTCCCACCGTAGCTAATCCAATTAATTGGGTGGTGGTAAAGTCGTAATAAGCACCTCCTCTCGTTATATCTAATCCACGCTCCACACAATCATCTATTGTTGCAGATAAAAAGGGTTGCGGATTTAATTCTGCTATTGCTTGATCGAGGTAATTCATAGTTTCAACCAGGGGATTTATGAAATGTTTGAGTTGTAAAATAAATTCATTCCACAAATCTTCATAAGACGTTATTGGTTTAGAATTTTCGATCCCATACTTTTTTCTGGTGAACATGTCGGCTCCATTGTTCAATGTGAGTTCTAAACATTTCACTATATTTAATTCAGTTGCATTTGTACATCCAAATGTCTTACAAGGATGCGAAGGTTCCACGCAACCAATAGGTGCATATTCTCGGGCATCCTCTAAGGAATATCCAAGAGTTTTTAATCCAGGAATCATGACTTCGTCATTAAATAAGGCAATGCTAGCACCATCCTTTATGGCTTCACCAGTTTTCAAAATCAATTCATCAGGTGTATTTAGACTTACCCGAACAGAGAAAGTAGGTTGTACAGTTTTTAATTTTTGATATGCCTCTAAGAAGATATAAGATAACTCGTTAGTCACATCATTTCCATCCGCGTCAATTCCCCCTATAGTTAAATTTGAAGCAATCGGAGGACCTTCAGCAGCAATAATACCTTTATGTAAGACATAATTCCATAACGTGATTAATTTAAGATAAAAACATTCTATGAAAAATTTGGTCTCTTCTCGTTTCATAATCCCTTTACTGATGTCATTAAGATAGTAGGGATACAATACTTGATCCAACCTTCCTAAACTTATAGCAAACCCTCCATCTTCTAGTCCTGCAATAATATGGGTGAATAATATCAATTGAAGAGCTTCTTTAAAATTTTTTGGGGGTTTACTTGATATATTACGGCAAATTTCTGAGATCTCAAAGAGTTCTGCCCTTCTTTTTGTATTCGATTCTTCTGATGCCATTTTTTTAGCTAGATCTGAAAACCTTAAGATATAATGTTTTACTCCCTCTAAGACAATAATAATCGTGTTTAGAAAAGCTAATTTATCTTTATCTTCCTTGAAATCTTCCATTTTTTGTTTTGTATTTAAAATTAAACCATCAAATCCTCCTTCCAATACATTTGGATGTCCTGGAAAGAAATGACCTACTCCATTCGTAATATGAGTATCGACAACATATAGTAGATTGAGCATGAGTTCAGTTAATTCGGGGCTTAAATAAGAATTAAATCGTGATTTTACAGTCTCTTCCTCATTTTTCCAGTATGGGATAATCATATCTCTCAATAATTTTTTATCATCCTCTGAAAGTATGAAACTTTGGACTTCACGTGTATTATATAGCTCAAGATCCAATTCAAGCGTGTCTATTCTCACTTCGGGATATAATGGTGTTCCAACTAACTTAGATGTTCGAGTACCGACAAGAAATTCATCATCCCATATCTTAATTGACATGTTTTTCAAGAAATAACGCATTGCTTTCGCAAATCTCAAGGAGGATGGCTCTCCCCTCGTTTTTTGGTAAGATTCAGTAAATAATTTCGCTCTTTCCACACAGATTTCATGTGGTTGATTGATAATTTTAATTCTCATTTTTTCAATACGTTCTTCATAATCGGAAAAGGTAATTGCCTCTAACTGTATGGTAAATCACGGAGTAATTTTTATTTGAGAGTGATAAATAGATTAACGAAATTATAGTATTACTGCTTATAAAAATTTTGAGTATTATATCAAAATTCACTCAGAACTTGCAGAAAATAGTATTGATGCAGTTTTCTTATCATTAAATCTTTTAATAGCTAAATCAAGATAATCTCTATTATTATCAATTCCTATAAATCTTCTTCCGAGAGCATGGCAGACAATACCAGTTGATCCCGATCCAACAAAAGGATCTAAAATAAGGTCATTTTCATTTGACGATGCTGATATAATTCGATTTAATAATTCCAATGGTTTCTGGGTGGGATGTTTTCCATGTTCTTTTTCAGCTTTTGAAAGCAATGGGATTGACCAAACACTCCTCATCTGCTTATCAGTGTTCTTTAATTTATCTTTAGGATTATTCCACATTTTCATTTTTTCATAATTGAACGTATGACTTGATTTATTTGATTTTCTTGCCCATAAAACGATTTCATGACTATGTGTAAAATACTTACATGATAGATTTGGAGGAGCATTAGGTTTATACCATATAACATCATTTATAATCTCATAGCCATTTTGCTCCAGTAAATAACCGATCTTGTAAATTACATGTAAAGTTCCTGAGATCCAAATGCTTCCATCTTTTTTTAAAACCCTTTTACAAGCTTTCAACCAATTATCAATGAATTTCACATCTTCTTCAAAACCTTGTGATTTATCCCATTTTCCCTTATTTACTGACACCATTTTTCCTGATTGGCAGGTGATACCATCGTTAGAAAGAAAATAGGGGGGATCTGCGAAGATCAAATCAAAATATTCTGCATCAAATTGACTTAAGAGTTCAATAGCATCTCCATGGAATAATACAAAATCTTTTGCTTTAAAATAAGGGTTTATCATCAGCATCCTTTCTTAATAAGATATAATACCTTTATTTTATTAAGTTTAAAGTTTTAAATTATCAAATTTTTATTATTAATAGTATTATTTCATAGAAACATAAATTCTACATGAGGTTTGAAAAATGTCAAGTAAAGAGAGATTTGAAGAATTATTCAATAAACATCTCATTAAAGATATCACTGAAGAAAATATCGATATTGTCCTTACAGGTCAATATGGAAAAGCTTTAGAATTATTGCGAGATGCTGAGTCAACAGGACTATTTCCTGCCTTAGTTGGTCCTCCGGGTGTGGGAAAAACAATCCTATGTAGATATTTTGCAAGTCTGAGAGCAAAAGAAAATAAAAATAAATCATTTTATTGGTTGACTATGGATGAGTCCATTAAACCATCACATTTTATCGGAAGCTTTGATCCAGCAATTACATTAAAGAAAGGTTTTACTTTAGAAGCATTTAATTCAGGACCTTTATTAAGTGCGATGTTAGAAGGAGGTACTTTTTTAGCCAATGAAATTAATAGAGCAACAGAATATTCTCAAAATACGCTTTTGGAGCCATTAGAAGAATCTTCGATAGGGATACCTCATTTAGGAAGGATTAAAGCTGATGAGGATTTCTTTTTTATCTCTGCCATGAATCCAGAAGAACTTTCCGGAACTCATAGGCTTTCAGAAGCTTTAAAAGATAGGATTAAGGTTTGGATCAAATTAACATATCCTGAAAAAGCAACTGAATTGGATATAATTAGAATTAACTTACCGGAGCATTTTACCGTAGAAGAATCTGAATTAGAACTAATTTATTCAATCATTAATGAAACTCGAAGAAATAAAATTGATATCGAGATTCCCGCTTCCATTAGAGCAGGTATTGCTATGGCAAAATTATTAGCTAGGAAACGCTCTTTAGAAAAAAGTGGTGAAATTAAAGATAAAAAAAGTGTTTACGAATACCTCTCTGATATTAGCAGAAATGTACTTTTAGGGAGCATTAAACCGAAACCTGGTGTTAAAGCTGAAAATATCATTGAAAATATCATACATAAAACCTTAGGTGCATAGGAGGTAACTTTTAATGGGAGTCTTCCCTGAAAATCCTTGTGAATTTGCCGTTGATTTCATTAGAAAAATGAGAAAACATCCAGATATAGTCCAAATACCATCTTCACGCCAAGTTCTTTCTATTCCAAAATTAATTCTATCCCGGTATTATCGAAATGGGATTATTACACCAAATGATTATATTGAAATCAGCATGGTCACATCATTTCCAGATAACCAAGAGTTAGCAAAAGATATAGCGTTTGAGATTTTATTTCCTAATTACAAAAAGAACATGATTGATTCCTTCTTTGATAGTGATCTAGAATCAAGTGAAAAGAAAAATCAAGATAAATTGGATCAAGATATTCAATCAGAATTAGATCAAATTCAAGAGATGATAGACGAGATTGAATTGTCTAGTTCAATTGATTCAGACGCTATTCAAGAACTAGAAGATTTTATGATTGAATTAAATCAAAATAGGGAAGAAGAACCTTATAAATCAGCACTTCAGTTTCTAAATGATGATTCTGAGATATATAAGGAAGAAATTTCCTCCTTAGAAAAACTTATTGAAGAAGCGCGGAAACGGTTAAGTCAAAAGATTAACTCCTTAGATCCAGAAGACATAGAAGCAGCAGTAAATTTAGGATTAGAAGATCTAATCCAACAAAATTCTTTGCGAGAATGGGAAAAAATCACGAGTAAGGCATTAAAAGGGGAAGATGTGACTGATGAATTAAATAAATTACTTAATTCAGGAAAACTTAACGACCTATTGCAAACAATGAAATTCATGGATAGTGCTTCAAAAGAAGTTAATATAAAAAATCAATTGGAGAATATGAAAAATCAACTTCAAAATCAAATAGAAAATTTAGATCAATTATTTAATGCTGCTAAGACATTAGGAAATTCTCCTCAAGTCGACTTAAATGAAATTCTTAATAATTCATTAAAAAATGGGTCTTTTGAACATAATTTTAATCTAGCTAATTCCTTAGATCAGTATTTTGGAACTGATATTAGATCAAAGCTTCTAAATAAATTTCAAGAACAACAAGGTAACTCACCGGTTAACCTTTCCTTAGAAACACTAGCAAAAA
>Ga0315534_1000507_pt1 | contig 27076 bp, 21 predicted proteins | sample SalMarSW160240MG_FD_203094 | JGI IMG/M metagenome (GOLD analysis project Ga0315534, IMG submission 203094) | Salt marsh sediment microbial communities from the Plum Island Ecosystem LTER, Massachusetts, United States - Salt Marsh Sediment SW1602-40 ...
TATCTTTAATTTGATCTATTTCTTCAAGTAAAGCTAATTTTCCAAAAGAATCCTCTTTTTTTTCAATGAATTTAAGAATAGAAATTAAAGAATTATAAGTGGTACTCAATATTGTTGGAGATTCTTCATGGTTAAGAGTCCACCTCATAAGTTTTAATGCTTTATCTTTAAAATTTTGATGTAGTATTAATGCAGCTTCGTTTCTAATTTTAACATCGGAATCAGAGATAAGTAAGTTTTCGATAAAGTCATAAAGTGCTTCTTCTTCAATCCCGACGCTCCCAAATGAATTGTAGATTTTTTTTAAAGTTTTAAGACTTTCAACGCGTTGCTTAGTTAGATTGCTGTTTTCTATTAATGAAATTAGTTGTTGTACTGCTGTTGGAACATCTATAGTATTCTTATTTATCTCATCAAAGATTTTAATTGGAGTACGTTCTGTAATGCTATTACCTCAGTTATTTATATATTATTAATCCCTTTTTCTCTAATGTATTTAAAAAAGGAGGAATTTCTTCTATATTATTAAAGTTCAAATCTAAAATTTTTAAATTTGTTAAGTTCACAAGAGATTTTGGCAGCAATTTGAGTGCATTTCCCCATAAGCTTAATATTTCAAGAGATGTAAGTGAACCAATCCAATATGGCAAATCAGTAAAATTATTCCAGCTTAAATTTAATGTTTTCAATTTTTTTAATTTACGAAAAGATTCAGGAAGAGTAGATAATTGATTATTCCATAAAGTTAACTCTTCAAGTTTAGAAATTCTTCCAATTGATTCTGGAAGTTCATGCAATTTGTTGTCAAATAAATGCAAAGATTCCAAAAAACTAAAAGATCCAATCCATTTGGGAAGGATTCTCAATTTATTTCCCCCTAAACCTAGAAACCTAAGATTCTTGAGGTTTTTAATCCATTTAGGTAGCTTTTCTATGCTATTCAAACCCATATCCAATCGTCTTATTTTGTTACTTCCTTTAAGTGAGAATTTAGTGTCGTTTAATTTATTTCCATGTAAATCTAACACCTCCAAATTTAGAATGTTTTTAATTGTTTTTGGGAGGCTTTTTAAGGAATTTGCTCTTAAATTTAAACTTTTAAGTGAATTTAAAGAACCAATAGAAGTAGGCAATTCCATAATTTTATTATATCTCAAATTTAATAATTTTAAGGATTTAAGAGAACCAATTGAAGATGGAATTGATTTTATTTTATTGTAACTTAAATCTAATTTAATTAATGATGTTAGGGAACTAATGGAATCTGGAATTGTAATTAACCTATTAAATTTAAGGTCGAGGTTTTCGAGTGATGTCAAAAATTCAATAAACTCAGGGAACTTATTTAGTATCGTCCATCCAAATATATGGCTACTAACATCAGACAAACCTAATTGAAGAATTAATCCATCTTTAACCTTAAAATTTATTTGCCCAAACTTAGTTTCCAAATCTTTTATTATAAAAGAATTTTCTACAATCCTCGAAAGCGCATAACTCGAGAGGTTTTCAATTTCTCCTTTTAGATATAGATCCTTTAAACTTTCTATTATTTTTTCGTTTTTAATTTCTCTTATTTTTTCTATTAACAGCGATTTTGATTGCACTGTATCTATTCTGCCTAATATTTTTGATATCACTAACAAACATTTTAGAGACTCTTCGTGCTTAAAAGCCCACCTTAACGGTTCGAGAGCATCCGTTAGAAATATTTTTTCAATAGTGGAAGCCGCAGCTATGCGTATGGATTCATTTGTATCAGAAATAAGTAAATTTTCTACGAGTTTAAAAACATTATTAGTATTTGCATTCAATTCAGCTAAGGTATTAATGCTTTCTATTCTTGTACTCAAATTATCGCTATTCTCTATAATTGAAATTAGTTGATTAATAGCTGAGGTTTTATCCACTTTGTTATTAATATAATTTTTGTTAATAAGATATGGAGATGATTCCATTAATCTTCGAAATTTAGTTTTATTTTTTAGATTAATTATTATATTCAATCAAGATTTTACAACTTTATTTTATTTACTCTATTTGTCTAAATGTAAGTAGCGGTAATTATTCTTTATCTGGCGGTTTTCTTCCTAACCACTTCTCGTAGAACGCATCGATATCGGGTAAAAAATTGAATATAATCGGATATCCCGGAGGTACGGCCTCAACATCTAATAGAGTAAAACAATTAGGACAGAAAAATTCTCGAAGTTCTTCCCACTTCGGATCGCTTCCCATTAATTTTGGATAAATTTCTTCGATAGATTCAATTGTGTCCCTTACTCTGATTCTACATTTAAGCTTCCAATTTATATGATAATCTCCGAATTCGTATCCACAATCACATTTAACTATTCTTTCACCTTCTTTTGCTACGATGTAAAGGTGTTCGTGAAGAGGGAGGAGTATTCTTTCTTTCCAATTAAGTTTCTCTTGAAGAATATCCATAACTTTGTCAAATCTATTTTGATCTTTTCTTCCAGTAATGATTGGTTTGAGCTCTTTCCATTTTAAATCACCCTCCATCATTCTTTCTAGAGTTTTTTTATCGATATCCATTTTTTATTTCACCTCCAATTGAAAATTATCATCCAATTTCCAAAATTCCTTAAATTCTCTACCCCATTTAGTAGATAAACTTAAGCTCTCTGAATACATCGTTATTACCGATTCATAAAAATCTCCTTTTAATATTATATCTCGCTCTTTTTTCCAGAATTCTTCAAATGATAAAGATTCGTTCTTTCTCTCCTCCATAATCCTTTTTTTTTGTATTCTTGTAGCTTCATTATCTATTTCCCATTCATTTTTATCATCATCAAAGTTTGCGATCACGCCATAAACATTTTTTACGATATCCGAGGTATATAATCCCTCATCGAGGTCTGTTTTAACATTTTCTAATTTGCGTTCAAGTGGATCTCCATAACCTGGTCCCCCGCTCTCAGAAAAATGAATAATGTCGTAGTTTTCGAGCGCAATTGGATAGATTGTTCCTATTGGTATTCTCGTAATATCAGCTTGTAGATATCTCTCAAATTCGCCATTACTTGGATCAGGATCCCCCAACGGATAATTTTGTTGTTGTCGGAAAATTTCTTCCAAATTAGTATGTGTTGCAATTAATCGATAACTCGTAGCGTTAGGATATCCCCCATGCATTCCACCGGATCCATGAAAGACTAAACCTTCCCTACCGGCGAAAAATTCTACTTTTTCAGAATTGGCGATGAAGGCAACACCCGCATAATTAGCTCCGCCACGGTATTTCCCATGACCCGGAGTATTCGGTTTCACTTTTCTGGATAAATAAGGAATACCTCCTTGAAATAACTCCCATGTCTCAACATCTCCTAGATCTGCTTCAGGATTCCACATAGCATAACCCCAATTAAGACCATCTCTAACGGCACTTGCCCCTAACCCTTGACCAGATATTTCGAATGTTGACAACATCCATCTTTCACCTTTTAATGGTCCAGCTGAATAGATACCCCCACCTTGAATGGAGTCTCCAGTAAATCCATAACCAGGCACAACTTCTTCTCGAAAACCTCTTGAAAACAAACCATAGGACATGCATTTCATCATCGTTGTATATGCAGGTATTAAATTACCCCATGGAGCTTGATAGGAAAGGTAAGGATCTCCTGGATTTGCCCATGATCCCAACGGGTAATTTTTTTCTACGGCGTAATAAGCTCCATCATTAACTTTATCGCCATAGATCAAAATTTGGGTTAATAACACCCATTGCCCTCCTTCCATTGCTCCCTTGTCGCAATTAAACGCGTTAGCACCTGCTGCACTAGCTCCATCAAACGAAAGAGAAAAACTACCATCTTCCTTTACTATCATTTCCATTGGGTGATTTGACAATTTATCAACTCTTGCGATGGGTACCCAAGCCTGATCTTTCATAGGAAGGTCCATAAAGGAAGCAGCTCTGTATCTTCCAGGAATTAAGCGCTCTTTTACTCTTTCAAGAACTATTCTTCTTCCTTCTTCAATTGCTTCCCTCATAAATTTCTTGTAAAATTCAATCCCTTCTCTTTTTATGAACTCGTAAACAGCGTCTCTTATCATTAAATTTCCTGCTAATCGACATTTTTCATCCAATTCCCAATACATAGGGCTTCTTACCGATTTCTTCGCGCCAATCATGTGATCGCGCCAAATTTTATCGTTAGAGCCGATTTTTCTGCAAGTGTAATAAACTCCATCATCAAATCTTTGAATTGAAGAAACTAAAGTATGACCAGGTGTGATACCTCCTATATCAATTTGATGAGTAACTCCCCCTGCCCAACCAATTAATTCCTCTTCCCAAAAAATCGGAATTAAGGTTTGTACATCGGTAGTATGGACATTTCCGCATTGTGGATCATTATTTAGGAAAATATCTCCTTGATTAATCGTTGGATCTACCTCATATCCTTCTCTAATCATGAACTTAATTCCTTCGCTCATTGTATGGACATGCACCAAAATACCAGTAGAAACAACTATTGAATCACCTTCGGGAGTATATAATGCGAAGCAAAGTTCACCAATTTCTGTAACTATTGGGGATGCTGCGACATGCAATGCAGTTTCCCTTGCTGAAACTAATGCACCTCTTAAACTTGCGTAAGCCTTCTCGTATCTGAACGGATCTTCTTCCTTTAAACTGAGTCTTTCAATTCCGTGATAACACTTGCTGTCTTTTAACAGCTTCTCGCTTTCTTCTAGCATTTCTTTAATTGTTTTTCCATCCCATCCAATTGGTTTTTTTGACATATTTTATCGCACCTCCATGTGAAATACCCTGTGCTTATCTAGTTTTACTCGATAATTCGGTGGAACTAGTAAAGTAGTTGCGGGAGCTTCTATTACAGCCGGACCGTCGACAGTATTTCCTGCATCGAGCAATTTCATTTCCCATATCGAAGCATTATACCATTTTTTATCCCAAAATATTTCTCTTAATCCTTTTGATGCATCATCATTTGGTCTTTCACTGCTAAGCTCAAGTTCTGGTAACTTAGGTTTTGGTACGGGGACAACACCGGTTCCTACAGCTTTTGTAATGTGATATCCTAATTCAGGACTCTTTGTTCCTCTTCGAAATATCATTTCGAAAAGATCATCGTATCTAATAAGAAGATCGTTTAATTCAACGGAATCAAAGCGATCCAATTCTTTCGAATGCTCAATTGTTAATTCCTCATAGGGTGATTGTACTTCTAAGTCGTCTAACATGCCAAAATATTGCAGCTTGAGAGATGGTCTAAACTCCATCTCATTAAGATTTCTACCTTCTTTTTCAAATTCATTCATAATTTTGATTTTTAAATCTCTCCATGTGGAAGTCATCATTGATGCTACAAATGAGCTCATATTTCTATCAGGATCAATAAGTAGATCAACGGATATTTCGTGCCTGTAAGAATGATCAGCACAAGCACATCCGTAAGCTGAAAATGCAGCAGCCCACTCAGGTATCATAATATCCTGAAAGGACAATCCTTTAGAATATCCCGCTACATGAAGCGGACCACCACCGCCAAACGATATGTGAGTATAGTTCTCTGGCCGAAATCCAAGTCCTTGAATCATTCCATTAAGGTGGTTTTTCATATTAATTTCAATTAAATCTAATGCTCCCCTTGCTGCTTCATATGGATCCGAATTGAAGGGTTTAGCAATTTGATCATTAATATAATCATAAGCCCTTTTTTTGTTTAATGGGACTTTACCACCAAGAAAGTAATCTGGATTAAGATATCCTAATATCAAACTACAATCAGTCATTGTTACGGTTTCTACTCCGGACTGCTCATTACAGACTCCAATTTTATATCCCGCACTTTCAGGTCCAAATTCTAATCTGCTTGATATATCATTATATCGTACATACATTCCAGTTCCTGCACCAATAGAGTCCAATGCAATCATTGGGATGTTTAAGATAAATCCTCCAAGCGAACTTTCCCACTTAGTAGGGACATATTTTTCCATGGTTAGACCTACGTCAAAACTCGTACCCCCAACATCTGAGGAGACTAAGTTTTGAATCCCATATTTCTCAGCGATGAATTTGCTCCCGATCATACCACCAATAGGACCTGAAACCATGGTTGGAATAAGTGATTTAGAGTAAGGAGACATCGTTCCTCCGTAAGATGTTAAAATTCTTAGAGGGGCTGGCACTCCCTTGTCTTTAAGTTTTTTAGCAATCGCTATTAGTTGTTCCCTTGATGGTTCTGCAGCATACTGTTCGATTAGAAGGGCGTTCAACCTAGGTGTTTCACCTCTTATAGGGTTATGTTCAGAAGAAAGAATTATTGGTATCTCCCTGCCATAATCCTTCATAACTTGTTTTGCTATTCTTTCAACTTCCATTTCGTGTCTTGAATTCATATAGGAGCAGAGTAAACACACACATATGCAATCGACTTTCATATCTAGTAATTCTTTTACAACTTCTACTACATCCTTTTCATATAAAGGTATTAGTTCTTCTCCCCAAAAATTAATTCTTCCGCGCACGCCTTTAAACTGGTGCCTAGGAATCAAAGGCTGAGGATGCTCGTGCTCTCTGGCGTGCAATCGACCTGCATAATCAAGCCACATCCAGCATTGTAAAGCCCTCCCCAATCTATGGAGATCCTCAAACCCCGCATTAACAATCACTCCTATATTGTCATTTCCTTCCCTTTCTAAAAGCCTGTTTAGCATGGCTGTGCCTGAATACACTAAGGCTTCCACACCAGCACCAGTTTCTTCTAATGTTTTGTCCCATTCACTTAAGGAATCTGATATTGAATTTAATATGCCAATAGATTCTTCTTTTCCCGTTGTCAAAGCCTTCCCAACTGCAAAACTACCTTTCTCATCAATAATAAACGAATCTGTCATTGTACCGCCAGTATCTAACGCTATAGCTTTTAAAAGATGTTGTTTACTTTCATTATTTGGTTTTGTCATAGTCGATCGTCCCGTATGTTTTTCACATTATTATTTCATAATTAGAGCTAATGCTATATATAATTGAAGATTAATTAAATAAAATCCAAATTTATCTTTTAATTATAGGTACATAGTATTTATTATAATTAAAGGATCAATTCTAAAAATATTTCTCTAAAGCCAGTGCTTTAATTTTACTTATTGTGGGGTAACTACTTAGTTTATCCCAGCCTCGTTCGTCATAATAATCGTCCAATAATTTATTGGCAATATCTTGAGTAATAATTACTTCTCCGTAAAAATCCTGGAATTTAAGTACATTTTCTCCAATTTTTAATGGTTTAAACCATCCATTAGGGAATTTATCGTCCTTTCGAGAAAAACCTTCTTTTAAATTCATTAACTTCATTAAATTCCAAGAACGTTCAGCCGATAGTCTTAATTCTTCTTGATGTAAATTGAATCCAGTAATTAAATTGTATAAATCGGTTACTAATTCTAAACTAAAAAATCTATTCATTTGAGCTCTAGCGCACAATCCTAGAGATGTTAGAACAGTGTACCAATCTTCAGAGTATCTCGTTAGTCGTCCAACATTTACGCCCATTTCTTTTTTGGGTGGATTAAAAATTCTAGAGAAAGCGGTTTCGGGAATGCCCATCCTGTTAAAATGGCCTTTCATTTTATCAAGAGTTCCCCCAGCGCCGACATAAGTCGGTGATCCACCTGAAGCTACATGAGCGCCTTTAGGATTTACTACTTGTTCAAATTCCATTGTTCCTAATCGCAAAAACCTAGGTTCGAATATAATATCTAAACCTTTCACCGTAAGCATTTCGTTTGAAAATGTTTTATTTCCCTCAGCCAATTTTTTCCACCCATCTGCTAATAAATCCCCGAATCCTTCTCTTTTTGCTGTTATCTCAATTAGATGATTAAATGTCTTATAATCCCGCTTCCACTCGAAACCTAATGTTTCATTGGTGAGAATATCTCGTTCATTCATTTTACTTATAAATTCGAATAGTGCGGTCATAGTTAATGAGTCCAATCCATATCTATTAATTAAATCAAAAATCTTTATCGCTTGGTCGTATGTGTCTATCCCATCAACGGTAAACATCAATAAGGGGTTAATGATTGAGGATGTGTAATTAATCAAACTGCTAAATTCTCCTTCATGTATTTCAAGGATATCTTTATCAGCCATAGGACAAGATGGACAAGCAATACGTCTTTTTTTCATTTTTTTTAAGTACATCCTATCGCTACATTGGCGAGCTTTTTTCTTTTGACCTTTTGCGGTTAAAAACATGCCAACGGGTAAACTTCTCAACATACCCAATTCAATCCACGAATCTCTATGAGGATATTTACGAATACGCTCAATTAAACCTTTATATAAATTAGTAAACTTTTTTGGTTCTGCAATTGGAATCCCTTTTGTCCCTTGAGTCAATATAGCTTTAAGGTTTTTCGACCCCATAATTGCTCCAAGACCCCCACGCCCTAAAGTTGAGGTTTTATCTATTAGCGTCATCGAAGATTTAACAAGATTTTCTCCCGCTTGTCCAATAGCAATTACTCCACTTGAACCATGTTTCCTCTTTAAAAAATGAGTTGTTTCAACAATATCTTTACCCCATATTACTTTAGCTTTACATAATTCTATATGATCGTCAAATATATGTAAATACACTGGTTTTTCTGATTTTCCAGTTATAATTATATGATCGTATCCCGCTTGCTTCAAGTTAAAAGCAAAACTCATACTTCCGCAAGAATTAGCAATGGCTCCGGTCGCCGGAAATTTTGAAATTGCAACAGTTCGAGAAGAACCAGGTACAATAGTTCCTACTAAGGGGCCAGTTCCAAATATTATTAAATTTTTTGATGAAAATGGATCCGTTAACGGTTTGAATCGATCAGCAAAAAGTTTAAAATTCATCCCGAATCCGCCAATGAACCTTTTAAGGTCTCTGACATCTTCATTAATAACTGACACTCTATTTTCCGTTAAATCTATGTCAAGTATATTTCCAGTGTAACCAAACCAATCCGTCATTTCTCACCCTCCTTGAGTTCTAAAGCTCCATACAGACAATAATTTGCACATTGTCCGCAGTGAGTACATCCATCCAAGAATGAGATTTTGGGGATCAATTCGTAGATGTCAACAATTTGAATATAAGCTTCAGTAGGGGAATATTTATTTTTATATATGGAAGAACAGATTAATTGACAGATTCTACATCCTGTACATCTTTCTACATGTATAATTATCTCATTTAATTTAGATTTTACCAAAATAATTCAAATCTTTAACGTACTTTTGCTAATTTGTAAATATTATTGGTGCGCTTTATATAATGTGTAATAATTTGAGTTTTTAATATATATAGATTTTTAAGTATCAAGTTATAATAAAAATTAGATCCTTTCTATCATCATTCCTCCTAAGATGATTGGACCGCCGGTTGAATTATAAATTTTTTCAGCTTTTTTCATATTATTCTGACTGTCAGAATATATTTTGAATATCAAATCTCCTTCTTTGATTCTTGCTCCTTGTTTTTTATAGAGCTCAACACCTGATTGTTTTGAATGGGGACAACCAGTAGCTTTCGCTATCTGATTAATAATAGCATTATTTACACCAGTTATATGACCTGACTTTGTGGAGAAAAATTCTTTAGAATAAGGTCCTAATTTTATATCTTCAGGTATTATTTCTGGATTTCCACCCTGAACTTCAATTATTTTCTTCATTTTGTCGTAAGCTTTGCCTGAACGTAGTATTTCTTTTGCTAAAATTTGACCTTTTCCTTTTTGAGCTTTCCCCCCCATTTCAAGCAAGATACCAGCTAAATCTGTGGACTTTTCAATAAGAGAATTTGGACCCGCAGTATAATCATTAAGTAAGGTTAAAGCCTCCCTTGCCTCTAATCCGGGTCCTATAGCATGTCCTATTGGCTGGTGAGCTAAAGTTAAAGCACACTCCGCTTGAATCCCAACATTTTGCGCAATCTCTTTAAATACATAAGCAAATTGTTTGCCTTTATCGGGGGTAATAAATTTAGTTCCTTCTCCAACTGGTATATCCAATACAAGCTTTTTGACTCCCAGAGATAATTTTTTAGTGATTATGGAAGGAATCATAAGTCCTATAGGATCCATATGTAATGGACGCTCGATTTCAATCAAAATATTGTCTGCTGGAGAAATATTTAGAGCACCACCCCAAATTATGCAAGCATTTTCTTTAGATATAATGCTTTTTAATACATCAGGTTCGAAAGTAACAGGAGCTAAAACTTCCATTGAATCAGCAGTACCAGAGGGGGAAGTAATGGCTCTTGTTGATGATTTTGGTATTGTTAACCCAGCAGCTGCTACGATTGGAACTATTATGAGCGTAACTTTATTACCGGGGACCCCTCCGGTCGAATGCTTGTCGTAAACTTCTGGACCGAAATCGAAAACATCTCCACTTCTTGCCTCTGCATAAGTCAATGAAGTCATCTCTTCATGATCCATACCATTTATCGAAACAGCTGTAATAAACGCTGCTAAATCTATTTTTGATAATGAACCAGAAACTGCATCCGAAATAATTTGGTTAATTTCTTCTGCGGCAAGCTTATTTCCCTTTATTTTCTTCTGAATAAACTTAAAAGAGTCGGGTGGGTCTGCTGGTTTCACTGAAATTATCATATTATCTTGAAGATTCTTTTTTTCCTTAATAATATCCATAAAAATCCCTATTTCTCCCGGATTCACGAGAGAGTCGGAATAATCAATTTGCAAAATTGCAATCCAATATCTCTCTTCAATATTTTTAGTATCTAAATTTTTGATAATGATACGGTCACCTGCCTTTTGTCCTAATTTTACCGCATCTTTAATATTTAAAACTACATCTTTAGTATTTCCCGTCTCAAAGTTAATTGTTTTTACTTTTAGCTTCATAATTGACAAAACTCGCTTGTATAAATATAAATTAGATATATTGGTTATATATCTTTAAGTAAATTTTCATAATATGCATATCTTTTACCTTATTTACTCAAGTTAATATATTTCCAATTAATTTATTTATTTCCTTTAATAAAGTTAATTAAATACTATCAAATGAGATTGATTATGAATAAGTTTGAAAAAGCTCAAGAAGTACTCCATGACTTAGGAGGAGATGGTTGGTTAATTATATGTGTTGAAGATAGTGATATTAATTCCCGTTTCATGATAGGAGTCGAATCTCACGCTCGTCATTATATATATGTTGCTGCAGATGGAAATCACAAGATAATTGCAGTTGAAATGGAAGCTCCTATGATAGAACGCTCTTTAAAAAAGAAAGGAGTAAAAGCTGAAGTGTTTTCGTACAAATCTATGAAAGAATTAGACGGTTTTCTGAGTCCTATTGTTAAAAAAACCCGTATTGCTTTAAATTTCGGAGAAAATGTTTTGGACCCGGAGGGAACGGGATATGCAGATTTTATTAATGCTGGAGATTATTTATCTATGAAGAAATTGGCTCCTCAAACAGAATTTATATCAGCAGCGCCAATCATAGAAGCCTTAAGAAGTGTTAAAACACCAGATGAATTATCCGATTTACGAAATGTATGTAAAGCCACTATAGAGATTCTAGAGACAATACCCGATTGGGTAAAAGTTGGAATGACTGAAAATGACATAAAAGCGAAATTAGAATATGAGTATATGAAACTAGGTCAGCCCTCATTTGCATCAATAGTTGCTACTGGAGCTCACTCTGCGGATCCACACCATAATACATCTTTGAAAAAAATCGAGCAAGGAGTCTTGCTAATCGATTCGGGTTTACAAATAGATGAGATGAGTTCAGATATTACAAGAACATTCTGGGTCGGTCTAAATCCTCCCGAAGATTTCAATAAAGCATATACTGCTCTTTATGAAGCGAAGAATGTTGCTAATGATTATTATACTGACGGAACCCCAAAGAATTTACCTGCTTTAAAATGCAGAGAACACCTAACTGCAAAAGGGTACGATCATGAAAAACTTTTTTTCCATGGACTAGGGCATTCTTTAGGATTTGTAGCTCACGATATTGGGGGGGGAGTAAGCTGGAAAGTGCCTGAAACATATAAGTTTAAAGAAAACATGGTGTTTACAAACGAACCAGGTTTATATTGGAGAGATAAATGGGGAATTAGATTAGAAGATGATGTAATAGTTGGTAAGGGTAAATGCGAACAAGTAACCAAAGTATCAGAAATTCCAATTCTAATTTAAATTGAAGTAGAAATATTTTACATTTTTATAGAAATAGGAAAATCCTTTATTTCTTCTATTTCATTCTGGTCTGGGTCCACAAATTTAATAAAAATTTTGATGATATAATCTCCAGCTTCAAGTGGTTTAAGATTAATTTCCCATTTTATATCTTCGTTAGATCTAAGGGAATATATCTGTTTATTTGTGGTGCCCCTCATAATTTTTAATTGTTCTGGAAATTCAATGTTTAGCTTCAAATCTAACGCTTCTCCTTGGCTCTGGTTTTCAATTGTAATCTCAAGTGGAAAGGTTTGATCGACGAGAGGAGGTCTTAAATTTCTTATTGATGCTGTTAATGTAGCAGGAGGAGAAACCAAGTTAGCTATTATCAATTGAGTTTCATAAAAAAAAATCAAAACGTTATTTAACTCACAAGTAAGCACTATAGGACCGATACTTGATTTGTCGACTTGAAAATGAGGTTTAATTTTGAATTGTAGATGAGTTTCCTTACTTATATCTATAGGTAGCGGAACGCTTGGTTTATTGTTTGTTGTTAAATTATCAGACAAATTTATTAAAATTTTAGTAATATTAAATTGGTTCAATTCAAACTGATAGAAAGAGTCGTTTATGATTTCCTCTAGAGATTTTGCATCAAAATTTAAATCTAAATCAAGAATTTCATTTGTGGTATAAGTTTCTTTGTCTAATTTAAATGTGGTCGTAATATTAAGCTTAATGTGCGTTATTAATAATACGAATTTTAAGAGTTTTAATTCTGTTTCTCTAAATTTATAATTTTCAATATTATCTTTGATTTTTTTGACATATTTAGATTCATTATTTCGTAAAGCCAGAGTAATTTCCGAAACAAGCTTAATCAGTTGATGCTCCTTAAAAAATTCTTTATCAACCTTTTTACTTGTTCTCTTTAAAAACTCCAACCCCTCGTTTGGAGTTCCCTTGACATAGGAGCACATGTAAGAAAGTACGGAAAATATGACATAATTTGAGTCTTTATCCCCTTCACTCTTTAGTTTAGGAATGAGATTTAATGCTTCCTTATAAATCAGGTTTGCATCTATGAATTTGTTTGCCCGTAAACAAGCTTCTCCAGATTGTCTAAATAACTCTACACTGGTATCAAAACGTTCCATTTCCATAAAAATTTTTGCACTCTTCATGAAACAGTCTTTAGCTTCTTCAAATTCTTCTAATTTGAGGAGCAAATTTCCGACTAAATGGAAATTTTTACCCGCTTTTTTAAATTGTTTCGCCTTAAAAAGTTGCTCAGCTTTAAGTAATTGTTTTTTAACTTCTAATCTTTGGTCCTTTCCCATTAAAAAATCACAATTATAATTAATTAATTGTGAAATTAAAAATTAAGGGATAATTTTGACTTTTATAGTGGTTAAGAAGCAAATAAAAAAAAATAAAAAAAAATACTTAAGATTAATAAGCCATTAAGAGAAGAATGAATGCCACCATGATGATTGTTCCACTGACAGGAGTTATCCAAGTAAAAATAACAAACCCAATGATTAGTACAACCCACCATGAATAAGGTACTTTGATATCGATCTTGTCAAATAGCGTTAGCAATAAAACTATCGCAAAAATAATCCCTACTATTGCTATTGCGATATTTCCCCCCAGAATAAACATTATTGATTCATAAATTAAATAACCAGCACCAATCAATGCAACTATTTTTGAGGCAGTATATGATTTCTTCTGACTTAGTATTTCTATTATTGCTGCTATTATTACTAAAATCCCTGCTAGAAATGAAGGTCCTACTAAATACTCAAAGAGTAGAAGAACGATTCCTATGATAAGTAGGACCCACCATATATAAGGAATCTTGATCTTCTTAAAATCAATTATTTCTAACGAATCAAATATAAAAAATGCAATAATTAAGCCTAAAATCCCAAATATAATGGCTACCCAGTACGCTGTGTAAAAATAGAAAATGCTATCTCTGATTAAGATTAACGTACCAATAAGAGCAACAACTTTAGAGGCTGAAATTCCAACTTTAGAGCTTTCACCCATAATTTCTCACAAAAATTTGTTAAACTCTATCCTAATTCTATATAGAACTAGAATATAACTAAAACTAGAAATTCACATATATATATTTTTATAACAATTTATATTAGAAGTTTAATAGGGTTAAACTTCAAAAAATTAAAAAATTGGGGATAAAACTGTTTTTACCGAAACCATTGCAGAATGGTCCGTCTTCTCGCGACTAAAATTTTCTCGCAAAAATCATTCTCTCGGTTTAATCTTTTTTCTTTTTTTCTTCAGAATCTTTTTTTTCTGCTTCTATTATTAGAGATTCTTTAATAGGATTGGTGCCTAGATTCTCTATTATTTCAGATATTCGGGTGACTTCTTCTTGAAATTTTTGGCCTTCAGCTGCACTACAGTTAAACATTTGGATTCTCTCCGGAGCAACTCCGGTTGTTTTTAGAATTTCCCTTGTATATTCTACATTTTTAGCTGCTACTAAATTCCCAGTTTCATAGTCGCACTCTCCTTCGTATCATCCAGCAACTATTACACCATCTGCTCCCTTTCCAATAGCTCTCATTATTAAGCTAGGTGTAACTCTTCCAGTACAATTTATCCGTATGGGTCTAATTGTTGCGGGATATTGAGCTCTAATCGTTCCGGCCATGTCTCCAGCGCCATAACCTCATTTCCAACACATAAAGGCTAAAATCTTTACTTGGTCTTTTACCTTCGCTGTCATATTTTACACCTCTCTATATCTCTTCCAATATAGCATCAATTTGCTTCTCGTATTGGGGTTCACGATAGTATCTTAAAGTTATTGCTTCTGAGGGACAATTAGCTAAACAAGAACCACAACCTCTACATAGGATTTCATTGACTTCAGCACCGTCGGATTCAACTTCAATAGCGTTATAAGGGCAATTCAGTTGACATAATCCACACTTCGCACATTTTTCATTATCGACAGTTGCACGAATTAAGAGAATTCGGTATTTATCCTTCAGCATTAATCTTGCTAAAGAAGATGCCGCAGCTCTCCCTTGCGCTATTGATTCTGAAATCGATTTTGGCCCTTGAGATACACCAGCTAATACTATTCCCGGAATTTTAGTGTCGATAGGATTTAAGCGCGAATGAAATTCCTTGAAAAATCCATCGTGGCTTTTTTCAAGTTTCAAAATCCTCGCTAGCTTTTCTATCCCTTTAGCTGGTACCATAGCATTAGATAAAACAACCAGATCATATTCAAATTCTTTTAATCCAGTAGTTCCAACAGTGTTTTGTAATATTACCTTAAGATTGTGCGTTTTGGGATCCTCTTTAAGTCTGGATACATTTGTTCTGATGTATCTTATTCCTTCTTTCCTTGAAGCTGTGAAGTATTCCTCGTAATCTTTCCCAGCAGCTCTTATATCCATGTAAGCTACAGTAACATCAATATCCGGAGCGTGTTGTTTGATGAGTTTTGTGTTCTTAACGGAGATCATACAACACACACCTGCACTACAGTAAGTATTCCTCGTTAAATCTCTTGATCCAACGCATTGAATAAACAGAACGCTTTTAGGTTTTTTTCCATCAGAAGGACGTTTTAAGTGCCCAACAGTAGGTCCGTTTGGCGCTAATATTCTTTCAAGTTTTAATTGAGTGATTACATTAGGGTAGACATTATAACCTAAATAACCCGTTTCAGGTTCGTATTCGTCCCATCCCGTTGCTACAACTATAGTACCAACCTCAATTTCTAAAATTTCGTCTTCCTGGTCGAAATCAATTGCATCAACCTCACACGCTTTCTCGCATAGGTTACACTTGATGCATTGCGTCATATCGATTTGTGCTAACATCGGAACTGCTTGCGCAAACGATGCATATATAGCTTTTCTAGGATTCAGTCCTTCGTTAAATTCGTTATATCCGTAAGCAGGACAGACTTCCCAACAAGCACCACAGCCGTTACATTCGTTAGTTACATATCTTGCTTTTTTCCGGATTCTAACCTTAAAATTACCTACAAATCCAGTTACTTCTTCAACTTCACTATAGGTATGTAAGTTTAACCCCGGGGTTCTAACTGTTTGGAGCATTACTGGGCCGAGGATTCATATGCTACAATCGTCCGTAGGAAAAGTTCGGTCAAGCTTTGCCATTTTTCCACCTATTGTAGGTTTTTTCTCTACTAAGTGCACATCAAATCCTTCTTCGGCTAGATCTATTCCTGCAGATAATCCCGCGACTCCACCACCAATAATAAGAGCTCTTTTTGTTATATCTACTTCTCTAATGAGAATTTTCTCTAAGGTAGCAGCTCGAGCGACTCCCGCGCGAATAGCATCTTCGGCTGTACTTTTAGCTCCGGGTATATCATTTCTATGAACGAAACTTGAGTGCTCTCGAATATTAACGAATTCTAAATATGATGGATCCAAATTCATCGACTCTAATACGCTTTTGAAAACAGGTTCATGCGTTTTTGGAGTGCACGAAGCCATAAGCAATCGATTAGCGTTAAATTCAATCATCTTTTCTTTTATAAACTCAGCACCGGACTGTGTGCATAGAGAGATATAATCTATTGCTTCAACGACGTTCGGTAAAGTTTTCGAATATTCTGCTAACGCTTTAGTATCTATTATTTCGGCGATATTCAGTCCTCACTGACATATTGTTACTAAGATTCTAATATCATCACTTTCAGTCATTATTTCGTCTTTAGTTTCTACCATTGCATATCATTCCTAGTGTTATTTTGTTATTTCCTCCAATAATTTTTACGTGAGCTATTATGCATGAAATATTTTATTCTAATTTAAAATAACTGGTTAAAAAAATTAACTTTAAATCAGTATTCTTTTATATATCTTTTAGTATTGATGGAATTAAAAATATTCGATTAAATCAAATTTAAATAGATTCTCCACGGATATAACTTTAAGATGCTATTTATTTTTTTACAAATGGGAAATTCTTCAATAGGGGAACTAATCCCATTTATCATAATGGGCCTTTTTGCTGCAGGAGACATAGTATTATTAAAGCTAGCATTAATGGTAACTAATGCTCAGAAAAAGACTCGGATGAAATGGGTTGCGGGAAGTTTTGCTATTCAGTTTGGAATAATTTTTATTATTAGTTCTCCCTTGTTTTTGCTAGGTTTTTTGGGTTCATTTCATGGAGAACCTGATGTAATAATTCCTATCGTTATCCTTGCAGTATTTATAGATCTTAATGTGATAAATGTCTTACATCAAGTTGGTTTAAAGCGTTCCTTTGTTATACTTTTGATTACTTTTGTTCCAATAATTTTTATAATGATTGGATTTGGAACAACATTGTCGCAAATGCCATAAAAATACTTTATATCTCATAGATTAATTTCTTTGTTAATATGCTGATTCATAGCAATTACTTCTTCTCTTGCAGCCTCACCAAATTTGTCAGCGGGATATTTTTGATTTTTAAAATAAGCATATGTTATTCCTCTTGACGAGTTAACTATCCCCCCTAAGCCTTTTTCATTAAATCCACCTTTTATATCTCCTGCTGCAGCACCTTGAGCTCCAAAACCAGGCATTAATATATACGAATTTTTCACAATATTCCTTATCGACTTTAACTCTTGTGGGAATGGTGCGCCTACTACTACGCCTAAATTATGAAAATTTGAAAATTGGGTTAAATTTTTGCCCCAATCTGCTACGAGTCGAGCCATTTTTATGTAATTTCTTTCTAAGGTTATTTTTTCTACATTGACTTCTATATCAGAATCTAAAGCGTTTGGAATTCTGGCACTAAAAAGGTTCTGAAAATCTTTGCTACTAGGATTCGATGTTTTTACTAATATGAATACCCCTTTTTCTTTATATTCTAAAAAAGGTTTAACTCCGTCAATTCCAAGGTACGCATTTAAAGTGCATGCGTCTGCATTAAATACTTTAAATGTGGAATGGGCATATGCTTCTGAAGTCGCCCCGATATCGTTTCTTTTAGAATCTAATATGACAAGCAGATCCTTTTTATGGGCATATTTTATGGTTTCTTTTAAAGCGTTAAGAGCCTCATATTTCTCATAAAAAGCTATTTGTGGTTTTATAACTGGGATTAAATCAAATGTGCTGTCAATTAGAATTTTATTAAATTCAAGAATGATCGCGTTCGGGTCTTCAAATTTGTTAATTAGAAATTTAGGAATTTCCCCTTCTTTATCCAATCGAGGATCTAAACCCATACATACAACACTGCGTTTATCGACAATCGATTGAATTAAATCTTCAATGAAATTCATGATTTATATGTATTTTTAACAATCTTGGCAATGCACCTAATAATTATTAATTTTAAACAAAAAGAATTAATAAATTTTTTTAAATAATTTATTCAGTCTGATCTGTTTCCTCAATATCCTCTGCCGTTCTTCTTTCATGGATTTCTTCCTTAATTTTTTTTATTGTTATTCCTTTAAGTTTAATGAATTGATGAATCAGTATAGCGGTGGAGATAACAATTCCAACTAGGTAAAACACCTGAATAGTCCAGAAAAATAGCTCTATAGATGTAAAGAATACAAGTTTGAAGGTGTAAGACAAACATGCGATTGTTGTGATCCATATCATGGAGATAAGTAAAGCTATTCTTTCATAAAACTTAGGCTCACCTTTATCAAAAACAATTATTTTTAGCCAAAAGACTATGCAAATAAATGCTATAGGTGTAAAGATAAGTGAACCTATGGCAATCGGGATAAGCAAATACACTGCAAATTGATTTCTCCAGATATCTAGGACTTCTCCTAATGTCATCTGATCTTGAATTTGAACTTTCGCATACTTTCCTCTCCAGCTAAAGTATCCTTTCTTCACTTTTCTTCCTATTTTTTTTGTACCTTCCTTCACACGATTAATTATTCCCATGTCTACAGCTTCCTGAAATTCTTCTCTAATTAAGGGAATTAAATATAAAGTTAGCATTAACGAGATAATACCGTAAAGGAAAACTAGAAGATCGATCCAATACTGTATACCTATCGGAGGTATTGCAGGAGGTAAGCTTGAAATTATGCTATAAATTGCATATCCTACGAATATTCCTGGAACTATCACTTGAATAATTACAAGAATCTGAACTTCTTTTTTACTAAATTTTTCAGTAAAACGATTTAGAATCCACAAAATAGCATTTGACACAGTTAATATTAGCCCAAAACCGGAAAGTAGCTTCAGTGTCCAAAAGAAAATTAAGAAAGTAATATTCACCGCTACAAATCCAAAGATCAATTCAAGAATCATGAAAATAGTAGTTGCAACTAAACCAATTATATAAAGTATATCAAATTTTTTGAGATTTAGATTCATAAATAAAATTAATTACTTGAAATCTTAATAATGTTCGTGTTTTCAGACTTTAAGTCATATGATTCAAAAATAGCCAATAACTCCTTTAATTATATGAAAATCAATAATAGATTAAATTACATCTTCAAAAAAAATTCATGATTTAAATCCGTAACATCTAAATTGTAATATTTGTAAATATGAATAATAACAGAATAATCCATCTATATCCGTATATTTGGAGACCTTTCTCTCTCTTTTTTAGCACATAGAATTGCGAAGGATCCTGTGCCCATGCTGATATCTAAAACTTTCTCATCCTTATTTACTAAATTATCTAAAATATATTTTTTAATTGTTGTTAAGCGTCCTAATGTTAAATTCTTTATTCCTTTGTCGTATTTTTCTGCCTTCTTTTCCAAAGCTTTCATATAAACATAAGACATTTAAGAATCAGCCTCTTTATAAAAATTTCATTTTTTTTCGAATATTTTAGAAATCATATCCATCTGAATTTGAATATACAGAAATTATAGTCTATAATAAAAGATACGATAAACTTAATCTTGGGCTTCAAATCCATCAATAATATCGTAAATTTTATCAATGAGTGAACTAATCTTAATCGTTTCTTGTGTTTCCGTTTTCATGTTCTTGATTGTAACCTCATTCTGTTCCATCTCTTTTAGACCAATTATCAATACAATCAAAACTTCAAGTTCATTGGCTTTACTCAATTGATTTTTTAGATTTGAAAATCGATAATCTACAATACAAGGAAAATCTTCAGCTCTAATCATTCGAGCGAGTTTTAACGCATATTTAGATACATTTTCGCTAATTGAGGCAATAAAAATAGTATCGGTATACTCTTTTTCCCTAATTTCTTCTGGTATTAAATCGTAGGTTTTTAAAAATAAAGAGAACATTAAAACTCCCATTCCAAATCCCGTTCCTGTAATCTTTTCATCAGAAAATAGAGAAAGGAGGTCATCATAGCGACCGCCACCAAAGATACTTCTAATATTTTCTTTTCCTGTATCAAAAACTTCATATACTATTCCTGTATAATAATCCAGACCGCGCACAACTTTAGGAGAGAAAGTACAATACTCTGAAATATTCGCATCTTCTAAAAGGTGTATAAATGAAGTTAGCTCTCTATACCCTTTGGAGGCGTAGAATTTTTCAGAAATATCTTCAAATCGGTTTAAAAGATCTTTTAAACTTGCCGTCTCTTTTAACTTAGATATACCTTGGATAATAATCTCATCTTGAAAATGTTCTAAAACATACTTCTCGTATTCCGAGTCTTCCATTTTATCAGTTTTATCTAAAATTTTATAAATTAGAGGTATTTTTTCTTTAGGGACATTCATAATTAATTCGCAAACAGAATCTATAAAACGACGATTATTGTAATAAATCTGAAATTGCTGTGATGTAGCACCAAATTCAGAAAAAATGTCTACGATGATGTTAAATATTTCTAAATCAGCATAAAGACTATCTTCTCCTAAAATATCAATATTAATTTGCTTAAATTCCCTGCGACGCCCTTTTTGGGGGCGTTCATATCTATAACATGTAGGAACTGAGAACCATCTTATGGGTTTTTTTAGTTCTTGTCGTTTTGCTGTTATCATTCGCGCTAATGAAGGTGTAAGTTCAGGAATTAAAATTAATTTTTCTCCTTTTTTCTTCTCAACTATGAAAGATTGTTCATTTACTAACTCGTCAGAAGATTTAGCGGCAAAAATCTCAATGGGTTCCAATTTTGGACTTTCAAATTCTTCGTAACTATATAAATCCGCAACATCTCTGATTGTATCAATTATCCAGTTTGTCTCCCGTAAATCGGGAGGATAATAATCTTCCATTCCTCTTAGTGGTTTTGTTGATAGCTTCTTAGACATAATATTATTCATTTAAATTAGCGCTGATTTAATTGAAAAGAACAATTATTTACAAATATCTTTTTCGTTTTTATTGGATTAAGGAAAGATCATTTGACCTTACCTTTTCTAATAGGATTCAAGATAAAAATCTATAAAAATAATCGAGTGTTAAAATAAGTATGCCAGAATTAGAAATAATTAATCCGGGAATTCCCGTTGTTGGACCTTATAATCCAGGTATAAAAGTAGGTAATTTACTATTTATTTCTGGTCAAGGATCGCCTCAATCTGATGAAAATATTAAAGAACAAACCTTAAATACTCTCAATAAAATAAAAAAGATCGTTGAAGCTGGGGGAGGTAAAATTTCAAATATTGTTAAAACAACTGTATTTTTAAAAAATATGAGTGCGTTTAGCGAAGTGAACGGAGTTTACAAAAAATTCTTTAATGATAACGGTATTTTAGAAGCTTATCCTTCAAGGGTTACGGTGGAAGTATCTAACTTGCCTCTTCCTAGCATGTTATTAGAAATAAGTGCAATCGCTGTGTTATAATTCAATATAATTTTTTTTAAATCCTGAAATAATCCAATTTTACTTTTTTTATAGTTTATTCTCCTTTAACAAAATCTAAAAAGTAATTTTCATGTATTATCACTAAATAATTTATTATAAAGGTTGAATGAGATTTGATTTTAAATTCTAGTTATGAAACATTAAAGAATTTAGTAAAAAACAAGAAATTACCTCTGGCGATATGTGATCTTGATGCTTTCAATCAGAATCTAGAGAGGGTCGGCAAATATCTTAGGAAAACAAAAAAGAGTTTAAGGTTATGTACAAAATCTGTTAGAGTTCCTGAGTTAGTAAACTTAGTTGAAAAAGAAGATTTTGTTAACGGTATTTTCACCTATAACTCAGCTGAAGCTTTATTTTACGCAGAAAATTATAAAATTGAAGATATTTTGTTAGGTTATCCCACAATGTCTAAGGTTGATGTAGAAGAAATATGTCACGCTGCAAAAATAGACGGTGTTAGGATTACAGTAATGGTTGATGATATTAAACAAATCGATCTTTTAGATGAGTTTGCAGCAAAGAATAATGTTGAATTAGGAACATTGATTGAAATTGATGTTGCTGATAAATTATTAGGAAGAAATGTTGGCGTTTATAGAAGTCCAATAAGGAAACCGGAAGATGTAGTAAGTCTTGCACGCATTATTAGTAAAAAATCTCAGTTACATTTTCGAGGGATTATGGGTTATGAAGCTCAAAACGCTAGTATTGGAGATGATAAATGGCTATACAGATTTGCTAAGAAGAGATCAAGAAATCGTGTAAATTTATGGCGCCAAAATGTTGTAAATGCCCTCAATAATGAAGGATTTCAACCAGAAATTGTAAATGGAGGAGGTTCAGGATGCTATCAAGAAACAGCCACCGAGCCCTCTATAACTGAAATAGGTATAGGATCATTACTTTTTAAATCGCATATTTTTGATGCAATTAATTCTTTGAACGAGTTCTTACCATCTTTATTTTTTGTTCTACAAATTGTTAGAAAACCACGAAAAAATATTGCCACTGCTTTTTCAGGAGGGTATGTGAGCTCTGGAAGCGCGAGAGCATTGCCTATATCGGTTATTCCGAAGAATTTAACAATATCTCAAGACGAAGGTTTTGGAGAAGTTCAAACACCCTTTATTTTTAATCCAAACCAAATTGAATTGAATCTTGGAGATCCAATATTTTGTAGATTCGGTAAAGCAGGCGAACCCTTAGAGCATTTTAATGAAATATTAATTTACAGCAAGGGTGAAATAACAGATAAGTACAAGACCTACAGAGGATATGGTAAAAGATTTTCTTGAGAAATCTTTAAAATTTTAAGAAAAAAAAGGAAAAAAATTGAAATTAACTTAAAATAAATCCTTAACAACAAAATCTAAATTAAGATCTGTCAATGTTTCTTTGAGAGGATAACCAGTTTCAGGATTCCAACCCATTTTTTCACAATATCCTTTATAATCCTCTAAATAATCTACAGTTACTGTCCTTTCAGGTATTTTATTCTTAATGATATCTATACCTTCTCGGAGTGTGAATGCTTGTCTCAAAGTTTGAATTCTTTGACCTGTTTTAATCGCTTCGGCGATGTCTAAGTCCCATCCTACAACTGCTTTAATTAATTCTAATAGAGGATATTTCTGAAAAACATATACAAACTCACATAGTCCAAGACTATGAGTAAATTGCATTATCGCAGTAAAAATTTTTTCAGCTTCACTTCTATCATCACCAGGACGCTTAAATTTTTTTGGGAGCGTTATTCCCTCAAATAAGCCATTGGGTTTAATTATCGGTCCCATTACGAAAAAATCCAAACTTGCTGTAGTGTGTCTACCTGGTGTTGGATCGAAAGCAAAAGTAGTTCCCATATTTTTATAATATTTTGGAGAATGCATGCCCAATTCTTGACCTAAGGAATGCATAGCGTATTCTGATCCTCTCCCTAATTTTTCTGCTGCAATTTTAGTACCATCTGCTAGTAAATCACCAATTCCTTCCCGATTTATTATTTTATTTAATAACGTAATTATAGAATCTGAATTTCCCCAAGTCAATTCGAGTCCGTCAGTATCATCCTTAGAAATTAAATTATTTTCGTAACATTCAATTGCAAACGCAATTGTCGCCCCAGCAGAAATAGTATCAATACCCGCTCGATTACACAAGTCGTTGGCTTTAAATATTGACAAAAGATCGTCGTTGAGTAAGAGATGTCCAAAACTGGCACATGTTTCATACTCTGGTCTATGAGTTTCTTCTAACTCCACTTCTGGAACTTTCATGATTGCCCCACAACGAACGGGACATGAGAAGCATCCGTATGGTTTTTGTTTATACTTATCTATTTCAATACCTGATATTCTAGATAATCTCTCAGGTGGAAATTCTTCTTTTGTTCCCCCCCAATTCTTGCAGGGAGTATCTCCTATTTGAAATAAAATTTCATTTCCCATTGTAGTTCCTAATGTCCTATAACCCTCAATTCCACCCGCTGTAGCATTGTTTATACCTTCGTTATAATCTTTTGTATGTTGGATAAGAGCGTCTTTATCGGCAACCTCAATCTTTCTTGTTCCTTTGAGAACAATCGCTTTTAGTTTTTTAGATCCCATAACTGCTCCAAATCCAGATCTTCCCGCAATCCTAGCTTTATCATTAACAATTCCAGATATTAAACTTAAATTTTCACCTGCTTGACCAATACTAGCAATTTGAACGCTTCCATATTTTTCTTTAAGTTTATCTTCGGTTTGAACAACATCCAAACCCCATAAATCTGAAGCATCGATAAATTGCTTATCATCTTCCAATATGGTTATATATGTTGGACTATCAGCCATTCCTTTAATTAAAATTGCATCGTACCCACATTTTTTAATTTCTGGACCAAAATACCCTCCGCAGTTAGAGTCACCCCATGTTTTTGTTAACGGAGATTTTCCTGCAACCATGAAACGACCTGTTAATGGTGCAACTGTACCAGTTAATAACCCTGGAAAAAATCCGAATACAGATTCAGGACTGAGAGCATCTGTTTTTGAGGGCATATTTTCATAAATGAGTTTGGTTGCTAGACCAAATCCTCCGATATATTGACGATAAATTTGTTCTGATAGTTCTTCTTCTTTAAATGTTTCACTAGTAAGATCTACCCATAATATTTTACCTAAAAATCCGTTTGGCAACTTTGTTTAACTCCTATGCTTTAATTTTTACAATTATGTTTCAAGTGTAATTATTAAATAATATAAATGTTTAGAAAGTTTAAAAAGATTATAAACGAGAAAATTATAAAATAGTCAATAAATCATGCCTAAGCATTTTATTAATTTTATTATAATGCATCCCGATGATAATTGTGCTACAATTCTTGAAGATATTTTACCCCAAACTGAATTAAAGGTAAAGGATCGCGTTATTGTTATCAACCAAAATATACCCTTAGGACATAAAATCGCTTTAGAAGACATTAGAAAAGGTGATTTGGTTAAAAAATATGGCCATCCTATAGGATTTGCTACAGAAGATATAAATAGAGGAGATTGGATTCATACTCATAATCTTACAAGCCAGTATCTTAAGGAGGTATTGAAACTTTGAATGAAGAATTTATGGGATATCAACGTCCAAGGGGTGAAGTAGGAATTAGAAATAAGATAGCAATTATTTCTTCTGTTGTATGCGTAAATAATGTAGTTCAGCAAATTGCTAATAAAGTTAAGGATGCTGTACCTATTACTCATCCTTTAGGATGTGGTCAATTCGGACCGGATTATAGCAACACTCTAAAAACTTTAATTGGTTTAGGAACGAATCCTAATGTATTCGGGACTGTGGTAGTAGGTTTAGGGTGTGAAAATATCAGCAGTAAATTGCTAGCTAAAAATATCAAGAAATCGAAAAAACCAGTAGAATATTTTGATTTACAAGATGTTAATGGAGGATCACCAGCTGCGATAGAAAAAGGTGTTAAGCTTGGAAATAGTATTTCAGAAGAAGCAAGAGAAATGAAAAGAGAACCCTTTGACTTCTCCCATATTGTTTTAGGATTAGAATGTGGGGCATCAGATTCAATTTCTGGAATATCAGCTAATCCAGCATTAGGAATTGTATCTGATAGAATCGTTAAATATGGAGGGACTTCTATATTACCAGAATTTACGGAATGGATTGGGACTGAACATTTACTTATCAAACGAGCCATTGATAAAAGTGTTGCAGAACAAATACATGAGTTACTTTCTGGTTTTTTAGAAAATCTGAAAAGTTTAGGAATTAACTTCCTTGGAGTGCAACCTACTCCTGGGAACATTCAGGGTGGATTAACAACTATAGAAGAGAAAAGTTTAGGTACCATCGCAAAGGCAGGAAAATCTCCTATTCAAGGGTTAATTCAATATACTGAGAAACCTAGAGGGAAAGGATTATGGCTCATGATCGAACCAAGTTTGGATGTGGAATCTATGACAGGTTTAGCTGGAGCAGGAGCAAATGTTATCGCTATGACGACAGGAAGGGGTACTCCTTGTGGAAACCCTGTAGTTCCAGTGATAAAAATATGTGGGAATCCAAAAACTTGCGAATGGATGGCAGAAAATATAGATGTTGATGTTAGTTCAATAATTAAAGGAGGAAATTCCATAGAGGAACTTGCAGAAGTTCTATGGTTAAGGATGAAAAAGGTTTTGAATGGTGAAAAAACTCAAGCGGAAAAATTAGGTTTTAACGACATCGCTATTTGGAGAAATACCGCATCACCATTTCAATACATGCATTTTAAATAAAAACAAGATAAATTATAAAAATGGATTTTTATCTCTAAATATCTTCTCCTTATATTGCTCTAAGTATGGGGGAGCTAAACCCTTTTCTGTAGCTTCTTTTTTCATATCTTTTAAAATTTCACCACAATTTATTGAAACTGGACACCAGTGATAACAGTTTTCGCATCCTGTACAGAGAAAAAGACCGTCATTTACAGCAGCTTCGATTCCATTGTGAATATAATCTCGTATTATTGCAGTAG
>Ga0315534_1000508_pt1 | contig 27024 bp, 25 predicted proteins | sample SalMarSW160240MG_FD_203094 | JGI IMG/M metagenome (GOLD analysis project Ga0315534, IMG submission 203094) | Salt marsh sediment microbial communities from the Plum Island Ecosystem LTER, Massachusetts, United States - Salt Marsh Sediment SW1602-40 ...
AACTCGCATTGACCGCCATAGTTAATTGCCGCCCCAACGATGAACCCGAAGGAAGGATTTACCAAGGCGATAATCTCGGGGTGATGCGTGCTTTGCTTCCGGAATGGAGAGAACGCCTCGACCTTATTTACGCCGATCCTCCGTTCCTTACTGGAAACGCCTACACAGCCCGTGTAGGACGAGGGGAAGATTCGCGCAAACCCGATACCTGGCAAAAAGTAGAGGGATACGAAGATTCATGGCCGGACGGTGCGGCATACCTGGACATGCTTTACCATCGCCTGCGGTGTATGTATGACCTGTTGGCCCCGAACGGAACGCTGTATCTGCATCTCGATTGGCACGCCTCCGCCTACGCCCGCGTTCTGCTGGATGAAATCTTTGGACCCGATCGATTGCTCAACGAGATTGTGTGGGTCTATCACGGTCCGTCTCCCATTCGTTCCGCTTTCAAACGCAAGCACGACACGATTCTGGCCTACATAAAATCCAGGGAATATACCTTCAACGCCGATGCCGTTCGAATTCCGTATGCCGCTTCGACGGTGAAAACTTTCCAAAGCTCCGAGAAAGCCGGATTCGGGAAGAAGCCAGATTTAGCTCAGGGGAAGGTGCCAGAAGATTGGTGGTACTTCCCGGTAGTGGCGCGGCTGCACAACGAACGAACGGGATATCCCACGCAAAAGCCAGAAGCGCTGATGGAACGGATCATCCTCGCTTCGAGCAACGAAGGGGATTGGGTGGCAGATTTCTTCTGCGGCGCCGGCACGACCGCGGTCGTCGCCTCCCGACTGGGACGTCGCTGGATCGCTTGTGACAACGCGCCGCTGGCCATCCAAAGTACCTACCGCAGAATGCTACTGGAAGACGCGCCCGTGTCGTTTGACTTGTGGCAGGCTCGAGAATCGATCTGCGATCACCAGCTCGAACTTGATACATCCATGCGGCAATCCGGAAAGCATGTTGAGATCGAATTGACCGACTTGTCGCCTGTTGAAGAGGAACCAGAGTCTTTCCCCGAGAACGTCATCCTGTGGGAAGTCGACTGGTCGTACGATGGAGAGATTTTCAGAAGCGCATCGCAGCATGCCCGCCCCTGGCGCAAGGACGACTTAGATCTCCATATAGCGCACTCCTATCCCGCAGCGGGAAGTTATAGAGTCGCTGTCCGAGCTTTCGATGCCACGGGAAAGAGCGGTTTTGCAACGCGGGAAATCAGCCTTTCTCAAGACTAAAGCGATCTAGAATTGGCATATCCCCGAATCCCCCAGCATAAGAGCCGTTAAATCAAAACAGCGGGGTATCCCGCTGTATGAGCAGTTTTGGACTGACCGCGCTACGGAATGTCGAAGCGGTATCCCATCCCGCGGATGGTTTTGAGAAAACGAGGGTTTTTCGGATCCGGCTCGATGGCATGGCGCAGCCAACTCATATGCACGTCCAAGGTACGCGTATCTCCGGTGTAATCCGTATGCCACACCTGTCGGATAAGTCGTTTGCGAGTCATCAATCGGCCAGGATTCTGCATAAACACTTCCATTAGCTGCGCTTGCTTCGGTGTCAGCCGGGTTTGCTTATCCAGGCAGTGCACTTTACACTGCGCCAGGTTCAGCTTTATCGGACCGACCTCCAGGCTGTAGCGTTCGTCCCCGGGCAATAATCGAGCGATGCGGTTGAGTAATTTACGCGGTGTAAATGGATAGACCAGCGTGAGGCTTGCCCCGCTTCCCGGATCCGGACGGGTTCCGTCTGATGAAACCAAGATGATGGGGATGTTCCCCAGCGCTGCGCGAGCACGCCGGGTAAGACGGGTTCCGGCCATTCTCATAGAGGCCGCATCCAGCACCACCATATCCAACTTCTGCTTTGCGGCGCAGGCCAAGGCGTCATCGACTTTATGGAAAACAGAAACGGCATAGCCCTTCTTCTCGAGCGCAGGTGCGAACGAGGGCGCGTTCGCGCGGCTGCTTTCGATTAGAAATATCTGAGCCGTTGTCATAAAAAGGAGACCCTTTGGCGCTGGATTCAGGCAGCCCCTTAACAGTTTGCCCGGTCGTCATTATACACAGTTTTAAGGATGTCGCAAATAAGACATAAGTTCTGCTTCCTTTAAGGTAAGTGTTGAATTCTTCCGATAATTGAACATACGCGCCACGTGGGCTGGGGACTTCAAGCTTCGGGGCAAGAGCTCGCCTGGCCCATCCTATCCGATTTGCGAGGGTATAATCATACACAATATGATCTTAAAGGAATCAAAATACGTCATACTGGGGAGACTGCAGCAAGACTACCTGATTACCCACGACGGCCATTCCCATGAGGGAATTCTGGGAGGTAATGCCGTCTATGCCGCGATCGGTGCGAAGCTGTGGAGTGATTCGGTCGGCATCGTCAGCCGAGTCGGCTCGAATTTTCCGGACACTTTGCTGGATGAATTGTCCGGGATCGGGGTGGATACCGCTGGCATTGCCGTCCTTCCAGAACCCCATGAATCGCGCGCATTCTACGCCTACGCCTCACTCGATGAGAGGATCGATACCGTTCCCTCGGCTCATTATCTGCGCATCAACCAACCCCTTCCGAAAGAACTGATCGGTTATCATGCGAAGTCAATCCCGCGAGAGGGCAGCGCTTTCGGCCCACTCTCGATCCGGCCGGGCGACCTCGACACGGCGATCACCGAGGCCAAGGGGGCTCACGTCTCGCCAATGGAATATCTTTCACACGTATCCGTACCCTTTCGCTTACGCGAAATGGGCATCCCAGTGATTAACCTCGATCCATCCGATACCTACATGAAACCAGATTTTCGGGATAAGTTGCCCGCCATTATCACCGGTTTGGATTCCTTTCTTCCCAGCGAAAAAGAGGCCAAGGCATATTTTTGCCCCCACGAACTGGATGTTTGGGAAATGAGTGAAGCATTCGGCGAAATGGGCTGTCAGTTCGTTGTTATCAAGTGTGGCGCACGCGGCCAGACGCTATGGGACCGCTTCAGCGGACGAAAATGGCGCATCCCCGCCTATCCCGCTCGCGTTTACGACGTCACCGGCGCCGGCGATTCGTTCTGCGGCGGTTTCCTGAGCGGATTGATCCAGACCGAAGATCCCGTCGAGGCTGCCCTCTACGGCAGTGTTTCGGCGTCTATTGTAATCGAAGGGACCGGGGCGCTTTTTGCATTGGACTCCCTTCCCGGGCTGCTCGAAGCCCGACTGGACGTGCTGCGTCCCCAAGTAAAAAGAGCTTGAGCCATGGATTTCGACCGTCTTATCCAACAAACGATCGCCATCCAGTCCATACCCGCTCCGACGTTCCATGAAGCTGCACGCAGAGCATACATGCAAAGCGAATTCGAAAAAGCCGGTCTGCTCGACGTCGAAGTGGATTCGGTCGGTAATCTACTCGGTCGTGTCCCAGGCAGAGACAAACCCCCGTTGATTATCAGCGCCCATTTAGACAGTGTTTTCCCCGAAAGCACGTCGTTAAAGTCGCAGCATTTGGGAGATCGCATTGTCGGACCCGGTATCGGCGATAATGCTATATCCTTGGCGACCCTCGTGGAATTGGCGATTGATCTTTCAGACACCCGACCAGCCGCGGATGTATGGCTGGCGGCAAACGTCTGCGAGGAAGGTTTGGGGAATCTCATTGGAATGCAAGAGATCGTGAATCGCTTCGGCAATGGGGTAACTGCATACATCGTGCTCGAAGGCATGGCTCTCGGGCAGGTATACAATGCGGGCTTGCCGGTTAGACGCTACCGTTTGACTGTTACCTCCCAGGGAGGACACGCCTGGATCCACGCCGGCCGAACGTCTGCGATACACACCCTATTGGACATCGGTTCTCGATTGGTCCAGCTTCCCCTGCCCCAAGACGTTCGCTCATCGCTGAACATCGGAAAGATTGAGGGCGGTATAAGCGTCAACTCCATCGCGCCGCACGCATACCTGGACATTGACCTGCGTTCCGAACGTGAAGCGACTCTCATGGACCTCGAGCGTGAAATGCTCGCACGGATCGAAGGATATAAGTTGGAGGACGCAGAGATCGCGATCGAGCAAATCGGGTCACGTCCCGGCGGCAGCCTCGCTGAGAATCATCCGCTCTTGGCCAAGGCCATCGATGCCATTCGCAGCGTCGGCGAATCTCAGATCGAGATCAGCACAGGTTCGACCGACGCGAACTTCCCCCTGAGTCTGGGATTTCCGGCAATCTGTATTGGGCTCACGCACGGCGGTGGTGCACACACCATACGTGAATTCATCGAACTCGAGCCGATTGAACGCGGCTACCAGGCTCTAATGAATCTCATCCACAACGTTCTGGAACTCGATTGATGCTGAGCTGCTGTCGTGAAACGGCTACGGTGTTTGCGTATGACTGGGAGCCAGTGTCAGTGTGCTGGTAACTGAGGTCGTTGCTGAGGCAGTGGCAGTGCGTGTCAAAGTTGCAGTGGCTGTCGGCGGATCGCCGATCACGGTGAAACGCGCAGACACCACCCATTGTTCTCCGATAAACATCTGGATTTCATATTCCCCCGGCAGCCAGTGCGCCGGCTCACATTCTGTGTAGCCGAATCCTCCGGTTCCACCATCCCACTGCGTCGCCTCCAGGCAAACCTCTTCCCCAGCGTAATACCATATTGCCGTCCAACGCACGCCGTCCGCCAGATTGTTGTAGGTGAAAGCGCCATAAAGACGTGTCAGCGGGTTTTCGAATTCCTCACTGGGATTGATGGCCTGGTTGTTGCGATCAATACGCGTCGATACAAGGATCGAGCTTAGTGCCGCATCCGGCCGCGGGGTTACCGATTCTCGATAAAGCAGGATGATCTGCTGCGGCAAGGAAGGCGTCGCTGTGGCCGTCGCCGTCGGTGTGATTGTTGGCGTCGTTGAAATCGTCGGGGTCGTCGAAATCGTAGGTGAGGTGGTGATGGTCTGCGTGAAGGTAATGGTGGCAGTCGGTGTCAGGGAGGGAGTCGGCGGGACGATGATGTATGCGACTCGGGTCCCGAACAGGAGCAGCAGCAGGGCAAGTACACCTGAAACCAGCCCCAGGCCGACCGAGCGCCAGCCTTTAACCGATAGATCACGGCGCAAGAGAAAATAAGGCAAGCGTCTCGCAGATGAAATTCTCTGCCAGCCGAACACTGAAAGTAGCACACCGACAAGAAGTAATAGCTGTCCGATTAAACGCAGTGATTCTTCAATCGACACCGATTAAAGCACCCCCGTTTTGTCATGAGACTTGCGAGCCTCCCACACAGACCATCAGAATGGTCCATCAAAGGTAATGGGCGTTTCGTGACCATCTGCGCTTGAGTATACTCGCAATGAAGTAAAATAAGGCTCTCCTGATTCAACAAACACAACAACGATCTAGAATCCATTCGAATAAGAGAACGCGCTGCAGCGTTCAGCGCTCACGAATCGAGCACGCTGCGGATCGCGTCGACGAGCTGCCGCTGGCTGAAGGGTTTGTGCAGCGTGACACTCGCACCAAGTTCATGCGCCTTATCCAGGTCGGCCTGAAAGCCCACCGCGGTGACGATGATGGCCGGGATGTCGCAAATCTTCGGATCGGCTTGTTTGATCGCCAATAAATCGAGACCACTTCGCTCCGGCATCATCAGATCAAGCGTGATCGCGTCCGGATGCGAAGTGCGCATTATTTCCAATCCGTCCTTCGTGGATGCAGCTTGAATGACATCGAAACCGCTTCCCTCGAGCACGAAGCCGATCATGCGCCGGATGTATTCCTCGTCGTCAATGACGAGAATACATTTTCCCATGATGCACCTCTCAGGAATCTTTCAGCTCCCCCTCATTAATCGCTTGGTCGAGTGTCGGGAAAATGGAAAACACACGATCGAGCAGCGTAAGCCTTAATGCCGTTCGGGCCTGTGGTTGAGGTTGACTGATGTGCAGCGTTCCCCCGCGTTCACGCAGCGTCTTCAACCCCGAAACAAGCGCCGAAAGACCTGAACTGTCGATAAAATCGACCTGTTGAAGATCGACGATGATCGTCAGTCCATCCGAATCGACAAGCTCACGCAGCTTCTCCTTTAAGGTCGGTGCAGTTTGGACATCGACCCTTCCCTGAGGGATGACGATGATCTTCTTTTCCTGTGGACGCTCAATTTCGATTTTCATTTTTGTCCACTCCACGAATGTATTTAATCAACCGCCAGTGATTACGGGTTCCACCGATACGCTGATACTCGCATGTGTCGAGCAGCCCTTCTGCAAGCATCAGACCGTAGCCGCGTTCCGGAGGTTCTGAATCGTCGAACGTGTTCACCTGCAAAGGTACCGGTATCGGCACGCCGTGATCATACAGGTCAGTGACCAGGCGGTCTTCTTCGACTACCAGCCGGCCTTGAATCCTGCCCATGCCTTCCCCGAAGGCATGTCGAATCTGATTCGTGAGGATCTCAGACGTCGCCAGGGCGAAATTATCCAATAACTGTCTGTCCAAATGCTTGCCCTCGAGGCTGCGAATCAGATCGACAACGCTGCGCACGGCGTCAAATTTCGCATCGATCACGAATGGAATTACCGTGCGTGTTGCATCATTCTCATGTATACATCGAAACAAGAGCAGCGCAACATCATCCCGCGCAGGCATTTTTTGACGATGAATCTCCAAACCCGATAGCAGCGTCTGGATTTGAGCCTCCGCGCAAGCAGGATGTGTGGCGTAAATTATATCGGATAGCCCCTGTAAGCCAAGTACCTTTCCCTGTGGATCCTCGGCTTCCGTCACGCCATCGGAGTAAACCAGCACCAGATCGCCGGGATGCAGGGGCACCGTTCTATTTTCATAGGGATACTTGGGATCGATACCCAGAGGGATTCCCGTACCGGGCAGGAACTCGATTTCTCGATCCTCATTTCGCCACAGCAGCGCATCGACGTGTCCCGCCGAAGCGTACTCGAACGCCCCGTTTCGCTGAAGACAGCGCATCACAACCGCGGTAACGAACGTATCCGCCCGCTCCAGATCCTGGTAGACATAACGCCCGATTTTCTTCAACAAATCCGCCGGATTTTCGCAAAACGGAGCATGACCTCGAAATGTGCCGTGCACGATGGAAGTCAAGATCGCAGCCGGCATACCCTTTCCAGCGACGTCTGCGAGGATCATGATCGGATCACCTTCGCTTGTTCTGGAAGCGGCGTAAATGTCACCACCGACGTGTCTCGCCGGCTGCAGGTATACGGCGATATCGACTCCCGGAATTTCGGGCAACTCATCCGGCAGCAAACTCGCCTGTATTCTCGCAGCCACTTCCAGCTCGCGTTCGATACGCTGTCGCTCCTCCCAGATCATCCTCAAGCGTATGGATTGAATGATCGAACAAACTCGATCCGCAGCCGACGCAAGAAGTTGAATATCATTGGATGTAAAACGACCGGGGTGCGTGTCGATAAATCCCATCATCCCATTCTTTTGCCCGTCGAGAGTCAGGCGGGCGACCAACAGGTCACCGTACGCCGCAAGCCCTGAATCGGCATGTACGAGAGATGCCTTCAGTTCGCGCATGCTCAGCGGTCCCTCTGAATCTTCGATCAAGGACAGCAGCAGATCTGCATCGGGAAGGCTTCGCTCGGAGGCGGTGAGGGTATGCAGCTCCCCATCCTCGCGCAGTACGATGAAGACGTCTTCGACGAAGATGACCTTTTTCAGCAAAGCAATGACCGCATCCATCAAATCGAGTAGATCCGTGGCCTGACTGACGATGTGTGTGAATTCGTAGAAAAATGAAAGCCGATCCCAGGCACCGACCAACGCTTCCGTGAGGTTTTTGCCAAGATTCTCCTCTCGAAGCCCAAATGAAATGGCCTCCGCCCACGTCGGCAGTAGAAGTCGATATTCTTCCCCCGCGTCCGCTTTCGACCACGCCACGATTCGAAGCCGTTCGGCAGCCTCGGTTGAAGACTGGACGACCCACCACTTGCGTCTGCGATGCGTGAACCCATCCAGTGCAAGTCCCTGGTCTAATGCGTCCTGTACTTTCCCTGGCAATTTCGTCCGATCGCCGAAACCCAATATTATGCGATCGTCCAGGAAACAAGCGAAGCCGCCACCCGTCAAGCCAAACCATGCCTTCTGGATCTCAGCCAGGATGTCAGACAGCTCTCCATCCATGGGGTATACTGTATCTCACTCAATGACTTGAAGCAACTTTTCAGCGATGACCGCATCTAATGGATAAAGAGCACCCACCCAGCGTTGAAGCACTACAAGCAGGCGACCGTGAGGCGTACGCGCAGATGGTCGAATTATATTCACCCAAGATCTATCGTCTGGCTCTGCGCATGGTTGACGATCCGCTCGAAGCGGAGGACGTGTTACAGGAGACCTTTTTGAATGCTTTCCGCGCCATTCAAAAGTTTGAGGGACGCTCGAGTCTCAGCACCTGGCTCTACCGGATCGCCACGAACCAGGCGTTGATGCATCTTCGGAAACAGAGTCCGACGCTGTTTTCGGTCGATGAACCAATCCCCAATTTGGACGATCCGGATCAGAGGTACGAAATCGTCGACTGGTGTTGTCTACCGGAAGAAGAGTTCATGACCACTGAAACGCAGGCACAGCTCAAAGAAGCAATCCAGGAATTATCCCCAGCGTTGAAGACGGTATTCATCCTGCGCGATTTGCATCATCTGACGACGCGGGAGACTGCACAGGTCCTCGACATCACCGAATCCGCGGTGAAAACCCGCCTGCTGCGTGCGAGACTCCATTTGCGCGAGGCGCTCTCGTCTTATTTTTCAGAACGCCTGAAAGAGCCGGACAATGGTTGAACACGAATCTTGCCAGGAACTTCTGCAGGGATTATCCGCATATATCGACGACGAAGCGAGCGAGACGATTTGCCGGGAAATCGAACAACATCTCGAAGAATGCGATAACTGCCGGATCATGCTGGATACGATGCGCAAAACCATCTCGCTATATCAATTCGCCGATTCGGCGGATCATCTGCCCTCCGAAATCGAAGCACGTCTTCTGGAAACCTTGCACATCGAGGATATGTTGTCAAAGCCCAGCGACGACCCTTCGATAGAGACCTCGTGAGCGGGGATATTGCCGTGGCCGTGGCGAAGAGTCTCGAACACAAGAAACGTAAGAAACGTAAGAAACGATCGGGAGTCGCAGAACCCCGGCCTGGTGCTCGCTGCCCGATTTGCGCTGAAGGCACCCTGGATTACGATTCTTGCTTGCAATTGCGTTGTACGCACTGCCGGAACACCTATGCTGGGGCTTTTACGTGATGAAGCTCTGCTCTTCCCGTTGGGAAGTAGGGCGCTTTCCACCTCGGCCACCGGTGCACGACATCGGGAGAATTTATCAACGCTGTCTGAATGGCGGCTGCGAAACGTAGGAGAATTACGATGGACGTACAAGTCACATGGGGCAGCGGATTGACGTTCTCCGGAACCGCGGCCAGCGGTTTTTCCGTACCTCTGGGAGCGGATTTCTCCGTGGGCGGAAAGGACGATGGTTTTCGGCCCCTGGAGCTCTTCGCCATCGGTCTCGCAGGATGCACGGCGATGGACGTCATCTCCATTCTGCAAAAGAAACGCCAGACCGTCACACAATTCGAAGTCCGCCTTCACGCCGAACGCGCCGATGAACATCCGCGCAGCTTCACGGACGTTCACATCGAATATCTCGTCACGGGGGATCATATCGAGGAAACCGCCGTCGAACGCGCCATCGAACTCTCGGAAACGAAGTATTGCCCCGCGCAGGCGATGTTAAAGGAAGCCGTACCCATCACGTCTTCGTACCAGATTCTCGAACGCAGTTGAGGGCCTACCGCCTCAGTCGTCGAGCGCAAGACCACTGACGATTGCCTCTGAATCCGTTTTTGGGATAGACTCATACGTCGAAGCTGCCGTCACAGCAACGCAGGCGTTACTATTCCTGGCTAACATGGAGACACCAAAATGTTATTTCACAATCTGAACGACATGGACTCACGCGAGATGGTGCCCGGATTCCACGCCCGTATGGTTCACGCCGATCACATGACATTCTCAGTCTGGAACGTAGAGGCCGAGGCGCTGCTTCCGGAGCACTCGCATCCCCACGAACAAATTTCGACGGTCCTGCAAGGCACGTTCGAGCTTACAGTTGGTGGGAACACGAAGACACTTCAACCCAGCATGGTTGTCGTGATTCCTTCGGACGTCCCGCATTCCGGCAGAGCACTGACGCCCTGCAAGATGCTCGACGTGTTCCATCCCGTGCGGGAGGATTTCCGCTCATCCGAGTAATGCCTGGTCGAAATTCCCGGGTTTGAAAACGCGAGCTGCGTCTCCTATTGGCCTGCTAGGCGTTGTAGGAAGTCGAAGTCACTTCGCCGCCGGTGCCACTCCAATCCGTATGGAAGAACTCACCTCTCGGACGATCGAGGCGCTCGTAAGTGTGCGCGCCGAAATAATCGCGTTGTGCCTGAAGTAAATTTGCAGGCAGCCTCTGGCAGCGATAGCCATCGTAGAAAGCCAGCGCACTCGACATGGCAGGGACCGGAATCCCGTATTCCACGGCTTGCACCACTGTCCTGCGCCAGGCTTCCTGGGCGGAAACCACTTCCTGCTTGAAGTAGTCGTCGAGCAAAAGATTCGTCAGATCCGGCTGGCCATCGAAAGCCGCCTTGATCTCACCCAAGAAAACCGAACGGATGATGCAGCCGCCGCGCCACATGAGCGCGACCGAACCGTAGTCGATGTCCCAGCTATATTCCGCCGCGGCCATGCGCAGCAGCATGAAACCCTGCGCGTAGGACACGATCTTGGAGGCGTAAAGCGCCTGACGGATTTGTTCGATGCGCGTTTGGCGCTCGCGACCGTTCGTGATCGATGGTCCGGAGAGAACCTGGCTGGCGTGCGTGCGTTCATCTTTCATACTCGATAAATCGCGGGCGAACACTGCCTGCGCGATGAGCGTCAGGGGCGCGCCGAGGTCGAGGGCGCTGATTGCGGTCCAACGTCCGGTACCCTTCTGCCCGGCGACATCGAGGATTTTGTCGACCAACGGCTTACCATCCTCGTCCTTGAAATTGAATATGTGGCTCGTAATTTCGATCAGGTAGGAATCCAGCTTGCCTTCGTCCCACCGCTTGAAGACGGAATGTAGTTCATCATTCGTCAGCCCCAGAACCTCCTTCAACAAGTGATAGGCTTCGCCGATCAGCTGCATGTCTCCGTATTCGATGCCATTGTGCACCATCTTCACGAAGTGCCCCGCGCCGTCGGAACCGAGCCAATCGCAGCATGGAGATCCATCGACCTTCGCCGCGATGCTTTGCAAAATGTCTTTGACGTAAGGCCAGGCTTCCGCCGAGCCTCCCGGCATGATGGAAGGACCGTGGCGCGCCCCCTCTTCCCCGCCCGACACACCTGTACCCACGTAACGCAATCCTTTGGCTTCGACCGCCTTGCAGCGACGAATGGTGTCGTGGAAATTCGAGTTACCCCCGTCGATGATGATATCGCCCGGCTCTAAATGGGGAAGCAACTTCTCGATGAATGCGTCGACGGGAGCTCCGGCTTTGACCATCAACATTACCCGCCGGGGTTTCTTCAACACCCCAACCAATTCTTCGATGGAATGGGTTCCGATCACGTTGGTGTCCTTCGCGCCAGCTTGGAGGAACTTGTCCACCTTCGAAACTGTACGGTTGTAAACGGCCACGGTGAAACCGTGATCGTTCATATTCAAAACCAGGTTCTGGCCCATTACCGCCAGCCCGATCAAACCGATGTCAGCTTTTTTCATCATGCAGCACTCCTGTGGAACTCGATATGAAAGTCATCTGGTGCCAAACCCGAGACAGCAATAAGCTGTACACGTATTCTACCCCTCTGCCTTCATCTGGTCGTACGGGGCGAAGAAATGAATCGCCGGCCAGTTCTCGGGTAAATATCTGCGTTGCGTTCTCCATGCTTGATTCCCACCACGCGCTACCCCGGCTTTCCAGATAGGATTAAGGCGCCGATTCGCGGACGACGATGCTCGGCTGCATGACGACGTTGTCACAAGCTTCGTCATCGTCACCGATCTTCCCCATAAGCAATCTCGTGGCGGATCGGCCCATCTCTTCAAAACGGACGCGGCAGGACGTCAACGTAGGCGTCACCCAGGACGCCATGGGAATATCGTCGTAGCCGACGATGGCCAGATTATGCGGCACATTTATACCCAGCTCGTGGCAGCACTGCAGCAATCCGATGGCCACCAGGTCGTTGAAACAGAATACGGCACTGACTTCGGGATGATCCTGCAGTAAATGCCTCCCGGCCTCCCGCCCGCCGCCTACTGTCGGCGAGCAGTGCCGGACGTAGTGTGCAAGATAATCCTGCGCATGCTCCTGCAGCGCCGAGCGGTAGCCGCGATCGCGCTGCAGCGAGCCAAAGGACGTCTTGGGTCCGGCCAGAAATCCGATCCGGGTATGACCGCTTTCAAGAAGGAACTTCGTGGCCATGTATCCGCCCGCTTCGTCGTCGTTGATCACGTAGTTCAGATCCGACAAATCCTGCATATCTTCAAACACACGATTGACGATGACCGTGTTTGGATGGCGTTCCAAGACCGGCCGTAACGTTTCCGTGGATGACCGCGGGGCCGCCAGAATCACGCCATCGACGCGCTTTTCATCGAGTACGTCGAGCATGATCGTCTCCCGCTCCGGCCGTTCCTCACAATCGCAGAGCAGCACGCCGAATTCCGCGGCGTTGGCGACACTCGTGACACCGTGCGCCATGCTGGAGAAATAGGGATTGGCAATATCCGGAACCACCAATCCGATGGTGTTCGTCTGCCGGGTCGCCAGGCTGCGGGCGATGCCGCTGGGGCGATAAGCGAGTACCTCGATGACCCGCCTGACTCGCTCACGCGTCTCCGGGCTGAGCTCTCCCTTTCCGTTCACCACCCGGGAGACCGTCATCAGGGAAACCCCGGCCTCACGAGCTACGTCGGCCATGGTGATTCTGCGCGCCATGATCCTCCTGTTAGCGTTTACGTTAGCGCTATCAGGATCATAAATAAACCTTCACGACTTGTCAAGATGCAGGAGAGGATCTCAAGTTCGAATCTCGTTAACGAACGATTTCAGAGCGGGTCGAATAAAGTGATTGTACAGGCAGGAAATGAACCGCCTGCCCGTTTATAAGGCGCGAGTATTTCCAATCGAAATACGATTCGGGGATCAAATCTGCAGCACGAACCTGGAAATCATGATCACGTCGCAACCGTTTCCTGGGATGGGTGCACCAGGTCACGGATGATACGCAGCATCTTTTCATCCTGATAGGGTTTGACGAGATACCCCGCAGCCCCGATTTCCAGCGCTTTGCTGCGATGCTTGCTCCCGGCACGGGAAGTCAGCACGACGAGCGGGATATCCTTGTAATTCTCGTGCGCTTTCAATGTGGACATCAACTCAAATCCATCCATGCGCGGCATTTCGATGTCCACGAGGATTAAATCCGGAAGTTGGGAAGCCTGCTGCAGGATTTCCAGCGCTTCGATGCCATCCTTTGCGGCAAGCGGCTGCCAGCCGGCATGATGCAAGAGTTTGGAAACCACGCGGCGAACGCTCAACGAATCGTCGACCACCATGATGGTCAAAGTCTCTTCGACCTCTATAGTTTGATCCTGCACTGGTCTTCCAACTTCCACCCCTGGAGCTTCGGTGATCAGGTCGGCGGGATTCAATATCAAGACCACACTTCCATCCCCCATCAGCGTCGCTCCGGTTACGCCGTGAACCCGACGTAAATGACTGCCGAGCGGCTTGATGACGATTTCGCGGCCCGTCAGGAGTTGATCAACGACCACTCCGAATTTCTTGTCCCCAACGCCGAGGATTAACAACGGCAAGCGTGCTGCAAAATCGCTGCCTGGTTGTTTGATTCCGAGAATCTCTCCCAGATGGAACAAGGGAATGACCTGATCGTCCAATCGCAATATTGGTTTTTCATCCATGTATTCAACCTGCTCGCCTTCCAATCGCAGGATCTGCGTCACGGCGCTCAAGGGGATGGCGAAGGTTTCAGCCTCCACTTTAACGAGGATGGCTCGTGTTACAGCCAGGGTCATGGGCAAGCGAATGGTAAACCTGGTGTATTCTCCGAGTTTGGAATCAATCGTCACCGTGCCCTTAAGGTTCTCGACATTGGTACGCACGACATCCAGTCCGACCCCGCGGCCGGAGAATTCACTGACTTCATCGACAGTGCTGAAGCCCGGCGTAAAAATCAACGGGTAGATCTCCGCCTCGGAGAGAAATTCTCCCTCCTCTTGAGAGACGTAGCCCTTGCGGATGGCGACGGAACGGACGATCTGGGGATTGAGACCCGTTCCATCATCACGTACCTGGATGACGACCTGGTTCCCCTCGTTATAAGCACGCAAGTCGATGCGGCCACGTTCGGATTTGCCATTCGCCTTGCGGACGTCGGGAGTCTCGATGCCGTGATCCACGGCGTTGCGCAGCAGATGCAGCAACGGGTCGACGATCGCATCCAAGACCGTCGTGTCCATTTCGATCCCTTCACCTTCGATGATCAAATCAACAAGTTTTCCCTGTTCCCGCGATAGGACGCGGACGGTTCGGTAAAAGCGCGTCGACAGTGTAGCCAGGGGAACCATGCGCGTGCGCATTAACTCGTCCTGAATTTGAGACGAGAGGCGGCGGTGGCGATTGAGGATGCCGTCGAACTCCGCGATCAGATGGTGGAGTTCGGCTCCCATCGTGCGGATATCACTTGAAGTTTCCGTCAGCTCTCGGGATAGTAAATGAAATTCGGTATAGCGATCAAATTGCAGTTCGTCGAAGTCTCCATCGTCCACAGATTCCATGTCGTTGGCCGCATTAAGGCGTCTCGTTCCATCCAGCAAGTTGATCCTTCCGCCAAGCGCGCGCACTTCATAATTGGTCGCGATCGTAGACGTCAACCGCCGCAAACGTTCGCTGCTCAACCGCAGTTCTTCAACTTCACGAACGAAGTCCTTCATGCGCAGCTCGAAAGCAGAGCGGCTGATGACCAGCTCACTCACCAGTTTCACGAGTTCATCCAGGCGTTCCAGGGGAACTCGCACGATTTTGCTTGGTTTGCGCGGTACAGCACCGCTGGCCGGCTTTGCAGGAAGAGCATGAACCGGTTTTTCCGTGAGTGTGGGCAGAGTGTTCAGATCCAGAATCCCACCTTCACCGAACAATCCAGGTGCGGGAAGCGCAGCTTCTTCTTCCGGCTCATCCCCGAGTAGCGCCGCATAGCGGTCGTACAAATCACGCAAGGTTACATCTATCGCAGTCTGATCGACATCGCCCGAAACCAGGTCCTCCAGAGTATCCGCTGAGTCAAACAACAGATCCATGATCTGCGTGTCGATGGTCATACTCTCATCCGACAAGCGATCCAGCAGATCTTCCATCCGATGGGTGAGCCGTGCCACGGCAGTCAAGCCTACAGCGCTGGCGGCACCCTTGAGGGTATGCACACTGCGGCGAATGGCCTGCAGGGATTCGTTGTCCGAGGGCTGCTTTACGAGTTTCGCCAGCAGCGAGCTAACGCTGCGCATGTGTTCTTCAGACTCCACGCGGAAGACGTCGAGGAGACCTAGAGATGCGCCCTCCTGGAAGCCTGCATGCTCTGGCGCAGAAGCATCAAGCTTGTGATCGTCACTAGCGGATTTCTCACCCTTCTCGATTTTGCGCATCGCCTCTTCTGCCGCTGCCTGATCTTCCACCTTCGGTAGTCCATGCAAGCGGCGATAGACAATTGTGGCATTTGAGATCAGCCGCTGCTCATTGAGATTTCCACCCACCAGACCATCCAGAAACGCTTCGATTTGAGCGATCAGCTTGCGCAATCGGCCAAAGGCCTGTTTTCCCATCTTGCGTTCGTTCGAGACAAAATCTTCGAGGACTTCCTCCACATAGGAAGCGATGAGACTCAAGCCCGGCAGGTCGATCATCGAGGCCGAGCCCTTGATGGTGTGGGCATAGCGGAACGCTTCCTTAATCGCCGTCAGCTGTTGCGGATCTGCCTGGAAGGCTTCGAGCTTCTCCAGGATGATGGGCAAGTAGCCTCGAGCTTCATCGAGAAAGCCAGCTAGCACATCCTCGTCGATCTTCTTTACCATCGCCTTTTCTCCAGACTCACGTTTGCCGGCTCGAATGGCTCAACCGTCCACTCCGAATTGGCAAGCGGTCACCAAATACAACGAGCTGAGCTGCTACACCATCTCCGGTACACCATCACTGGGCAGCTTGAAAGCACTGACAGATACACGTAACTCGTCCGCCATTCGAGCCAACGAGTTGATCGAAACGGCTGCGTTTTTCGTACCTTCGGCGGTTTGCTTCGTGATTTCTGCGATCGCACTCATCGACTTCGCCAGATCTTCCGAGCCTCGGGCTTGCTGCTTAGATGCCAACGAAATGGACTGACTAAACTCTGCCAGGCGAACGGACACGGTCTCGATCTCGTTCAGCGCGTTTCCAGCTTCCTCCGCCAGTTTTGTTCCCGTGACCACCTCGTTCGTCGTGGCCTCCATTGCCGCTACGGCTTCATTGGTTTCGGTTTGGATGGTCCGGATCAGGGTTTCAATCTGCTGCGTGGCTTGCAGCGAGCGTTCGGCCAGGCGTTCGACCTCCTCAGCAACTACGGCAAATCCCTGCCCCGCCTCTCCCGCCATTGCGGCTTGAATCGATGCGTTGAGGGAAAGGATGCTGGTTCGGTCGGCGATATCGCTGATTAACTCCACGATCTCGCCAATCTCCTGGGAACTTTCACCCAGCCGTTTAATTCGTTTGGCGGTCTCCTGTACCTGATCACGGATGCGATTCATACCTTGCATCGTGTTTTGTACGGCCAACGTTCCTTGTTTGGCGTTGATCAGGGACTGTTCGCCCACCGACGCCGACATCGTTGCGCTCTCCGAAACCTGGGCGATCGACGCCGCCATATCCTCAATCGCCGATGACGTCTCAGCGATCTGCAAGGCCTGCGACTCGCTGCCTTGGGACAGCTGCTCTGTGCGTGCCTGGATTTCATTCGCTGAAGCACTCACTTTTTGCGTGGCTGCCTGCACACCGGTGATGATCTCGCGCAATTGACCGATCATCAAGTTGAACGAGTCGGCGATGGCGCCGGTCATGTCCGCCGTCACTTCGGCTTCTACTGTTAAGTCACCATCGGCGACACCACTGACCTCCCGCAGCAGCTTCTGGATCGAAGCCTGCATCGCATCCCGCTCCTCACGCGTTTGGATCAAGCCCAATGTGTTATCGAGCATGGCGTTCAAGGTTTCGCTCATCTCACCCAGCTCGTCGCGGGATACCGCTTCAACCCGAGCGTCAAAGTTCCCCATGCCGACCTCGGCACAAGTCTGCGAGATGCGATCGATCGCGCGCAGAATATCCTGGACGACGACAAACCGGAGCAGCACCGCCGCAGCCAAGGCACCAAAGCCAATAAACAATATTGTTTGCCTTCCGGAAGACTGCACTGCACTCACAGCAGCGATCGAGGCGTCGACTTCGTTCAAGCGTTCGCTAACCTGAACGTCAAGGAGATCTCCTAGTACGCCCGCCTCGTTGTACATCTCGAGCTTTAATCCATCAAGATCAGTTTGTTTTGTGAAATAAGGACCAACATCCTGCAGGTACTGCTGGATTGTATCGAGGATGTATGCCGCACGCGCGGCAACATTTTCCGCCATGACAACTGTATCTTCATCCCGCTTGAGTGCCAGATTCTTGAGACTGGTTGTGTTCGTCTCGATCTGCTCTCGATAGAGATCGAGGTTTTCATTAATCTCGGCAATGTCTCCCGATTCCGTTGCCCGATCAACGTCTCGGATCATTTTGCCAAGTATTGCATCGGTTTCCTGCAAAACGGTCCAAAACGGCACGATATCTTCCATTTTGATTAGCAACTCAGTATTGGCAGGCAAACCAATCACACGTGCATCTGCAACGCCCATTTGTATGTCATAATATTCGCTTGAATTCTGCCAAATCTGCGTCTCGAGGATATCGCTAAGCTCGACGGATTTTTGATACAAAGTGGTTTTCAGGCTACTCAGATCGGATTGCCTATGCTGAATATCTTGACTCGTCCCCATAATTCGTTGAACCAGAACGAGAATAGAATCAGATTGTTCCTTGATCTGATTGGCTGCCTCAGATTGCTCATCACTTCGTTCAGCTTCTTCCACGATATACTCATCAACAGATAGCTGAATCGATAAAATATAGTTCAAAACATCTCCAAGGTTTTCTTCCCCACCTAATGCCAAATATTCTTCCAGCTCCTTGAAGAGTGAACCATAGGTTGCCTCCAGCTCTAACAAAGAAGTCGCCCCTGGAACGATTGCCTGTTCTAATTGCGTAGCTTCATTGCCAACTTTTGTTATCGAGCTGGCCGAGTTATAACCCAGGAAGGCTACGAAAACGATGATGATCAGGAATCCAACCGTCATCTTCGTTCTGAGTTTTACGTTGCGAAGGGGGTTTAATACAACCCCAAACCCTCTACCTTGCAATCTCTTCAACATATCAAGCTCCTTTCCCTAAAGCACATCCCCTGGGGAATACATTCTGATCTATGATTTCTCCACACCGTAAGCATCTTTGAACATGCACCTATATGGCCTGCATTCTTTCCGACGAGAGCACTCGCTCGAAATCCAACACGGCAAGCTCAAGTCCATCATCCTCGCAGATGCCGCGGATAAATTGGGCGATGAAATCCGTAGCCGCTGACGTTTGCTCCGCAAGTTGATCCACGTTCAAATATCGAATCCCTCGCACCTGGTCGACAACAACGCACGTCGATACCTCTGCGTCGCTCGATTGCGCAACCAACATCCTTTTTTCCTGGCCCGGAGCGGCCGGTGGCAACCCCATGAAAGCGCGTAAATCCACCACCGAGACGATGTCCCCCCGCAAGTTGGCAACCCCCAGGACCCATCCCGGCACATTCGGCACCGGCGTGGTATTCAACGGCTCACCAATCTCGACGACGTTATCGATGGACACCGCATATTCGCGCTCGGCGAGGGAAAATATCACGTGCTGTTCCCCTTCGATCGCTTCGATCTGCCGAATGAAGGGCAAGGCGGCCATCGCTGCCCGCTCCATGGCTTTCTCGTCACCTTCGTCGATAGAGGCAATTAGCGTCTCGAGCAGGGTGCGGCCTTTCGTAGAATCCAGAATGATCTCTTGGCTGGACCCGATTGCCATCCGATCGTCCGGCTGAAGTTGATCCGCGATCTGTGATGCTTCCGTTGTCTCGTCTATCCCCGACATCGCAAGGACATTACGTTTCGCATCGGTTGTGATACTTTCCTCGACTCCAGCTTCCGGCTTTGCAGTTGCTGCGGCCTTCTCTTCTGGCTTGGATTTGGCTGCTGTCTTCTTCACAGTCCGCTTCCTTGAAGCGGTTTTCGGCTTTGCCGCCGCTGCAGGCATCTCCTCGCGCTTGATTTTCGCTGTCGTCGTCTTCGTCGTCCGTTTGCGTGAAGGGGTTTTCACCTTCGCCGCCGTTTTGGGCGTCTCCTGGCGCTTGGTTTTCACCGTGGTTTTCTTCTTCGCCCGCTTCGGCGAAGGGGTTTTCACCTTCGCCGCCGCTTTGGGCTTCTCCTCGCGCTTGGTTTTCACCGTGGTCTTCTTCTTCGTCCGCTTCGGTGAAGGGGTTTTCACCTTCGCCGCCGCTTTGGGCATCTCCTCGCGCTTGGTTTTCGCCGTGGTCTTCTTCGTCCGCTTGCTTGAAGCGGGTTTCGGCTGCGCCGTCGTTTTTGGCTTCTCCTCGCGCTTGGTTTTCGCTGTCGTCGTCTTCTTTGTCGTCTTTGCCGAGGATCGTTTTTGGGAATCGGCTTCAGGTTTCACTGCAGCATCGCTAACCATATCCGCGTCGACCAACTCAGCGAAAGGATCGTCGAAGAGTGGTTTGGTGGATTTGTCTTTATCCTTTGCCATCGCTCACGACCCTTTCCACCAACCGTGCATAATCCAACGCCCCGGTGCTGTTGGGGGCATATTCGTATATCGTCCGCTGTTTCCCCATGGCTTCGGAAATCTTGACGTTGATACGTATCGGTTCGGCGACTTTATCCGCAAAGTGGCGCTGCAATATTTCCATCAGCTCTCGGTCTTTACGCAGCCATGAATAGTAAAACGTGGGCACGATCAGAAAGAACTCGCTGTTGTGGTTCGAGACCTTGCCAATCGTCATCAACGTCTGAATGACCTGACGCGTGCCGATCAGCGCCAGGTAATTCATCGCCACCGGCACGATGATCTGACGCGCGTAGAGTAAGCCGTTCACATTTACGAGACTCGCAGAAGGTGAATGATCGAGAAGGATGTAATCATAGCCACGAACATAGCGCATCTTCTCGCGCAGGACGCGCCTCGCTTTTTGATCATCATTCATGCGCCATAACTCCCCCTCCGCTTTAAGCAGGCTGTCGTCACTGATGATGAGGTCGAGATTTTCCCTCGCATTGACGATGCAAGCTTTGGTTTCGGCCTGTCCAAGCAGCACGTCGGTCACAGTATTCGGGTGCTGCACTCCGAAACACGTCGCAAGGCTGCCCTGCGCATCGAGATCGATACAGAGCACCCGCTCGCCACGCAAAGCCAATCCGGCAGCCAGGTTGACGACCGTGGTGGTTTTTCCCGTACCACCCTTGAAATTTAGTACACCGATGATCTCGGTCATTCTGTTGTCTCCCACAGCAGCCAGCGCGCAGTCGCGGAAATCACTGGCTACAACAACTTCTCGATGTTGGCTAAATACTGATCGGTGTCAAAAGGCTTGGTCATGTATTCGTCCGCACCCTGCTCGAGTCCCCAAAAGCGATCGCTGTCCTGGGTTTTGCTGGTCAACATCATGATTCTGATATCCTCGGTATCCGGAGTGGTCTTAAGTTGCCGGCAAACCTGGAAGCCGTTCTTCTTGGGTAGGATAATGTCCAAGACAATCAAGTCGGGACGCTCTCGCATTGCCACGTCCAAGGCTTCTTCGCCATCCACGGCAGTGAATACCCGATACCCCTTGTCTTTCAACGGGGCGGTCATCAACCGCAAGTCGGTAGGGCTGTCATCCACCACCAGGATTTTTTCGTTTGCCATTTAGTCCTCCTTCTGATCTACCCGAAGTTAAGAATTCCCGGCTTTCGATTCCACTTTTCTGCATTGCGTTGATCCTGGATCAGCATGTCGTCGTCTGCGAAATCCTTGATCAAAATGTCCCAAACCATCTCAGAGGTTCAGGATGGATATCCTTCGATGGCCTGCCTCAATTCGTCCAAGAAAGCAGCGCACGTATCGGTCCAGCGGTTTGTGACGGTTCCTGATCGGAAACTTTTCGTGATCAAATCGAAAAATCGATCGAGAATCTCCACAACCCCCGATCCGATCCGGACGTATGCATCCCGGAATTTGCTGTTATCAACCTGCCAATTCCTGTCCTTCTGCTGCACTTCGTCGGAAGACAAATCGTGTTTAACTTGCAAGAGATTCATGCCGCTGTTTACCGTGCTCGCTGCAGATAAAGCTTCATCCAGAACACCCCCCGGGAGATGTTTCTCTGCCATATCAATCACGTTTTTCATGATTTTTGAAAAGATGCCCAAGACGACCGAAAATTGGCCCTGTTCGTCGCGCTCCGTCAGAGTAGCCCGTGCGTGTTCGAGTTTCGACAAGAGATAAATCAAATCGAGTTCCAAGGCATTGTCATGTTCAATTTCGCTCGCCGTAAGATCTTCCTGACGATCGGAGATGTCCTCCCCTCCGATCTGCATTTCATCAATACGGCGTCTACCTTCCGAGAGGATCTCTTCCCACGGAGTCGTTATTGTTCGGCGGGGGAGCAGCACATCACTCGACAGCCGGAATTTACCTTCCTCCCAGGTCAGGATTTCGAGCACCGCATCTTCGCCGCGTAAGGGACCGGCGGCTGCCTCGATGATTTCGCCTTGATTGAAATATATGATCCCATCATCTTCGTGCTCTTTCGTCAGGATCAGCGCAGCGCTCTGTTTTTCTAGACAGATTAACTGTACGAGATTTACCAGACTCATCGTTTACAATCCACCGTAAACCTTCATTCCGGGAGAGAAACCGGGATCATCTATGCCTTAATCGCCGTCATTCCTGGTGTACTCGTTAACAAACTCGACCAGCTCATCCGGTTCGAACGGCTTGGTAATGTAACCGGACGAACCGACTTTCCGTCCCATTTCCTTGTCGGCAACGTCGTCCTTTCCCGATAACATGATCACGGGAATATTTGCGGTTTCCCGATCGGTCTTAATGGCCTTGCATAACTGGTATCCATTCATGCGCGGCATCGTAATGTCGAGCAGCACCAGGTCGGGCACCTCATCCCTGATTTTGGCCAAACCCTCCTGCCCGTCGGCTGCTGTAATGACCCGGTAACCTTCTCGTTCCAGGGTAATTTCTACCAACCTGCAAATCGTTGGGCTGTCATCGACGACGAGTACAGTCATGCGCCGTGTTTCAGCCTCATGCTCACTTGAGGCAATGCGTTCGAGTTCATCGAGCCGCGTCTTCAGATAGCTGTCTTCCGGCCGCAAGCGCAGCGCCTGACGCAAACGGACCGTCCCACCTTCAATTTGACCAAGGTTTAAATACGCCAATGCCAGGTTGTAATGCCTGTCGAATGCAGTGTTATCCTTTACGCTAGCCTGAAGGCGTTCTATGGCATCGAGGATAATCGTCTGCTTTGCCCCTTTATTGCGCATCAAGGCATCCAGATCGTTGAACGTGAGTACGGACCCACACGAACGGCATACCGTAAGCTGCTCCGGGAACGGAGTCTGGCAAAGCGGACAAACCCAGCCAGCTTTCTGCTCCGACCCCTCTGTCTCCTGTAACTCCGCCAATTTCTCATGCGCCCATCTCAAACCCGAGATCGCGTGTTGGTTAACGGGATTGATCGCAAGTACGCGCTTCAAGTATTCCACGGCCTCTTGGGGGCTTTCGGAAACACCGGCCAGCCACAACCAGCCGAGTTCGCCACCGGGATTGACTTTTGTCGCTTTCTGGAAGAGGCGATACGCAAGCGGTTTGTCACCGCCTTTTGCGGCGCTGATCCCTTCATTCAGCAGCATACGGAACAAATCTTCAGACAAATCCAACTACCTTTTTCAGCGCAGGGCAGGGTCGCGAATACACCCAGGGCGCGAGTGGTATTCCAAGTTCGTCTCGTTCTATTTCTTGAGGAACTTGTCGATGCCTTCCTCTCGCCAAACCTTCAGAGTCTTTTCATCCTTCGGATCGATTTTCACACCGATTGCATTAACAGGTACGTCATGCTTCTTTTGAATCTCGATCCAATTCTTCTTCACAGCAGGATCTATCGACACCTCGTTGCCTCCTTTCTGTCAGGCGTTCATCGAAAGTCAGCCATCAATTCGCTGAGCGATGATGGACTGTAATGCTGCGTATCCCCCGGACCGACGATGGCGATCGTGGCCTTCCCTTGTACTTCCGAGAAGGTCGCGTTAGCAAATTGCTGCATATCGTGATGATCGGGCGAATCGATTCGGGCCAGGATTTCATCGCTGGAAATGTGTTTTCCAAAATAGAATTCCTGCGTAGCCAATCGGCTCATGCGTGTATTTGTGTTTTCACCAGCGAGTAGATGCTGTCCGCGCAGATGCATCTTCGCCTTCCAAAGCTCCTCGGCTTCCACCGGTTTATCGCCAGAGACAAGTTGGCCCATCTCGGCCAAAGTCATAGCTAAAACCTGCGTCAGATACTCGGGCGTCGTGCTTCCTTCGATGACGAGCAAGCCGGCGTCCCGATAGGCGTGATATTCAGATTCAATGTGATATACGAGTCCACGCTCTTCGCGAATGCTGCGGTAAAGACGCGAGCTGATTCCTCCACCAAGGATGTTATTGATAAGGTGAATGGAATAACGCTGCGCATGAGCGTAGGCATGTGTTTGGAGCCCCAGAGAAAAGTAAGCTTGTGTAACTGGTGCATGCTCGATCTTCTCACCGGATCGAAATGAAGGGGTTTCATCATCCCTGACCGGACCGGTACCCTGAATGCGCCAGAAGGCGTCTCGCACCTGGGCGACAAAATCCTGATGCTCCAAGTTCCCGGCCGCGGCGATGATCAAGCGATCCGGAAGATAGTGATTATGCACGAAATAGATCACGTCCTCACGCGTGAGCGCCCGAACCGTCGTCGAATCCCCCGTAATCGCCCGACCCAATGCATGATCCGGCCAAACAGCGGATTTTAATAGCATGTGCGCTCGTTCAAATGGCGTATCCCTAACCCGGTCGATCTCACGCAGGATGATCGATTTCTCCCGCTCGACGTTCTCTGGGGGAAAGATCGAGTTGAGCAAGATGTCGCCGAGAAGATCGATGGCGTACGTTCGGTAATCATCCAGGACGGTGGCAAAGTAGCACGTGTAGTCGCGGGTCGTAAAACCTCCGAAATTGCCGCCGCCCACGTCCATGAGGTTGGCTATCTGATTTTCACTGCGACTGCTGGTCCCCTGAAAGAGAAGATGTTCTGTCAGATGAGCCAGACCTGCTTTTTCCGGCCTTTCGTCTCGAGGACTTGCATCGATGAGAATGCCGATGGCGACGGATCGCGATCCCGGAATGGTCTCGGTTACAACGCGGATGCCGTTCTCCAATGTCGTTTTTTGATACAGGGGACGGCGCGTTTCAAGTTGAACGGGAAATTCATCCTTCCGTTCAAGCGAGTTGCGCGGCCCAGCACTTGCAGCACGGATTGCCAGGGAAGCAGAATGCGCTAACGCGCTGCGGAAGCCGTACTGAGATTGTGATGATCCTGGTTTCGTGTTCAGCCGCATGACTTCATCACCTATAACCACCCGTCTCCGTGAATGACTTCGAGAGGTAAATTATCCGGCATGCCAGACGGCACATCGACGGAGGCTGCCGCTTTGCCTTTGCAGGAGCCTGCGGTTATTCTTTCGCTGTCAAGCTTGGGGGCAGGGAGACAAACGAGAGGCGGAAGGTTGGTAATCTCATCGCGGATTATCGGCTCGTAGTGGAAGGCGAATAAAACTTGCTCTCTCTGGTAGTTCCTGTACATCATGCCGCCTCTTCACGAATAAACTACATCAGCCACCTTCATATCCAAAAAATACTGATACCTGATGGCAACTACACGATACCCGCCTGCAGCACCATCACTCTTTTGGTCTATGAATTACCTTCCGGCGATTTCCGTCACAACTCATCTCTCACTTCGATCTCCCCCCAGCCCCTATGAGATGCATGTATGTATGCTGGGCAGAATGATGCGCGCGAAAGAAATTTCTCACGTTTGCACATCATGAGATATACCTCTCATGATATATTGCCCTATCACTCCCCTTACCTTACGAGTACCTTTCAAAATCATTCGTTACTTAATGTACATCATTCGGAACAATCGCGCAGGCCGTGGGAAAATGATTCCCGTATCGAGCTTCAGCGTGCACAGAGCGAACACGCCGGCCAAGAACGACCGGCATGCAGAGATCCAACCGAACCGGGCATTTACCGGGTATCGAAATCCACAGCGGTTCGACGGAAGTGAATTTCCCACCGTCACCGCACGAACGCAGCACACTCATCCCCTCCAGCGCTGCACGTGATAGGCGGCGAAAACGATTTGAGGTTAGTAGCTATTCAGACTTTCAGCGTCTGGATCAGAAACGATGCCGCTGGTGAAATAGACCCCTCAGACCGAACAGAACACATCTCCAGCAGCGGTGAGAGCGCAGAATTCCGTTACGATCACCGAATGCAAATCACCAGCCCGGCTCCAAGGTGAAGTACGTGTAGTGATAGTGGATTTTGCCATTCTTCATTCCTAAAATGTCGTTTCCATTTCGAACGATGCCCGTATCGGCCTGAGCATTCCAGGTGAAGTGACGTGAATTACCGCTCCCACTCCTGCCAGTTAGACGAAATTGGCCTCGCGGCATCAACTGGCTGAACAGTGTTTGGTACCAATCTCGGATCGAGCCATTCCCCACAACCGTCCGTTCACCGGTGACGTGAGCTGCACGAGCGGCATACAGTTCAGCCAATTGGGAGGCATCATGCTTGTTCATGCAGTTGATCAGCTGCTCGGAGATATCCGGAGGCGGTGGCGGCGGATCCCAATTGAATTCAGCTACCGCATCCCATAATTCAAAGTAGCTGCCCCGTCTGGCGTTGTCCCAACTCCAGGCGTTGGCTGCACTCAACCCCAGTTCTTTCGTACGTGTTAATAATCGCTGGATCTCATCCTTCGTCGGGCGCCAACTGCCGCGGCCATAAGTCGGGACTGTGGGAATCACAGGTCTGGCATTTGCAAGCGACATGTATTGCTCGACACTTCGATCCAATTGCTCTTCCGGATTGTGGGCGCCCTCGAAGTAGACTTGCGGCATGGCGTAGTCACAATATTCGAGAAATTCATTGAAGGGAAGCTCGGAGTGGGTTTTAGGGTAGCGATACGTACTCAGCGCGACCGGCAGATCGGGCAACCCGGTCCGTAACACTTCCATGAAACGGGTCGCCGCTTGCGCACGGCCGCTCTTCTTGTATTCCGCTTCAGCGTCGAGGACATAGCCGTCGAGCCCCAGAGCTCGGGTGCGTGAAACGGCCAGGCGAGCTTCCCCGATGGGATCGTAACCCATGACGTAATGCCATCCCCATACTTCGATACCTGCCTTTCTCAGTTCGGCCACGACGGGAGGCACGAGGTCGACGCCTTGCGGTGTTTCATCGTAATTGTAGCGCCAGGAAGGACCATCGGCGATTTTAACCAGCACGTGAGACAGCTTAGCCTGCGCTGCACTGCTGGCGATACTCAGCGGATTTCCGGAATCACAATTCGGAATCTGCCAGATAAAATAGCCCTTACCTTTCAGTGTCATCGACTATCCTCCAGGGAGTCTGCGTGCTGTCGCCGCGTTTTTCGACCAGCCCACCGGAATG